>Ga0315336_1000119_pt1 | contig 353418 bp, 296 predicted proteins | sample ASW5metaG_FD_204512 | JGI IMG/M metagenome (GOLD analysis project Ga0315336, IMG submission 204512) | Ammonia-oxidizing marine archaeal communities from Monterey Bay, California, United States - ASW #5 | ecosystem: Environmental > Aquatic > Marine > Intertidal zone | place: USA: California... | reverse complement strand
AGCGCCGCCCGACTCCGCCAACACTTTCGTGATAGCAGCCGTCAACGTCGTCTTACCATGATCTACATGACCAATCGTGCCCACGTTGACGTGGGGCTTCGTGCGTTCGAACTTCTCCTTCGCCATCTCAATCTCTCCTGCGCGATCCGGGGGCGAAGCCGGATCGGTGTGCTAAGGCCTAACTAAAACGAAATGTAGCGCCCGAGCGCTCCATAATTTCATTGGCAATACTGGTTGGCACCGGCTCGTACTTGGAAAATTCCATACTGTGCGAAGCACGGCCTTGAGTACGCGACCGAATATCGTTCGCATACCCAAACATTTCAGCCAATGGCACAGACGCGGAAACGGTCCGGGTCGTACCCTTCAAATCCATATCGTCCATCCGGCCTCGACGTCCATTTAGGTCGCCAATCACTTCGCCGGTGTATTCATCAGGACAAATAATTTCTACTTTCATAACCGGCTCAAGCAGAACGGGTTTCGCTTTTGGTACCGCCTGCTTGAGCGCCATTGATCCCGCAGTTTGAAACGCCATTTCCGACGAGTCAACTTCGTGGAATGAACCATCCAGCAAGGTTACCTTGATGTCGACCATCGGGTAGCCTGCGACGATACCGCTTTCCAATGCTTCTCTCGCACCACGTGAAACCGAGTTCCAATATTCACGCGGCACAACACCGCCGGTGCTCTCGTTTTCGAATACGAAAACGGATCCGGGTTCACCCGGCTCGATAGCCAGAACGACATCGCCGTATTGACCACGACCACCACTTTGTTTAACGAACTTACCCCGTGCTTCGGCCCGGACGCGAATGGATTCGCGGTAGGCAACGGATGGGCGACCAATCGTGGCTTCCACGTTAAACTCGCGATGCATCCGGTCGGTCAAGATTTCGAGGTGTAATTCACCCATACCCGCGATAATGGTTTGACCCGTTTCTTCGTTAGAGGAAATCTGGAATGTCGGGTCTTCTTCACTCAGCTTGTTCATCGCGTCGGAGAGTTTGTCTTGATCCGCTTTTGTCTTGGGTTCGATGGCTACCTGAACAACCGGTTCTGGGAATTCAAGAGAAAGGAGTGCTACTGGTTGTTTCGGGTCGCACAGGGTATCGCCTGTTGTAGTGTTTTTCGCGCCGATGACTGCGCCAATATCACCTGCCCGAAGTTCTTGCAGATCGATACGTTCATCGGCATGCATTTCGAGCAATCGCCCGAGCCGTTCTTTGCGGCCGGTGCGTGGATTCAACACCATGTCGCCCGATTTTAATACGCCGGAATACACGCGCACAAATGTCAATCGCCCTACGTGCGGGTCGGTGACAATCTTAAACGCAAGACCGGAGAATGGTTCATCGTCGGAGGGTTTACGCAAAATCTCTTGTTCTTTATCCAATGGATCGTGACCGACGATCGCATCGACATCTAACGGCGAAGGCAGGAATCGAACTGCCGCATCAAGCAACAGTCGTGTTCCCTTATTCTTGAGTGCCGTTCCACAGGCCACCGGCACCAACTCGCCGGATATCGCACCCGCACGAATCGCTGCAACTAGCTCTTCTTCGGCGATCGGTTCATCTGCAAGGTATTTTTCCATGAGCGCATCATCGTAATCAGCAGCCGCCTCGATGAGCGCTGCTCGAGCCGCATTCGCTTCGTCTTGGAGCTCGGCCGGAATTTCACTGATTTCTTGCGCGATATCCATGCCTTCACCGGTCCAACCGACCGCATGCATCTTAATCAGGTCGATAATGCCGTTGAAGTTCTCTTCCGCACCGATCGGCAACTGCGTTGGCGCGACGTTTGCACCGAGCCGATCACGCATACTCTGAACGGCTTTCCCAAAATCAGCACCCACGCGGTCCATCTTGTTAATGAATGCAATACGGGGCACGCCATATCGGTCTGCCTGGCGCCATACGGTTTCGGATTGCGGCTGAACGCCGGCGACGGCGCAAAATACGGCGACCGCTCCGTCCAATACGCGAAGGCTTCGCTCGACTTCGGCAGTAAAATCTACGTGACCAGGGGTATCAATAATGTTGATCCGATGACCATCCCATTCGCAGGCGGTCGCGGCGGACGTAATGGTAATCCCGCGTTCGCGCTCTTGATCCATATAGTCCATCGTCGCGTTGCCGTCGTGAACTTCGCCCACGCGGTGCAACCGTCCGGAGAAATACAGGATGCGCTCGGTGACAGTCGTCTTGCCAGCATCAATATGGGCCATGATGCCGACGTTGCGTGTCTTCGCTAAGTTTTGCCGTTTGAGTTCTGGCATGATCTTTACCCGTTTCGGGCCTTTTGTCCTTTAGTTACGCTGTTTCTATCGACGGAACAACCGCAGCCAATCATTTGGCCTATACGCCTGCCCGCACACAATCCGTCCGCACCGCAGGGCACGGACAGCATGGAACTATGCGTGATTACAACTACATTAGAACCGCAGATGGGCGAAGGCTTTATTGGCCTCTGCCATACGGTGGGTATCTTCCCGCCGCTTAATGGTATTGCCCTGCTTGTTGAAGCAGTCGACCAATTCGCCGGCCAGGCGTTCTTGCATTGTTTTTTCACTACGTCCGCGGGCGAATTCAATAATCCAGCGAAATGCGAGTGCTGCCTGCACATTCGTCGCGACCTCGACGGGCACCTGATAGGTTGCACCACCAACACGCCGTGACTTCACCTGTAACATCGGCTTAGCATTTTCAATCGCCGTTTCAAATACGCGGACGATATCCTCACCCGGCATGCGTTCCGTAACGATTTCTAGCGCACCATAAACGATACGCTCGGCAAGACTTTTCTTGCCACTAATCATTACTGCGTTCACGAACCGGGAGATGGTGTGGTTCTTGTACTTCGGATCAGGAAGAGTACGGCGTTTCTGTATTTCGCGTCGTCGAGCCATTGCTGCATATCACTCCGTTAGGCCCGCTTCGGCTTTTTGACACCGTACTTGGACCGGCTTACCCAGCGACCATCATGAATTTTCTTGCCGCCATCATCTTTTTCGGCAGCTTGGCCGCCCATATCGCCTGTCGCATCGAGTACGCCGCGAATGAGGTGGTACCGCACACCCGGAAGGTCTTTAACACGACCACCACGAATCATGACCTGCGAATGCTCTTGCAGATTGTGACCGATTCCAGGGATGTAAGCTGTGACTTCCATGCCGTTTTTTAGACGCACGCGCGCAACTTTGCGCAACGCCGAATTTGGCTTTTTCGGGGTCATCGTATACACACGAGTACACGTACCCGACGCCTGAGGACAGGCCTTGAGTGCAGGAGATTTCGTCTTGGAATACCGCTTTTTACGGCTTCCGCGCACGAGTTGATTAATAGTTGGCACTGTGCCTATTTCCTCGGTTGAACATACTGCCCCGGAGACACTTATCCCCGAAACGCAACAGTCGCGCAGCTTACCAGAGGAGCGCTACCATGTCAAGCAGTTTACGCTGATCTCCGTTGATCGTATCGTTTTACGGTCGAGGGTTGAATGCTGGGCCTATGCCAGCGCGTCTTCCGTCGATTCTTCATCTTCAGTGGGCTCGGACTCAGACGGCCCAATTTCCAGATCTTCTGAGTAATCTTCTTGCGCACCTTCCGCCAATTCGATAATCGTGTCTTGGTGGTGAGTACTTCCGGTACCCGCTGGAATGAGGTGACCAATAATCACGTTCTCTTTCAGACCGCGAAGCAAGTCGCGCTTCCCGGAAAGTGCCGCATCAGTAAGTACGCGGGTGGTCTGTTGAAATGACGCCGCAGCGATAAAGCTCTCAGTGCTCAAAGCAGACTTGGTAATACCCTGCAAAATGGGCTCGGCTTCCGCCGGACGACCACCTTTTTCGAGTGTCTGTGCATTGACCTCGCGGAAACGCACTTTGTCCACGTCCTCAGCAGCTAAGAATGGCGTATCGCCTGGATCGTCCTTGATATGTACTTTACGGAGCATTTGTCGAATAATTGTCTCGATATGCTTGTCGTTGGTCCGCACACCCTGAAGCCGGTAAACCTGCTGAATTTCATCGAGTAAGTACTTACGCAACGCATCTTCACCCTGCACTTCCAAAATATCTTGAGGGATAATCGGACCATCTGTAAGTCGTTGTCCTGCATAGACTTTGTCGCCCGCTTGGACGTTGAGATGCTTGCCAGGTGGAATTGTGTATTCGCGCTCTTTACCAATCGGTGGAATGATTTTCACTTTCCGCATCCCCTTGGTAGCGCCACCAAGCTCCACCAGTCCATCGATATGACTGATAACGGCTGGATCTTTGGGTTGACGCGCTTCAAAGAGTTCCGCCACACGGGGCAGACCACCGGTGATGTCCTTCGTCTTACTAAATTGACGCGGAGTCTTCGCGAGCAAGTCACCAGCCACCACTTCCTGGTCGGTGTCGACCACGACGTGGGTTTGGGCCGGAACCGTTGAATAGGCCAGCACTTCGCCATCTTTACCATGGATGGTAATTTGCGGATGCATGTCTTGTTTGTGTTCGGTGATCACCACTTCTTCCAACCCAGTGTCAGGGTTGATGTCTTTGCGCATGGTGATCCCTTCGACCATGCCATCGAGGTTGACCTTGCCGGCCGCCTCAGCGACGATCGAAACGTTGTACGGATCCCAGTTGAAGAGCACTTGTCCTTTTCGGACTTTCTGGCCGTCTTCAATATGCAATGCACCACCGGAAGGAACGGCGTATCGTTGGAGTTCGTTTCCTTCCGCATCGAGGATGGCGATTTCACCACCACGATTCAGGATCACTTCCTGGCCATCACGGTTCTTATCCGTACGAATATTTCGGAATTCAAGGAGACCGCCTTCAACGGTTCGCACTTCACTCGCTTCAACTTGCCGACTTGCCGCACCACCAATATGGAATGTGCGCATCGTCAACTGCGTACCCGGCTCACCAATGGACTGCGCGGCGATAATACCCACCGCTTCGCCCAACTCGACCAATCGACCGGTCGCTAGATTTCGTCCATAACACATTTGGCAACAACCACGACGCGATTCGCAGGTGAGCACGGAGCGCATACGGACACCGGGCAAACCTTTCCGAACGATTTCGTCGGCGGTATCTTCTTCAATCATGTCGCTCGCTTTGACGATGGGTTCCGCTTCACCGGGAACGGTTACATCATCCAGTGAGTACCGGCCACTGATGCGCTCTTCGAGCGACTGCATGACATCAGTACCTTCCATCAGCGGCTCTACCCAAATGCCGTTCAGCGTGCCACAGTCGTTTTCTTCAACGACCACATCTTGCGCCACGTCAACCAGACGACGGGTAAGGTAACCGGCGTCGGCGGTTTTCAGTGCTGTATCGGCCAAGCCTTTGCGCGCACCGTGAGAAGAAATGAAGTATTCCAACACGGTCAAACCTTCGCGGAAATTGGATGTAATGGGCGATTCAATAATATCGCCCGATGGTTTCGCCATCAGACCACGCATCGCTGCCAGCTGACGAATCTGTTGCTTAGTACCACGAGCACCAGACGTCAGCATCAGGTAAATGCCACTAAATCCCTGCTCGTTCGCGGCCATGGCATCAAGCATCGCCGTCGACACCGCTTCAGTCGTCGTCGTCCATTGGTCAATGACTTTGTTGTAGCGTTCACCTTCTGTAATAAGACCGTTCTGATACATCTCATCAATCCGCGTGACTTCGTCTTTCGCCGCCGTGATGAGATCGTCTTTTTCGACCGGGACCAACATGTCGGTGATACCGATAGAAATACCGGCGACACTGGCATACTTGAAGCCGGCCCGCTTAAGCGTATCAAGCAATTCCACGGTCTTAGTGTGTCCGTGTTTCGCATAACAGTCCGCGATCACATCGCCGACCGATCCTTTATCCTGATCTTTGTTCACATCTTGAAGCAAAATGAAATCAGGCAATTCTTCCTTGAACAACACACGGCCAACAGTCGTCGTAACAATCTCGCCGTCACAATCGACCTTAATCGTGGCGTGCATGTGTACTTCGCCGCTCTCATACGCCATCACGACGGCGGGCGTATCCGTAAACACACGACCGGGTTCTAGAATCTCCCGGTTTTCGCCCGTCCATTCGGATTTCCATTCGCCTTTGACGCCTGGGCGTTGACGCGTGAGATAGGAAATCCCCAACACAATGTCTTGACTCGGCGTTACAATCGGTCGTCCATTGGACGGCGAAAAAATGTTCGTCGACGCCAGCATGAGTAAACGCGCTTCCAGCTGTGCCGCTGGCATCAGTGGTACGTGCACGGCCATCTGATCACCATCGAAGTCCGCGTTGAACGCGGCACAAACCAACGGATGAATACGAATCGCTTTACCTTCGATTAATACCGGCTCGAATGCTTGGATACCGAGACGATGCAACGTCGGTGCGCGATTCAGCATAACGGGATGATCTTTAATCACCTCTTCGAGAATATCCCAGACCTCTTCGCGGCCTTTGGCAATAATGCGTTTGGCGGCCTTAATGGTCGACGCCAATGCGCGGTCTTTCAATTCACGAATAATGAACGGCTCAAAAAGTTCCAACGCCATCTTCTTCGGGAGGCCGCATTGGTGCAATTTCAATTCGGGTCCGACAACGATGACGGAACGGCCTGAGTAGTCTACGCGCTTACCCAAGAGATTCTGGCGGAACCGGCCTTGTTTACCTTTGAGCATATCGCTTAACGATTTAAGCGGACGATTACCGGCACCGAGTACCGTGCGACCGTGGCGACCGTTATCGAATAATGCGTCAACGGCCTCTTGCAACATGCGTTTCTCATTGCGCAGAATGACTTCCGGCGCACGCAGATCAATGAGCCGTTTCAGGCGATTGTTCCGGTTGATGACACGTCGATATAAATCATTCAAGTCACTGGTCGCGTACCGGCCACCTTCGAGCGGTACCAACGGACGCAGGTCAGGCGGAATGACCGGCACGACATCCAAGACCATCCACGCCGGATTGTTACCCGACTTGCGAACGGACTCCACTACTTTCAAGCGCTTAATCGCTTTTGTGCGACCTTGAATCGATTTTGTTGTCTTTACTGCGCCGTGTAATTCGGCACTCATCGCGTCGATATCCAATTCCGAGAGCAGGATCTTGATGGCTTCCGCACCCATCATGGCCGTGAAGCGATCGCCCCATTGCTCTTTCGCATCCTGGAATTCGTCTTCCGTGAGCGTCTGCATCTTTTCAAGACTCGACTCACCGGGATCGACCACAATGTAGTTCTCAAAATAGATGATACGTTCGAGAACACGAATCGACAGATCCAACAAATTACCGATGCTGCTGGGCGTGGTCTTGAAGAACCAGATGTGCGTGACCGGCACCGCGAGCTTGATGCAACCCATACGTTCGCGACGAACTTTGGACTCCGTTACTTCTACGCCGCATCGATCACAGACGATTCCGCGATGTTTTACTTTCTTATATTTACCGCAGGCGCATTCCCAATCCTTTACCGGACCAAAAATACGTTCGCAGAATAGACCATCTTTTTCGGGCTTGAACGTCCGATAGTTGATGGTCTCGGGCTTTTTCACTTCGCCACGCGACCACTTCAGAATGTCTTCAGGTGACGCCAGTCGAATTTGAAGCGAGTTAAATCGATCGCCGGTTGTCGGTATGTATTTTGCCATCCCTTAACCCTCCACTTCTTCGTCTTCGTCTTCACCACTCTCAACTTTGAGCAGTTTAATGACGTCCAAGCACAGGCTCTGCATTTCCCGCACCAATACGTTAAAGGATTCTGGCCGACCGGGCTCTACATCGCGGTCACCTTTGACTACCGCTTCGTAGGCCTTCGTACGCCCTTGGATGTCGTCACTCTTAATCGTGAGCAACTCTTGCAAGGTATACGCCGCGCCGTAGGCTTGTAGCGCCCACACCTCCATCTCACCGAAGCGTTGACCACCGAACTGCGCTTTACCACCCAGCGGCTGCTGGGTCACAAGCGAGTACGGCCCAATCGCACGGGCGTGAATCTTGTCATCAACCAAATGGTTCAGCTTCAACATGTAGATTTGACCGACCGTTGTCTCTTGCGAAAACTCGCGACCGGTACGTCCATCGCGCAACTTGATTTTGCCGTGTTCCGGTAGACCCGCTTCGGACAGATATTCGCAAATCTTTTCTTCGGATGCACCGTTGAATACCGGTGTCGCAAAACGCATGTTCAACGCGCCCGCAGCCCAACCCAGGTGGGTTTCCAAAATCTGACCCACATTCATTCGCGAAGGCACACCAAGCGGATTCAACATAATCTGAACCGGCGTCCCATCCGGCAAGAACGGCATGTCTTGTACCGGCATGATCTTCGCTATCACGCCCTTGTTACCATGACGCCCGGCCATCTTGTCGCCGACCGACATCCGGCGTTTCGTTGCAACGAATACTTTGACCAACTTAATGACGCCCGGCGGCAGTTCGTCGCCCTTGCGCATCTGGTCAATCTTGCTATCACGAAACGCAATCAACTTGGCTTCTTCCATCGCCGCCATGTTGACCAAACGCGTGAGTCGTTGTTGAACTTTCTTGTCTTCTATCCGCATCCGCGCGAGTACGCTGTACTCCGCTTTCTCAAGATGCGAGACCTTAACGCGTTTCCCGGCTTCAAGTGCAATCGATTCTGTCTTATGGTCGAACACACTCTCCAGAATCTTGATACCCACCAAGTCGGACTTTACTAACCCAACAAACGTCTTGCGGATTTCGTTAATCTGTTCCTGATACTCGCGCTTGAGCTTGGCCACCGCCTGGTTCAACGCGCTCTTCGGGCCACCATCCACTTTTTCGCGACGGCTCGATTCTTTTACGTCAACCACAACACCGTTGACGCCGGGCGATACGGTCAATGACGCATCGCGCACGTCTTCGGCCTTTTCACCAAAGATGGCGCGCAGCAACTTCTCTTCCGGGGCTAATTCGGTTTCACCCTTCGGTGTGACTTTACCCACGAGGATGTCGCCGTGTTTCACCTTCGCACCGATTCGGACGATGCCGTTTTCGTCGAGATTGTTGAGCGCTTCTTCACCGACGTTCGGTATGTCGCGTGTGATTTCTTCGGGACCAAGCTTGGTGTCACGTGCTTCGATGTCGAACACTTGAATGTGTATCGACGTAAACGCATCTTCCTTCACCAGGTCTTCACTGAGAAGGATGGCGTCCTCAAAGTTGTACCCTTCCCACGGCACAAAGGCCACGAGGATATTCTTACCCAGCGCTAGTTCGCCGTCGTGAGTTGCTGGACCGTCGGCAATAATGTCGCCGGCCTCGACGACTTCGCCACGCTGAACAATAGGCGTCTGGTTGATACACGTGTTTTGATTTGATCGTACAAATTTCTTCAGACGATAAACATCTTCATCCGCACGGAACGGATTTTCGTCCGCGCCTTTCTTGCTCTTGTGGCGAATGCGAATGACTTCACTGTCCGCGTATTCGATGACGCCGGAACGTTCGGCCTTCACAACGGTACCAGCATTCTTCGCCGTGACCCGCTCAAGACCTGTGCCAACGAAGGGTGACTCGGTACGCAACAATGGTACTGCTTGGCGTTGCATGTTCGATCCCATTAACGCACGATTCGCATCGTCATGTTCTAAGAACGGAATCAATCCAGCCGCGACGCTCACCAACTGCTTCGGCGAGACGTCCATATAGTCCACTTCTTTTGGCGCGGCCTGTGGAAAGTCACCACGGTGACGACTCAGTACCGCCGCATCGGATAACTTTTGTTTATCATTAACAGAAGCATTCGCCTGAGCGATAATGTAGTTATCTTCATCATAGGCCGACAGCATTTCGGTGTCTGTAGACACTTTGCCGTTGTCGACTTTCCGATATGGTGTTTCAAGGAATCCGTATTGATTGATACGGGCATACGTCGACAGCGATGCCATCAAGCCGATGTTGGGCCCTTCAGGTGTCTCGATTGGGCAGATGCGACCATAATGTGTTGGGTGCACGTCGCGAACTTCGAAGCCCGCGCGATCACGGCTCAGTCCGCCCGGCCCTAGAGCGCTCAAACGGCGCTTATGCGTCAGTTCTGCAAGCGGATTAATTTGATCCATGAAATGCGAGAGCTGACTGCGACCGAAAAAGTCCTTAATGACCGCGCTCACCGGCTTTGGATTAACCAAGTTTTGAGGAGAGAGCTGATCGTCTTCCTGGAAATTCATGCGTTCGCGAACCGTGCGTTCCATGCGGACCAATCCGATACGAACCTGATTCGCCAACAATTCGCCCACGGCGCGAACACGACGGTTTCCGAGGTGATCGATATCGTCAAGAACGCCTTCACCGGAACGAAGCTTCACCAAGTATTGCAATGTGGCTACGACGTCTTCCTTATTGAGGGTCTTTATTTCTTGGTCCGTTTCCAGCCCCAGTTTGCGATTAATCTTGTACCGGCCCACCGGCGCGAAATCGTAACGCGACGCATCGAAGAATAGTTTTTGGAAGAACGACCGCGTCGTCGCATCGGTTGCCGGATCGCCCGGTCGAATGCGGGAGTAAATTTCGCGGTAGGCGTCTTCCTGCGTTTGCGTTGGATCGAGCGATAGGGTATTTGCAATCGACGGGTCACGGATAACATCGGCATCATTGATCACATGGAATTCCTTGACCGTTGACCGCATGATCCGGCCAATCGACGCTTCCGTAATCTCTTGAGACGCTTCGCCGAGAATCTCGCCAGTCTCTTCGTCGACGATGTCGTCCGCCAAGATGCGGCCTTCGAAGTCGAGGGGGTCGAAACTCTTGCTGCCGATCTTAATCTTGGACCGACCCGGGACAGCCTTTTCAGTCTTATAGAAAAGCTTTAGGATTTCCGAATTTTCGACGAATCCAAATGCCCGCAAGAACGCTGTTGCGATAATCCGCGAACGGCGATCGATCGTCAACCACAGTACGTCATTGACGTCGTATTCAAATTCAAGCCACGCACCCCGATACGGAATGATTCGGGCAGTCATCAACACTTTGCCGTTTTGGTGAACTTTCGTTTCGAAGGAAACACCCGGCGATTTATGCAACTGACTCACGATGACACGTTCGGCACCATTGATAATGAACGTACCGGTCGGGGTCATCATCGGAAGTTCGCCCAGGAAGACTTCCTGTTCAAGCATTATCTGTTCGCGTTGTTCACCGGTGGTACCGACTTCTTCGTAGCGAACAAGCCGGAGAAGCGCCTTGAGCGATGCGGCATAGGTCAGCCCGCGCTCTTGGCTCTCTTCTACCGTGTACTTGGGCGGTGCAAATGAATAATGCACAAACTCCAGACGCGTCAAGCCATCAGGCGACGCGACAGGGAATACATCCAGGAATACTTCCTGAAGGCCCACCAACTTCCGTTCATCGGGTGGAATTTCCCATTGAAGAAAGTCGGCATACGACTTCGTCTGGATTTCGATTAGGTTCGGCAGTTCGACCGAATCCGTGACACGTGCTAACGAGTGACGCTGGGTGTGGAAATTTGGAGCTACAGCCATGCGGTATTCCCCTTGCCGAGTTCGCAGTCAAAGTCGGTGTAACAAGGCGGATCGATCCCGACATCGTTTCCGTGAAAACAAAATCGAGTCGAGAATTGGCCTATGGACACACTTATACCCGAAGGGCAAACAAACGAAGAGGCTATCATAGCCCAAAGGCCGTGTCAATAACCAGTCGCAGAGAACAATTTCCCATGTTGAAAGCGAATTGTCCGCCTACAACACGAGAGACAAATTCATAAATACATTATATATAACGACTTACACGAATCAATCCACCGCCTACCTCAGCCTAGTCTGCGAACCGTTGTTTGCGTAAAACTTTATTGCAAAAAGAGTTACTACTTCTTACCCATCACTTCCGCATAATTGGGTTCGGCGTCTTCTTCGCTCTGGCCCATGGCCCATAGCGCCGCATCGGTCACAGATTTCTGGAAAATCTCGGTCGACCATACGTCTTCACGGTGCCCCATGGCATTATAGAAGACTCGACCGTCGCCGTATTTACTGCACCATGCGATCGGATAGGGGTCGATATCGTACATCGGCTGCTTTTTGCGCTCTTCGCCCGGGTCCATAAGGGCGAGTACGTGCATATTTTCTTTGTTTACGTTGGCAAATACGTACCATTCGTCCTTGATTTTCCAGCCGTCGGGAATATTGGCCATCGTCGGATGGTCTTTGTCCACCACTTTGACTGTGCCTTCGAATTGCGCCCCGTGGCCTTTGAAAGAGCCACCGACCATTTCAATATAGGGGGTAGCGGGTCCGCCATTCGGGCCACGCTGGGTGTCGGATGCACAATGGAAACCCAGAAAAGCCCCGCCATTCTTGACCCATTCCAACAATTCGGCCAATCCTTCTTCCGTTACGGCGGGATGATTGGCTTTGGAGGGCGATTTGGTGAGATCGCCTTGGGTTACGAAGATGACGAGCGAGTAGTTCGAAAGGTTGTCGGCATTGATGTCGCCGCCGTCTTTTGTGCAATCCAAGGTTCCGCCCGCGTCTGCTGCAAGCTCAGAGACAATCTTGCACACGTGGCTGTCTTCTCCATCGTTTTCTCGGATACAGGAATGTTCGAAGGAAGTTGATCGGCTGAAGAAAAGCACCTGAGCGTCAACCGCTGCTGAAAGGCCGAGTCCGACGGCGAATGCAGCCAGGACAATTCGATAACTACGCATGGGATAGATCCTCTTTAGTCTGGTCGGGCAACCCGTAGTGTGTCCGAATCCGTTACCCTATGCGGGAGGCATTACGTTGTCAAGCGGTGGGGGAATTTCGGCAGCTATGAACGTGCTTGTCCACGGCACACCATTCTTCTGCGATATGGGCATCATTCGCCGGTATGCGGGATCACATGTCATCCGCACCTTCGGGCCCGATGAGGACAGCGACTACACTTACTCCCCACTTGAGGAGTCAGCTTCGGAAGCGATCGCCCGTTTCTCGGATGAGTGGCAACCGGACTTGTTGATGTGTTGGCAGCCGGAAGCGCACCCACCTCCGCGTGGCATTGAGGACGTTTCCATTCGGACCGTCGCGCTGGTCTCGGATTGGAATGTGTATTACCCCGTGCTGGAGACGAACCTCGCGCGGTACGACATCGTCCTGACGGACAAGCCGGGCGTCGATGTTTTTGTCAACCATGGTCTAACGGAACGCCTGGTATCCGCGCACCACATTCGCCCACTGTACTCGCAAATCACACCCATTCACTATCCGCATGATGTCGAGAAAGATATCGATGTCTTGTTCATTGGAAACCTGAACCATGCGGCGCATCAGGAACGCGCAGTGTTTCTTGAACGGCTCGCGAAAATGTCTGACCGGTATCGCATCGTCATCACGACGGGCATCGAAGGCGAAGCCTATGGTCGGCTGATGAGCCGCGCGCGCATCGTGTTCAACCACTCTATCCGCGGCGAAGTAAATCTCCGCGTGTTCGAGACCATGGCGTGTGGCGCGATGGCTATGTTAGAGGAATCGAATCTAGAAGTGCGCGATTGGTTTACGGACGGCGAAGATATCGTTCTGTACAACGATGAAAACGTTGAAGACGTGGTGCAGCGCTTTCTCGATAATCCCGATCAGGCTTCAAAGATTGCCGCAACAGGCCACGAACGTATCGCGGCGATGAGCGGCGAGCGCGTGTTCGACGACATCATTAACGAAGCCGCCGCTTTACCCTGCTCGGGCCGTAAGTTCCTGTCGCTCTCCGAACGTGATCGCGTCTTGCAGACAGCGTTGATGTACGGTCGCCTTCCGCAAGATCGTTGGCGTCCGTATGTCGCCGGACTCTTCGGCCATTTGTTCGACATCGCATCGCACGATGCGGAAGTACACGCGGCCTATGTTCATTTCTTGCTCAGTGCAACGGAAAAGGACTGGGTGCGCATCCAGGAACATGCGCTACGCGCTGCAGATTTAGCGCCAAATTCACTTCCGTATGCTTGGAACTTATTGCAAGTCGAAGAGTGGCTCACGAGCACAAAATCGGATACATCGAAATTGCTACCTCTCTTAGAAAAAGATGGGTCTGAAGGCTCAGGGTTATTACTCGGCACTCAGGCTGATCCGTTTTGGACATGGTGCTATCGATTCATGGCGAAGGCGGGTGGGATCGCGTCCGACATATTCCACCAGGAGATCCACTTGAGAACGATCTCGGTTACTGGCCCGTTAAAAGAAGGCCTGGAACAGATTGACCGCGCAGACCCAACCGGAACGGATAGCTTGGGTACACGCCTGATCGCAGAACTCATGTGGAACAATGGTCAAGAAGAGCAGGCGGCTCTATTCCTTCGAATGCGCTTGACGGACAAATTTCCGCTCGACATGGCAATACGGGAAAAAGCACTCGACTGGCTTCGAGAAGTGGGCCGAATGGATGAATGGCAAGGGCTCTCCGCAGAGACGCTCCTCATTCTGAAGGCATTGTCTGCAGACGTGTAGCGGATGTTACGTCACGGCGATGGCTGTTTCCGGCGTCGCATGTCGCACGTGCGGCTCCAACCGATCACACTCGATCTGGTTCTGACGAAAATTTTCGATCGCGTTGTGTCGGACCACCATCGCCATCGCTGCCAGGAACCAATACGGTTCCATAATCCGCACGATGAGAAACGAAATCGTTGCCATTGAATGCGCGACGAGCGCAAGTGTAATGGCGAATACAGCGATGCTAAGTCCACGGCCGACCCAATCGTCGGCCCATTGATAGGCTTGGCGTGTGCTCTTGAGTATTCGGAGCTGCAAGAACACAAACGCCGCGAAACCAACGAGGCCGGTTTCGATAATCACGCGCGCGTATTGACTGTCGAGCACACGGCCCCACGCAACACCACCGCCAAAGTATGGCCAGACATGGAGATTGAATCGAACTTTCTCCCACACATAAATGCGTTCATGTGTGGATTTGTCGACCGTGATTCCCGTTTCGTATTCACCGAGCTGCACGGCCTGGCCATCGTCGATGAACGTGTTACTCACACGGTCCTGAACATCGGTGGGCATAATTTGTCTTGAGAAAATAAGAACGACTACGACAGCGGCGACCATCCAGTGCTTCTTCGAAATCAGGGCAAGGGTCACTAGACCCACCACGACCGCGATGTAGGATGCACGAGACAACGTGAACAACAGCGGAAAGAACGCGAGCAGCCCCAAACAAAGGCAGAGTATTTTCAGTTTCCGGTCCGGGGCTTGTGTAAAGAGTGCAGCGGCAAGCAACGTAACCATAGTCAGATAACCACCGAGTGTATTCGGTTCTGACCCGCCTTGTTCGAACGGCGAACTGACTCGAGCCGCTTCGCTGAACTGGCGACTATGAAGTCCAAATGTTGCGACGATCATCGCGACGATGAAAAACAGAATCAATTGCTTTCGAATTTGATCGTTCGACCGAATGGCGGTGCCGACCAAAACAAATACCATGTAGAACTCGATCATCTTGAGCAAAACAAACATCGACGTTTTCTTGTCGAACGCGGGTATCGATGCGCGAAACGCCAACATGGTAGAAAACAAACAACACGCATAGTAGAGCATGATGCTGCTGTTGATTGGACTCGGCAACCACAACGCGCCACGTTTCTCGTACACATTCTTGAACAAGACGCCGCAGAAAATGACGATGATAAGGACATCGTCGTAGCGCAGGTTGACTGCTCGGCGCGCGGTTCCAACATCCCCTTCGCCAATTTCCGGGGAGAGCATCATCGCGATAACGAGGAAATACACACCCCAGTCGACGCGCATCATCGTGATGCCGAAGATGAGCAAACTGACCGCAAGCGCGACGGTGACGGTTTGGTTCTTAAAGTAGATGTGAACAAATAGAACAGCGATCGCGGCGATCAATGCGAAGGCGGCAAAGATGGGTGCTTCGACTTGGCTTTCTGCGGTTTCGCCGCGGCCGATTTGGTATTCAGCGGAGTTGAAGGAGGCCATGGCTAGGCAGGCTTAGCGCAAACACTGACGGGCGGGCGCGCCATCATGTTTGGAAATGGTACCAACGACGCCGATCGTTGGCGGCATCGTCGTAGTAATAGTAGTAGTAATAATAGTTGCGACGCGTCGCTTCGAGACCATTGAGCACGGCGCCCACCACGTTCGCCTGAGCGGTATCCAACAACTTCTTGCCGCGGAGAATCGTCTCGCGACGGGCATTGTCCACGGAGACCACGAGGATCACCGCATCGACGCCAGTCGACAGTACGACGGGATCGGTCACAACCAACAGCGAAGGCGCATCACAAATCACAAGGTCGAATTCCTTACTCAGCGAATCCATCAGATCCTTCATCTCGTCGGATCCGATCAGTTCAGACGGATTCGGCGGCACGCGCCCGCTCGATATTGCGTATAGATTCTCGACACCTGTTTCGCGGATGACGCTCTTGGGATCCAATCCTTCGCGCAACACGTCGGCTAACCCTGGACCCCGATCAAGGTTCAGCACATGATGAGCATGAGGTCGGCGCAAATCGGTATCGATGACCAACACTTTCATGCCGCTATCAGCAAAGGTCACCGCCATATTTACGGCTGTGGTGGTCTTGCCTTCACCGGGCACCGTACTGGTTACCATGAGAGTCTTAGGTGGCGTTGTAAACGTATTGAGTTGGAACGCCGTGCGTAGACTGCGGTAGGCCTCTGAGACCGGCGACTTAGGATCGTTCTGGGTGACGATACATGCATCCATCTGTTGATCGTCTGACACCGCAACATAGTTACCACGTTGTCGCTTGTTTTTTGCCTTCGTGCCGAAGTGCATCATCGGTATCATGCCAACGACTTCCAGATCGAGATATTGCGCAACGTCTTCGGCGGAATGCACAGACGAATCTGATTTCTCCCACATCATCGCGAGCCCGAGTCCTGCCGCCAGACCAACCAGACCACCAATAAGAAAGTTCATCCAACCCTGCACCTGTTGGGTAGGCGCGAGTGAAGCCGCCGCAACAGGGGACCAGCGTTCAACGTATCCCGCCCCCCGCCGAATCGCACTACTGACTTCGAATTCCTTATCAATAAGGACCCGATACTGGTTGCGAAGGTTATCGGCCTCACGCTTTAGCGTAAGGAATTCCTTGTTCCGCGATGCTAGGCCTGGTAGCTCCACTTCCATCTCGTCGATGAGTTTGCGGTAGGTCGTATCCTTAATGTCCAGGGTCGCCATCTGGATCTGAACATCCATGTATTGCTTACGTAGGCTTTGGCGATCTTCCCAGACATCAGATCCGCCGTCACCGGTCTCGAGCTCGGCATACGCATGGAGGATGGCTTGCTCTTTGTCCTGAATTTCTTCTTCAATCGCCCGTAAAGGCGGATAGTTTCCTGTCCAGTTGACACTCATCGTCAATCGGTCACGATGCAGGTCGTGTAGTTCGGTAAATAACTTTTGCATCACTCCATCGTGAATGGTTCCTAATGCTTGGGGGAGTTCTTTTTGTTTTTCACGAATGCGGCGCTGCAGTTCGCCTGACTTTGCCAGCAATTCCGTGCGAGTCTTTCGCGACTGGATCAAATCGTTGGACATTTTTTCCATGTCCGCTGTCACTTGGTCGTGCGTGCGAAAGTTCATTGCCTTACGGTGTTGCCAAACTGCGGTCTCGGCACTATCCAAATCTTCGCGTGTATTTTCGATTTCGCGCATAACGAATTCGTGGATCTCTTGTTCTTGATCCAGAATCATTTGGCGATTGCGACCGATAAATGCACGCGCCGCTAAATCGACCACCCGCCAAACCTCTTCCTGGCCAGGCCCCGCAGCGATCACACGAATCTTGTTCGCGCCTTCCATTGGGTCGATACGGATGTTGTACCGGGCCAGCAGCGCGTTAGCCTCACGACCAATTTCATCGTCAGTCGTTAGCGCTCCATAAGGTCCGCCGCTATCGATGTCCTCGACGACCAACGCCCGCACGACATCTTCGGCGACATCGGTAACGGGAATACGTTCAACGATGGTTGCGGGAGAATTCTTGAATAGAGGCGATGAACCCACGCCAGGGACTCGTTGCCCGACCGGCTCGTGGATGATCAATTGAGTCTGCGAGGTGTAAATGGATGCGTTGTCGTAGGTGACGAGTCCGACAATTCCATAGCCAACCGCACCGAGCACGGTACACAATGCGATCCACTGCCAGCGGCGTGCTACAACGTTGAGTATAAATCGCAGCTGATCTTCTTTGCCGGGTTGTGTCGCGGCGCGTTCTAATGATGCAGTATCTTGCACGAAATCGACTTCACTTCCCTGTTGCGTCTGCGTCGACCGGCAATCCGGGCGGTCTGTTCGCCATCTCAGTGGCCCGGGTAAGGTTCAGCATGCGGTCCCACGTCACCGTGTCCGGTCGCTCGTGGACGTGCGGTGTAACGAAAATAACGAGTTCGGTTTGTTCGCGTTTACGCTCTTTGTGCTTGAACAGGTTGCCTAGAATCGGAACTTTGCTCACCACCGGCACACGGGATTCAACACTGTGGACATCGTTGCGATAGATGCCACCAATCACCAGCGTCTGCCGGTCACGCACATTGGCTTGTCCGCTATAACTCCGCACGGATCGCACCGGAACGCCGTTGCGAACACCGCCAGCAAAACTGACCTCGGGCTGCATTTCGAGCTTCACGTAGATACCCTGATCATCCCGCAACACATGCGGCGTCACCGACATCACAATACCGATGTCGAGGAACTTAACGCTGAAGTTTCCGCGCCCGCTGACTTCCGTTCCGAATTCGGTAAACGGCACTTCGTCCGTCATCCGAATTTCGGCAGGCTTGTGATTCACGGTGAGCAAATTCGGATTCGCGAGAACTTCGGCCTGGTCCTCCGCTGCAAGGGCATCTATCAGTAGTCCGAGGTCGATGTTGCTGTTCATCAACCCAAAGAACATTTGGCCCGGTTTCGGCAAGTGAACCGGAAGACCCAATAGTCGATCAGGCGTAAGGCCGTCCACAAAACGGCGACCAGTTGAACCGGAATTCCCGTTGTTGCCACTACCCCCGATTTGTTCGTTGTCGAAGGGTCGCGATTGCGATCCGCGTAGTCCATTGATTTCTGGGAGTTGGGCGGCGTTCGGGTAGTAGCCGCCACTGACTTCATTTCCTTGAACGAACCATCGGACCCCCAGTTCTTTGAGTGCGCCGATTTTGACTTCAGCAATTTTGGCTTCAATCTGCACCTGTTGCAGTTGCGATTGCATTTGGTCAAGACGACCGATAATGCTCAGAATATTCTGCATCGCAGGGACGGTATCCGTGACGATTAAAATGTTTGAATCTGGATCGAACGTTATCGATCCGCCTTCGCTCGTGTGGCTGCGGAGTTGTTCGGCCAGTTGTTCGGCGTTTCCATTGGAGAGCTCGACCAATTCCGTCTTCATTTCAGACGTGCGAAAGCTGCCGCCACCCATCGTCATGACGGTCTTGGAAATGGTGACGCGGGGGTTTTTGTGGACGGCCGTATAGGCACCGGCCACCGCCGCTGCGGCCTCGGTCTCGTTGAGGCCGGACACGCGAACTTGGCCTACAAATGGAAGTTTAATCTGACCTGTTGCATCGACCTGTGCGGTCGTCGACAACTCGGGCGTGTTGTACGTGTCAATATAGACGAGATCTCCGGCGGCCAACCCTTCACCAAAGGCAGCCTGAACGCCAAGGATGAGCGTTACCAGTGCAATGATCGATTTCATTCTTCCATCCCGCGAGTTCACGTAGTTAGCCTCTCTATCTTTATCGTGCGGAACCTCCGCAAACTTGAGCGGACGGTGACGGTAGATGTTTATTCTGGTGCGAGCGCAGGCTCGTAGAGAATGAGTCGCTGACCAACTTCAATGTGATTGGCATCCTCAATTTTATTCCAACGCATCAGGTCTTCCGACGTAATTCCGTGATCGGCTGCGATTCGATAGAGTTGTTCGCCTGGTGCAATTTCGTGGAATCTCATTTGCGACGACTCTGTGGCGGATTCCGCCAGGTGCTCAGGCGCGGCGTCCTCGCGTTCATTCGAGGGTGGCGTTGTTTCTATTTGGGGTTCATCTACCGTTGGCGTCTCTTGAAATTCGGCCGATTCCGGATTGTCGTTGCCGCGAACGCCCTTGATAATCGGACCGAACGGTAAGGGCTCTGTTAGTTCGAATTTGGCCGGATACACTTCTGTGTCGCCCTGCACCGGAACGACCAGATCCGTGATCTCCGCCTGAGTGGAAAGCGTAGTGGGGGTCCCTTTTATCGCGCCCAACTCGCCAAGTAAATCAACCTTCAAGCGAATCGCGTTTTTGCGTGTTGGGTTAATCCCGGGATACCGAATGGCGTGAGACCAATGTTCAAGCGCCAGTGTTTGATACACCGAGTGTTGGTCGGTGGAATCGGCGGATTGGGCAAGCGCCCGATACATCTCGCCAAGTTCATCGTAGTCCATATCCGGTGAGGGGTTGCCTGGCGAATTCGCGGCTCGAATATAGGTCGTGTGCGCCGCTTCGAATTCACCCAGTTGGGCATACGATCGCGCCAGCGTGCGCAACATCGGAAGTGTGGCAGCGGGGTCACGCAGAATGGCATCGCGATCAATAAATGCATCCACCGCAGCGCGATAATCACCGTGGCTGTAATGCACGATACCCATGAGGCTTTGTGCGCGGCCTGCACGGGGATGGTCAGGATGTCGCCGCGCAAATTCGCCGAGCAAAGCCAATGCTTCTGCTTTGTATTGATGCGAGAGTTGATCGTCTTCGGTTTCGACTTGCTTCATCTGATAACCAGCCGCGAACATTGCATCTGCACTAAGCGGATGTTCGGCGTTTCGGCGGACAAATTCCTCGTACAAGCGTGACGCTTGCAAATGATCGCCTTTCGCCGCCACGCCTTCGGCCTCGTAATACAAGGTCGTCGGATTGGTCACTTGGATTTGAAACCACCGATACCCCTCGTATCCGCCATAGGCCAATGCCCCAGCAAAAACGAGAAACACCGCTGCAGCTTTCAACATCCGGGGCAGAGATGATTGATGGCGGCGGTGATGGCGATTGGATCGACGCCCGCTGACCTGTACCGTAGCCGGTTCATCGTTCGAGGGTAGCGATTCCGTTTCCGGAACGTTGTCCACTACCGGTTCTGACGAGACCAACTTAACAGGATTCGGGTCGACAACCACTAGTTCGACTGCAACGAGCGGGTCGGTAAGGGTTTCATTCTTTACGTCATCGAGTTGTTCATCGAGAAGGATTTCGTCCAGCGGAACATCGTCCGAAAGATCTGCAGCAGCGGTCGCTAACGTTTGATCATCCGTGCTTTCTTCTTCGGCCACGGAGTATTCGGTCGAATCCTCTTCATCGGACAAATCGGGGATTGGTGGTGAAACCGGTTCTACTTCGCACAGCACTTCCGATTCTTGCTCTGTCTCTTCCGCGACCGGAGACAGTAAGTCCGGAAAGATTTCGTCATCATCAAATGCGTCGAGGTCGATGACCTCCGTACGCTCTGTCGATTCTTCTTCGGTTACAGGCTCGGCCTCACCGGACTCGTCCAACTCGATATCGGTGTCCGTCGACTGTTCATCCACTGCTGACGAGAGCTCGACGGAGTCAACGGCATCGAGTTCATCGGAAGGCTGATCGAGTTCCACTGCCGGTGACTCCGCCAGCAACATTTCCAGATCGTCTGGATCGATATAGGATTCAATTACGTCCGACGAAACGTCTTGCACATCACTGTCGTTTTCGACCGCCGTTGGAACTTCATCTTGCGCTTCGTTTTCTACCACGGGCGGTTCAGGTACCGAAGGTTCCTTGGCCGACTCGGGCTCCGGCACCATTGCAGCATCCACATCAGCGACCCCCGGTTCATAGAAACTGACTGGGGGCGACAGCTTGTGATCCGCGTCGAGGATTCCGTCTATCGCATCGATATCTGCCGACACTTCCGGGCTGGTGAGTCCGCTCATCCGAATGAAATCGAGGTCGTCATCCGAGTCGTCTTCGGAGACACCACTCTGCACACGGGGATCTTCCGTTTCGAATAGTTCGTCGAGTAAATCGGGACTGATTGCTATGTCGTCTGGTGGCGTCAATGAACGATCCATCTCATCGGAATCAGTGTCGTTGTCTTCGGGCTTGCCAGGCACCATGTCATCGTCGAAAGAAGTCATCGCATTTGCGATTTTTTCGTCATCCGCGTTTCGTCGATGCAAGCGGATCGGTATGGGGTTGGCGATCCACTACTCGGCGTAGTAACGAATTGGCCCGGTCCCGATTATTGGACCCGAACACCCGGTCAGGCGCAATGCCCGCGTGCAGCACACCGCTCGCTGCCGGCGTAGCAACCGCAGGCGTATCGTCGGCCTGAGGTTCGACGATCGATTCCATACGGCGTTCGCCTTCGGGATCGGGTAACGTTGTTTTTTCGATGGTGTGAACAATTATTTGACGACCGATACGGCGGGTTTTCAATTGCGCGGCAAGCAACAAGGCGTTGCGACACAACGAAACGGTGACACGTGGGCTGCCGCCGGCGTATGCATGAATCAGCCGCATCGCAACGTCCTCGAAGAACGGCATCCGCTCCGATGCACCGGCTTGACGCATACGGAAATTGATCAATTCGCGTGTTGACTCTTCATCCAACAAATCAAGCGTGTTGGTCATGTTGACCCGTTGTGCGAAATTCGGTGCGGCACGTAATACGGGTATCCATTCCAACTGCGCGAATAGGACCAAGTTGATCAGCTTGTGTTGCGAAGTTTCTAAATTTTGTACGAGACGTAGGAGTTCCAGTTGACCGCGCTTGTTGAGGTTTTGCGCGTCGTCAATGATGAGAGTATTCACACGTTTACGGTTACGCATGAGATAGCGGTACAACGCTTCCATGTATTCGGAGAATGATCGCTCCGGGCGTTCCACTCCGAATTGCGTGACGATGCTTTCTAACAAAGAGAAACTAGTCCACGATGGGATAGGGGATCCGATTACGGCGGTGTTGTACTGATCACCGTTCTGGCGCATTCCGGTTATCAATTTTCGCAGTAACGTCGTTTTGCCTGTGCCGTAGTGACCGAGCACCACAGCAATCCCATGACGTTCATCGATTGATCGCCAAAGCCTGAACAGGCATTCCTTATGGCCCCGCGTCGCATAGAAAAACGCGGGATCCGCCGTAGGCGCAAACGGATTCCGGCGAAAACCGAAATAGTCTAATAGGTACTGGCCATCATCCTGCATCCTACTTCCCCCCGATTCCGCCCCAGAGCAGAACCTGTCCGGCGGTGCTCCGGACACCGCCGATCAATTCAACCAAGACACGACTACCATATATTGTGTAGCCCGCATCTCTTATCGCATTCTATAGTAGGTGGTTTGGGCTGTCAAGGCACTCTCTCACTAATTTCGTGAATTCAATACCGGGTATACCCTGCAAGCTGGTGGCCCGCTTAGATTGGTAATTGGCGGGTTCGGGTTCTTTTTGGTATACAGGTCTATGTGCTTTAGTCGCAGGGCCGGTGCGCCCTGCACTACCAGGTCTGGACGGGAAAATGTCAGGCGAAAACATTCATGTGAAGAATGGGCCATTAGCGGGACAATCCTTCCCGTTAGACGGCGTCTTGAGTATCGGGAGAAATCCAGGTAACACGATACAAATAAACGACTTACAGATATCCAGACAACACGCGACGATCCAGAGAACCCCGGCTGGAACGATTCTGCGCGATCTTGGCAGTGGGAACGGAACCTATGTCGGCTCAAATCGGATAGTTGAGTATCGGCTCAGCAATGGGGACGTCATCCACCTGGGCCCGTTCGAATTTCAATACGAGAACACCGTCGATAAGAGTACACCGCCGCCTTCGCTGACAATCGTCGGGCGGGATGAAGGCACCGATTTCCAAGTTACCGGTGCTTCAGAAGGGGAAATGGCTGCCGCATCCGCGGACAATATTTATCAGACCTTCGTCGGCACGGCAAGAGAAGACACGAGCTCGGATGAATTGAAGACGGCCCAGTCGAGATTGGCGGCGGTCTATCAAGCCAATCAAATCATCTCCAGCGAGCAAAATTTGGACCGGCTGTTTGAGCGGGTGATGGATCAAATATTCGAGTTGGTCCCGGCCCACAATGGTGTGATTCTGCTGAAAGCAGAGAAGTCAGGCGAACTCATCGTTGAACATCAAAACTCGAAATCGCCCGGTGCCGAAGTCCAAATTAGTTCTTCAATCGTATCGCGCGCATTGGACAATGGCGAGGCGGTCATCACGTATAACGCGGCACAAGATCAACGCTTCGAAGCGGGGGCAAGTATCATCGCACAAAACATAGCGTCTGCAATGTGCGCACCGTTACGCCATCAAGACGAAACACTGGGCGTCGTATATGTCGATACACGCAGCACGACAAATGCCTTCACGCAGAGCGATCTCGAGCTGTTGGTCGCCGTCAGCGGACCGGCCGCCATTGCCATTCGCAACGCGCAATACGTCCAGAAAATTCAGAAGGCCTACCAAGATACCTTGGTCGCGTTGGCGAATGCAGTCGAGCTACGCGATCACTATACTGTCGGCCATACCTGGCGTGTGACGAATTTCGCGTTGGAGATGGCGAAGGAAATGGGTTGGCCACAAGAGAAGTTGGAAGAAGTCGAAATGGGCGGTGTGTTGCACGATGTCGGCAAAATCTCGATTGACGACGCCATCTTACGCAAACCCGGCGGCCTGACCGACGACGAATACGAAATCATGAAAATTCATCCCGAACGCGGTGCGCGGTTGATGCAAGATATTGAAGCCCTGGTTCCGCTGATCCCGTATTGCCTCTACCACCACGAACGGTACGACGGAAAAGGCTATCCGTACGGATTGGCCGGCGAGGAAATCCCGATCGAAGGGCGGCTACTCGCGGTCGCGGATACCTTTGACGCGATGACCAGCAGTCGTCCATATCGCAAAGGCCTCGATCCCGAATTCGCGATCGGCGAAATCGAAAAGTCGAAAGGCACCCAACTCGATCCCGCTTGCGCGGACGCTTTGATTACCTGCTATCGCGATGGGCGTTTTGGCCGCATCATTCAAGACTTTAGCGACAAAAACGAACGCGACATCGTCTGTCCGTTTTGCAGCAACAATATTTCTGTGTCCGACGAAGTCGAAGTGGGCGGCGCACTGGAGTGCGAAGTGTGTCACCGGGCGATCCGGCTTGCACAAGAGGGCCGTGAGTACAAAGGCGAACTGATTGCCCGCGCAGACGCCATCAGTCCACATACGCCCCTACCCGACGGCGCGGCGCATTTGCGATCACCAGCGCCAACTGAACCCAACGCATAGACCAAACACTGATCAGGAGTTTCGCATTGCCACAACCAACATCTGCAGAACGATCGGCGCGCTTGCGCAAAATACTATCTGAAGGCGTCGTGGCGATGCCCGGCGCGATCAATGCACTCAGTGCACGACTAATCGAACGCGAAGGCTTCGATGCCATGTATCTGTCGGGTGCCGTGCTTGCCAACAGCGTCGGGGGTGTCCCAGATGTCGGCTTGATGACATTAACCGAATCGGAGGCGCATTCCGCACGTATCGCCGAATCCACGACCATCCCGATCATCGCGGACGCGGACACTGGCTACGGCGGACCGGAAAACGCTGCGCGCACGGTACGAACACTCGAAGCCGCAGGCGTGAGCGGCATTCATCTGGAGGACCAGGAATTTCCAAAACGGTGCGGCCATCTCGATGGCAAGACACTGGTGCCGGAAAGCGAATTCATCGAGAAGATTGCGGCGGCAGCGGAAGCGAAGACGAGTCCGGACTTCGTCATCATTGCCCGAACCGACGCGCGGGGCGTCGAAGGCTATGACGAGGCGGTCAGGCGAGCGACGAAATACGTGGAAGCGGGTGCCGATGCCGTGTTCCCGGAAGCCTTGCAAGATGAGGCCGAATTCGAACGATTCGCTAAAGATGTCGACACATTGTTGCTCGCAAATATGACCGAGTTCGGTAAGACGCCGTACCTCACCGTGGACCGGTTCGGCGAAATCGGGTATAACATGGTGATCTTTCCGGTGACATTGCAGCGCATCGCGATGAAGGCAATGGAAGTGGCGCTGCAAACAATACGATCGGATCGTACGCAGCAATCGCTGCTCAATGATATGCAAACCCGGCAGGAGTTGTATGACCTCCTCGGTTATCGGGTTTAACGGTTCGGCGCCACGAGTGACCGGCGTTCAAATTCCAGTCTTTCAAAAGAAGACTTTGTAAAACAGGAGAATGACTACCATGAGTGAGAGCACATTCAGCCCGGGCCTCGCGGGCGTCGTCGCTGGCGAAACAGCAATCGCATGCGTAGACCAAGGCAAACTACTTTATCGGGGCTACGCTATTGCCGACCTCGCGGAGAACACGACGTTCGAAGAAACGGCGTACCTGCTCTTGTTCGGAAATCTCCCGAATCAATCCGAATTGGATGGGTTCAAACAAAAGCTCGACTCGTACCGCCCGTTGCCCAAAGCCCTCGTTGACGCATTGCGCCCAATTCCTAAAGACGTACCGATGATGGATGTGTTGCGCACCGGCGTATCGATGGCGGGTCATTTCGATCCGCTCAAAGACCCGGATGCATTGCAAGAACGTGCGGTTTGGTTGACGGCACAAATCGGCGGCATCATTTCGGCGCGTTTCCGATTGCTCAACGGCAATGAACCCATCGAACCAAAAGCGGGTCTATCGCACGCTGCTCAAATCCTGTATCAAGCGCAGGGTGAAGAGCCCTCTGAACTCGCGGCGAAACTCCTCGACCTCACGTTGATTCTCTATGCAGAGCACGACTTTAACGCGAGCACATTCACGGCCCGCGTCATCTGCTCAACGATGTCGGACATGGTTTCCGCAATCGTTGGCGGAATTGGTGCTCTGAAAGGCCCGCTCCACGGCGGCGCAAATGAAGCGGCAATGGAAATGTTAGAACAGTTCAAGACGGCGGACGAAGCGAAGGCTTGGATCGCAGATGCGTTGGCGAACAAAGGCAAGATCATGGGCTTCGGCCATCGTGTATATAAGAACGGCGATCATCGCGCGACAATCCTCGAACGCGAACTTCGCAAACTGGCCGAGCAAAAAGGCCAGCAACAGTGGATGGAAATCTACGACGCGATTAAGGACCCGATGGTCAACGACAAAAAAATCTATCCGAACGTCGACTACCCGTGCGGCCTGACCTACTACATCCTCGGCCTCCCGCTCGACTTGTATACGCCCCTATTCGTCGCCAGTCGCGTAACCGGCTGGACGGCACACTTCATCGAACAGGCCGGCGACAATCGGATTTACCGACCGCTCAGCATTTACGTCGGCGAAAAAGACAGAGCCGTCGCACCAATTGCGAGCCGGTAGGCGCCGCGATCACAGTGAATATCCCATGGCGATCAGCCTAACGAAGAAACCTCTCAATACCGCCGCGGCAATTGTCGCGGCGTTTCTTTGCGCGTGCAACGGGCAGGCTCCAACCCATCAATCGAATGATAGGGCGACCCTCTCTGAAACGCCGCACGTTGTCCTGATCGTCATCGATACGCTTCGCGCGGACACGGTCGGTAGCTACGGAGGCCCGAAGGGCGTCTCGCCAGAGATTGATGCCCTCGCGAAGACAGGCGTGCAGTTCAGCCATGTCGTAGCGCCGAGCAATTGGACGAAACCGTCGTGGGCCGGCATGCTCACCGCTCGGTATCCGCGATTGCTGGGCGTATACAAGGAAATTGGCGAATGCCTGCCCGATGATGCGGTGACACTGGCGGAGTCTTTCCAAACCGCCGGCTACCACACGTATGGTGCGACAGCGAATCCCAACATAAATTCTGCGTTTAACTATCAACAAGGTTTTGACGAGTACTTGGATAGCCACGTGATTTGGGATTGGATGGAGATTACCGGCGATGGTGCGGGTAACCAGAACACGAATCAAGCCCGTCTGGCACCCGCAACGGAACTCTATAAGAACGCATTCGATTGGGCTACTGAGCAAGACGGAGCTCCGTGCTATATCCAAATTTGCACGATGGAGATGCACGAATATTTCCGTGGCCCATTTTCGTTGAACCGCCCGGAATTCAAAAACGCATTCGCCAACGTGGCTTTGCCAGAGCGTGAATACTATCAAGCATTGAAACAGTCGTCGCTCGATCTGCAACAGTTTGTCCGCGAACTTCGCGCACTACCCGGCTGGCACGATGCGCTCGTTGTTGTCACCAGCGATCACGGCGAGGGATTGTCCGACCACCCCGCAGTGTCACGCGCGAATCACCACGGCGGCGTGCTGTACGATACCAATGTGCACGTGCCACTGATTATGCATCGGCCGGGCGCTCTGCCCGAAGGCCACGTGGTCGACAATTCGGTCCGGCTACTCGATCTTGCGCCGACTATTCTCGCGATAGCGGGTCTCCCACCGATGCAGGATGTGGACGGCGTATCATTGAAGCCGCTGATTGACGGAGCCGATTCCGTCGAGGGCCTGCCCGATTTTTTCGTGGCCGAATCGTATCTCAGAGATCTGGAGAAGATCTCCATCGAGTCAACCGAGTGGCGGTATATTGAGAACCGCGATCAGGCCAATCCAGCGAATTCACAACGGGGCGAGCTGAATCCAAATGCGTTGCAAAAGATCGGCGGATCGCAGAATGGGACGGCGACGGATCAAATCGAAAACGATCCTGAAGTCGCTGCACTTCTGCGCGACCGCCTTCGGTCATGGGAAGCGGCACACCCGAAGACACTGCCGACTGAATGCGGAACGCCTCTGACGGAAGAGGAACTTGAGCAGCTTCAGTCCATTGGCTACTTAGGGGAAGATGATCAGCTTTAAGCGCGAACCGCGATCCCGTAGCATTCGCCCATGCACGTGATTTTCCGGTATCGCTACGCGCTCGTCCTCGCACTCGCGGTTGCGACGTTTTGTTGGCTTGGCACTACACGTTATCTTGGCGCAGGCCGCGACGATGTTTTCATTACGCTCTACGCCGGGCAAGCGCTCGCGGACGGCCAAGGCATCGTCAACTACAACGGCGACCGCGTCGAGATGTCTTCAAGTCTACTCCACACGTTCATAATCGCTGCAATCCATCTTGCCGCGCCGGACTATGTATTCACGCTCAACAAAATCGTCGGAGGTTTGGCCGGTGCGTTGACGTTGGTGGTGCTATACCTCGGCCGCGGCGTACTCTTCCGCGTGGGATCCTGGCGATTCCCTACCTACGCCGTAACACTATCCATCATCGCGACCAACCCGGCGTTTTTGTACTGGAGTTTCGGCGGTCTCGAAACACCGTTTGCGACACTATTCCTCGTGAGCTATGCCATCGCATTGATCCAACATCGATTCCGGCCAACGCCGTTGATAGAAACGGCAGTAATTGGATCGCAGTGCCTGTACATCATGACACGACCTGAAGGTTTCTTTTTGCTGCTGTTCACGCTGGTGTATTTAGGGTTGGCCAAAATGATCGTGCACCGGCCATTGCGGTTCAGAATCATCTTGATTCCCGGGGCATTCTTTGCAGCAATTACACTGTTTCGCTGGACGTATTTCGGCGCGTTGGTGCCGAATACCGTTTACGCGAAAAGCGGCGGCATCGCCGAAGGCGTCGCGAACGGGTTCGTATACCTAAAGAATTTCTACGACTCCAGCGCATTGCTATGGTGTGCATTCTCCATTCTAGTCGTACTCTTCTTCGTTTACTTCCGCTATCTCGCGATTGCGATACATGCGTATCCTCGTCGCACGCCGATGCCGCTGGCGAACATCCTGTTGTTTGGCCTCGTGCTCGCCACTCACTTCGTCGTTCTGTTTTCGGGCGGCGATTGGATGGAGCATTTCCGCTTCTTGGTTCCAGTGATTCCGCTGTTCGCAACGCTCACCATCACACAGACGGCCACCGTTTTCGCTGCCGTAAGCCGCCGCGTCACCGATCGTCAGCCCCTCATCGGCGTTAGCGCGGCCCTTGCGATTCTCGCTTTCGCCGCTAACCTTGCTCAATCCAGCATCAACGTCCCACGCATGCTGCCGTTGAACAATGGAGACGCCGGCATCGAGTACTCGCTTCGGAAAACCCTACGGCAACCGGGATCGTTGGACGAACGAATCATTCGGCTGAATGCTCCGAACCGCAGCTTTCTCGATTCATTCGATCCGTTTTTGGATACCGTCTTCCCAAATATTATTGAAGAGCATACCCCCATCGTTGTCGCGACCGGACAAATGGGACTGTTCCCGTATCGAATCAAACAACGATTTCCGAATGCCCAGATTTCGTTTATCGACACACTGGGGCTGTGCGATGCGACCGTCGCGCATCTTAAGATGCCGAAAGATCCCATTGGCCTAAAGGAAGGTCGATTTGTCGATATGGTGTTGTCCAACGAAACCGGCCCGCTCTCCGACTATGTGATCGAACAGCAACCAAACATGGCGTACATGTTAGGGGGCGCACTCGATTTGACGGAGAACCTTGCGCGATTGAAAACATTGGGGTATGAATTGGTGTGGGACCAAAATCTTGAGTACATTTTTTTGAAAACGGGCGATTAGCTGGCCTCGGCCGCTTGCGTCGCTTCCAACAGCACGGGCTGGCGGTGTTTGGCACGCGCCCAGTGCAGAAACCGGTGCACGCGATCAAATACTTCTTCCGATCCTTCGCCGTTTATGATGCCATGATTCGACCGGTTGAACACGGTCAGTTCTTTGTCTTCAGTACCAAGTTTATCGAAGATGGTGGGACCGCTAATAGGATCGACGACGGGATCTTTATGGGATTGAACGATTAATGACGGGACATGCACGTTCCCCAGTTCCGCTTCCATCGCCTTCATTGCTTCGCCCAACTCACGTACGCCGACGATGGGATTGCGACGGTAGTTAATGTGGTCGTTCTCCGGATCGTTCTCGATGAATTCTTTCGGATTCCGTCCGAGCTTCGACAACACCGCATTCATCCGCACCACAGACGATGCGTGCCGCGCCATATAGTTGCGCAGTTGGAGGGGCGCACAAATCGAAAAAGCGGCCTGCACTTTTGATCCCTTGCGCGCAGCAGCCAGCAAGGCAAGGACACCACCCGTAGAAAACCCGCCAATGGTAATGAAATCGGTCACGCTCTTGATCACGGCATAGCCGCGATTAAGCGATTCATACCACTCCGTCCATTCAGTCTGCGCTAAATCTTCAGGCGCGGTCCCGTGTCCCTTCAAGCGCACCCCGTAAACGGCATAACCATGGTCAAAGAAATAGTCCGCCATCGCCCGAATTTCCAACGGCGCAGCCATGTAGCCGTGCACCAACAAAATGCCGCCCTTGACACGCGACGGTGTTAGCAAGAACGGGCGACCGACATCCATCGGCTTACTTTCTCCGGGCCGCGCAAATGCTTTGTAATCTTGGTCGAATGCTATCGCGTCTTCCTCAAGAAAAATCTCGCGAATACGTCGAGACAACGCCTCTCGGGGCATGTGGGCAACGTGCTTGATCGATGCCGCAAGATCGGCAAGCGGCTCTATTTCATTGGCGATTACGTTCGAAAGCGCCTCCTTACGTGACACGTGGAAATCGGCGGTGGACTTGCGGTGGCCGAAATTCTTCACGTAGTGATCGCCGTCGGCCGTCACGATGCCTTCACGCAAACACACGCCCATGAAATCGTGAAACTTCGGACTCATGTCTTCGTAAATGATTTCGCGGTAGTTCTTTTCCAGCAGATCGTGCATCTCGTATTTACCCGTCTCCGCCAATGCGTGCGCAGCGAGAAAAATGCGATTCCGATATGAACGCTCCGTGAATCGTCGTTGGCGTTGATACCGCAAGATCGTCCCGAAGATGTGATCGTAATTGACCGTGGTCAGATCGTAAATGTCGCGCATGTAGCGCATCATCAATGTTCGTGCCGAATCATTGAATAACGAACCGGCATCCGCTTCTAACGCATCCATGTCGTGATCGCCGCACGCCAACAGCTCCGACGTTTCACGAGTGAACAAGTGATCGCGCACATCTATCGGATCGCCAAACGTGACATCGATATCCGTGTCTTTGGCGATGAGTGTTCCTTCGACCGACAGCTCCTCAACCGCACGGGGACTCAAATCTTTCTTCGCGATACCCCGCGCCATACGCAGAAACACATTCTCGCGCGCACGAATCGGAAAATAGGTAACGTTTACCGGGACAATGACTGTGCGCTTGGCGATGACCTCTTCTAGCGATTCGAGGTTAAAACGTTCCAGCACCGCTTCACGATCACCATCGTGATTCGGATCGTTGTGAAAACAAGCGAGCTTCTGCCGATAGAATTCTGCGCGCAAGGCCAACACTGCGGCACCCGTATGCGGCGGTCTGCGCTTGCCATTGTTATACACCCGAAACTCGCCGCGGTGGTCGATAACTTTCTTGTCCTTAATCATCGCGCCTTCAGGAAAAATAATCCACGGGTGTTCGCCTTTGAGCAGCGAATGGATGATGACTTTGTCGCGGTCGGGATCGCGTGTCGAGACGTTTCCGGTGGACAACAGAAACTTGCCAATACGGCCTTCAAACAATTCACCGGCGGCCAACGACCACACTTCGGTTCCAAATTGTTTGTAGAGAAAATAGGGGAGCAGGATTGTTTCGAGGCGGGTGAAATGATTGACCGCGAAAATGATCGCCATGTCGTCTTTGACGACATCCGCGTTATTCAGCCGAACGTCGGCTTGTATCAGCTTAGTCGCGAGTTCCAAAGTCCACTTTGTGGACCGTAATGCAAAACCACCCAAAGGATTACCTCATCACTACACGTTGCCCGATGAACGGAAATATACCACACCAATTACGCGGGCAGGAACGTACACGCACATTCGACATGTGCCGTATTGGGATAGAGGTCGAGCGCGGTCACCTTTTCCACGCGCCAGCCGTTGGCACATAGTGTCGCCGCATCGCGGGCTAACGTAGAAGGATTACAAGACACATATACGATGCGGCCCGCCTTCGCGCCAGCAATATCCTTCATAATTGCCTTGGCGCCTGTGCGAGGTGGATCGAGGATGATTACGTCCCAGAGTCCTCGCTTAAGTGCGCGTTGGAATGCGGGTATCTTGCCGGCACGATAGCTACCAGGCCGCACTTTTTCCGCAGCCGCTATACCCGAACGGTCTTCATCAATGCCTCGCACATTGGCGGTCTTCGGCAATGTGATGGACAAATTACCCGACCCTGCGTACAGGTCCAAGACGGTCTTCGGTTCACCCAATTCGCCGTGCACGACTTCACGCAAGAGTCGATTCAACAACAAACTCGCTTGCGAGAAACCACCGTTCACGATAGGCGCTCCGTCAAACGTAAACCGAGCACGCTTCCCCTTGGCGCGGCGATGACCGGCCAACGGAAAATGTTCGGCAAGCATCGCGTTAGGCCGATCCGTCCAAACCAATACCTCGTCGCCCTCCGGATTGACACAAACTTCGACATCATTCTTACAACCGATCTCACGAAGAACACGCAAACAATCGTTCAACTTCCGATGGCACAACGCACAATGCGCGACATCCACTACGTCGTTCGTGCGCAATGCGTGAAATCCACGTAGACCGTCATTCGCGAAAAACGTCGCGCGCGTTCGATAGCCTAGACGCAAGTCCGAGTTCTCTCGCCACCCAATCTCCACGTCGATTTTCGCGATCCGTTCAAAACAATCCCGCACGATCTGCTGCTTCGATTCCGCTTGCCCGGGATAGTCAAAGTGGAGCCACGTGCAGCCGCCACACGTCCCGAAATACGGACACGCCGCCTCGGTTCGGTGGGGACTGGGTGTTTCAATCGACTCAATCGCCCCCCAAAGCACCCCGCGCAGTTCCCGCTCAATCTGAATAACCGCGACATCGCCGGGCAGAGCATAGGGCACAAAACACACCCGTCCATCGACACGGGTGACCCCGTGTCCGCCATGCGCAACGGATGTTATTTCACTGGTGAACGTTTTCAAGGGGATAAACTCCCGGTAATCATACCTGATGTCGTGCACGTTGACGGAATTTCCATTCGAGTGCTACGCTATTCGCTGGTTTATGGAAAAGTCGCGACCGGAAATTCGGTTGAGATTGATACGTCGATATTAGGGTGTGCTCGCGCTAGACGGGGAATTAGCGGTGTCCTGTACTCGCAATCCGCTTTAGCGAGGTTGAATTCCCACCCGAGGGCGTTTCGCCCATTGGTCAGGCGCGGAGTACGTGGTGTTGACGGCTGGGTCCTATTCAACGGGATGCTGCCGAACCCGGTCAGGTCCGGAAGGAAGCAGCCGCAGGTGGAATTTCCCGTGTGCTATAGGATTGCCTGGCCTGAGCTAACGGCTCCGAGGCCGTTCTGGACGATCGTTCGACGGTGGGTGCGCGAGCCTATTTTTTCGCGATACGGCGTGCCGTCTCGAAATACCATCGAGACGGCCGCTGTTGCCGCATGAGTGATCACGGGGGCTCAGCGCGTGCCAGATGAACCGTACTTAGTCTTAGCGCGAAAGTGGCGGCCGCAGGCGTTCGATGACGTCATCGGCCAAATCCACATTACCCGCACACTGCAAAACGCCATCGCCTCCGGACGAATCGGTCACGCATTTCTCTTCATCGGATCGCGCGGAATCGGCAAGACCACCACGGCACGAGTCCTCGCGAAAGCCCTCAATTGCACCGCCCAAGAAAACGCTACGCCCAATCCGTGCGGCGAATGCGATAATTGCGTCGCCATTGCTGCGGGCAACAGTATGGACGTGATCGAAATTGATGGCGCGTCGAACAACAGCGTCGAGGATGTCCGGCAGATTCGGGAAAACGTACGTCTCGTACCGTCCCAATCGCGTTACAAGATTTACGTCATTGACGAAGTCCACCAGCTTTCCTCAAGCGCTTTCAATGCACTACTCAAGACGCTGGAAGAACCGCCGGAACACGCCATATTCATTATGGCAACGACCGAATCGCATAAGGTCCCCGCGACAATTATCTCGCGTTGCCAGCGCTACGATTTCCGCCGCGTCAGCCTGGACGAACTCATCGCGCTTCTTAAACGCATTCTAGAAAACGAGACCATCACCGCGACAGACGAGGCGTTACGCGCAATCGCTCGCGCATCGGACGGCGGTGTGCGTGACGCGGAGAGCATCCTGGAACAGTTGGTCACGTATTGCGACACGTCCATCGAATTCAAGGACGTGGTCGATGTACTCGGGTTGGTTGACTGGACAGTGCTCAACGAAATGGCCGAAGCGATTCTGGCGCAGGACGTGGGTGCAGCGCTTCGTATCATTGAACAGGTAACTGCGAGCGGTAAGGACTTGTCACAATTCGTCCAAGACCTGCTCGGCCACTATCGCAATTTGCTCATATGTAAAACGGCCGATGCGAAAGACTTGCTCGGATTGCCGGAAGAAGATTTGGCCGCGCTACGCCAGCAGTCCGAAACGTATTCACTAACAAAACTGATCCGGCTGGTCGAACAATTCGCTGAACTGACGAAGGACTTCGATTCTCAACTCGCGCAACGTATCGCCCTCGAATCATTGTTGATTCGCATTTCCAAAGTCAGTGTCGAAATGTCGGTCGACGCGATTCTCGAAAAATTGGTTCAGCTCGGCGCAGGCGGAATCGCAGGCGCACCGGCACCACCGTCCAGTTCACCACAGCGATCGGTCGGCGCGGCAATGCTCGCGGAAGCGCCACCGATGGAAGCGCAGCCTACTCCACCAGAGCCCCAACCAACATCGGAGCCGGTCGATAGCAGTTCGAACAAGATCGAGATAACATCCCATAATCTTCGGGAACACTGGGAATCGATTATGCACAGCGTTGCCCAGGAAAGCTTGAACCTTGGCGTCGCATTGGGGTGTGCCCAGACCAACGGAATTGAAGGGGATGCACTATGCATCGGCTTCTCTGAAGCGAATCGATCTTCACGCGACCGGGTAGAGCGAGCCGATAACCTCACGATAATCGAATCCGTCCTGCAAGCGAAGACCGCAAATCTTCGCCGGTGTCTCGTGGATGGAAATCATGACGGCGAATCCCCGGGCTCGAACGACACTGGAGATCCGGCACCGCCTTCAACTCCGACGCCCCAACACGTCGCATTGAAAGACGCAGAAGAAGCGATGGCCGACCCGCATGTCGCAAAAGTGGTCGAAGTATTCCGAGGCGAGATCGTTGACATTCGGCAGCAACCACGCGGCGGCTAAGGGTTTACATCTCAAGTCAAAACAATGGACCTGCACCCCACAATTTGATAGGGTGCCGATTGAGTTAATTGCATGTAGAAATGGTTCGGGGGGCGGGCCGATAGCGGGCTCGGAAGCGACCGACCAACGCCATCTGCCAACCCTACGAACGGCCCGGGCTCGATGCCTGGGTGGCGCCGTCGCACCCGGCGGGGAGGACTAGCGGCTGTGGATGTCTCTGTTCGAAGATCAGGTCAATCGACCGTAACATCGGCAATCATTCTTATTGTTTGTAGTGGGCTGTGCTTTGCTATTGGGCTTGGTGTCGGCTTTGCGGTATGGGGTCCGGAAAGTGTGCCCGACGAAGGCGCACCGATGGATGCCGTCGCCACCGATCCGACTCCTGATGCCACCAAAGCCGCGGCCCCTGCTGACCCAGATATGCAACACCTGGAATCGCTGGAGACGGTGTGGCCTGCACGGCATCTGTTCATTTCCATCGACGGTACTTCTCCCGACACCGAGGCCAAAGAAATGTTGGCCAGCCTCAGACCCGGCGGCGTCATGCTCACACAGCGCAACGTCCAAAGTACCAAACAGGCCGGACTGTTCGTTGACCAGATCAAGAGCGCCGTCGCACTGGGCGATGGAATTTACGATTTACCGCTCATCGCCGTAGACCAAGAAGGCGGAGTCGTCAACCGGCTCAATCTCGGGACCGCTCCAGGCGCACGTGAAATCGCAGACCGGCGTGACCTAGAGCTTGCCCGACAAGTGGGAAAGACATACGCAGAGGCATGCGCGAAGCTTGGCGTTGGCGTGATGCTCGCCCCAGTACTCGACATCTTCGTACCGGGCGCCGCTGCACGAATGGAATCGAGAACGTTTGGGTCTGACGAAAAAACGGTCACCGCAATGGGCATGTGGTTCGCCAGCGGTGTTATCGAAGGCGGAGTCATCCCCGTGGTCAAGCACTACCCTGGACTCGGTGGTGCAAAGGCCGACGCACGACGAGCGCTCCCCATCCTTAATCAAGACACGAAACAGCTCGCAGCTACCATGTACCCATTCATCTTAGCGGCCGACATGAAAATACCGGGGATCATTGCCGGACATATCTCCGTCCCGGTGTTCGACAAGAGCGATCCGCCGCGGCCAAGTTCGTTGTCGCCAACGATGATCAATACGGTGTTACGCGACAAGTTGGGATACAACGGCGTAGTGATCGCCGATGATATCGCGCTCGATGCGGTGACGGCCTCGTATTCGCTTCCGGATGCTGCCGTCGAAGCATTGGCGTCGGGCTGTGACGCAATCATCGTGACGGAAACCGACCCCGCCGTCATTCGTGCGATTTGTGATCGCATCGAAGCGGCTGTTCAGAGCGGCGAGTTGGCCGGTGCCGCACTACAGGACAGTAAGAAACGATTAGACAACTGGCAGGCCTGGTTGCGAAGCCCTACTGCGCTAGCGGGCGCACTCCCCAACGTCTTACCCGCCACGGGTTCAGCACCTGCCGTGACCGTGGAGACCCAGCCCGAAACAAACACCGGGAATGAATCTGACGTCATCTATACCGTTCAAGCGGGTGATGTGCTTTCAAGAATCGCGGCGAAATACGAAGGCGTCTCGTCACGAGATATCGCGGAATGGAATAACCTTTCCAACGCGAACATTCGCGTCGGACAAGACCTGAAGATTCGAGTGCCTTCCGAAGCGCCTGCCCCGCCGGAACCAGAAGTGATCGAAGTAACCCCCGCGCCGCTGCCAGAGCCGGAGCCGGAGCCGGCAGTTATCGAACCGGAACCAGCACCGCTAGAACCGGAGCCGGAGCCTGAAACTACGGAACCGGAACCAGCACCGACAGAGCCGGAAGTACCGATTAGCGTAACGGAATACGTCGTCCAAAGTGGTGACGTGCTCTCCCGAATAGCATCAAAGCTTAACGTCACCACACAGCAGATCATGGAGTGGAATGACCTCGAAAACACGCGGCTTAGCGTTGGTCAAACGCTCATGATCGGCGGATCCAAATCAGATGTACCGACACCCGAGATCGTTGAGCCCGAACCAGAACCTGATCCGGTAACACCGGAGCCGGAACCAGAGACTCCCGAGCCAGAAGAAGTCGAGACTTCGAAACCTGCTCCCGGCATGACCGAATATACCGTCCAGAGCGGCGATATACTCTCACGGATCGCGACGAAATTTGACGTCACCACCAAGCAAATCATGGAGTGGAATGACCTCGAAAATACGCGGATCAGCATCGGACAGAAACTCATGATTGGTGCCCCTGCTGCAAATGATCCAGAACCGGAAAACGTCGAGCCGGAGCCTGCACCGGAAACGCCGGAGCCAGAAGAAGTCGTTGCTCCCGAACCCGAGGTTGTAGATCCGGAACCGACTGCTCCAGCGGGAGCGACTGAGTATACCGTTCAGAGCGGCGATGCGCTTTCGCGGATTGCCTCGAAATTCAACGTAACGACAAAACAAATCATGGAGTGGAACGGGCTCGATTCTTCCCGGATTCGCGTGGGTCAAAAACTGACGCTGGTACCAGGGGAAGTCGCCGATACAACAGAACCTGAAGTCGTCCCAGACCCATCGCCGGAACCTGAACCTGCCGCTCCCGCCGAAGTCGACGTGTCGCAGAAAAAGCACAGCGTACAACTCGGTGAGACGTTGAGTGGTATCGCCGCAGCGTACGGCGTCTCCGTATCGGACGTTTTGTCGTGGAACGATCTTGATTCGGACGCAAAGCTACAAGCCGGACGAGTGCTAACCATCTACAGCGATCCAAGCGAGAAGACTCCCGAAGAACCCAACGACACATTCGGAGAATACGTAATCCAAAGCGGCGATAGTCCGTTGAGTATCGCCACGAAGTACGAAATTAGCCCGGAAGATCTAATGGATATCAACGGCATTACCGACGTAAACACATTGCGCGTTGGTCAGACACTTCGCGTGCCAAAGCCGTAGTTAATTCATCCGACGAAAGCGCCTTACGCCAATTCTGCGTCGGATGCGGAGGAGAATTAGCATGTCACCTAAGCGGACACAATACCGCTTTTCGTTTGGCCCATGGAATATTGATGAAGGCGGCGATCCGTTCGGCCAGCCGGTACGCAAGCCGGTCGAGCTAGGTCGCAAGATCAAAGCCCTTAAGAAACTCGGATTCGACGGCATGCAGTTTCACGACGATGACGCCGTACCGGATCTCGATAGCAAGTCGCCTGCACAGATCACCCGCGCGGTCCGAAAACTGCGCAAGGTGCTCGATGGCGAAGGCATCGAAGCAGAGTTCGTAGCACCGCGGCTCTGGTTCGCGCCGGAAACAATTGATGGGGCCTACGCCAGCCCCAACGCGAAACACCGGCGGTATGCTATCGAGCGATCGAAGAAGGCCATCGATATTGGCAACGAACTCGGCACGAGCAAAATGGTGCTCTGGTTCGCGCGAGAGGGCACTTACATTCGCGAATCGAAAAACGCGCGTGAAGCCATCCTCCATCTGCGCGACGCGATGAACGCATTGCTCGACTACGATCCGAACCTACGCCTCCTCATCGAGCCCAAGCCCAACGAACCCGTCGATAGCGCACTCATTTCCACCGCGGGTCATGCGCTAGGCCTGTGCTACTTGGTCAACGACAGCGACCGCGCGGGCATTCTTATCGAAAGCGCCCATTCGATTCTCGCCGGACTCGATCCTTCGGACGATATGGCATACGCATTGGCCCATGAAAAACTCTGGTCCGTTCACCTCAACGATCAGGGCAACTTGAAATTCGATCAAGACAAAGCCTTCGGTTCCTACAACCTGCGTCGTGCCTTCAACCAAGTGCGCGTACTCGAAGAAGCTGGATACGGTAAGAGTGGCGAATGGATCGGATTCGACATCAAAGCCATGCGCACACAAAAAGACGCAATGCCGACAAAACACCTCGCCAACAGCCTTGAGACCTTCAACGACCTCGTCCGAAAAGTACGGACACTCGACCGAAAGACCGAAGCAAAATTGCTCGCAGCACGTGACTACGAGGAACTCGAACGGTATATCCTCTGCCATCTTCTGGGCAAGCGTTACACATAGCTGCCCTTAGAACGCGCGATCGCTGGGACAATCGTTCTTTTCATTCGGTGGAACATCATGCGATGATACCCGCTGCGGACAGTTCCTATGCTGTCCTGGGGGAGATTCCGGGGTCTCTAGATTTACTAACGGTTCGCGAGCTCGCGTAGCGAATCAGTGTCTACGCTTCGGTTCATTGGAGACAGGTCAATGTTACTCGCCTTCCGAAATTGGATGGCCCCACCTCTGATCGACGATCACGAGCGATCCCAGATGCGCAACATTCTCTGGCTATTGCAAACCTGGCAAGTCTTGATTGGTCTTGGCCTAATCGTAGCGTTCGGTCTTCAAGACGAAAGTGGCTGGACGGGTGTACTATTCGCGTTGCACGGACTCGTGTGCGCAGGATTGACTCTTGGCGGTTTGTTTTTTTCCCCGCGCGTAACAGCACCGATTCTTTGGTATGCCGCCGCTGTCTATTTGTGCGTAGAAGGTCACGGCATCCACGATGTCACAGTCAGCCTCTTCCCGCTGACCATGGTCGGTGCTGCAGCGTTGACGGGTCGGCGAGGTCTCGCCATTTTCTGGGCGGCTTGCATTGTCGGAATAATGTGCATGGTGTACGCCGAAACATCCGGAATACTGGTCACCCGTCTCTCGCAAAGAACGGACGTGCTCGATTTCGGGTATCTAGCCGTAATCTATTCCGTGATCGGAGGCACACTTTGGATATTACTCGGATATTGGAACGCGCTGCTTCAACGCGCGAAACGAAACGAAAGCGAACTGTCGAAACAACGTAATGCACTTGAGGCAAGCGAAGCCCGCTTCCGAGCCATTGCGGATTACACCTTCAGTTGGGAGAGCTGGATCGGATTGGATGGAAACCTCTTGTGGGTGAATCCCGCAGTCGAGCGCGTAACGGGGTATACCGTTCAAGAATGTCTCGACATGAAGAATTATCCTGTACCGCTTGTCCATAAGAGCGACCATGACCGTATGTGGGAATTATTCCGAAGTGCAGCGAAGGGCGCGGTCGAGGACGAAACGGAGTTCCGTATTCAGCGCAAAGACGGCGAAGTTTCATGGGGTGCGATTTCATGGCGACCTATTTCCGATCCGACCGGTGCGGACGCCGGATACCGTTCGACCGTGCGGGACATCACCGACCGAAAACGAGCGGACGAAAAGCACGCGGAATTGGAAAAACAACTCGAGCGGTCCCAACGCATGGAGGCGATCGGTCAATTGGCCGGTGGCATCGCTCACGATTTCAATAATCTGTTACTGGCCATTCGAGGCAACGCCGAGTTGCTCTTAGATGGAGCCGCATTGAAGACCGAGGACACACCCTTGGCGACCGAAATCTCGAAAGCCGCCGATCGTGCGGCCCAGCTGACAAGCCAACTCCTCGCGTTCAGCCGACGCCAAGTGATTCAGCCTGTACCTACCGACATCAATGAACTGATCGGCGACCTTATCGCGTTGCTTACTCGTCTAATCCCGGAAGATATCGATTTGCGGTTTCGGCCCAAAGCAACTTCGTCCATCATTGCCGGCGACCCAGCACACATCGAACAGATTATCGTCAACCTTGTTCTAAACGCGCGGGACGCGATGCCCAATGGTGGGAAACTTGTCATCGAGACGTATAACGCGAGCAAGCACTCACTCTCGGATGGCCACAACACGCCTGTGCCCGGAGAATGTCTTGTGATACGGGTTTGTGATACGGGCACCGGCATGACGCCGGACGTGCGGGATCATATCTTCGAACCGTTCTTCACTACCAAACCCACCGGAAAGGGGACTGGGCTCGGCTTGTCTACCGTCTTCGGATTGGTAAAACAACACAGCGGCGTCACCCGTGTACAGAGTGAAGTTGACGTAGGCACCGAGTTCAAAGTGTTCTTCCCCCTGACATCAGAGCCGATCCGCACCATCGATCCCGGTCAGACGGCCCCACGGGAAGCAGGTCATGAAACGATTCTGGTCGTCGAAGACGAACCCATGGTGCTCAAGCTTGCTTGCACGATTTTGGAAGGTGCCGGTTACACTACGATCCGATGCATCAATGGTCAGGAAGCGTACGACTGCTACCTCGATCGTGGATCCGAAATTGACCTGGTTCTATCCGATGTTGTGATGCCCGTCATGGGCGGAGAAGAGGTCATGCGGCATCTGGTAGAGATTGATCCCTCAGTCCGAATCCTCTTCTCCAGCGGATACGTCGGCGAAGGGATTCATACCGACTTCATACTCAACGGGGGTTTCGAGTTGTTGTCTAAGCCATATGGCCCTGACGAACTACTCCGGAAAGTACGCAGCGCACTTCGCTCAGGAAGTGGTTTGGGAACGCCGAAAGCACACTAGGATTTGATCATGTCTGAAGACCGGTTTTCGTTGAAGAACCGCGTCGCCGTCATCACCGGAGCAAGCCGGGGTATTGGCGAGGCCATCGCACAGGGTTTTGCCGAGCAGGGCGCCACCGTGATCCTCGCGGCACGAAAACGTGAACCACTAGTAGTGGCCGCGAACGCCATCGAGACGAAGGGCGGAATCGCACACCCCATCGCATGCCACACTGGAAAATCGGATCAGATCGAATCATTGTTCGATCAGGTCGAACGCGAATTCGGTCGTGTGGATATCTTGGTAAATAACGCGGCAACGAACGTGCATTTTGGGCCAGCGATTGACGTAACCGAAGCGGCATTCGATAAGACGTTCGAGATTAATACCAAAGGCTATTTCATGATGGCCCAGCGTGCAGCGCGAATGATGACGAAACAGCAGAGCGGTTCAATCATCAATATCGCATCCATCGTCGGACTGAGGACCTATCCCAACCAAGGCATCTACGGCATGACGAAGGCTGCGGTGATTTACATGACCAAAATGCTGGCCGAAGAATTAGGCCCATCCGGCATTCGATGCAACTGCATCGCCCCCGGTCTGGTCGAAACGCGGTTCGCGTCCGTGCTCGTCGAGACCGATGAACACCACAAAGTCTTCACCGATCGTGCCGCTTTGGGCCGGCATGCCCAACCATCGGAAATGGTAGGTGCGGCCATTTACCTCGCATCAGACGCTTCAAGTTATACCACCGGCGCGATCCTGAATTGCGACGGCGGATCACATACCTAGATATCCGATACGGCTAAAGCTGTTCGGCAATCTGCACCGCGTTGAGCGCCGCACCCTTCAACAAATTGTCGGACACAATCCACATGTCCAACGCGCGTTCATGCGACAAGTCTTCTCGAATACGTCCGACAAATGTTTCGCTTCGACCGGCAGCCCGCGAAGCCAGCGGATAGAGCTGGGAAGCAGGGTCATCCTCGACCACGACACCGGGCGCTTGCGCGAGAATTGCACGCGCTTCATTCGCCGTGAGCTTCCGTTCTGTTTCCACATTTACGGATTCGCTGTGCCCCGTATACACCGGCACCCGCACCGTGGTTGCGGTGACCCGAATCGAATCATCACCCATAATCTTTTGGGTTTCGTTCACCATCTTCATTTCTTCGGTGCTGTATCCGTTGTCGATGAACGCTTCACTTTGCGGAATCTGCGGCAAACAGTTGAACGCGATCGGATGCGGAAAAATGTCGCAGACCGGATTCTCGTCCGCGAGAATGGCGCGGGTTTGATTCTTCAATTCGTCAAGTGCGGCTACCCCTGCCCCCGAGACCGCTTGATAGGTCGATACGACGACCCTGGAAATCGTTGCTGCATCGTGCAACGGTTTGAGTACAACCACCATTTGAATCGTAGAGCAATTCGGATTCGCAATGATTCCTTCATGCGCACGAATCGCGTCCGCATTAACCTCCGGCACAACCAATGGCACCTTCGGGTCCATTCGCCAAGCACTCGAATTGTCTACCACCACACAACCATCGCGCGCCGCACAAGGCGAGAACTTCTTGCTCGTTCCGCCCCCTGCACTGAACAGAGCGACTTCCACGCCCTTGAAGGAGTCTTCAGTCAGTTCTTCGACATGCAACGTCTCGCCTCGAAATTCGATCGGCTTGCCCTTTGATCGGGCGGAAGCAAGTAGTTTTAGATGCTTGATCGGATAATCCCGGTCATCGAGCATGGAGAGAATTTGGCGGCCGACGAGCCCAGTGGCACCCGCGACGGCAATTGTTTTCGGTGTCATTTCTGTCTTACTCCTTGCAAAGCATGTTTCATGTGCACAGTGATGCTGTAGTTTATGCGTACTGGGTGACGCGTCGAGCGGCAATTCTGAATACCGCAAAATCGACCAGTCGTGGACCGTTCGAACTACGACCCCGTACTGGCTGACATTAGTTTCTCCAGCGCCCGTTTGGAATGGAGTCCAAATGCCCGGTGTATCTCCTTATCACCCAAGAAAATTAGCGCCGTGGGCAACCCCGAAACGTCATACCGTTCCATAAGGTCAGGCGAGCGATCCACGTGGACGACTACGATTCGATGGCCGGCATCCGCCATTTCGTTCAAATCCGGCGCCTCAATATGGCATGGAGCACACCAATCGGCATAGAAATCGATCAGCGTTGGATTCTCGGTATTTTCCGCCAGAACGGTGTCCAGTTCTTCTTGATTGAGAACTTGCCGAACGGATTCTGCCCATACAATATCTCCGGTCGGAATCGGTGGCGCGATAGAAAGCGCGACCCAATATCCCAACATCCCTCCCACAACGGCTGTTGCGATCGGAAGCAAGCCTCCCTCTTGGCTCTCTCTCCATTTCAAGATTCCGACGCCAGCGTAGTACCCTGCCGCAACACCGGTCAACATCAAAAGATAAAAAGGCATCATTCCGTTCGCGCCTGATGCGTAACTGACTACTTTGCCGCCGCGTCAAGTGCGGTCGCCAAATCGGATTTGGATGTAACGCCGACGAACCGTTCCGCAATTTCACCGTCTTTGAAAACGATCAGTGTCGGAATACTCGAGACCTGAAATTTCATCGCAAGTTCTTGTTGAGCATCGACATCGATTTTGCCAACCGTGACCTTATCGCCGAATTCAGTGGCCAGTTCATCAATGACCGGGGTCATCATTTTGCACGGGCCACACCATTCCGCCCAAAAGTCCACGAGCGTGATACCATTGCCTACTGTGCTATCGAAGTTGTCATTTGTGAGATCTTGCGCTGAACTCATTCAGTGTTTCCTCCGTTACGTACTTGCGCTGCGGCACCTTCGTTTAGATGTATTCCTGCTCTGGTCGATTCAATCTCACCCGAGGAGCAGACGGTCATAAAGTATAGTGTATTCGCGGGCGACCGACAATCCTTCAGACTCGGGATTGACAGGCTCTCGTTTCAACGCCTAGAATTGCGGGTTCTGCGGAGAGGTGGCCGAGTGGTTGAAGGCGCTCGCTTGGAAAGCGAGTGTACGCTCACAAGGTGTACCGCGGGTTCGAATCCCGCCCTCTCCGCCATTTTTCGCCTCGTTGGCTCCATGGTCAGGCGACAGACGTGGCCGTGAATTCCGTCCGGCGGATTGGGACATCGACGTTTGTGATTGGCGGCCATCCTAAAATTCTCATTGTTCGGCTCAGTGCTATTGGCGATGTCGTGCGTGTGCTGCCCGCTGCCACAGCCGTCCGCCAGGCGTATCCGTCTGCCCAAATTGATTGGGTTGTTGAATCCGCAGCGGCTGATATTCTCCAGAACAATCCCGACCTAGATCGCATTCTCGTATTCGATAGGGGTCCGCGCTTGGTTAAATCGTTCCTATTGTTCGCGGGATTGTTGGCGCGTGTTCATGAACAGCGATACGATATTGCGATAGATTTTCATGGCGTGCTGAAGAGTGGCTTGCTCTTGTTTGCGACTCGTGCTGATCAACGTATTTCGTTTTCGCGACCCCGCGCCCGAGAAGGTTCACATTGGTTCGCAAATGATCGTGTGATGCTTTCCGCCCCAGTCATGAATCGTGTGGACGAGAATCTAGAACTGGTCAGCAATAGTACGCTAAACGCATCGCCAACAATTAGTACTATACATATAGATAAACAGATAAATACAAAAGTATTTAGGACGATTACAGAGCGAAAAAAAAATCACCCCTGGTTGGTTCTGATACACGCCCCGGTCGACCGCCCAGAGAAATGGTGGCCGGATGAGCGTTTTGCAGCGCTAATTGATTTGTTTCTTGGTGATGGTCGCTTTGATGTTATTTTGACCCACGGTCCAGGACAACGAGCAATGCTCGATCCTATTCTTGATTGTTGCAAGCATGATCCCATCGTACCGCCACCGTGTGTATCGCTTCGGGAATACGCGGGCTTGGTGTCTAAGGTTTCGCTATACGTTGGCGTGGATACCGGCCCGATGCACATTGCCGCCGCAGTAGGCACTCCAGTGGTGGCAATTTTTGGAGGCACTTCACCCCAGATGCATAGTCCTGTGGGTGCTCCTCTTCGGGTTTTCGGTGGCGTTCGTGTATCCGAAAGTACTGAGAGGGCTACAGAGGTAGAGGCGCGCCGCGCGCTGGAAGGCGTCTTGCCTTCTGACGTATTCTCGGCCGCAGTGGATTTATTGGAGGAGAATAGCTAGCACTGTTCGGAGATCTTGTTCACGCGGGCCGCTGGTACTGGCGGTATTCATATTGTTGATGGTATTTGAATATTCTCGCGACTCGGCGTTTTCGATGATCTCGTTGGGATTCGGTTGATTTGTCATTATCTGGGTAGTTTCTAAGGGGTGACTACCTTATGTTCCACGTGGAACCATTCTGTGCACGGTGTTCGAAGCAGATCAATCGAATCCATGTTTCTAAATCAGGACCAAGTCACCCTACCTCGATTCTATAGAGGCAACCCCTTCTAACCCCCAACGCCGTCCAGTTATCCACAATTTGTTCCACGTGGAACCTCTCACCAAACTCAATATCAACCTTCGGCCCCGTCATCCAGAAAAAAGTACTTCCCTCTGAAAGACAAGAAAGCAACTCCGGAACCACTTGATCAGCCCGCTCAATACCACGAGTCGCGACGACGACGGGACCATCATCCCAAGAATAGTCTTGAAACGACACATCCAGAACAGACACATTCTGAACCGACAACTCAGCCACGCACCGTCGAAGAAAAGCGCACTTCTTCGCAGATCGCTCGATCAGGACCACCTTCAATTCTGGAAATGCAGCAGCACAAACAATACCAGGAAAACCACCACCTGAACCCACATCAACAAATGGCATTCCAGTATCAATAAACGGCATCAAGTAGGAGACAAAGCTCAAAGAATCAATCACATGGTCATGAGCACCACGCCGAATATCCCCTTCCGAAACGACACCAAACGCACTACCATGTGCGTGAATCAACGAAAGATGGGCACCAATACGGGCAATAACATTGGAATTCAAAGAAAATCCGTCATCTGAAAGCAATTCGAGGACAATGTCGAATTTATCATAATTCTCAATATTCAGATTATCCACAAACAACCGCCTCGAACTGCAAACCCTTATACCACAACAACATAGAATTGAACTACAAAACAACGAATGATACCATTTATCCCAACTATGTCCAACAAACCAAACCCAATGAAATACATTATCCTCCTCGGCGATGGAATGGCTGATTTTCCCATCCCAGCGCTAAAAAACCAGACTCCACTCGTCGCCGCCAATACGTCCGCGATGGACTATTTGGCGACTACCGGAATATGCGGATTATTCAACCCCATTTCATCCGGCCTTCCCGCGGGCAGTGACGTGGGAAATCTCTCCTGTTTTGGGTACGACCCGGAAAAAACGTATACAGGGCGTGCGCCTATTGAAGCGGCCAGTCGGGGCATCGAACTCGGACCATACGACCTCGCGTTACGATGCAATTTGGTAACACTATCCAACGATAATCGAATGGAAAGCTTTACAGCAGACCACATCTCGTCTGAAGAAGGCGCTGCAATAATCGAAACCCTCAATGAACAGATCACCGACTACCCAATAGAATTTCACAACGGAGTGGGATACCGACATCTCGGAATCTTAACAGCCGACAAAGACGCAATTGAAGACCTCAACAAAGTCGACTCCACTCCACCGCACAACATCGCCGAACAACCAATTGAATCGCACCTGCCCAGTGGACCGGAATCATCGGTGTTCAACGATTTAATGAATCAATCAAAATCGATTCTGGCAGAACACCCCATCAATCAAGAACGAATCGCGGCCGGAAAATTACCGGCCACATCGATTTGGCTTTGGGGACAAGGTCGCACCCCTTCGCTCACGACGTACCAAGATCAATTCGCCTTAACGGGTAGCGTCATTTCCGCAGTCGATATTGTAAAAGGTGTCGGCACATTGGCGGGACTCGACATTATCGACGTACCCGGCGCAACCGGATATCTCGATACCAACTACGAGGGAAAAGTCACAGCCGCTCTCGACTCATTAGCGGAATCTGATTTCACCTATATCCATGTTGAAGCTCCAGACGAAACCGCCCACGAAGGCCGAGCAGACCTCAAAGTACAAGCGATCGAAGATTTCGATGCACGTATCGTTCAACCCTGTCTTGACTATCTCGCCAATCACCCCGAAACCCGAATCTTGGTGTGCCCCGATCACATTACATCAGTACAATCAAAAGCACACGAAGACGGTCCTGTACCTTTCGCGATGTGCGGCGCTGGAATCACCCCCAATGCCATAGCGGTCTATTCCGAAGCCGCCGCACTCGAAAGCACCATCAACGTAGACCCTGGATTCTCTCTGGTTCGACAATTCCTCACGGAAGAAACCATCTCCGAATCCACCCTCAAGGTTTAGCGCAACCCTTTTACCCATTAACTGGAGTCCCACTCTCTTGAGCAACGCCATTGAAATCTACGACGTAACCCTTCGCGACGGCGCACAGGGTCCACGGGTCAAGTTTTCCTCGAACGATCAGTTACGTGTCGTCCAAGAACTCGATCGCTTTGGGGTGAAATACATCGAAGGCGGCCAGCCCGGATCAAATCCCAAAGCTGCAGAACTCTTCGAGCAAGCACGCGACCTCGACCTCAAGAACGCAAAGATGGCCGCTTTCGGCAGCACCCGGTACGCTCAATCCACCGTGGAAGACGACGCGAATATCAAAGCACTCCTTTCCGCAAAAACAGAAGTCGTCACCATCTTCGCAAAATCCTCACCGACTCAAGTTAAAGATGTCCTCCGAATCAGTCTAGACGACAACATCATGATTACCGACGAATCCGTTCGCTATCTCATCGATCAGGGCCGTCGAGTATTTGTCGATGGCGAGCATTTTTTCGACGGCTACGCGGAAGACCCTGAATACGCCCTCGCGGTAATGGAAGCAAGCGCCAATGCCGGTGCCGAAGTGCTCATCCTATGCGACACGAACGGTGGTCGGATGCCTTGGGAAATCGAATCATGGACCCGCGCCGTACGCGAACGAATTCCCGGCACGCAGATCGGCATTCACACACACAACGACGCTGGCTGTGGTGTTGCAAATACACTCGCTGCAGTAGAGGCTGGCGCGGTACAGATTCAGGGCACGATCAACGGCTATGGAGAACGCACCGGCAACGCGAATCTGTGCACCATCATTCCCAACGTTCAACTCAAAATGGGCAAGACCGTAGTGAGTGACGACCAGCTCGCCAATCTTACCCACTTGTCTCATCTTGTCGCTGAATTGGCCAATATGGCGACCCGCGAATCCGCGCCGTATGTTGGGTCCGATGCCTTCACGCACAAGGGTGGGATGCATGCCGACGCTGTACGAAAGTACAAATCAAGCTACGAACACATCCCACCCGAAACAGTCGGCAACACGACCCACATTTCCGTGAGTGAAGTATCCGGGCGGTCCAGCCTCCTCCAGAAGGCAGCCGAACTCGGCATCGAACTCGATCGCAATGCTGAAGAAACAAAACAAGCATTACAGCGCGTCAAGGAACTCGAACAAGAAGGCTATGAATTCGAGGGTGCTGACGCATCCCTCGAATTGCTGATACGCCGCGCGACCGGTGCTCACCGGACCTTCTTCTTACTCCACGGCTACCACGTAAGCGTCCAACGGCGTGACCCAGAACAAGCATCGGTTTCCGAAGCGACCGTTAAATTGGAACTGCCGGACGGCACGTTCATGCACACCGCAGCCGAAGGAATTGGTCCGGTCGATGCGCTCAACGTCGCACTACGACGAGCCCTCGAACAAGCATACCCAGAGCTTGTCGAAGTTCATCTCGAAGACTACAAAGTCCGCATACTAGACTCCCGCGCTCACACTGAAGCAAAGACACGCGTGCTCATCGAATCCGCCGATTCAAACGCCAACTGGTTCACCGTCGGTGTATCGGAAAACATCATCACCGCTTCCTACGAAGCACTTGTAGACAGCATCGAATTTAAGTTGCTCAGTACACGCGGCCATCAGTAAGGCACGCGACTGGACGCACCTCGTGCGTACGCCTCAATTCGTTCTGTGCACATTCCGGTCTAAGTATTGCTCAAACGTCAATGGCATTCGCACCGGGTTTTTCTTCAGATAGTCGGCCAGATTCGGCCCGGGAGATACGTCTTTACCCACGAATGCAGGATGGTCCGGCGAATACCGATGCATCCGAAACACAATGTTGGACGGCTTCTCGTCAACTATTGTACTCGCTCCCTCCGGACCGACTGCGGGACTCACGAACCGCCAGACTTCGTTGCCTTTAGGGGTCACCTCGAAGAAAGTGCCTTTCGCCCCGAAACAGATTAAGGTGTTGCCATTCGAAAGGCGTTGTGCACCTGAAATAAAAAAGGAATAGAAGTTCATCTTCTCCGGCGCGGTATATGTCCACGTCGGCGCGGTCGGTCCAAACGGCATACCCGGTTTCAGTACATAGCCGCCCGCGTCGTTCATCGGCGGAACGATTTCGTCGACACTCGAGTAGCTGCCGCCCGGACGTCCGCGTCCGTTGTTGAATATCAACAGATTGCCGGCACCCGGAACCCCGTCGGGAATCCAATGCACATCATGCTGCGTGAACAACATCTGATCGCTTTCGGTCCCCGTCCGATACGCGGCAGAATTGCCCCACCGGTATAGCAGGTCGCCTCCTTTGCCGTACCGACCACCCGTGCTACCGCGCGCTTCTTCCGTCGTAGTGCTGTGATCGATAATCCAAATCTCGTTATTGCCCAGCACGCTCAATGCTATCTGATCCAAATCCGCGTTATAGTCAATAGCGTTTGTGTGCAGCCAATCCGCCATAAGCCCGCGGAACCGATTCATATTTTTCTGTTCCGTATCTTCTTGGTCCGCCGATTCCCCGCCCAGATAGCCAACCGCTTCCAGTTGTTCCCGTTCGTCGTCGGGAATCTGGTCTATCCACAGGCCCGGCGGATTGATTTCGACCCGCTCCGGATGCGCCGCGACGTCACCGTAATTGGCTTTGGTCTCATCAAAGTCCTGAATGAGGTGATCCCAGACGTGCCACTCCCACACCACCGTTCCACCCTTCGGGCGCATGGGTTCTATTTCGAGAACGTGCAAAGGCCACACCCCCCGATCATTCACCAATTCCGGATCGCGCCCGGACGCAACGGCCTCCTCCGGTGTCTTACGCTCCCACGCGATGATCAAGACGTTGCCGTTCGGCAGCGGTTCGATGTCGTGGTGCATCAGATAATCTTTGCTCCGATGCACGAATTCCCACACACATTCGCCAGCCCACGTCAGTTCTTCGATGCCGTGTCCCGCGCCGCCGCCGAAAAACTGTCGGTACGCGACATTGCCGAACCGTGTTGCTCGCAATAGGTTGCCGTTGTCCAACAAGTACCCAATGTTGCTTCGGTACTCCGTGTCCCAGTGGTGAATAACCCGTCCGTCGTTGTCGATAAGATAGGAGCCCGCACCGTCCATCGGCGTGAAAAGGTTGTAACCCGCCAGCGCGCCCGGCTCATGCAACACGACGCCGACTTTATTTTCCGCATGAGCGATCGCCGCCGCCGTGATCGTCAGTGCAACGATACCGGTTCTAAACATTTTCGCTGTCTCCTCTTGTCCAGCAGGGAATAATACGACAATCCGAGCGGCCCTTCCATTTCCGAAGCCGTAATTGAGACCGCGATACGTCGAAAGAAAGGTTAAGCTGACGCACTACGATGGACGTTCGCAGTACTGGGCGTTCACACCATGATTAGAAATTGGTTTCATGATTGCGGGTGAGCTCGTGCCTGACCGCGAACAGGAGAATATTGTTGTTGCGCTCGTTGGTCCGTGGCCCACGAAAGAAAAAGGGGCAAGCACGTCTTGCGACGTTCTTGCCCCACATACCCAAGTGTCGAGTCTAAATGACGCAGCACTCAGACATTATCTGATAACAAACGGCTTTAGATCTGCTCTTGGACCAAATAGCCAAGACGCGAACCGTTGCTAAAGATGGAGAGTACATTACCAACGATGGAATCTGGCGCACCGTCATGGAAAACAGTCATACTACCGTTAACCGTGACACCAGCTGCGGTCGCACTACCCCCATTCGGGGCGATGCCTTGGCCATGACGTGGCCGCCACGAGAAGAAGTCACCCGAGACGAGCGAACCCGTGTTCGAGTGGAGCGCAGCTCCTGTGTTGTCCTGCAAGACGAACGTCAAGTTCACTGCACCCGCACTAACGTTCTGGGCACGAATAAACGTGGCATTTCCTGTCGCAGGCGTTCCCGCGACAAGGGCACCTGGTGCATCGTCTGAGAAGAAACCATACGCCAATGTGCCCGCGAATGCGGTGCCGCTCGCCAAAAGCGTAACGGCTGCTACTGTAAGAAGCTTTTTCATATTCTCAATCACCTCCTCCCTCACCGGGAAAACTGCATACCAGAATCTGAATACCAAGAAAAGAAGCGCACTCCCGAGAATCTCTACTCTACTGAACGAACCCAACTTCCCCGACAGGGATGAGTCCAATGCAGCCGCTATGATTAACGTGTGTAGGGACTACGTTTGCGCTACAGCTTCCCCTGTTTCCCAGGAACCCAATATGTCAGAACCAAACTACGATCAAAAGGTAGCAAAGGGAAGACGTACAAGTCAACAGATTCAACGCCGTGTTGAGTGCCCACGCTAGACCTCGATGCTGTCCAATCCCAGCCCCACATCCATTCAAGTATTGATTGCAAGAAAAACATATTTTTCGTATTATTCTCTACAACCTAGTCCATCGTCTATCATTTAATAGTCGTACCTAATCCCTCCGAAATAGTATTAGACAGCGTGTTTATACGAGTAACGCTAGACTCGCAACGAGCGTCCAAATCCATCGCGTGCTCACAAACACCGTTGCGTTCGGGCGTACCATTAGGACATGCGCTGATTGACAGAATAAAGGAGCGGATGCTAAATTCGCTGGCATCGTCGCGATCATGTGAATGGCATCGGGCGAGCCCCTGGCCCGCGAAAGGTGCTCTCGGACGCTTAGCCTGAACTCCCATGGCATTCAATTCGATCTTTTTCTTCTTGACGTTTCTGTCATTCCTTGGCGTGTATCTGGCACTCAAGTCCAGGTGGCCTGTGGCCGCGCGATCGCTGACACTCCTCTACAGTTATTTCTTTTACGGGATGTGGAACCCCGCCTTCTTGCTGCTCATCGGCGCATCCACCCTGATCGATTATTCGGCGGGCCTGGGGATGTCGCGCTATCCTCTACACAAGCTCGCTTTACTCCGTCTTAGCCTCTTCACAAACCTCGGGTTGTTGGGCGTTTTCAAGTACTTCAATTTTTTCGCTTCGTCCGCTGCGTGGCTGGTGGAGTTAACGGGCTTCCCCGTGACTCCTCCGGCGCTGACGGTCTTATTGCCGGTGGGCATTTCCTTTTACACGTTTCAGACGCTGAGCTACACGATAGACGTGTATCGAGGCGACCTCGAACCTCGGCGATCCTTGCTCGATTTCGCCTTTTATGTCGCGTATTTCCCGCAGCTCGTGGCGGGACCCATCGTGCGCGCCCGGGATTTCCTTGTACAAGTCGAAGCGAATCCGTTTCCGTCGGCCGCGAAATTCGCCCATGGGTGGACGTTGGTTGTGTTGGGACTCTTCATGAAAACGGTCATCGCAGATAACGCGGCACCGCGCGTGGATCACTTGTTCAGTACTTGGCAACAGAACAGCGCGTTGGAGAATTGGGCGGCTTCGATGCTTTTCGGAGTCCAGATTCACGGCGACTTCAGCGGCTATTCCCTCGTTGCGATTGGAATTGCGCTGATCATGGGTTACGACATTCCACGGAATTTCAACTCCCCTTATGGCGCGCTGGGTTTTTCCGATTTTTGGAGGCGCTGGCACATCTCACTGTCCACCTGGCTACGGGACTACTTGTACATTTCGCTCGGCGGCAACCGGCGTGGGATGCGTTCAACCTACATCAATCTGATGATCACGATGCTTCTTGGCGGCCTTTGGCACGGGGCGAGTTTCATGTTTATCGTGTGGGGCGGTATTCACGGGGTATATCTTTGCGTTGAGAGAGCGCTTCGCGATTTCGTACAGAAGCGGCCGATCCCGGCTCGATACGCGGCACTGCTTTATCCCATCGGCATCGTGCTTACCTACTTGACGGTGTCAATTACGTGGATCCCCTTCCGCGCGGAATCGACGGATCAGTGCATCGGGATGTTGAAAGGACTCGCATTTGCGCCATTCGTCAGATACGACAACATGGTTTTCGACTTTGGATTCGCGGGCGCCGTTTTCATGGGGCACACGATCTGGCGCAATCGAAGCTTCGCGGATCAACTCGAACGATCTGGGGCGTTACGTTATTTTGTTCTGACCATAATGCTGTTGAGCCTTTGGTTCTTGGCAGGAGAACGAAGTGAATTCATTTACTTCCAGTTCTAAAACGCCCTTCATGCACGGTTGGCGGTCCATGCTGCCTTTCCTCTTTGCGTCAATAACCTGCATGATAGGTATCGTGGCTGTAGAGTATGCCTTTCGCCACGCGCACGGCGTTCCCCTCGATATTGTTCCGGGAATGACGCGAGCCGAATTTCAATGGAAAATCGCGAATGCAGCCTGGTCAAACTCAATCTTTGTTATCGGAGACAGCCGGGCCGGTTGGGGATTTTCAGAAGTGGCGTTTGCAGACGAGGCGGCCCGCCTCGGCGCGGGAAGGATCGAGCCCGTGAACGCCGGATTGGCCGGTACTCGCGTTGAATCTATCGTGCATTACCTCCTCAACGAAGGAAAGATGCGATCGCCCCAGACGGTGGTAATCAACTACAGCCCCGCATCATTTTTCTACTGGCCCAATCACCGAGAAAGCGTGAAACCGCTTCGGGATCTCAAACGACAAGATGTGATAGACGACGAGATTTCGATCTTCCTTCGCCAATGGCTATACACTCTCGGCCGTACACCAGAACAAATCTTCGACCAGTTCCGTGATTGGCGATCAGGTGCACTGATCAGACGCCCCGTTTTCGTATCGCGGAACCGTTATACGGGCGGATTCTACAACGCCACCAGGGTTTGGACGGACGGCGCGCCCGTCAACGAAAACCAAGAACAGTTGTCGCATTACGCTCGCGTTGTTCTTGACGTTCTGAACAACGGAAATCAAGCCAGACCCCGAATGTTGAAAGCGGAACTTATATCCACGATACGACGCGCGCGGTCAAGAGGCTGGCACGTCGCGATGATACGATTGCCCGTCGGAAAGGAGATGCAGAAACTGGAATCGCAATTGCGTCCGGAGTTTAGTTTTTCATCAATGGCCGAGGAACTCGGCGTGCCCTCGATCGACTTCAACGAGTTGGAGGACACACGGAATGTCGACTCGCTGGACCAATCTCACATGACGCCGGAGAGCACTCGCTTTTTGTCGGCGGTGTTGGCGCGGTTTCTTTGGGAGAACGTGCCCGAGACGATGGGAAAATAGCGGCCAAACGATTCGATCAAGTCGAAGCCTCAACCGAATCAAACCAATTCCTGTGGAAAGCCCCTCTTCCCGAAATACTTAGTAACACAAATCGTTCATTCTCTTTAATCGATCGCGACCAAAGCCTCCGTCACACTGTTGAACGGCATGTTGGCGGGATCAACTCGAAGAATTGCTGCCTCCCGTTCCACCGGCAAGACTTCTCCAACGAGCCCCACACGCAGTTGCGCCAAAAACGCGAGAAGCTCAACACGCTCCCCGTCGGTTGCACCTTGATAGTTACTGCGGGCCACGCTTGCTTCTCCACCATGTGCAAGAATCGCGTCATCGAGTGTCGCCATTGAACCATCATGGAAATACGGAGTCGTATCGCCCACGCCCCACAATTTCAACGTCAACATAAGTTCTTTATCGATGGGAGGATTTGTGTACGGCAACGATTCGCCACGTCCACCACCGTCCCAATTGGGCCGCGTGTTGTCGCCCGGCTGATCGAGCGGCTCGTTCGAGAGCGCGCCAATATCATGTCGTTTGAGATCGGTCCAGCACGGAACCTTCACCGACCCGTCGGACTCCGCCTGCAATCGCGGTAACCCCAGCAACGGGTCAAGTAGATTAACTTCGATCAATGTTCCCGTGGAAGAGACATCCCGGAACGTCGGATCATTTACGGTTAGATAAGGCATATGACACGCCGTACAGCCCATCGTGTCCATGTGGGCTCGACCCAATTCTACGAGGCTCTCACCCGTGTTCGTTTCCACCGGTGCTGGCAAGCCTGCATTGAATAACGTAATGGCCGTCAACTCCGCTTCATTCAGTTCGTCAACAACGCGATCTTCGTCCTCATCCCATCTCGCCGGATTACGGCTGGGATTCATTTTGAGCAGCAAGTCATACGACTGAATGCCGAAATGTCGCTCCAATGCCCCCCGCGCGAAAATTCGCATCGTCGACGCCATTCCCTTTTGATGCATCGGACGAATCATCAAATCCGGATCACATCCTTCGACACTCGACGTATCGACGCTACCATCCGGATTGGCCGTAATCATCCCAAACGAAACACCTTTCGTCATCAATGGAAGGGTTTCGGCCATCCCACTTGTAGCAGCATCCGAAATCGCCTGAACCCGAATCGCGCGCAAGTCCTGCGTCATTTCCTTGCTCAACAATTCCAGCCAAACCGCGCCTTGTACCATCGGCGGCTGCCGTTCATTCGATCCGGCGACGGTAGGATTGGCCAGGTCATCGATTTCGACCAGTACATTGGCAACATTCGTTCCCCACCCCATGACAATCCCGCTCAAGCCATGACAGCTATTACACGAAGTCGAATCCGGACCCAAGAATCGATTGAAATTCGGCGGCGTGGCACCGTTGCGACCATTGCCATACCCTTCTGAAACGACGAACTGGTGGAGCGTGAGGTCACGCCCCATACGCATGAGTTCGTAGGTATTGTAAATCCCAGCGTCGATTTCCGCCTGGGTCAAACGCTCGCGATCGGGTGTATTCGTGCCGTTCGGCGGTGGAGGACATCCATGAAAACCAACAATAACTCCTAAAAGAAGCCCAACCACTAGCACCATTCGAATTGACGTGTACACCAAACTTCTCCTTACGAAAACCTGCACAGACACCCATGATACCGACTAGGAACGATGCCTGGCTTTCCATCGATTCCTAGTCTACATCCCCAATATTACATCTGTGCCTATCGTCTAATTACAGAATTGTCATCCTTCCGACCCGCTCTTTCTCCAGTCTAAGGACAATATACCTACCCGTCAATCTGGAATTCGTCAGTCAGACTCGAAATTGAACATCCCGGCCAGTACTCCCGAAAGTCGAAACGACATCGCCGCATGGGCTATTCTTGTCCCGCTCTGTTTGCCTAGAGATCGAGGCCCACAAACGTGCATATACCCATCCTAAATCGAAGATCAGACATACGCCATATCACATGCGCGGCGTTGTCGTTCCTCTTCCTCATAAACGCATCTCTGTCGGAGACCTTTGATGTTCTCCTGCGTGGCGGGAGCATCATGGACGGTTCAGGCGCACCAGCGGTGCGCGCGGACGTAGCGCTACGCGATGGCCGAATCGTCGTCATCGGATTGATTGAAGGGGGATCGGCTGCAACTGTCATTGACGCGACGGGTCTCGTGATCACACCCGGGTTTATCGATCTACACAGCCATGCTGATGGAAGTAAAGCATCTGGCGGACTTCGTTCCCGCGACCCGAAACGCCGCGCAGCACTCAACCTAGTCTCGCAAGGCATAACCACGGTGACCGTCAATCCCGATGGACGTTCACCGTACTCCATCGCCGAGCAACGCCGGGAATTGGAATCGACGGATTTCGGTCCGAACGTCGTGCTGATGGCGGGACACAATACGATTCGTAGCCAGGTCATGCGTTCTTCACATGAACGCACAGCGACGGATGAAGAAATCGCCGCTATGCGCAAGCTGCTCGCCGAAGCCATGGACGCCGGTGCCTTTGGGATGACCGCCGGTCTGGAATATGTGCCGGGCCGTTGGAGCGACACCAGAGAAGTGGTTGAACTCGCCGAAGAGATCGCGCCATACGGTGGCTCGTACATCGTCCACGAACGCGCGTCAGGTATCGACCCGATGTGGTTCGTTCCCAGCCAACACAAATCGAATCCGCCTTCGATGATCGACAACATTCGTGAACTCATCGAAGTTTCGGACCGGACGGGAATCACCATAGTCGCCACGCACATCAAAGCGCGCGGCGTAGATTTCTGGGGGTCCAGCCAGGAAATGGTCACGCTGATTAACAAAGCGCGCGATCGCGGAGTCCCCATATTTGCCGACCAGTATCCGTATACAACGAGCGGAAGTGATGGCCGGTGTGTCCTCATTCCGTCATGGATTCGACATGGCGAGACTGATGACCATGGTAAACGACTCAACTACGCCGATGCACTGAGTCACGCGCTAGATGATCCACAGTTGGTCGATCTGGTTCGAAACGATATTGCGCACGAAATGCGCCGTCGCGGTGGCCCGGAAAATATTGTGATCATGGAGTACTCGGACGACGATTACGTGGGTAAGGACTTGTTCACGGTCGCGTGTGAGAGAGAATTATCGCCGGTAGATTTCGCCATCGCGCTGCAGATTGAAGGCGATCCCGAACGGCCCGGTGGCGCGCAGCTCAGGTCCTATTCGATGTCGGAAGAAGATGTCGAACTGTTCGCCGCTGAACCCTGGACCGCGACAGCGAGCGATGCGGATATCACCCTCGAAAATGATGGGCGAGTCCATGCCCGATTCTATGGAACGTTTCCGCGCAAAATTCGCCGGTATGCGTTGGATCGTGGCGTGCTCAGCGTTGAACAGGCGGTACGCTCAATGACTTCGCTGCCAGCCGATATCCTCGGCCTTCCTGGGCGCGGTCTGATTCGCGTGGGCAATCATGCGGACATCGCCGTACTCAATCTCGAGACGATTCGGGACACGGCCACATTCGTCGAACCGCATCAATACGCCGAGGGAATCGAGCATGTATTCATCGGCGGGGCACCGGTCGTAGCGAATGGAAAACCAACTGGAGACCGGCCAGGCCAGGTCATTGTCAGGCCGGATAGAATCGAACGGCCTGCAATGTTGGCGGACTAATCTACCGTCGCCGCAACATCCGACCGCCTCTTCGCCCGCCCCGGCGAGACTTCGCCTTCGCACCTTTCTTAGCACCCGGTGCATGGTAAAGCGACAAAATGCTAGGTCCATTCGTTCGCTCGACTCGGGGGATATTCTTTTCAAGCGCCCGTTCGACGGCCTCTAAGAAACTCACCTCATTCGGGCAAACAAATGTTATGGCGTCGCCTTCTGCACTTGCTCGTGCAGTGCGACCGACCCGATGCAAATAGTCGTCTGCGGTCGGCGGGATATCATAATTAATCACGTGGCTAACGCCTTCAATATCCAAGCCGCGCGCCGCTACATCCGTGGCCACCAAGAACCTGTATTTACCCGATCGAAATCCATCTAACGCTTGTTGCCGTTGACTTTGCGATCGGTCACCGTGAATCGTCGCGGCATTAATCCCGCGTTTATGCAGGGTACGCGACACACGCTCCGTGCGATCTTTTGTGCGCAAGAAAATCACGGCGGATGTAATATCCTCCGTTTCCAACAGTTCGATCAGCACGCCCAATTTCTCTTCAGGCCATACCGGAAAGACCCGCTGTTCAACGGTATCTACGGGCCGACTAATCGCACCCACGGAAATCCGCTCTGCGTCGTTCATCATGTCTTTGGCAAGCCGGGTAATCTCATCCGGAAACGTCGCCGAAAACATCAATGTCTGACGTTCCTTCGGCAACTTGGCGAGGATACGTTTGATGTCGGGCAGGAACCCCATGTCGAGCATGCGATCCGCCTCATCCATCACCAAAATTTCCAAATCGTCGAACCGAACGTTACCCCGCGACATGTGATCCAGCAACCTGCCCGGCGTCGCCACAATCACCTGACAACCCGACCGCAACTTATCGATCTGCGGCTGCATGCCGACGCCGCCATAAATCGCGACACTGTTAATCTTCAGCGGCCTTCCGACATCGGAAACCACATTCTCGACTTGCTGACACAGCTCACGTGTCGGCGCAAGCACCAGCATCATATTTTTCTTCATTGCCCCTTGCGCCAGCCGTGTCAGGCTGGGCAATGTGAAGGCTAACGTCTTACCCGTACCCGTCTGAGCAACGCCAATAACGTCTTTACCCGTCAGTCCAACCGGGATCGTCTGTTCTTGGACAGGCGTAGGAGTCTCTATTGATTGCGCGTGCAACACGCTCAAACAACGTGGATCAATTTCAAAGTCGTCGAAAGTCATTCCGGTGGATACGTGCCGTCCGGGGTATGGCGAAGCGCCGAGGAGGAAATACTAAACGGCGCTGCAACTGCCGGGTCGAAGAAAGTCTTCAGGCGCTCCTGATCTGTAGTCAATATAGTTGCGTCGAGTGTACACCCGCACCAATCGCAAGACAACTTGCGAACATTCATCCCATTCGACTAGCGTGCGTAAACGAACATGACCGCCGCACCAAAACCCGGATTGATCCGCCAACGAACCATGAAACTGTCCGTCATCATACCCGCATACAACGAAGCCGCGACGATCGCACAGGTCATTGATCGCGTCGCCGCCACACCCCAAGACACGGAAATCATCGTTGTTGACGATGGTTCATCGGACGATACGCAATCCGTACTGAAAGAATTCGAAGCGCAGGGCAAAATCCGCTCGATCGTCCATGATCGTAATCAAGGCAAGGGCGCCGCACTTCGTACGGGCATCGCTGCAGCGACCGGCGATGCTGTCGTCGTTCAAGATGCGGACCTAGAATACGACCCGAAAGAATACGGAAAGCTGCTGAAGCCGATAGAGGATGGGAAAGCCGACGTCGTATTCGGTTCCAGATTCCTCGGCGGCGAGAGTCACCGCGTGCTCTACTTTTGGCATTCCGTTGGAAACCGGTTCCTCACGCTCATCTCGAACATGTTCTCAAACATCAATCTCACCGACATGGAAACCGGCTACAAAATGTTTCGGCGCGAACTGATCCAAAGTATCACCATCGAAGAATCCCGGTTTGGCTTCGAACCCGAGATCACCGCAAAAGTCGCCGGACGCGGCGCACGCATCTACGAAGTCGGCATCGCCTACGACGGCCGCACCTACGAAGAAGGCAAAAAAGTCGGCTGGCGCGACGGCGTCCGCGCAATCTGGTGCGTGATTAAATATAACGTGTTCCGGTGATGCTTTCATGCCGAATGTAGCGCTGGCTTCCAGCCGGCATATTGATGCGGTATTCCACTAATGCCGGCTGGAAGCCGGCGCTACGATTTCAGACAAGAAAAAGCCCCTGCTCTCACAGGGGCTAAATAATGCAAAACCAAATATCTAAATAATCGCCGCTACCGGCGACTATAAATCTTTGAGAGCAGACGCAGGATTTCGATATAGAGCCAGACGAGTGTGACCATGAGGGCGAATGCGCCGAACCATTCCATGTATTTGGGTGCACCGGCTTTGGCACCGTTTTCGATAAGGTCAAAATCCAGCACGAGGTTGAGTGACGCGAGTCCGACTACAAATAGGCTGAACCCTATGCCGATCAGTCCTGAACCGTGAATATACGGTATGCCCACACCGAACATCCCCAGGATCCACGTCGCTAGATACAGCAACATCACGCCGCCTGTCGCTGCGACAACGCCCGTACGGAACTTGTCCGTGACCTGAATGACGCCAGTACGGTATAGCGCGAGCATGACGAACAACACGCCAAACGTGAGGCCGACTGCTTGCATAACAATCGGTTCTGCAACCTGCGATTGAATGATGGCGGAGATACCGCCGAGAAAGAGGCCTTCTGCTAATGCGTAAAGCGGTGCAGTAAATGGCGCCCAGCTCTGCTTGAATACCGTCGTGACTGCGAGGATTAATCCACCAATCAATCCGCCGATCATCCACGGCATCATCGCCGCTGCTGATGCGGGATTCTCGATATCGTACATCCGCCACGTGAACGCGGCAGTCATCAACGTCAGACACAATAGAATTCCTGTGCAATTGATAGTGCCGTTGACCGTCATCGTACGGTCGCCGGTAAACGTCTGCGCAGCCTCTTGGTAAATCTCCGGACGCATGGTCGGATTGGAAGTTCGTAGAAACCCTTGGTTTCGAACGGGGGATGACATGGATTTGGTGCTCCTAATTCTTCGGCATCGTGCCGAGTTCGGACGCTATGATACCAGACCGGGTTCCCAGCGCAGTATTCGCAGTTAATCTTCGCCCTACACACCGGGCATATGCCATGATAATCCTCCCATACCGTGTTGAATTGAAAGGGTCCACTATGCATCTCCGTGTGTTCGTAACGATCATGCTTGCCATTTGGATGATCTCGGGTGTCGTCACGGCAGATCCCGAAACGCTAGATGTCGACATTCCATTCCCTTCGAGCGCATCCGGCTATGAAGCGCCTCATCAAGAACCGCGTTTCATCACGGTCGATATTGATCTGCCTGACGAACCGATGGCGCTCCAATCCAGTGTCAGCCCCGACTCGCCCGCCACAAATTTTACACCGACCGCCGCGTTGGGATTCGATGCGCAAGGACAAACGGCGCCACCCGGCCAAGGCTTCATCGTGAAGCCGCCTGATACACACATTGCTGTGGGCACCGGCGCAGGCGCGGCAGGACGCATCGTCGAAGTGACGAACAACGGCATCACCATCTATGACAAGACAGGCGCAATTGTCGCGACCTCGGTTGGCCTTAATCAGTTCTTTCCAACGACAACATCGAAAGGTGGTTTCGATCCGAAAGTCTTGTTCGATCAACACTCCGGTCGCTTCTTCGCGATGACCATCGACGGCAATGATCCGAACAGCGGCGGTAGCGGCGGCGAAAATTTGGTTCACATCGCGGTATCTACATCGAGCACACCAAGCGATACCACGATCGGTGGTGCAGGTGATTGGGATTCCTACGTGGCAAGCACATTGACGGATTTCACGGGCGATGGCGCGGGCCCAGGCCCAGGCGGCGTGTACGAAACGTGGTACGACTATCCCGGTATTGGAGCGGACAGCACACGGTTGGTCTTGACGGGAAACATGTTCGATTCTTTGGGCAATTTTCGCGGCGTAAAGATTCGCGTGTTTGACAAGGCCGCGCTTATCGGCGGCTCAAACACGTTCACGGACATCGACATAGACGACTTCGTGACATCAGGCATCTTCACCGCGCAGCCCGCGCACACCTATGGCTCCACTGACAATGGCAATTTCTATCTCATCAACCGAGTTGGATCGACTGCGTACCGGCTCTGGGAAATCGGTGGGACGGCGGCTTCGCCATCCTTGGTGGCGGGTACCTATACGACCACCCGTAGTTGGACGGCGGGCACACAGATATTTTTAGCGGGCGCTCCGCAACAGACGACCTTTACAGCAAACACACTCGACACCTTGTCATCCCGTGTGATGGATGCGGTCTATCGCGATGGCAGTGTGTGGTGTGCTTTGAGCGCGGATGCGGACAGCGACAGTAAGACTGAAGTCGTGTGGTTTGAAATCAATACGAACGGTGGTAACCCGACCGCACCATCGGTTGCGCAATCCGGTTTCATTAATGGATCCGATGGCGATGAATGGACGTTTATGCCATCGATTAGCGTGAACACAGACGACGCTGCTGCGATTTGCTACTCCCAGTCTTTCTCCGATCAATTCGTGGATATCCGCGTTGTCACTCGTGAAACCGGCGACGCTGCAGGCACGTTTACCACTTCCGAGGTGTATCGCACGAGCGTGGGCGAATACGATGATTTCGGTGGATTGCGTCCAAACGGGGCAGACCGTTGGGGCGACTATTCCGCAACAGTCGTCGACCCAGACGATGATCGCACGTTCTGGATCGCGAATGAGTATGTCGCCACGGCGGTGACTGCAGGATTGAATGATGCGGCATGGGGCACGTTCATCGGCCAAGTGGGATCGCTGTCCTCCCCGGTTGTACCCGAGGTGAATTCGATTGTTCGGGCCGATACCGATCCGACGAACGCGGCATCGGTCGATTTCACTGTCACGTTCAGCGAATCGGTGAGCGGAGTAAATACAGGCGACTTTTCCTTAACGACGACCGGTGGAATAGCCGGAGCAACGGTCAGCGGAACAAGCGGCAGCGGCACCTCCTATACCATTTCAGTGAACACCGGAACCGGCGACGGAACCATTCGCCTCGACGTGACCGATGACGACAGCATCACGGCAACCTCTGATGGCGATCCACTGGGCGGGGCCGGTGCAGGCAATGGCGATTTCACGGGCGGCCAATCCTACATGGTTGATAAAACGGCACCGAGTATCGCCATCGGATCGCCGTCCGTATCCAGCACGACCACCGGGCCAGTTGATTACGTCGTGACCTACACCGTTGCCGACGCCGTAACACTCGTCTCAGGCAACGTGTCCTTGAATACGACCGGGACCGCTTCCGGCACCGTGAGCGTTTCAGGAAGTGGCACGACGAGCAGGACCGTGACCATCTCAAGCACGACCGGCGAGGGCACCATCGGCATTTCAATTGCCTCGGGAACCGCCACAGATACGGCGGGTAATTCCGCAGCAGCAGCAGGACCGAGTGCAACATTTACAGTCGATGCGGTTCCCCCAACCCTCACGATTAGCGAACCGACTGCGACGGTATCCAGCACAGGGCCGGTGTACTACACCGTGCTGTATTCAGGCGCGGACTCAATTAGCTTAGCCACTGGCAACGTCACGCTAAATTCGCCGGGCAGCGCGACGGGCACCGTCACAATTCTTGGCAGCGGCACGGAAACACGCACGGTCATGATCGACACCATCAGCGGCACTGGCACGTTAGGGATTTCCATTGGCGCGGGGACGGCCTCCGACACCGCTGGCAATATGTCGGCCAGCGCAGGACCCAGCACAACGTTCAACGCGCAACCCAACACCGTGCAAACGAATGTCAGTAGTCTCGTACCCGTCGCGATCGCCGATGGTTCGTTCACACAGACCACCATCGATGTCCCCATTGGCGGGGTCCAACTTCTGAGCGATATAAATGTAGTCCTCGACATCACACATCCGAATGCGGCCGATATGGACATCACTTTGCGGTCGCCACTAGGAACGCAAATCGTATTGTTCACCGATGTGGGTGGGGCGGGCAATCATTTCCGCAACACCGCATTGGATGACGAAGCCGCCACTTCGATCACCGCTGGTGCAGCACCCTTCGCCGGGCGGTTCCAACCGGAGTTTGCACTATCGGGTTTCGACGGCGAATCCAGTGTAGGGACGTGGACCTTGCTCATGACGGATGACACCGTGACAAACGCGGGAACACTGAATCGATGGAGTCTAGATCTTCAAGGCGACTCGCCGCCATCCGTCGCGTCGGTTACTCGAGCAGACGGCAATCCGATCAACGCGGCAAGCGTCGATTTCACGGTCGCGTTTTCGGAGTCGGTAACCGGCGTGGGTACCGCTGATTTTGATCTCACAACCACCGGCGTGTCCGGTGCGTTCATCAGCGGTGTCTCCGGTACTGGCGATACACGCACCGTCTCCGTGAATACCGGATCAGGCAGCGGCACAATTCGACTGGATGTCGATGACGACGATTCCATTCAAGACGGCGGCAGTTTGCCGTTAGGCGGATCGGGAATCGGTAACGGTGATTTCACTGCAGGCGAAGTCTACACCATCGATAAGACCGCACCCACAGTGACCATCGGTGCCCCAAACCCGGCGAATGTCCAATCGGGCAGCGCATCCTTCTTAGTCACCTACAGCGGTGCAAGCGCGATCACACTCGCGCCAGGCGATGTAACACTCAATGTCCTCGGCACCGCATCAGCGACCGTCGGCGTCTCCGGAAGTGGCACAACGCAACGCACAGTCACATTGTCCGGAATCACAGGTGCTGGATTTATCACAATCAGTATCGCTGCCGGCACTGCGACTGATGCCGGCAGTAATCTTGCAGGCGCGGCGGGGCCCAGTCCTGAGCTGCGAGTCGCTCCGTTCGGCAGCACGTTGAACCGCGGTAGCGATTTCCCTAAAGCCATCACCGACAGCGGGACCATTACATCAACGATTACCATACTTCCGGCAGAAGCGGTGGTCGATATTGCCGACGTGGAAGTGACTCTCGATATCGCGCATTCAAACGTCGCCGATCTCGATGTGTTTCTGATGTCACCCACCGGCACAACGGTTGAACTGTTCACCGATGTCGGCGGAAGCGGCAACGATTTCACCAACACCACGCTGGACGACGCAGCAGGCACGTCTATCAACGGCGGCGTTGCGCCATTCACCGGCGTGTTCCGGCCTGAGGGTACGTTGAATGACTATCTCGCCGAGACCAGCGTCGGTACATGGACGTTGACCATCACCGACGACACACCGGGTAACGCTGGCACATTGAACGTTTGGCACATCGTCATCACCGGCAGCAATTTGCCACCAGGGCTTCCGGTGGGAGGCGTGTTTGGATCGATAGCACTCGCCGGAATGATCGGTTGCGGCGCTGTGTATCGGATTCGGCGAAGACGCGACAAGCGATAAAGGGGGATGTTTGAACACGATTTTCCGCTTACGTCGGCGTTCGCCAAAATAGGAAGAGGCCCGTCGCCAAGAACAGAACATTCGGTGCCCAAGCCGCCGTCATGGGCGTAATCCGTTCCGCCTGACCAAGCGAAACCGACACCGCGAACACGACCATATACACCATCGCGACGACGATACTGGAACCAAAACTCGCCGCCAATCCTCCGCGTTGAAGCCGGACAGCAAACGGAATCGCGAGAAAAACCATGACAAAACTCAAGGCCGGCTGCGCGAACTTCACGTAATATGCGACTTGCATTGCGCTGGTCGGCACTGCACGATCTCGCGCCGCCGCGATATCACGCGCAAGCTCGATCGACGATTTGGTGTTGGCACTCTGTTCCATCGCGAACAGATCATCGGGTGCCTCTTTGATCGGCGCGACTTGTTGCCGAATCGCGGTGGGCCTCATCAGCTCCAGGCCGGCATCAAATTCCAACCAGACTCCGTCCTCCAGAAACCAAGCCTCAGCCGATTCATCCCAAAAAATGCGCCGTGCTTCAATCTGTTCAACCGCCTCATCGTTGTGGAGGTGCATGATCACCTCTTCACCCGTCAACGCAATGCGATTGAATTTGTTGATATGACAAGTCCATCCACCCGAAAGACTCGCCCAACTGATGCCTTCCCGTTCGAGATCAGGATTGGCCGAAAAATAGTCTGCTTCAATTTCCGCTGATCGCGCGAGTGCAGTTACGCCAACGGTTTCCTGCACAGCGAAGAGCGCTAGGCTAAACACGAGCGCCACACATACCGGCGCACGAACCAAACGCCGCAACCCGACACCACCCGCTAACATCGCGGTGATTTCGTTGTGCTGTGCTGCATCGCCGATCACCAACAATGCGGAGACCAATAACGCGAAAGGCGCCACCTGAAAAATGATCTGCGGCGAAAACGCGAGGTAATACGAGGCTACGATTGACCATGGCACGTCGAATTCGACGATATCTAGATCGCGATGCGTAAGCAGATCGATGAACACGTAGAGAAACACGAACGCGATCAACGATCGCAGCAGCAAACCCACCATGCGCCGAGCAAAATAGCGATCAACCGTGGTCATACGCGATCCACCCGCCACACCGCCCACATGCCGATGAAGCTGAACAAGATGATGGGTAACATTCCACGAAACAAGATTTCGCTCATCGGTTTTAGCGACCCCGCCTCAAGCATGGAGCGCAAAAGATAGAACGCGAGAATCACGACAAACCCAATCGCGAAGCTATAAGATCGCCCCCCTCGCTGTGAGCGGACGGCCAGAGGCGCGGCGACAAAACTTACGGCCAACGCCGCTAAGGGCAATGTAATCCGCTCGGCAATCTCCAGCCGCATGCGCAAAAGCTCGGTCTTCCGATGCGTTTGTTCCTCAATCGCTAGATTATTACTACGCCCCTCTTCGTAGGATTTGAGCAATACTTTTTCCTCATCGAACAACTCGGTCAAGTGGAGGGTTCTTCGTAGGCTAGGCGCTTTTAGCGAGGACGGAGACGGCAATGAAAAAGGAAAATTGTCGATCATATTGCGTGGATAAAAATCACCGCTGGTGGGTTGAAAAAAATGACCATCACGAAGAATCAGTTTCATTCCCGACGCTTCACGCACAAACTGAGCGGACTTCGCGTAGAAAACCTTGCTTTTCCCATCGGGCAACGGTTGGATAATTTCGATATCGTAAAGGGTCTTCGTCTCGACATCGCGTCCGCCAATGTATATGCGTAGATCACCGAACTTGTGCATGACACCGATCGGCAAAACCTCGAGTGTCGCTCGTTGCGGTAGCTCCTCATACAACAGCGTGTTGACCCGTTTCCACGCCCACGGTTGCGCCCGATCCTGCAACACGAAACAAAACACGCTCAACACACCGCCCCAAAGAATGACCGGGACGACCAATTGGCGTAACGGGATCCCCGCCGCCTTTATCGCCACAATCTCATTGCTCTGGTTCAATGCACCGAACGCCATAAGCACACCGATCATGTACGTCACGGCGACGATATACGAGACGAGCGTCGGCAAAAAATACAGGACAAGCCGCGCCAAATCCGAGGCCTGTATCAGACCAACCTCGATCACTTCGGCGCGTTCACGCAGTTCATTCCCCACGCCGACGAACGCGATCACCAACATCGCCAGGATTGCAGGCACGGCGATTTCCGCCATCAAATACCGGCTCAGCCGCGTCGTAATTGCAGGACGGCCCGGTCGCCGCCACCGTCTCCGACGGCGATAGCGCCGAATGCCCGTTTCTATATTGCCAATGCCCACGTACCCATCCCGAGATTTGCCCCATGATTCGGCCCGGCCGACTAAAGGTTTGACGCCTGCCGCCGATAAATCGTTCTGGCAAAGGATACACGATTGTCGACAGGGCTGCGGAAGATCCACCGTTAGGGTTGCGGGACCTAAGGAGGTGGCGATCTACCGCGAACGTCGCGTGAGGGCGCGGCATAACGGGAGAACTACGTCATGACGTCACCCAATTCACTCGGATCACTCTCGCAATTTTTCCCAAAATCAAACGGTGATGTCGGCGCACTTCAACGACCCCACGGTCGACCTTCAAGCCTTGGACCATTGGCTCCACGAACAGACCAAGCGTTGGGCCAATCCAGCGAATCGACCATCGCTGAAGCATTCGAACAGATCGTCTACCAACGACAGGTTGCCCGAGCCTCCGCTTCACTGAGCCGATCGCAATCAGAAGTCCCATCTGAATCCGAAGGATCTTCCTCGCAGCAGCTCTCGTTCTCATTTGAAGCCGAATTCGAAGTCACGGAATTCACACGGTTTGAACAGCGCGTGACACGGGCCGCAGAGAATGCTGGCGGTGAAACCAGACGAACGCAACTGCTAGAAGCAGCGCGTAGCGTCTCCGCACGCTTTTCCCTCTCGATCGAAATCAACGCCTCGGCGCTCAACGGGTTCGCATCAGGCGCAGAACAATCGAGCGAAGCAGGGGATAGCGCACTTGACCAGTTCATCGCCTTCGCCCAAGACGCACTCGCCCAAATCGATTCATTGTTCAACGATATTTTCGAGACGTTCGACAGTTTTCTTAACGGCACAAGTGACTTCAAAGAGAAGTTCGACGAAGTATTCAATCAACTTCAATCCCTCTTTGAAGGATCTGATGAATCCACATCGTCTGCCTCGCAATCCAGTATTTCCATTCAACTGGAATTCGAATTTGAGTCCATCGAAATCACGCAAATCCAAGCTGGACAGGTGCAACAATCTGATCCGATCGTCCTCGACCTTGACGGAGATGGCATTGAGCTGACGGATGTCGCGCGCGGAGCGGAGTTTGATCTCCTGGCGAATGGTCAGCGACAACGTACAGCGTTTGTCACAGGGGGCGATGCCCTTCTCGCGCTCGATAGAAACGGGAATGGCCGTATCGATGACGGTGCCGAACTCTTCGGCGATCAGCGCGGCGCGGCGAACGGCTTCGAGGAACTGCGGAAACTCGATTCCAATGGCGACGGCACGATCGATGCCAACGACGAACGGTTCAATGACCTCCGCCTATTCCGCGATAACGGGAACGGTCGGACGGAACCTGGCGAACTGCAACGCCTGAACGAAGCGGGCGTTTCGGCGATCGACCTCAACTACGCGAACCGCGACGAGGCCACTTCTGGCGGCAACCGTCTTGCTCAGATCGCATCATTCCGCCACGCAGACGGGCGGTTGGGTCGAGTAGCAGACGCACTGCTCAATCTCATCGTCTAGACCGGTCGAATATTTTCTTTTATCCACCACGGACCACAGACTACTATGTGCGGACAAGGAGAAGTCGATGGTCAATCTTGAGCCGATAGGTGTAATTAAGGACGGGCACAACCAACCGGTTGTGTTGCTGCGTAATGACGACCGTGTGTTGCCTATCGTGGTCGGCATTGCAGAGGCCGAAGCGATTCACTCGGCCCTCACCAAACGCGACCTGGGCAGACCGATGACCCACGATCTCATTTGCAATCTTCTCGCAGGTCTCCGCGGCGAATTGAAGTCTGTCACGATCTACAAATTGGAAAATGAAACCTTCTTCGCGCACCTCAACATCGAACAGAAAAATACCGAAGGCGAACCTGAACAAGTTTTGCGCGTCGATACCCGGCCCAGCGATGGGGTCGCTATCGCGTGCCGCGTCGCCGCGCCGATCCTGGCGGCGGAATCCGTAATGGACGCAGCGTCTCAAGACTTGTCGATTCTTGCATCACCGGAAGATGAGGAAGAGGACGAAGACAACTTCGAGGATTGACGCAGTCTCTACGCCCCGAAGTATCGTTCCGCAAAACTCGCATCGAAAAAGTACGTAGCGATGGCCGCAGCGCCCGTCGTCGCCAACGCCGTTACGACCAAGCTCAGTGTAATGTGATAAATCATCCGCATACCGCGAACCGCGAAGCGGAGCGAATACACCCGCAATTGGACAACCGGCGCAATCGCCGCAGCACCCAGAAACGCCCAATCCAACCAAGGCCAAGCGCCTAACGGCGGAACCACAGAAAGTACTCCCCGGTCCCACCAATAGCCCCATTCCAACTGCCACGCGACGCCCGTGAGTATCACGCCCATGACGGCGAGCGGTAAATATCCAGCAGCGAAACTGGAGATAATCGTGCGAAATTTCTCGGCGGCTCCTCCGAAGAAGGGCGCGGTGATATAGAGCGAAACCGTCCAGAACGTGCCCGCCAGCGGAATCCAGAACAAGGTCCACCCCCACCAAGCAATACTCTGCGACGCCGCATCAGGACCGAGACCAATCGCGAACATCCCGGATGCACATTCGATACCGGGCAATAGCCAACCGTCCACACCCCAATTGGAAAGATACATATACCATTGCACGGCAAATGCCGTGGCGATCCACGTCGCCCAAGCGGCGGCCACGTTGGCAAATGTATAGCTGTTCGGCAAGACGTAGCGTCCGTTACAAATCGTACGTCGTTTTGAGGCACCGGTCGCGTGCATGCCGTTCAAGTGCAAGCTGTATCAACCGGTCAATGAGATCGGCGTACGCGATTCCGGACGCTTCCCACAGTTTCGGATACATGCTGATTTTCGTAAACCCCGGAATCGTGTTGATCTCGTTGAGGTAGATCGCGCCGCCGTCCGTCACAAAGAAATCGACGCGGCCCATGCCCTCGCAGTTCAACACTTCGAATGCACGTACTGCCGTCCGACGCACTTGGTCGGATAATTCATCGGGAAGATCTGCCGGGATGCGTAGATCGGCACCCGATTCGTCAATGTACTTCGCTTCATACGAATAGAACTCGTGTTTCGGAACGATCTCGCCAAGAACCGACGCCAGCGGATCGTCGTTGCCCAGCACCGCGCATTCGATTTCACGGCCCTCGATATACTCTTCGATAATGACTTTCTTATCGTATTCAAAGGCATGCGCTACCGCTTCGGCCAACGCTTCATTCGTCTTCGCTTTACGCACACCCACCGACGATCCAAGATTAGCCGGTTTCACGAAACACGGCAGGCCGATATGTTCCGCGATAAGTGCCGCATCTACATTTTCCCGATCACGGTAAAGCAGGGAAACATGTCGCGCGGTCGGCAGGCCCGCGTCGCGCCACAGCCGCTTTGCCACGTCCTTATCCATACCCACCGCAGAACCGAGGACATCCGCACCAACGAACGCCACATCGGCGAGCCTCAATAAGCCTTGCATCGTGCCGTCTTCACCATAGGGTCCGTGCAACACCGGAAAAACCACATCCAATTTCGGAGGTGCAGCACCACCGGAAACCGCCATGAGCCTATCGTTTAATTCGCCAGGCACCAACGCCATCTGGTGATCGGAACCGGCCAACGCGATGCGCTTAGGGTCGTCTTCATTCGCGAGGTATCCGGCGGCGTCGGCGTGATGCCATTGCCCCGACTTGTCCACCGCAATTAAGGTCACATCGTACTTCGCCGGGTCGATCGCTTCGATCACATTCTTCGCGGATTGCAACGCGACTTCATGTTCAGCGGACTTACCGCCGAAAAATATTCCAACGCGCGTTTTTTTGTTGGGTGCGTTCATGGGGTTAGCATACGTTAGTTGTACCGTGTATATCGCCTTGTGAGTGGAAAAGTTTCTATAGCGCTATCGGTTCCACGCCAATTTCCGATGCCGCTTTCACCACATCGTCCCGGCAGGTGAACAGAATAATCTGATTCGTCTTCGAGACTTCTTGCAACAGCCCAAGCGCTCTGCGCAGCCGGTCATCGTCATAATTCGAGAACGGATCATCCAACAGCATCGGAATCGACTCGCCGGAATCACTGAACACTTGCACCAATGCCAACCGCAATGCCAAATAGATTTGGTCGACGGTCCCCTTGCTCAGCTCTTGACGCGGCTCACTCGCAAACCGTGCCGTCTCCGGAACCCGCACACTCACCCCGAGTTCCCGGTTTAACATGACTTCGCCATACGCGCCGCCCGTAATCGCGCTCAGATACTCACCCGCAATCTCCGTCATGCGAGGCGCCAACCGCGCATGCCGGTCACGCGCCACCTCATCAATAATCGCGGCGGCATGCGACACCGCCTCCAGTTCAAATTCGAGGTCCGCCACTTGCCCACTCGCCTCTTCCCGTTCTTCCTCGATGACATTCAGCGGTCGTGTTACTGCCGCTGCCGCCGTAAGTTCTAACTCGATCGCGTGATGCGAAGCTTGGAGCGTGTCCGCAGCAGCTGCGGCGCGATCATGTTCCGCCCGCATCGCCACCGCGATGTCTGATTGATCTTCAATCCCTATCGCGGCGATTTGTTCTTCGATGATCGACGACTCTTCATCGGTCATCGGTCCATCGTCCGCGACTTGTCGCCGAAATTTGTCGATGTCGGATCCGTCGAGCAAGTCAGCCAGTTTATCTTGCAGCCGCTGCTCAGTCTGACGCGCGTCACGATACGCCTTCGCCTCCTGGGCACGCTCTTCCCACTCTTCAATTGTCGCCACACCAGCCTGATCGAGCCTTGTTTGCAAAGCCGCTTCATCTTGTTCCAGTAACGTGCGGGCTTCTTCACGTTGTTCTTCTTTCGTCGCACGGTTTTCACCGATAGTTTCAGCGCGAACTTTCCGTTCGCGATTCTCTGCCAACGTTTTACGATACGCACGCAAGGCATCCAACGCATCAAAGTGACGGGCCTCATCCCCGTACCCCGCATTGCGTAGCACTTCGCGCAAATCCACCAACTTCGCAGACTGTTCACTCTGCAGCGCTTTCAACTCCAAGCGAACTCCATTGATATCCGCTTGCAATGCGTTCATCCGTTCCCGCGTACGATCATGCACAATCGTCGAGTCCTGACGCGCCTGATATCCCGCGATCAAACGATGAACGGCTACCGAAGTGGGTTCGTCGTCGTTCAGCGATTCGCCCAAGTTCACGAACACTTCAGCATGTTGCGCACGCAATGCGTCGATTTCCCCTGCCGCACGCAGTGCAGAACGATCACACTCGTCAAGCTCGCGTTCATGGTCCAGGATTAAGTCTCGCGTTCGCGCAAGTCCGTTTAGGTGTTCTTCGAGTTGATCGTCCGATTCGATTCCCGCCGCACGCCGAACCGCTTCTACGGTTGCCGCACGTTGTTCCACTGCCTCCGCAATCGCCTCTTGCGCCGCAATCGCGTCAGCCGACGCCTCCCGATCCCGCATCAACCACGCGAGGTTATACGCCCAGCACAATCCCGCACCTACACCGCCCAAGCCCATTAGCACGGCAGGCAGAATGAGACTCGGATTTTCGAGTGACAGCGCCAGTCCGGTAAACCCGGCGGACAGTGCGCACCCTACGAACGCGCCTATGATGAGTGATCGCATTAAACGCCGGCGCGACAGCAAGGCCTGACCCGTCTGCTCAACGGCGTCTTGAATTCTCGCGGCGTCCAACTCATCGACCGAATCCGCTGCGAGATCCTCCAGTCGAGGATCATGCCGCTGCGTGTCCGCCCTTAGGTTGTTAATTGTCTCGCGAAGCTGCGACGCTCGGGCAAGCGAAGCCGACTCCGATTGCTCCGCGACACGAAACGTCGACGCCATCTCCGTTAAGCGCGCTGCGGGGTCCGGCCCAAGCACGTCAAAATCCTGCGCCGCTTCTTGCTCGACGGCGGCTTCATCGAGTTCTCGACGCGCCGTCTCAAAATCGTTTTCATACTGCGATAGTTTTTCGCCCAACCGTTCGATTTGGCCTTCCCGATCCGATACATCCCGTTCCAGCGCTTCAGAGACCACGTCCTCATTCTCATCGGCGGCTCCGCCCACTCGCGCGGTCGCCTCGTTAAATTGCGCGTGCAAGGACTGCAGTTCCTCCGTCGCCCGAGTGAAATGTGTGCGAGAGGCGGTGACGGCATTCGCCGCACGTTGTGCCTCGGCAACTTCCTCCAACGGAAATACGGCTGCACGTCGATACTCGAATACAGATTGCGTCGCCACGCGAATCTCGTCCGAAAGCCGCTCGATATCAAGAAGCCTCAACGCGCGCGATTGTTTCGCCGCTGCACCCATAGCGACCGCGATCATTTTGCGCCGCGCCGTCGCCCGTGCCAATTCTTCAGCCAGTCGCTGCCGTTCTGCTTCGCGACCTTGTAACCCAACGAGATGGTCACAAGCCGAAGACCATTCCGCTTCGAGTGCTTCCAGGCGTGCTTTCGCGGCAGGCAGAGGACGCTTCACTTGCCCAGCTCGACGGCCAATATTGAGCGCGCGATCATTCAACAATTTGAGCGCAGATTCCGCCGTCCCCTCTTCAGACGCTGAATCCGCCAACGCGACGATCCGTTCTCGAATATCGCCAAGCGCATCGTCGCCCCCGAGATCAGCCAGCGTCCAATGACCGATGTTCGCGACATTTTCAAAAACATTTTTGCCGATGCCGAGGTGCGCCGTAGCGAATCCAATTTCGCGGTTGCGATACTGCTCAAATTCCGTCGTGATTTCGGTGGCATTGGTCTTATCAAAGACCTGAATAAACTCATCCTTGCGATCGAACACCCGCTGCACTTCTATCGCTGTACCATCGTCGAGGTGATAGATGAGGCGACCACCATATTGCGAAGCGGCTTTCCATGGCCGTCGCAGTTCGTGGCTTTCCTCATAGCGTCGTTGATGAATCGAACGTTTCTGGCCGTAAAGCATGTGGCCGATAAACGACCGTAACGTACTCTTACCCCGTTCGTTCGGGCCGAAAACGACCTGCAATCCGGGGCCAATCGTCACGTCTTGCCGGACAAACCGGCCATAGCCTTCGATGTGGAGTTGGTCAATTCGCATCGGTCATGCCCCGGCGATGGGCGGTTGTTCACCGCGGTACGCCGCCAACCCGAGCTCACGCGCGCGTTCATAGAGTCGCCGCTGCTGTGGTTCAAACTCCGTCGCGATGACTTCATTCATCCGTCGAACGAACAGCCCAAGGCTCGTCGGGTCTTGAGCCAAAGTGTCGTATGCTTCCTCCGCAATCGTTTGATCATCGAGGACAAGTGCTTCGAATTCTGCCTCCACGCTTTCACGAATACCCGACAACCCGGTGCGCCAACCCCCTGCCGTACCACGCAAAACGATTTTCGCGATACAACTCCGGCTGCTATCCGTACGAACCGCGCGGATGGCGTCGACCACGTCTTGCGATGTTTTTAGATCGCCGCATTCCACTTGCGCGCGGGTGTAGATGGTCTTCGCGCATTCGACCGGCTTGACGGTTGTGCGTTCGTTATCGATTTCTGTTTCCAACCAATAGCGCAATCCGGTCTCATCAAAACCGTGCCCTTCCGGTGCGCCGGAATACCAAACTTCTGCATTTGTCGGCACCTCGATGCGCTTCACACCGTGGTAATGACCGAGCGCTAAGTATCGCAGTCCGACAGGTACCGACTCCGCGGCCGAAAAAGGCGCGTACAATTTTTGCCCTTCTGGCAAACACCCCTGCTCCGCACCGTGCGCTACCGCAACATGAGTCCGACCATCATCGGGAATCGTGAGCGCGCTGAACGGATTGCTGGATATGTCCGGACCATCGAATGCGAAACCGTGAACCGTCAATTCCTCGCCTATCTCGATCATCTGCCACTCGGGCGTATCGAAGACATGTACGTTGTCCGGCCACGGGGTGGTCGCATACCTGGAACTCGGTGTGTGCGGATCGTGATTGCCCGGCGAAATGACAATGGGTAACGGCGCAGCGGATTCGAACAGATGTCTCAGAAAGTCGACCGTGTCCTGCGTGACCCGATCCGCATCGAACAGATCGCCCGCGATGAGCAATGCGTCGGCTGGCCATTCCGCCGCGCGTTCAACCGCAGCGGTCAATACATCGCGCAGCCGTTGCCTGCGTCTTGGGCCAAATGACGCGGCGAATCCGCCAGACGCGAAACTCGCGTCCAGATGAATGTCGGCCGTATGAAGTAGTCGAATCGCCATATCCCCGCCGTTTAGTACCCCCGATCAGCATGGTAAATCGCCGCGCGCAATCCTTCAAGGGCGACACCAGTTTTTCTTTTTCTCCTTTCGCTACTATGCTGATGCGAATTCGGCTGCGACGGATCGCGGCAACGAAAAAAATGAGGATGATTTCATGTTCGCTGGACTATTGATGGCGCTGACCTGCGGGGCATTGGTTGAGCAGCCAGGTTTTGTTTGGGCCGATGCCGTCAGCCTGGACGGTTCGCCAATCCAAATCGGCGAGGCTGGAGCGTATCGAGTGTGGGCCAAGGTCAACCCCGGCGACCCCGGAACCGTGAAGTTGGGCAACGCTACGCTAGGTGTCGAAGCGGTCGACGCGCCATGGGTCTCCCTCGGCTCACATCGATTGCCCAAAGGCGACCTCGAGATCACGGTTTCTGATCCAGTCCTCACCGTAGTGATCACCACGAATGCAGCGTTCGATCCAGCCGATGCGGAACCATTGATGTATGCAGCGGACCCCGGATCATTTCCACGCGATGCCCGCCTCGACCTCGTTCGGGATACCAATACCGAATTCGCAATGACGCCTTTTGATTCGCGAAAAGATTGGGAAGCATTCGCAGGCGATCTCCGACGAAAACTGCTGGTCGGCTCCGGGCTATGGCCGTTGCCCGAACGTACGCCGTTAAACGTACACATCGAAGACGTTGCAACGCATGATGACTACATCGTCTCCCGCGTTCATTTCGAGGCAACACCCGGATTCTTCGTGACCGGAAACCTTTTCAGGCCAACGGGACCAGGTCCGTTTCCCGGCGTGGTCTGTCCGCACGGGCATTGGGAGCACGGACGCCTCGAACATGGCGAACGCGGATCCGTCCCAGCACGCGGCATCACGCTCGCGCGGATGGGTATGGTCGCGTTTACGTACGACATGCTTGGCTACAATGACAGCCGCCAGATCGATCACCGATTCGAGGACCAATCCGAAGAAGAGCGAAAACGCCTGGAATTATGGGGTATTCATCCGTTTTCGCTACAACTGTGGTCCAGTATTCGTGTCATCGATTTCATCCAAGCACTGCCGTATATCGACGCAGACAACATCGCGTGCACCGGCGCATCGGGCGGCGGTACGCAGACGTTTGCCCTAACAGCGGTGGATGATCGCATCAAAGTCGCCGCACCCGTGAACATGATTTCCCATTCCATGCAGGGTGGCTGTATCTGTGAAAATTCACCCCTCATACGTTTGAACGCATCCAACATGGAAGTCGGCGCGCTCGCCGCGCCGCGACCAATGATGATGATCTCTGCGACGGGCGACTGGACAACGAAGACGCCGGAGGTCGAGTACCCCGCGATTCGCGGTATCTACGATTTGTACGACGCCGCCGACCACGTCGCAAATGTCCACGTCGACGCCGGCCACAATTACAACCAGACCAGCCGCGAAGCCGTGTACCGATTCTTCGGTAAGTGGGTGCTCGATGACGGTCCAAAATGGGCGTCGTTTTCCGAACCGGAGGCCGTCCCCGAATCGATTGAAACCGCGCGCGTCTTTCCAGAGGATTCTAAGCAAGAATCGGGTGAGCGTATTCTTCAGAGCTTGGTCAATGAACGGCGTAATCGAAGTGCGGCATCACTCGCGGAGAATGCCGACGCGCTCTACGATGTCACCGGCGTAACGAAACCCGCGTCCGGCGAAGTGACGGCAAGCCTTACCGACTCCGATTCGCACAACGGATACATTCTCGAGCGATTAACCATCGCCCGCGGCGGTGACCGAATTCCCGCAATCCTCTATCGACCAACCGACGCCGCATCTGGAAGCACGCTCGTCGTGCACGAAAAAGGCAAAGCTGCATTGGCCGATATGAACCGTGCTGCGCCGGGACCAGTCGTTGCTCGGCTAATCGAATCGGGAAAAGCCGTGTTAGCTATTGACCCGTTCGGCGTGGGCGAAACGTTGACGAACGCAGCAGACCGCAAGCACGGCGCCTTTTCCACGACGTTCCTACCCACGGATACCGGGTACCGCATTCAAGACATCGTGACCTCACTCGCCTACCTACGATTCCGTGATGACCTCGGCGAAGTATCCGCACTCATCGGACTCGGCGATGCGGGGGTATGGAGTCTGTTCGCCAGCGCGCTGGATGGAGACGTGCCCAAGACAATTGTCGATGCCAACGGTTTCGACCCGAACGATGATGCGGCGTGGATGGATCGCCATTACTTGGCTTGCGTTCAAAGTAGCGGAGGCGTGAACACCGCAGCCGCGATGATTGCGCCCAATTCATTATCCGTATTCAATACCCAAGGCGTATTCCACTTGGAAGACGCGGATACAGTGACGGTGGTCAAAGACGACTGGTCCGCAGACCAAATCGCTGCGGGGCTATAAACGAACATCATGTCGAACGCTGTCCGTGACAAATTGCTACACATCGCCGATCTGCATTTCTGGCGATTGACCATCAATCCGTTTTTGCAACTGAATAAGCGCGCGCTTGGCAATCTCAATTTAGTGTTGCGGAGGCGTCACGAATTTGCGATGGAACATGCAGAACCGTTCCTCGATCATGCAACAACAATCGGCATTTCCGACGCAATATTCACCGGCGATTTCACGACAACGTCGCTGCCCGAAGAGTTCGAGATGTCCAAAGCGTTCATGCAGCGCGCATCCGACGCGGGCATGCGCGCGAAGGCGATTCCGGGCAACCACGACGTCTACACCTTCACAGCGGAACGCAAGGACGCATTCCAACAACACCTCGGCGAATGGGCAAGCGAAGATCCCTTGCCCGCGCTTTACCATCTACCCGGTGGGACACCGATCATTCTCGTGCCGACCGTCTGCCCGAATTTTGTTTCCTCAAAAGGCACCATTAGCAAAGCCGAAGTTACGAGGACGCAAACACTTCTGGAAGGAATCGAGTCTCCATGTATTGTGGCCGGACACTATCCACTGCTCACCGAGACAGCGGCCTACACCCTCACCCCCGGTCGCCAACTCCGAGGCGCAGAGATGTTGAGACGCACGCTGGGGGAGTCCGGAAAATCGATCCTGTATATCTGCGGACACGTACACCGGTTCAGCTATGTCGCCGACCCGCAATACGCGAATCTCCGACATCTAACCACCGGCACATTCTTCGGACGCAACCACGCCCAGCATCGCGATGGCGAGTTTTCAGAGATCCACGTGACCGGAGAAGGGTGGTCCATTTTCAATCACATTCACGACGGTCAATGGCGGCGGGACGAGGTCTCAAGTACATAGTTGTGTTTGTAGACCTTCCGGGCTAGCATATTCAGTATGTCAGCATCACGCCGTGCGCCGAAACCCCGCTATGTTCTCACCACTGATCGTGATCGCATTGCCGTAGTCGCTGGTGCCTTGTGTGGTGTGGTCGTATTCGCGATAAGTACGTTCTCGGGCCACCAATTGCTCGAGACTATTTTCCGCGCAATGATCGCAATGTTAATCACGTATGTAACCGCATACGTGGTCGTGTGGATGGTTGCCTATTTGCGTGACACCCAATCCGTTGTGGAAGAAACCGTGATCGAAACAGAGGTCGAGGAACCGGAAACCGAATGAACGTATTAAGGAATCGTTGGATTCAACCGCTTGCAACACTTACCGCAATCGTGCTGCTTTCCAACACCGCATCCGCGCAAGCCCCCGATCTCAAACGTATGGATTTCGTGCTACGGTCTGTGCCCAACGGCCCAGTAGCACTCGTGAACGACGTCGCCATTGCGCCCGACGCCTTTCGCGATTTATACATCGGCGAATTGGTCCATTGGGACAAAGCCAATCCCGGTGCCGAAGTCACCGATCAATTGCGCATCGGTGTCGCCCTGCGCGTTCTGCGGCAACTTATTCAACAGGAAGTACTCCTCCAAGAAGCCAATAAACGCGGGATTACAGTATCAGCCAACGAACTGAACGAACGCTGGAACGCCGAGTTCGCCAAAATAAAACAGACGTTTCCCCCTGCAGAACGCGACACATTGTCCGACGAACAGGTGCTGAAGAAACTCGGCGCGACCCGAGAAACCGCGCGGAACGACTTACACCGTGTGCTCATCATCGGCAAAATGCGTGATCGCATTATTGAGGACGCCGGTGTAAAAATTAGCGATGATCAATTGGCCCAGTGGTACGCCAAGAACGAGCAACTATCCAAGCGCCCGGAGACTATTCACGTCAGGCAACTGTTCTTTAAGGCCGATCAGAAATCGAGTCCCGTTGGCCAAAATTCAAGAGGGCTCGACGCAAAGAAGAAAGCGGATCGAGCGATCCTCCAAATTCAGTCCGGCCAAAGTTTCGAAAAAGTGGCACGCGAAATGTCGGACGGCCAATTCAGCGAACAGGGCGGAGACTGGGGTCCACGACCAGCCGGACAAATGCCGCCCTTCATCGTGGAAGCAGCACGCAAACTTAAACCCGGCGCGCTGAGTCCGGTAATCAAGAGCCAATACGGCTTTCACGTTGTAAAACTAATCGAAATTAACCAAGCCGGCAAAGTGCCCCTGAAACAGGCCGCACCAGAAATTCGACGTATCCTCTCGCGCCAATTGGGGAACGAAGCCGTCTACCGCTTCTGCGCCAAGACCATGTCCGACCGCGATGCTGTCCGTGTGTACTTCGATTTGGAAAGTCAGCTTCGGCTGCGTCCGGAACTCCTTGAAATGTATCGTAAAGAACTCAAGAACCCGCAAGTAAACGGCAACTAATCCGGTAGTCATCTCGCCGCGTGCTTATTGCCCTCTTATTCGCTATCGCCACCCCATCGGCGGACTACCATTGGCCGCTCGATCTGCCGCGGCAACTCTCGTCAAGTTTCGGCGAACATCGATCCGGTCGACTCCACGCTGGCATTGATTTGCGCACCGCCGGAACAGGCCGCGCGGTATACGCCGCCGAATCCGGACAGGTCACCCGCGTACGCTGTTCGCCCTACGGATACGGCAAAGCGGTGTACGTCCGCTTTCTCGACGGAAACACAGCGGTCTACGCACACCTCGAATCCTTCGCCGAACCGATTGGCGACTACGTCCGACGCGCCCAACATGCCCAACGAAAATACACCGTCGACCTCTATCCCAAGGAAGGCGAATTACGCGTAGAACGAGGTGAAGTCATCGCACGTAGCGGACAAACCGGCATCGGCGTTCCCCATCTCCACTATGAAATTCGCGACGCCTCGGGCAGGCCGATCAATCCCCGCAACCTCGGCATCGATTGGCCCGACACGACGCCCCCCGTCATTCGATCCGTTTTGATCGCACCGCTCTCAGCCGATAGCCGCGTCAACGGCGATGTGATGCCCGTGATCGTACCCGTCCGGAAAGCCGGTGCTGGCACGTACACAATCGACGGGGTCACCGCGCGAGGCCCAATCGGGTTTGGCGTTGAGTTGGTAGACCCGGCGAACAACGGTGCCAGCAAATTGGGCGTGCGATCGCTCACCACAGTGATCGCAGACGCAGAGCAATTCCAAATGACCCGAGACCGCTTATCCTACGACACCCTCAACAACGGCCTCGTCGCTTACCACCCCTACCTATACGACCGCGGACGGTATCTCCTCCAATGGCGTTGGCCCGGAAACCGATCCGAAGCGTTTGCCTATCGAGGAGGCGATGGTCGCATTACCGTGCCGCCCGAACCCACAACCGTTCGATTGACCACATCAGACTTTCATGACAACGCAGCGACTGTCGCATTCGAACTATCGATGGGAGTTGACGATGTAGCAACAGAGGGTGTCGGCGAATCATCCGGATCCGGATCATTCGATTTGGAATGCTACGGCGAATTCCTCGTAATGACAGCTACGTTTTCCCTACCCGAACACCTCGCGCCGTCCCTCAGCGTCGAGGGCGGCACCGGGTCATTCTTCCGAGTGAACAACAAAATATTTCGTGCCGCCATCGAACCTGACAACAAGGCACAAGTACTCACGATTAACACGGGTCACCCACGTGCCGAGTCGTACTCCACAAGCGTTCATGTATTCAGACGAGGCCAATCAACGCGCACGATAGCGTTACCCAAAGCGCATCTGACGGTTGCAGCGAAGAGTCCCTATGGCACGCTGTTTATTCGGTCCCGCGAACACGGCAAATTACCCTCGCACAAAGGCCTCGATCTCGTGACCAGCCCCATCGAAATCTGGCCCAATAACGCACCGATCGATGAAAACATCACGCTATCGCTCGCAATTCCCGAGGGCGAAACCCGTCAGCGCCAACTGCATATTTATCGAGCCGGACGGAAGAGCTGGTCCCGCATGTCCTCCACCCGCACCGGATCGGGTTACAAGACGAATTCCCGCACACTTGGAACCTTCGCAGTCTTCGCAGACGAAACGCCCCCCGCAGTTGGCCCCGGCAAGATTACCGGAAGCCGACCTCGGCCAAGGATTCAGATTCCTGTGCGAGACGCTGGATCCGGCATCGATCACTACGAAATGACCGCCGGAGACCAATGGCTATTGACCGCCTATGACCCAGAGCGAAATATTTTGGAATGGGAGCGGGATCACGATTTCCCTCAAAACGCGACATCCGTGGCGGTACGCATCACCGACGCCGCTGGCAATACCGCCGCGACCAACTATCAACTCCCCTAGCACGCTCCTTCCGCCTCGCGATACCCTCCGCCAGGTGTCGTTCTATAGGGCAAATTCAGCCCGATCTTCGATCAGTACTACCTCCTACTCACGACCACAAATCCCCAGAATTAGGCCGACCCGACCACAATATATGGTATCCCCACTTTACTCACTTTCTATATAAAGTTGCCTGTGCCGCGCTGCTTAAGCGACAAAAATCGTCACTTGAATTCGTAAACCATTCAAATAAAACGGCTTACGAATTCCATATTTCTTGACAAGAATGCGATTCACGGATAGAATAACTAGTGTCGGTCAAACCGCGTTTGACCGATGCTTTAAGCGTTGCTGGACGGCTGGGGAGCCTCCGGCGAGTTTCGATGCAGTAGGGGGAATTCGCAGCGCATGTTAGATTCACGCAAAGAGCGTGACCAAGGGGGATCCGTTGGCGAGATCGCTGCGGTCAAGCCTCTATTGGACGGCCTAGTCAATCCACGTGCCCGATTGGGCGAAATGCTTGTCCAAGAAGGCGTCGTCACCAACGGCCAGCTCGAAGAGGCCCTCAAGCTCCAGAAGGACCAAGGCGGATTCCTCGGCAATGCGCTCGTCTCGCTCCGCTACATAGACCAAAACACGTTAGTTTCCTTTCTGGTCAAGCAATGCAAGATTCCACACATCAGCCTACTCGATTACAACGTAGACGATGAACTCTTTCGACTGATTCCGAAAGAGCTCTGTCTAAAACACCTCTGCATCCCAATCGATCAATTGGGGAAAATATTAACGGTCGCCATGGTCAACCCCTTTGATGCGGATGCGCTCGAAAGCGTTCGAGCGACCTGCCCCGATCTCAAAATAAAGCCGATTCTTTGCGACTACAATCACTTCGACCAAGTCGCAAGAAAATACCTTAACGCAAGAGAATCCACGCCGGAACCGACAGACGAAGTCTCAGCGCAATCATTCGGATTAAGACCTTCGACCTCATCGAAACCATCCGGCAGCGCGAGAGCCAAAAAACGAATTCCTCGCGCAAGAATTCCAGCGAAGACGACTACGTCGGAAGGGACGATTGCTTCGACGCAACCCTCCGGAGCTGCGTCCGATCCAGATGTACTCGCCATACAAATTGAAGCCGCACTGACGGCAGGACTCAACGAGGCTCTAGCACCAGTGCTAAGCACCATCGAATCCATGCAAGAGCAGATCACATCGCTCAGTCAACCGGTACGCCCAGCAACCAACGTCGAAGCCTTTCCTGAATCCTCCGTCAAACCCAATCGATCAAAAAACGATGACTCCGACGTCTTGGCCGCCTCAGGTGTAGTCCCACAAGGCGACACATGCGTGCGGAGTGCGCTCTTAGAATCGCCCCTTTGCGCGGCGTACTCGTTCGACGATTTTTTTGGCGGATCCGCAAATGCGGTTACCGAATCCTTGATACGGAGCCTGCCGGATTCGCCGGATTCGGGAATATCCCCAATGTATTTGAGCGGCGGTGTCGGCCTCGGCAAAACGCATCTATTGCACGCGATCGGCAATGCATGCATCGAAGCAAATCCGGACATCCGCGTACGCTGTATGACAGCGGGTATGTTCATTCGTGCGACCGAGTCAGAATTGTCGAGCGATACAATTCAACCCTTTCTGGAAGGGTTTAGCAAGGCCGATGTCTTTCTGCTGGACGACATTCACCTGCTCGCCGATCGCCATGCAGCGCAAGCAGCATTCATCGAAGTGTTCGATGCCCTGAACAGCACGGGCCGCCTCGTTGTCGTGACCGGATTGGAAGGCGGTGCTGGCACACGGCCACTGAACGAACAATTGCATTCACGAATAAACGGTTCCGTCATGGCTTCGGTCAAGCCGCCCGATTTTGAAACACGGATAGAGATTCTTCGCCACCTCGTCACCGCAACCAAAATCGACGACGATATTCTTACGTTGATTGCTGAACAAGTGACCGATGACATGCGCCGATTGAAAGGTGCATTTGCAAAAGTTTCGGCCCATGTCCGCGCAGTGGGCGACAACGTCTCAACAGACGACGCCCGCGAAATGATTGCGCAATTTGGATCGGGCGCGGTGGCCTAGCGTGATTGAGTCCCCGCGATTAAACCAACCCAGCGTTAGGAGAATGCAGTGCCACCACGAGTAGGGAAACGACGATTAGGTGATGTGCTCCTGGAACAGGAACTGGTCACCCTCGAACAGATTGAAGAATGCGTGGAAGCCCAGCGGTCCGGCGGCGCGAGCCTCGCCAGTGTCCTCGTCGAACGAGGATACCTAAGCGAGGAAGACCTCGTTGTCACGTTGAGCGACCAGCTCGGCATCCCGCATATGCGCGTATCGAACTACAACATTCCTCAGGAAGTGCTTGATGAAGTCCCGGAACACTTAGCGCGCCAGTACCAAATGTTGCCCGTATCAGTAACCGGCGACGTGCTAACCCTCGCGATGACCGACCCACTCAACATCATCGCGCTGGACGACCTGCGCAACCTCAGCAGCTACGATATAGAACCCGTAGTTGCGATCGCTTCGGAACTCTCATCAGCCATCGACCGTCACTACGGCGGCAAGAAAGGCGAAGCCCTTTTCACGGAACTGGCAGGAGGGTCCGACGACGGTGCCGACGGCCTTGAAGTGGTCGAGAAAAAAGACGAGATGGAAGACATCGCGTCCATCGAATCCGAAGCGGAAGAAGCCCCTGTAATTCGCTTAGTCAACCATATCCTGACGAACGCCCTTGAGACACGCGCGAGTGATATTCACATTGAGCCCTATGAAAAAGTCTTGCGGTTACGCTATCGCATTGACGGCAAACTAGAAGAAGCGAAGAGTCCACCAAAGAACGTACAACCCGCACTGATTTCCCGCATAAAAATCATGTCGCACATGGATATCGCCGAACATCGGATTCCACAAGACGGTCGATTCCGCATCAAGTACCGCAATCGTGAAATCGATTTTCGTGTTTCGATACTACCCACGTATCACGGCGAAAAATGCGTGATGCGTATCCTGGACAAATCGAGTCTATCCCTAGATTTCGAAGGCCTGGGTTTCGAAGAACAGCCGAACACGGCGTTCATGGAAGCATTGGCCAGACCGTACGGAATGATTTTGGTTACCGGTCCTACCGGTAGTGGTAAAACAACGACCCTGTACAGTGCGTTGCATCGCCTCAATAACACGGACACCAATCTGGTTACCGTCGAAGACCCAATCGAATACGAACTCTACGGAATCAACCAAGTCGCAGTGAAATCAGAAGTCGGCCTCAGTTTTGCCGCGGGCCTGCGCAGTATTCTGCGTCAAGATCCTGACATTGTGATGGTCGGTGAAATTCGAGACGAAGAAACGGCAGACATCGCTATTAAGGCCGCGCTCACCGGTCACTTGGTCTTATCGACTTTGCACACCAACGATGCCTCTAGCGTGTACGCACGTCTAACCGACATGGGGATGGAACCATTCCTCGTGCAATCGTCCGTGGTTCTCGCATCCGCGCAACGACTTATGCGGCGAGTGTGTCCGGATTGCATCGAATCGATCAAGGTCCCGCAAGAAGTATTGGACCGGATTCAATACCAACCCGAACAAGGCGGTGAACCCGAAAATTTCGTTCGCCCTCGCGGGTGCAACAAGTGCAAAGACACCGGCTACAAGGGACGCATCGCGGTAATTGAAGCGATGCCAAACTTCCCCGAACTGCAAGATCTCATTATGACACGGTCGCCTGCCCAGGACATCAAGCGAGCCGCCATGGAATTGGGCATGCGTACATTGCGCCAGAACGCACTACACAAAGCAGCCACCGGCCAGTCCACCATTGAAGAAGTGCTGCGCATTTCCGCAGCCGATTAAGGAGATCACCCAGTGAGTGTTGATACGAATGTCGCGACAGACTTCACCGTCGTCGAGTTGCTGCACAAGATGATCGAAGAAGGTGCGAGTGACCTTCACATCGTCGTGGGCGCGCCACCGACGATCCGAATCAACGGGCTATTGCAGCCGATGGATGGCTATCCAGTACTCACACCGGAGCTCTCCGAAGAACTCATTTACAGCGTGATGACCGACGAACAAGTTGGCCAATTCGAAGCGGAAAAAGAATGCGACATGTCATTCGGCGTCAACGACCTCAGTCGATTCCGCCTCAATGTCTATCGCGACCGCGGATCAGTTGTGGCCGCATTTCGCGCGATTCCGTTCGAGATTAAATCCGCCGAAGAACTCGGTCTCCCGAAAGCGGCCATCGATTTCGCGTACCGGCCCGTCGGCCTCGTCCTCGTTTGCGGACCCACGGGTAGCGGCAAATCGACAACATTGGCTGCCATCATTGACCGTATAAACGCCGAACGCCCGGTCCACGTGATCACCGTCGAAGACCCCATCGAATACTTGCACACGCACCGGGTCGCGACGATTAATCAACGCGAATTGCATGCGGACACCAAATCGTTCGGAGCCGCTTTGAAACACATACTGCGACAGGATCCAGACGTAATTCTCATCGGTGAAATGCGCGATCCCGAAACCATTCAAGCGGCCCTCACCGTCGCGGAAACGGGCCATCTCGCGTTTGCCACGTTGCACACTAACGATGCTCTCCAAACCATCAACCGTATCGTCGATGTGTTTCCTGCCAACCAGCAAGAGCAAATTCGCACGCAATTGTCATTCGTACTGGAAGGCGTTTTGGTTCAACAACTAATTCCGCGATCCGATGGCTTGGGCCGCGGGTTGGCTATCGAGCTCATGATTCCGAATACCGCGATACGGAATCTGATCCGAGAAGAAAAAATTCAGCAGATTCCCACCGCGATCGAGACTGGCGCAGGCGAAGGCATGATGACAATGAATCAATCCTTGTTCCGCCTCGTGCGCCGCAACATCATTTCGATGGACATGGCATTCAAACGCAGCAACGATCCCGATGGGTTGCGTCGATTGATAGAGAAGGGTCTGTGAGCGAACACCTCGCATTCGATCACCCGCGCACCACGCCCACCAACCTACCGAGGCGGTGGTCGATTGGCGCTGTGCGTATCGGCCTCATGTCATTCGTCGCCGCCGGCGCGTTTCTCGTGGGCGATCTCGAACAAACGGGCGCTCGTTATCTACTGCCGTTCTACCTATTTGGTTTCACCACCGCGATCTGGTCATTTTTCGCTGTTCGAGATGTCGATACAGCGCCTCGCCCCATGATGTGGGCTCAAGTGTTGGTCGATATGGGCGTCGTCGCCGCGACGATTAATTTCACCGGCGGTTCAGAGAGTTTCTTCACGTTTCTATTTGTCGTCGTGATTCTCGAAGCTGGCTTGCTACTCGGTCTCAGCCAAGGTTTTCTCGTCGCCGGTCTAGCCGTCGGCGCGATGCTCACACAGATTCAGTTGAGTTCAGAACCCCGCACCATTAACACTTGGTACAACTTCTTTATTCAAGCATTGGCCTACTTCTTGACCGCATCTATCAGCGGATATTGGAATCAACAACTACGCCGACTCCAACAATTTCAACGCGAAATCCTCGACAACATGAATAACGGTTTCATGATTGTTGATCGAACGGGTGGCATCTCCGCGTTAAATACCGCTGGGCTACGCATCCTCGGATTATCCGAAAGCGAAGGTATAGGTCAATCGGTCACGGATGTCTTGCAAGCCGAATCCGGCGGCGAGTGCCCCGTCATCACGGCGCTCCGATCCGGACGCGATTTCACACGGTACGAATTCCGCTGCAAAACCACCGAAGGCCCAAACCGATTGTTGGGATTGAGCACCAGCCGCGTGTTGGACTGGCGGCAACGCGACTCGGGTCTTATCGCATCGTTCAGCGATCTCACTGAAATGGATGCGATGCGGAACGAACTTCAACGGCATGACCGGATGGCCGCAGTTGGCGAATTGGCGGCAGGTCTCGCGCACGAAATTAGGAATCCTGTCGCCGCCATTCGCGGCGCAGTCGACGAACTGCGCACCGGCGTCGAACGCCCATCGCTCGTTCGGAAACTGGCCGACATCGCACTACGTGAATCGGACCATCTCAATAAGATCATCAGTGACTTTCTCGACTTCGCTCGCAAGCCGACCGTGCACAGAGACGAATTCAATCTCAGCGGCTTGGTCGACGAAGTCGCCGAGTTGACCCGGCGCGAGTTTGACGCGGAACGACTCCAGATCGACGTAGATCATTCCGTAGATCCCGTCGCCGTATCCGGCGATCGATCACAAGTAAAACAAGTTTTTATCAACCTCGCCAAAAACGGCGCGGAAGCCATGCACGGTAAAGGCCGTCTATCCATCACAATGACCGCAAACACCACATGGGTGGAGGTCCGATTCGAAGACGAAGGCGAAGGGATTCCACCGGACATGATCGCAAACGTTTTCGAGCCGTTCTACACAACCAAAGACGAAGGGGTCGGAATGGGCCTCGCCATCAGCCAGCGCATCATCACGTCACACGACGGCGTGATTCATGCCACGCCGCGAGAAGGCGGCGGTACGACGATGCGTGTGCGGTTACCCGTCGCCCAGAAGAAGGAGTAATCCAACGTGCCAGGCGCGTATCACATACTCGTAATCGATGATGAAGCTGGAATGCGCGAACTCATGGAGATCGTGCTCGGCAACGATGGTCATCGCGTTTCAACCGTCGGCACCATTGATGGTGCTACCAAATGCCTCGAAGAAGAGCCAATCGATGTCGTGCTTACCGACATGCGGTTGGGCGCGAACAAAAGCGCCGGTCTCAATCTGCTGACCTGGATCAAGGAAAACACGCCCCATATTCCAGCCATCATGATCACCGCGTACGGTTCCGTTGAATCCGCGATCGACACCATGAAACTGGGCGCGGTCGATTTCATTTCGAAACCGTTCAAGAACGATGAAGTCCGAATGGTCGTGCGCCGCGCGATTGAACAACGAGATCTGCTACGTGAGAATGCGGCGCTCCGAAAAGATCAGGCGCATCGTGGCAAGCTGGAGAATATCTACGGCAAGAGCGAAGCCATCGAGGAAGTACGCGAAATGATTCGCCGCGTAGCGACCTTGCCCAGCACTGTTGCGATTCACGGCGAAAGTGGAACCGGCAAGGAACTGGTTGCCCGCGGCATTCATCAGCTTAGCGACCGCCAGGATAAACCGTTTGTCGCAGTAAATTGTGGCGGCTTTCCCGAGACATTGCTCGAAAGCGAACTGTTCGGACACAAAAAAGGCGCGTTCACTGGAGCGGTCGAAGACAAAGAGGGTCTGTTTGTCGTCGCAGACGGCGGCACGCTTTTTCTCGACGAAATCGGCGAAATGCCACTCTCCTTACAGGTCAAACTCTTGCGCGTGCTCGACAACCACGAAGTAACGCCCATCGGTTCAACGGTTCCGATGAAGGTCGACGTGCGCATCCTCAATGCGACCAACCGCGATCTAGAAATCATGTCAAGAGAGGGCACATTTCGAGAGGATCTGTATTACCGCTTAAATGTCATCCCGGTCCGCGTCCCGCCGTTACGAGAGCGTCGCGAAGATATCCCGTTGCTCGCGCGGTACTACATCACCAACCATCGCGAGTCCATGGGCCGCGGCCCTCAAGACATAACACCGGATGCCGAGGCCGCACTTCTAGGATTCGATTGGCCCGGCAATGTACGTGAATTGATTAATGTCCTGGAGCGTGCCGTAGCGTTGTGCAGAGGCAGCGCAATCGAACTGACCGACTTGCCGCCAGGCATACAGAACCACGTGCCATCCAGCGAAGACACCCATGCCGAATTACCCGATGACGGATTCGATTTGGAAACCTACATATCCGACATTGAAGTCGATCTCATCACTCAAGCGCTCCAACTATGCCGCTATTCACAAAAGCGTGCCGCTGAACGACTTGGCCTATCATCGCGATCGCTTCGGTATCGGCTCAAGAAATACGATCTCGAAGCACGCTAATCTAATCTACGAATCCCTATTGACAGATCGCGTGACATGCGTATACGATCATGAGGAATATAAACATATACCTATGATCACGATCTCAAAAATATCTGGAACACCATTTCGCATTCTTCTTGCGACAACCCTCATCGTTGGCCATTTCGCCATATGCGCCTGCCCCGCCAGTGCGGAAGTGGTTGTCATCGAGTCCGTGAATTCGTGTTGTGCCCACGAGGAAGCATCGGATCCCCAGTCATGCTGCGGGGATGAAGAGTGCGCTAGCACGGCGTCTGGTGATGCTGAAAACGATGCGGTCGCCGTACCAACGGGTTCTGAAACCGTATCCGTAGCGGCCTCGAACGAAACGCCTTCGCGCGACAACGTTTCGCCGGAGTCCCCAACGAATGCGTTTCCCGTTCACCTCCAAGTACCAACGCATACCGTTCCTGCCCAGCTCCTTTTCTGCGCCCTGACGCAATAGATCCGCCCTTTTCGCTCTGCTCCACTCTCTGCGCCACCGGTACGATCATCGGATCCGCGCACGCCATATTTCGAAAAGGGAATACTGATCATGAAACTCCTCAAGCGTATATTGGGCCGGGCAACGACCCTACTCCTAGTCGTTGCAGCCGTCGGGGGCGGTTATGGCCTACATGCATTCTTGACACCGCCTATGCCGAAATCGATGCACGATCACGTCGAGTCCAAAAAACCCGAAGAAATTTGGACGTGCGCAATGCACCCACAAATAAAGTTACCGAAACCCGGACTTTGTCCTCTCTGCAACATGGATTTAGTTCTCGTCGAGACGGACGACAGCGGTGACAGCGAGATAACGCAGTTCAAACCGAACCCCGCGGCGGCCGCCCTCATGCAAATCGAAACAGCAGTGGCCGAACATCGATTTGTCGCCACTGAAGTTCGAATGGTCGGCACCGTGGATTACGACGAGACCCGTCTCGCGTCCATTACCGCGTGGGTGCCCGGACGCCTGGAGGAACTATTCGTCGATTACACAGGCGTCACCGTGAACGAAGGCGATCACATGGTGAATTTATACAGCCCCGATCTCCTCAACGCGCAAGATGAACTGCGCCGCGCCGCAAAGACGGTCGCGGGTCTTAGTTCAAATTCACCGGTCGTACTCAAACAAACCGCTCAAACAACCTTGGATGCCGCACGCAGAAAATTGAAACGATGGGGCTTGACGAAAGGCCAAATCGCGAAAGCGGAGCAAGGCGATGATCCATCCGACCAGGTCACTATCTACGCACCGATCGGCGGTACGGTGATTGAACGCAACGGCCAAGAGGGGATGTACGTCGAGACCGGCACCCTCATCTACACCATCGCAGATCTAACAAGCGTCTGGGTGAATCTCCATGCGTACGAAAGCGATCTCCCCTGGCTCCATTACGGCCAAACAGTAACGTTCACAACCGAGGCCCAACCCGGCAAATCCATCGAAGGCCGAATCGCGTTCATCGATCCCGTTCTGAATCGCGATACACGCACGGTCAACGTGCGAGTCAATGTGCCCAATCCCGACGGCGCGTTGAAGCCGGGTATGTTCGTCCGCGCAATCGTTACCGCTCAAGTCGCGACCCATGATCGTGTGATGGACCCCGCCCTCGCTGGCAAATGGATTTCGCCCATGCACCCCGAAATCATTCGCGATAAACCCGGCACGTGTGACATTTGCGGAATGACACTCGTCAAAGCCGAATCGCTGGGCTACGTTAGCGCGCACGACGACGAAGCCGATCAGCCTCTCGTGATTCCAGCGTCCGCACCCCTCATCACCGGCACACGCGCATTGGTCTATGTCGAAATGCCCGACACCGAGCGACCGACCTACGAACCACGGCACATCGAACTCGGACCACGAGCCGGTGATTATTACATCGTGCTGAACGGGCTATCCGAAGGTGACCGCGTGGTGACCCGAGGCAATTTCAAAATTGACAGTGACCTTCAGATTCGCGGCGAACCCAGCATGATGAATCCGCAAGGCGCACTTAACAACAACGCACACGATCACGCGCACCCGGAGGGATCGTGACGTGACGGAACCAATACGCCGGTCGCCGCTAGACGGCCTGCTCTACTTTTTTCTAACGAACAAAATAATCGTGGTACTCCTTGTCGCATTCATCGCGATATGGGGAGTCCATGTTGCACCGTTTGATTGGAACCTATCGTGGATGCCTCGCAATCCCATTCCAGTCGACGCGATTCCAGACATCGGCGAGAATCAACAAATCATCTTTACCGAATGGCCTGGCCGATCCCCTCAAGATGTCGAAGATCAGATTACCTATCCTCTGACCGTTGCGCTATTGGGTTTGCCCGGAGTCAAAACTGTTCGAAGCAACTCCGTCTTCGGATTCTCTTCCATCTTCGTAATCTTCGACGAGCAGACCGAGTTCTACTGGTCGCGAAGCCGCATCCTTGAAAAGCTAAATAGCCTACCCGCGAACACGTTGCCCGACGACGTAAAACCCGCGCTCGGTCCGGACGCCACCGCCTTAGGCCAGGTATTCTGGTATACGCTCGAAGGCCGTGACCCCGACGGCGACCCCATCGGCGGATGGGATTTACATGAACTGCGATCCGTCCAAGACTGGTACGTGCGCTATGCCCTCCTGGCCGCCGAGGGTGTAAGTGAAGTCGCCTCTGTGGGCGGATTTGTACAGGAATACCAGATCGACGTTGATCCTGCCGCCCTCCGTGCCCACGACATCGGGCTGAACGAAGTCTTCGCCGCCGTTCGTAACTCGAATGTCGATGTGGGCGCACGCACCATCGAAGTGAACAACGTCGAATACGTCATCCGCGGACGTGGCCTCATTCAATCGATAGAAGACATCGAAAGTACCGTGGTGCACGTGAAGGACGGCGTACCCATTTCCATCAAGGATCTCAGTCGCGTATCACTCGGCCCCGCATTGCGCCGCGGCGCGCTCGACAAAGCCGGTGCCGAAACCGTTGGTGGCGTCGTCGTCGTACGCCACGGTGCCAATCCGATGGAAGTCATCGACAATGTAAAAGCCGCCATCGCCGGGTCAGCATCCGGCATGCCCGCCAAGGCGATTCTGAGCCCTGACCCCGGTCGAGACGAACTCCAAGCCTTTGCGCACGGTCATGAATTCGAGGCCTTCGACGGCGCGACCCTCAACCACGAAGCGTGGGTATCATGGATGCAGGGCGCAGGCCGAGAAGCGTGGCCTGAGTGGCTGACCATGAGCCAAGTTACCATCGTCCCATTCTACGACCGGACCGGACTCATTCTAGAGACGCTAGGGACCCTATCCGGCGCGCTAACCAACGAGGTCTTGATCACCGTACTCGTTGTCCTGTTCATGATCTTTCATTTGCGCATGTCGCTCATCATTAGCGTTATGGTCCCGTTGGCCGTACTCCTTTGTTTCATCCCCATGAAATACGCCGGCGTCGATGCCAATATCGTTGCACTCTCCGGTATTGCGATCGCGATTGGCACCATCGTCGATATGAGTATCATCGTCACCGAGAATATTCAGCGGCATCGGCGCACGCTCCCGCCAGATGCCCCCGCCCTTAACGCTATATTCGACGCTGTGAGAGAAGTCGCCGGAGCCGTCATCACCGCAGTCGCCACAACCGTAATCGGTTTTCTACCTGTGTTCACCATGACAGGCCCAGAAGGCAATCTCTTCCGCCCACTCGCCTTCACCAAAACGTTCGCGCTCATTGCGTCCGTGCTGTTAGCCCTCATCGTCGTCCCGGCGTTCATGCACGCAGTATCGGGTCAGTCAAAACGCTGGAAACGCATGACACCACCCGTCGGCGTTTCCCGCATATCCATGGTCGTAATCGGCGTGTTGGTTACGTGGATACTCGCGGACTATTGGTCACCGCTCGGCATAGAAAAAGGACGGCTGCTCAACGCGATTTTCGTTGCCGTGTTGGTTGGTGGGACGCTACTCGGATTTCATCTATTTCACCGCGCGTATGTGCCAATGCTCCGTTGGTTCCTGGACCATAAGTTGGTCTACCTCGCGGCTTCGACACTGTTCATCCTCTTCGGACTGTGCGCCTGGTTGGGTGTAGAACGTTTGAACAGCTTCATGCCCGCGACCGTTCGCGATACCGGCGTCATGGAAAAACTGGCCATGCGTTTCCCCGGCATGGGTAAAGAATTCATGCCACCACTGGATGAAGGATCCTATCTCTTCATGCCTTCGACCATGCCTCATGCATCAATTGGCGAAGCGCTCGACGTGCTTCAATACCAAGACCAAGCACTCGCCGATATTCCGGAAGTGGAATCGGTCGTGGGTAAACTCGGCCGCGCCGAAAGCCCGCTTGATCCGGCCCCGGTCTCCATGATCGAAACCGTTGTTAACTACAAACCGGAATTCCTCGCAGGCGACGACGGACGCCCCCTACGCTTCAAATACGATTCGACACAAGACGAATTCCTACGCGACGACGATGGGGAGTTGATCCCCGATTCGAAGGGCCGACCATTCCGGCAATGGCGCGATCACATCCACGAACCCGACGACATTTGGAAGGAAATCGTCGACCGCACGGCTATTCCCGGCACAACCTCCGCCCCAAGACTCCAGCCCATAGCGGCGCGGCTCATCATGCAACAGAGCGGAATGCGCGCCCCTATGGGGATAAAAGTGAGCGGCGCCAACCTCGCCACCATCGAACGGGTCGGCCTCGACCTCGAGCGCTTACTCAAGGACGTGCCGGGTGTCGAGGCACCCACCGTGACGGCTGATCGCATCGTGGGAAAACCCTACCTCGAAATCCATATCGACCGCGAGGCGATTGCACGATACGGCCTCCAAGTACGCAACGTACAAGATGTTATTGAAGTCGCGGTGGGCGGGCACCGAATCACCACAACCATTGAAGGGCGCGAACGATACGGCGTGCGCGTTCGATACTTGCGCGAACTCCGGGACGATATCGAATCGCTCGAGAGAATCATCGTCCCGGCCCCAACAGGCGCCCAAGTCCCACTCACGCAGCTCGCCGATATTCGATACGTGCGCGGACCGCAATCCATCCGAAGCGAAAACACGTTCCTCGTTGGTTACGTCGTCTTCGACAAACAGCCTGGATTCGCCGAGGTCGACGTCGTCGAGCGCTGCCAAGCGTTTCTCGAAGAACGAATTGCTGCCGGTGAACTCGTCATTCCACCCGGCGTGAGCTACGCATTCACTGGCGCATACGAAAACCAGCTACGTTCGCAGCGCACGTTGTCGATCGTCCTGCCCCTCGCACTCGCCGCGATTTTCATGGTTCTCTACCTGCAATTCAGGAAAGTCTCGACAAGCCTGATCGTGTTTTCGAGCATTCTAATTGCATGGTCAGGCGGATTCATCATGCTCTGGCTCGCAGCGCAACCCGACTTCTTTGACGTTTCCATTCTAGACGTATCCATCCGCGAGCTCTTTCAGATTCGACCCTTCAATTTGAGTGTCGCCGTGTGGGTCGGCTTTCTCGCGCTCTTCGGCATCGCATCAGACGATGCGGTCGTTATGGCGACCTATCTAGAGCAACGCTTCAAAAAACTACCACCCCACGGCGTCCAAGAGATTCGCGATGCCACCATCGACGCCGCTGCCCAACGCATCCGTCCCTGCCTGATGACGTCGGCAACTACAATTCTGGCGTTGCTTCCGGTCCTCACATCGACCGGTCGTGGCGCGGACATCATGGTACCGATGGCCCTCCCCACATTTGGAGGCATGATCGCCGTGCTACTTTCCGTGTTCGCAATTCCGGTACTTTATGCTGCAGTGAAAGAATGGGGGGGGCGACACCCGCTCCAACCCTGAAGGAACATCATCATGATGATCGTACTGGCGATCGTGGCCCTACTCGCCGCACCTGAAGGTGAATTGGAACCCGCGAACAATGAAGAGCTACGGGACTACCTCATCGAGGCGGCAGACCGCCATCCGCAGTTACATGCGCGATATGAGTCATGGATGGCCGCGCTCGAACGCATTCCGCAGGTAACGTCGTTGGATGACCCGATCTTCTCCTACACCCAGTTCATTCAATCCGACGTAAACCAGTTTAACGCGCGTCTCACTCAAAAGTTTCCTTGGTTCGGCACACGCAAGACACGTGGTGCACGTGAAAAGTCGATCGCGGAATCCAAGTTGCACGAGTTATACACCGCGCGGAATCAAGTGCTCGCAAACGTTTCCGCCGCCTATTACGACTATGCCTATCTCGGCGAGCAAATCAGCGTCACTGAATCGCAGGCTGAAATTCTCACCTACACCGAAGAGACCGCCACAGCAAAATTTGCGCTAGGATTGGCGGGCGAAGTCGATCTATTGCGCGTGCAAACCGAGCAGATTCAATTGCAAGATCGTTATGAGACTTTGCAGGCCGCGCGCCAAGCGGCATCCGCACGACTCGCCCTCGCGATTGGCCGGTCGCCCTCCGAAGTGATTCCCTGGCCAACCGTAAAGACGTTGCCCTCGGATCCACCACCCGCGCCTGTACTCGCGGCACGGTTACGTACGACGAATCCGCAATTGCGCGGGATGGATCACACCATCGCCGCCGCCGAGTCCAACCTCACATTAGCAAAGAAGAAAGGGTATCCCGACATCACGGTCGGCATCGAATACGGCGGCATTAGTAAACCGCGAAAAGTTCGCCCGGAACGGCCATTTCCCGCTACGTTGAACACGGCCTACAAATACGGTGCCACAAACCGGATGAATACGCGAACGGCATTGGGTCAACTGTTTGCCGGGCAACCGCTGACCGCGCCGACGCAGGTGCCCGGTAGCCGAATCATCGATGCATACACATTGGCAAATGCGCGGGAGCCCTTCGTGACGTCGGACGGAGGTGACGACAATATAGGCATCTCGCTCAGTATGAACGTTCCGATTTGGCGCGGGCGTATTCGCGCAGGTGTCGCCGAAGCAAAACATCGCTCGTCGGCAGCCGAACATCGGCAAATCGCACACGGACTAATGTTGGAGGATCGGGTACGACTCGAGCACTTCGAGTTGATGGACGCGAAGCGGCGGCACCGCACCGTCGACGAGCAACTGGTGCCCCAGGCTCAAACGACCTACGAAAGCTTGCAAAGTGCTTACGCTTCGGGTGACACCAACGCCAACTTTCTCGATGTCCTCGACAGTATTCAGACGCTGTTGGTCTTCGAATTAGAACGCGCCCGCGCGTTTCGGGACGCGCATCTCGCGGCAACGGAACTGAACCGAATACTCGGCGCGTTTCCGGATATTCCGAAACCAGACGAAGATCGATAATCACGAGTTTCGAACTATTCGTGCCCTGAGCGCTACCGCCCAACTTGCCCTTTGACGGCTTTCCCACCGAATGCTAAACTTTTCCGGCTACGCTGCAAGTGGGCTGTATCCGCAATATGCGCGAAGGGAGTGCTGTTAATGTCGTCAGCCATGGTTATTGGCACCAACTCGAAGAGTACGATCTTCGATGTATTCAAAACGGGTTGCCACGAAGTGATGCGCAAGATGGGCCTGCCCGCCGAAATGGAGATCAAGACAGACGGCGCGACAATCGTGGCCCGATCCAAAGATTTTGCGAACCGGATTGATTTTTATCGGATCGATTTTGCATCCAAAGAGGGATTCGATACCGACGCCTTCAAAGCAAAGCTCGAAGAAGTAAAAATGCCACACCAAGTATCAACGGACAATGGTACGTGTTCACTCACATTACCGTCTTTCGAGTGGAGTCAACTCGGACAATTGGCCCCGGTTGACAAGATCATCGGCGAATTCTCTGCGAACTCCCTCCGATCGAAATCCTGGCACGTCTACATCAAATCGTTCACGACGTTCGAATTTAACATCAACGTACTTATTGAACAGATGATGGAAACCAAAGGCTCGGATATCCATCTCCGAGCCGGCTCACCCCCGTACATGCGTATTGATGGCGAGTTGAAACCCCTGGACATGCCGCCTTTGAGTTCGGAAGATATGCGCGAAGTCATCTTCCAACTCGGCGGCGAAGTTGAAGTCGAAAAGCTAGATACGGAAAAAGAAAACAGCTTCCAGTACCATCTCGCTGGCATCGGATATCTGCGTTGCAGTGGTTACGTTAAGATGGGCGCGATGGCGCTGGCGATCCGTTTCATTCCGGAAGATCCCGTTCCATTTGAACAGTTAAACTTACCGGAAGCAATTCGAGACGTTGCGAACGCTCACCGCGGCCTGTTCCTGGTGTGTGGTATTACGGGTAGCGGCAAATCGACAACCCTGGCCTCGTTGGTCGACTATATAAACGAAATACGGCACACCCACATCATCACGGTCGAAGACCCGATCGAGTTCGTGTATACCGACAAGAAAGCCATTATTTCTCAGCGTCAACAGGGTCGGGATACGCATTCGTTCGCGAACGCCTTACGCGGTGCATTACGCGAGGATCCCGACGTAATCCTCGTTGGTGAAATGCGCGATCGCGAAACCATTCGCGCGGCTATCAGTGCCGCTTCGACCGGGCATTTGGTGTTCAGCACGTTGCACACGATGACGGCCGTCGACACGATCAATCGAATCATCAGCTACTTTCCCCACGATGAGCGCGAAGTGATTCGACAGGAACTCGCGTATACGTTGAAAGGCGTTGCATGCCAGCGCCTGCTCAAGAGAGTCGGCGGTGGCCGCGTACCTTGTATCGAGTTGTTGATTGCGGATATTCCGATGGTGCGCGACGCGATCCTCGAAGGAGAGGTGCAACGCCTTCACAACATCATCGAAGTGAGTTCCGATATGAAGACGTTCGATCAGTACGCCGTCGATCTCTACAACCGCGAAATGGTCACGCGAGAAGAAGCCGTTTCAGCGTGTAGTGACGAAGAAGGATTTACACGAGTAACATCCGGTATCCAGACGAACTCAGGCAGCAAGGTGCTCGGCCGATAACACGCCAACGGCTAGTCCAGCCGGTTGAACACCGTTCCTGACGGCAACTTCGGAAAGATATACGTCGATTTTTGCGGCATGAATTCGCCGCTGTCCGCGCATGCGAACAGTTGATTCGGCGTGACACCTTTCAACAAGAACACCATGCCCGCTTCACCATTGGCGACACGCTTCAATGCTTTCTTCGCATCGTGCTCATAGATGAGCATCGCGTTTTCATCCAAGCCCATCGTCTTTTCCAAAATGGCCCGGTGCAACACTGACACGTCAAGCGCCCGCCATGCTTCTCCATGATCGGTGCCCAGCATCTCAGTGCGATCGACACCTTTCAACGTGAGCAAGTAGGAGTCGCCCGATGTCGGCACCACGCCAATCGCGCAGCCCGAACTGGATTCGACTCGACCAGCGACATCGTCATTCACGACCTCCACGTCGAACCATTTCGATAAAGCATCGAGGAAAACCTTCATCTCGAAACCGTCGGGAGGCGTCAGCAAACGGTGCGCCGGACAAATCATGAACCCCGGATCATCCCCAGCGACGAATCCCATAAACGCATACTCATGCGGACCACCATCCGGCGCGCCTTTCGCACGCATCTGATCGCGATACGCACACGCCGTACGAAAACGGTGATGCCCATCCGCAATGTATAGCGTACGGTCTTGAAAGAACGTATGGACCGCCGGATCATCTGCAACTCGCCACACCCGCACATCGACACCGTCGATGGTGTGCGCTCTAACATCGGCTTCACGGTTCTTCATTTGCCCCAAGAAATCGCTCAACTCATTGGACGGATCATCGTACAACAAAAAGACCGCACCCGGATTCGCCTGTGCGGCTGTTGTCAATTTCAATCGGTCCTGAAACTTCGCTTCAAACGTGCGTTCATGCCCCAACACGGATTCATCACCATCTTCGGGAAGTCGAATGACGCCGAAAAAACCATGCCGCACACGTTGCTTGCCGTCCAAACCCGCAAATCGTTGTTCCAACAAATAAAACGAAGGCTCGTCATCACGAACGACCACCTCATCCTGTAACCAGGCCTGCAATGTCTGCGCGCCCACTTCATATTTGGTGGCACCGTCCTTCGCCTCGGGCAGAATGAAATGGACATAGTTGTGCGGACTCTTCGCCGCCAACGTCGCCCGATCCGATTCGGAAATCACATCGAATGGAGGCGTCACTACGTCATCGAAATTGGCGATGACTTCCGGGTTATATCGAACACCGCGAAAACCGCGTACTTCAGCCATGGCTGGGGGGAAACTCCTGTTGGTGACGAACGAATGCACGGCAATCTGCTGCCGATTTCCGAAGGGAAGGTGACAATTTTAGCGGGCTACGCGCTGGGGCGCAAGGTGCCCGTATAGATTCACCCTGCAAATGCCGTACGATGGCGACCCAGGGGGATAGGCGAGGGTGAGTTACGGAAAGCAATACGCGGCGAACACCGCCACAACATTGGCCGCCGCAATCATTATGGGCGTGCTGTTCTACGCGCTGCGCATCGTCCTGTTTCAATCGCTCTCCATCGATTCCTATGGTCTGTTCTACGCCGTATTCGCCTTCGGCGTCACCATTCAAGCCGCCGTAACCTTCGGGTTCGACCCAGGGATCACGCCAATCATCACTAGGATGAACGAGCGCGGCGACATACCTGGAATCAAACACCTCGCCCTTGCCGCGTTGGCACGACAAATGACCCTCGCGTTGGTCGTCGCATTGGTCTGCATTACATTCGCCGAGACCCTGGCCGAAACACTATTCGACGATTCGGCCGCCGCGAACTTGGTCGTTCCAATCATCATCTACATGGTGCTCATGGTCGTATTCAAGACTGCGCATGCCGTCCTACTCGGATTACATAACATTCAAGTACGAAATCTCATCGATATCGTACGTGTATCTACCGCACTATTGACCGCGATTGTCTTGCTTAACGCTGGATGGCGCGTCCAAGCCGCCGCCTGGGCGTACACCGCATCCGCAGCGGCAGGGATCGCGGGACAGCTCATCGCAATTGGAATCCAAGGTCAAACAGTCGCTCGTGGACCATTCGCCTGGCGGCCTGACCTCGCACGGGATGCGTTTCGATCTGGAAAATATCTGTCGATCGCCTTCGTCGGACTGTTGCTCTTCTCACAAACCGACACGATCATGCTCACGATTCTAGAACGAGATTTCGCCGCAATAGTGGGCACATACCAGGTCGCCGTGCCCACCATCATGATCGGATACAGCTTGTTATCGGCAATCGCGGTAAGTTTCATGCCCATGGTCACTACCCTAGACGTTCGCGGAGAACGCCACCTATTGGCGGGTGGACTCGACCGAATCTACAGCGCCGCGTTCGCAATATTTCTTCCCGCATCTTTCGCAGCCGCAGGCTTTGGCGACGTGTTGATGGCGATTCTCTTCCGACGCGACACCTACGATGCGTCCTCCGCATTTGCCATTCTATCCAGCGGATCGATTTTCTATTTCATCTGCTACTTGAATCTTCAAGTGCTCGCGGGCCTCGGCCTCGCCCGGCAAGCCGGCGGAATCATCGCAGCTGCACTCGCAGCCAATCTCGTGCTGAACGCCGCGCTCATTCCGGCCCTCGGCATCCGCGGTGCGGCTTTGGCTACCATCTGCAGTTTCGCAGTTGGCGCTTTCTCGACTGGTATCGTCATCGTCCGGCAATTTGAACATCCGTTTCGCGTTCACGGCATCACCGCTTCAACGGCAACCGCAGCAGCGATCACATTGGCCGTTCGCTGGATTCGACAGACAGACGTTTTCAATGAACACCCATTTGTAATCGGACCGCTCGCGGGACTCGTGCTGTGGGGTGGGGCGATTGCGTTGCTGGAACTCTTTGGCTTCGTACGGCTACGTGAATTGGTGAATATCGTGATGGCGCGAAAGCAACCTCCGAGTTCCGACAGCGCCGAAATCGCATAAGAATGGCGGCCAGTGTATGGCCCATAGAAAAGTTCGACAGAAGACCGAGATAAATCCTCTTCACAATGACGGTATGGGAGATTTGTTTAGGACAACAGCGCAGAGAGATGTCGAACGTCAAGACAAGAGCCACCGATGAACACCGATTGAGAAAGCGTTCATTTATCGGTGTTCATCTGTGTTTATCGGTGGCAAATAAAACAAACGACAAGGCACTTTCGTTAGCGGATAACCGTTTCCATCAACGAGATTGCCGCAGTCGCCGGGGTCTCCTTCGCAATGAAGGCGAGGGAGACGTGTTTAGGACAACACCGAATCGGCATAAAAAAGGCCGCCTGCCTTTTCGGCAAGCGGCCTCGACGCTAGATGCGCAAATTATTTCAGGTGTTTCTGGAACCACGGTATTTCCATCGCCATGGTTTCTTTCAGTTTTTCACCACGGTACACATCGTAGTGCTCGGTATCTTTGAACACATGATACTCTGACGGCACCTTATCCTTAATGATGCTGTAGACCTTGCCGCCATGATCCTTGATGTCGAAATAGTGTTCGTTCTCCGCATCGATAATAAGGACCGGAACCGTGATTTTGTCCGCGTGACCTACGGGCGAGAATTCAGCGAATCGGTCGTAATACGGCGTACCAACGAGGCCCTCCGGCTTTTCCGCATCAAGCGGCACCGGCATCACTTCGCCTCGCGCCCGCCGAATTTTCTCCGCATGAATCTCTTCCAACGGAAGGCCCAGCATTTGATCCATCGCGCCCACTTGCGCGACGACACACTTCACCCGGCTATCGTTCGCCGCACGCCAGACTACGTGACCACCACCAAAGCTCGATCCCCAGATACCAATCTGATCCGTGTCGACCATTGACTCGCCTTCGATGAAGGTAATCGCAGCATCGATGTCTTCTTGTTGATCCAACGGGTCGACCAGTTGTTGAACGGCCAACGCCTTCACCGTGACATAACCATCTTTGTCCGGCTTCGGCATTTCGTCCATGATCACAAGACGGCTATCGCTCTCGCCCCAACCGCGGTAATCAAACGTCATCACGACGAATCCCGCAGCGGCAAACTGGGGAGCGATTTGCGCATTGAGGTGCGCTTTCGTTCCGCCCCAACCGTGACACAAAACGATGGCCGGCAGTTTGTTGTCTTCTGTTGCATCTTTTGGATACGTAACATCACCCGCCAGACGCGTCCCATCGCTCCACAGTTCCACAGAACGTCGGGCAAGATCAGGAAAACCCCGAACGTCTTTCACATCATCCGCAAACGAAGGGATGGAAATTAGCACCGCGACAAGTACAGCCGTCGCCAAAATGCGTGTCGCAATCGTGCATCTCATTCTACATTCTCCTCGAAAGTGCCGATGGGTTAATAGGTCAAGTCCCAGCCTCTGCGGTATTCACATTTAACGAACTGATTCGCTTCGGGAAAGTTCGTGACTTCCATCGCTTCCCCGTCCCACTCAAGGCTACGGCCCGTTCGGAGGGCAAGATTGCCGAGCAATACCCATTCGGTAAACGGCGCGGAATACTCAAAGTTCGAACACGCAACACCTTCACCCTTACACGCTCGAATCCAATCTTTATACGAGTCCTGTCCCGGTATACGAGGCAGGGTCTCATCGGGTCTTGTGTAATCAGCCATCACATTGTCCGGATGCAATCGTGGATTCCCGCCATATTCGCCCGCGGTTATCACGCCTTTATCACCAATAAACATCGACCCATTATTGCCATCGCCCAACTTCTCGTCTGCGGATATTCCCTCCGGACGCGGGGGGAGATTACCGCCATCGTGCCAATACACTTCGCATGCTGGCATGCCTTCGCGTGCTGGGAAATGGAATTTCAGGGATGATTTCAACGGTCCCATCTCGCCGGTCTGGCCTTCTTGGTTCACGACCTCAACGCTATCGGGATACCCAAGCTTCAACGCCCAGTTCGGCGGGTCAGCAATGTGACAAGCCATATCACCCAGCGCGCCACACCCGAAGTCCCACCACCCACGCCATACGAACGGGTGGTAACAATCCCGTCCTGTGTCCGGATGCTTACTCACAAACGGACGTTGCGCCATCGGCCCAAGCCATACATCCCAATTCAAATCTTCAGGCACGGAGTCAACGCTCGACGGACGGTGCAATCCTTGCGGCCACACCGGACGGTTCGTCCAAATGTGACATTCTTTAACCTCGCCAATGACACCCGACCAAATCATTTCGCACAATTGCCGTACGCCGTCGCCCGAATGTCCCTGGTTTCCCATTTGCGACATCACGTTGTACTTCTTCGCCGCGTCACGCAACACACGCGCTTCAAAAATCGAGTGTGTCAATGGCTTCTGCACGTGCACATGAATGCCCATCTGAATCGCGGCGATTGCGGCAACAGCGTGCGTATGATCCGGGGTCGAGACGGTAACCGCGTCGATCTCATTGCCCATCTTGTCCAGCATTTCGCGAAAGTCGCTAAACTGTCGCGCGTCCGGCCAGCGTTCAAAGGTTTGACCCGCACGACGGGAATCCACGTCACACAACGCAACGATATTCTCGCCGCGGCAACCATTCGTATCCGCTTCGCCCTTCCCGCCACTACCGATCGCAGCGACATTGAGTTTGGAATTCGGCGAAACCGTTTTCGATTTAACGATTGATGACTTCGTACCAGGAGTCGCGCAACCGGCCGCTGCCGCTGCTGCGGTTCCAGCCAGGAATGTCCGGCGTGAAATGCCCGAGTGTCTTGCCATGAAAAAGCCTTTCTCCGCGAATCGTGTTCCGACGCAGATGGGTCCACTAACCCGATTAGTTCAACTGCCCGCAGCCCCTCTGCGCGCTCAATCCATGCAGGATATCGCAATCCCAAAAGACCGTCAACGACTTCCGACCAAGCATTGACACCCCCACAACTGGTTGTTAGCATCGCTCAATCCAGCTATTCACATTGCTTATGCCAAGATCGCGAGATACAAAATCTACCATTACCTCGCCCGGTGCCAGCAGGGTTCCCAGCGCCTCCATTTTTCTCGCGGTCCTTATGTTCTTCTTTGTTTCCGGCGGCAGCGGATTGTTGTATCAAGTCGTGTGGACCCGTCGCTTGGTATTGTTGTTCGGCGCAACGTCGTATGCCGTTAGTACCGTACTCGCGATTTTCTTTTTGGGCTTGGCGATCGGCAGTTGGCTTGGCGGACGTTTAGCGGATCGATCTGAACGCGCGCTGTTCCTATACGGTGTCTTCGAAATCCTGATCGCCGGATGGGCCGTTCTCTTTCTCTTCACCATTGGCCACGCCGAAACCTTCGCTGTAGGGATGCTCCGCGAAGTCGCGCAATGGCGACCCGCTGGTATCGGCATCCGCGCCGTGCTCGCAACCCTCATGCTCATTGTGCCTGTCTCCTTAATGGGAGCAACGTTACCCTTGTTAGCGAGATTCGCAGCCGCGAGTGGTGGGCGGGCAGGTTGGCGCGTGGGCGTGCTCTACGGCTGGAACACTCTCGGCGCGGTGACCGGCTGTGCAGCGACCGGTTACTATCTCTTGCCAAACTTCGGATACAGCGGCGCGACATGGATCGGAGCCGCCGGAAATTTCACGGTTGGATTATTGGCCATCGGCCTCGCCAAAAACGTATCCCGACAGCCAAGAGTCGAACCCGTACCCGCCCAGGATGAAGGTCCAAACCGCACACGAACGATTGTGATCGGCGCGTTCGCGGTATCTGGTTTTTGCGCACTGGCATTGGAAGTATTTTGGACACGACTTCTCGCCGTTATTTTTGTTGGAACAACCTATGCGTTCACCACGATGCTCGTCGCGATCTTGTGTGGCATCGGCATCGGCAGTTTGGTCGCAGCGCCTATCGCCGACCGATTGCGCAACCCTGTCCTAGTTTTGGGTCTCCTCCAAGCGCTGATCGGTGCGGCCTGCCTCTGGACCCTTTCCCTGTTTGCTGAGTTACCCGCGACGCTCGTCGAATGGCATTCCGATTCCGGGTGGGCCTGGGAAGGAATCATGCGTGCGACGGTGATCGCATCGTTCATGACCCTGTTCTTACCGACATTTCTCTTCGGGGCCGCGTTTCCGATCGTCGTCCGTTCGGTCACGCACGAGTCCTCGAGTATCGGCGGATCCGTGGGCCGTGCTTACGCAGCCAATACCGTGGGCGGCGTATTCGGCGCCATAGCCGCAGGCTACATCTTGCTACCAACGGTCGGTACGCAGAACGGCATCGTATTCGCATCCGCCCTCCTCGTCGGCTCCGGCATCATGCTCATCCTCGCAGCTCCCAGTGCCCACCTCGTTCGTAAACTCGTCGCAGCTACCATCGCAGTATCGTTCACCATCGCGGGATTCACCGCAGCGCCCAGCGATGTATCGCGTGCCGTAAATCACGCGCACATTCCGGTGCACCACGAAGTCCTGATGGATCATGAAGGCATCGAAGGCACCATCGTCGTTTCGGGCCCGACATCTGACACGGGGCACTACGACCGCATTCTCTGGATCAATGCAATCCAAGCAACACAATCCATCGAAAAAGGCGTCAAGATGAATCGCTTTCAAGGCGTCTTGCCGATGTTATTCGACCGCGAACCGGAAACGGCATTGTTCATGTGTTTCGGTTCCGGCGTCACAGCGGGCACGCTAGCGCAGACTTCGTTGAAGCGAATCGATGCCGTCGAAATTGCGCCGGATGTGTTAAAAGCCGCACCGCTGTTTTCGGAACTGAATTATGACGTCGTTGAAAATCCTAAGATGAAATTCATTATTGACGACGGACGCAACTATCTGTTGACGTCCCGCGAGCAATACGACCTCATCACATTCGAACCCATGCCGCTGGCGCTTGCCGGTGTTTCGACGTTCTACACCGAAGAATATTACCAACTGTGCCGAAATCGGTTGGCGCCCCGTGGTCTCGTCAGCCAGTGGGTACCCATGCACGCATTGCATCCCGACATCGTTCAGTCTTTGGTCGCGACATTCGCCGTATCGTTCCCCGAATATTGCGCATGGTTTGTGAATGCAGATTTGTTTCTCATCGGATCCGACGAACCCCTGGCGATCTCCTACTCCCACGCGCAAACCGTGCTAGACGATCCCGTACTCGGTCCGGCATTACGGGAAGTGGGCATTCTTGATGTCACAGAACTCATCGCAAGTTTTGTGATGGGCCGTGAAGCCGTGCGCGCCTTCGGAGGGAATGCGCCGCCCATGTCCGACGACCGTCCGTGGGCAGAATTCGAAGCGCCCAAATGGATCTATGGACGCACCGTGCAGGACACCATCGCGTTACTCCGCGAGCGGCATGAAAGTCCCCTAACGTTGCTCGACACCGACGACCTGCCAAAGGACAAAGCGTACGAAGCCCGCGCACGCATCCAACGCCGATTTGAAGCCCGTCACCACGATCTCGAAGGACTCCAACAATTCTATGGCGGGACCAGACTGGGCAATCCGGACCAAGCGTTCAAAGCCGCCCTCGATGCGGATCCAACGGATGCCACCGCACACTTTTACCTTCGGCAAATCGTATTGCAACGGGTACCACTATTCGCACAATGGGAAGACTATGAAGCCGGGCTAACCTACATCGAGGAAATGTTGCCCTACTTGCCAGACTTTCCAGAACTCTATCTCTATCAAGGCGATATCCACCACGCGATGAAACAACGGGGCCGCGCCTCCGTTAGTTACGCACGATATCTCAATCTGGGCGGCAATGCGCCACGGGCTGAAGCCCGCAAATCCGGCTGGGCACCCGCCAAGACACCCCAATAGTCCGGGAACAGACCGTCCGGACCTGGTGTTTCCCCTACAAATCAACACCAGCACGATTGGTTGTCCGAATGGCGAACATCCGCTATCGTATACCGGTCCGCCAAGCGACAAATTGTGATGGTGGAATCTGACGCAACAGTGCGTATGACGGAGGAATTCAAAGTGTCGATGATGCGAGTAAGTTTAGCGGTGTTATTGGTAGGAGGATTGATGGTGCCCGCGTTTGCTGAAGGCGCTAAAATCACGGATCACACCGTGAAAAATATCGACGGCGAAGATGTCGATCTCAAAGACTACGAAGGCAAAGTACTGCTCGTAGTGAACGTCGCATCCAAATGCGGCCTCACCCCGCAATACACCGACCTGGTCGAACTACACAAGAGCTATCAAGCAAAAGGTTTCGAAGTCCTCGGCTTCCCGGCCAACAACTTCATGGGCCAAGAACCCGGTACGGACGAAGAAATCAAAACGTTCTGCTCGACGAAATTCGGCGTGGAATTCCCGATGTTTTCGAAGATTTCCGTAAAGGACGACGATGTTGCCCCGCTCTATCAAGAGCTGATCTCCGAAGAAGAGAATGGCGAATTCGGCGGCGACATCAAATGGAATTTCACCAAGTTCCTCGTCAACAAAGACGGACAGGTCGTGAAACGTTTCGAACCAAAAACGAAGCCGTCCGATGAAAAAGTCATCGCGGCCATCGAAGCCGAGCTTGAGAAGTAATTCGTTTTTCAATTTCTAGTCAGTGATTTCTGGGCGCCCTCGCGAACATCGTGAGGGTGCCTTTCTTGTTTGCGGGAAGACAGAAGTGATTAGCAACCGAGAAACGCGACAAGCTGCCTACAGTTGTTTCAAGGCGCTTCGCTGTGACTTCTGTGTTCTCTGTGGCTAATAGACGTGGTTCAAATGCGCGATATGTGATAGATTTCGGCGTCGAATTTCGCTGTTGTTTACGAGAGGGATGTCCAATGCGAACGAGAATCCTGACAATTTGCCTATCACAAGCGATGCTATTTCTAGCAGTTGCGAACGCAGATTCGTCAGTCAAGCAAGTGATGGATGACATGGTGACTCGTTTGAACACGACGATGAGCGAAGACGCGTTATATGCGATCGACAACGACGCTGCGCTAGCGCTCTTCTCCCCGGAAGAACGCGAAATCCTTGCGACGAAGTATTGGCACTTCGATGTGAACGTACCGGTGATCGTGTCGGTCCTGCGGACGACGAATCAATCCGATGTCCCTTTTTGGTTGGCCGAAGCGGGATTCTCGAAGACAGACCTGAGCGTACGCAACGTCGAGAACTGGACGTACGAAGTCTGGCAAAAGCGATTTCCAGCCGGTCACGTCGGCCTGGGTATTAACGGTTTCGATAGACATCGCGAACATTACTTGGTCGGCGTCGGCCCCCAATCCGAGGGCGAGACCGTATCGATTTCGAACTTATTTCCATCGGAATTTTCGATTGAAACATTGCAAGACGGCGCAATGTGTTACCACGATTGGGACAACCTTTTCCTCAAGGATGTTCCGAGTTCGCTGGTGGGTCACAAGTTGCTAACGACGATTCGCGGTCGTTCGCGGGATGCACACCTAGTCGGCGGATTTCGAAAGACGGAGTGGCCGTCCTCACCGCAACCCGATCAGATCACGTTGACATGGAGCCAAGACCCTCGCACAACCCAGGCCGTGCAATGGCGTACAAGCATCGATGTCGAATCGGGCGCGGTACGATTCAAAGAAGAGGGGAGCAAGGGCGACTACCTCAAGGTACCGGCAACGGTTGAGCGAATCGAAAACCGACTTCTCGCCAACGACCGATATTGCCACCATCACACCGTCCAACTGTCAGGACTGAAGCCCGACACGGAATACGTGTACAGCGTAGGGGATTCGCAAGCGAATTCGTGGAGCGAAGAGGCCACGTTTACCACAGCGCCCGACGGACCGAAACCATTTACCTTTGTCATGTTCGGCGACACACACAACAAGGCGGCATGGGGAGAGATGCTCGATGGCGCGTTCGCCCGGCATCCGGAAACAGCCTTCTACACCATCGCCGGAGACCTGGTCGACACCGGTCAATACCGCGACGACTGGGACGCGTTTTTCGCTCGTTCAACAAAAGTGTTCCGACATCGTCCGGTCATGCCATCGCTCGGAAACCACGACGTGTTAGATGGACTCGGCGCAGCGCTGTATCGCAGCGTCTTCGCATTGCCCACAGACGGACCGGAGAAACTTCCGCCCGAGCGCGCCTATAGCTTCGAATACAGTAATGCCCTGTTCGTGATCCCCGATTGCACTTCATCCCACACCGATCAGCTAGAGTGGATGGAAGAAGTGCTGGCGAATAGTAAAGCGACCTGGAAGTTTGTCGTGTATCACTTCCCGCCATACTCGCAGGAACACGATGAATATCCCGGCATTCGATTTGGTTGGGGCAAACTTTACGATAAATATCACGTCGACTTTGCACTCGAAGGGCACGTGCATTATTACATGCGTAGCCATCCTATCTACGATGACAAAGTCGTCTCGTCGCCCGCCGAAGGCACCATCCATCTCATATCCATTGCCATCCCTGCACGGGTTCACGATTTCCCCCCAGCGGACTATGCGATAAAGCAATACAGCGGAGATCCGATGTACCAAACGTTTGAAATTGACGGAAACCGGTTAGAATTTAGGTCGCACCTCGCCGATGGCACGCTGTTCGATGAGCTGGTAATCGAAAAGTAGTCTCCCGTTGGTGAAGTCTCTAAGGTTGCTGGGTTTACTACGGACTTCTATACTAAAAGCAAATAACCCAGCGAAAGGGCAGGGCCATGAACGTGAAACACATTCTTGCCGCCGTCGATTTTTCTGATGTCACGAACGCCGTCGTAAACGCTGCGGAGTCGATGGCACTAACGTTTGCCGCGCCCGCGACGTTCATGCACGTCGAAGCGCCGGACCCGGCGTTCGTTGGATACGAACCAGGACCGCAGCATGTCCGCGACAATGTTGCGAAAGAAGTCATCGCGGATCATCAACGCATCGGCGAAGTACGCGATCGGTTGCAGGCTGACGGCGTCGAGTGCCACAGCATCGTCGTCCAAGGCCCGATCATCGACAAAATACTCGAAGAAGCTGAAAGAGTGAATGCGGACATGATTGTGATCGGTTCACATGGCCACGGTATGTTGTACGACCTTGTGTTGGGCAGTGTCAGCGAAGGGGTCACACGGAAGGCGACCTGCCCCGTGCTCGTAGTGCCCGACCCGTCCCGTTCAGCGACCGCCTAACGCTCACCGCTCAATATTGCGTATGCTATAGAGCGTCCGCCTCAGCCGCCGGTGCGCATAGTCGGCCATACTCTTGAGGCAATTTTCCGTTTAAACCAGCAGTTGGAGAGCATCCGAAATGTTTGAATCACTGGCCCCGGCGCCGCCCGATGCCATTCTTGGTCTGACCGAAGCCTTCCGAAAAGACCCCAACCCGAACAAGATCAACCTCACGACCGGAGTCTACAAAGACGAGGGCGGAAACACGCCGATCTTTAGCGTGGTGAAGGAAGCCGAACGCCGTCTCGTGGAAGAACAGACGACGAAATCCTATCTCGCCATAGATGGTGCACCGGACTATTCCGAAGCCGTCAAAGCGTTGGTATTCGGTCGCGACCATGAAATCATCCGCGAGAAACGTGCGGTCACCGCCCATACACCCGGCGGTACCGGTGCACTGCGTGTCGCCGCCGATCTGATTAAGAGTCGATTTGGCGATGCTTCCGTATGGCTAAGCGCGCCGACGTGGCCCAACCACCCGTCGATTTTTGGCGCGGCTGGCGTCGAAGTGAAGACCTATCCCTACTACGATGCAACGGGCAAATGCTTGGACGCTGACGCCTTTCTCGGCGCGCTACGAAAGATACCCGCTGGCGATTTCGTCGTCCTTCATGGGTGTTGCCACAACCCAACCGGAATGGACCCATCGCCCGAAGAGTGGAAAACCGTCGCCGCCATCGCCGAGGAATGCGGGTGGACGCCGTTATTCGATTTCGCGTACCAAGGTCTCGCACAGGGACTTCGCGAAGATGCCACAGGCCTACTCGAGTTTTGTCAGCCAGGCCGCGAGCTGATGGTGTGCACCTCTTTCTCCAAGAACTTTGGCCTCTACAACGAGCGTGTTGGCGCGTTGACGTTAGTCGCCGAATCCGAAGAACCCGCACAAGTGATCCTCAGTCACTTGAAAGCGTGTATCCGATCGAACTATTCGAATCCTCCTGCACACGGCGCATCCATCGTCACCACCGTCTTGAACGATGTTGCACTCAAAAAACGTTGGGAAGAAGAAGTCGCAGGCATGCGCGATCGGATTCATGCGATGCGCGGTCTCTTCGTTGATACATTGAAAGCCAAGGGCGTCGAAAGAGATTTTTCATTTCTGACTAAACAGAACGGAATGTTCTCATTCTCCGGACTGACCCCCGAACAAGTCGACCGGCTACGTGAAGAATATGCGATCTACATCGTCAGGTCCGGTCGAATCAACGTCGCCGGGATGACCCCCGGAACGATGGACACGCTCTGCGAAGCCATCGCGGCGGTCCTGTAGCTACGGCGCAACTTCGTTCTACTGTTGCCATTCCTCAGGGATCGTGGCGATGCAAACATTGGCATCGCCGCGTTTGTGCGATGTAAACACAACCTGTTTTCCCGCACGATCCCACCCCACATGCGGATGCGATCCCCCGCCATAAACCCTATGACCCAAGGTTAACGTACGCGGTCGCGTCGTGTCTGCTTCGAACAACGTGATATCACCATGCCAGTTATCGGAAGCCACCCAACGTCCATCAGGACTGCCGGCAGCATGCCAGTGGTTTTGTTTGGCGATTTGCTCGTCCTCTCCATTCGGCCACCATGCGCCAGCGCCAATGACCCGCACTTCGCCCGTCTTCGGGTCGATCGTTTTCACATGCGAGTCTTCAGTCGGTTCGGGATGCAAACCACCGGTGAATAGCATGAGCCCATTCACCCACCAATTTTCATGGGTCACCAACTCATCGTTCAATTGGGCGTAAGCGCTCCGAGGTCGTCCATCTCGAACATCGACAATCTGCAACCGTGGAAACTGTCCCGCAAAACTCAACACGTACGGGTCCGTCCGGCTCCACTGCACATGGCCGCCATACCCCGGCTCATCGCCAACACGGCACAACACCCGAAACACACCTGTCTCACTATCGATTATGAAAATTGCGGGATCGCCTTCATCGCCAAGTCCTGTCAATCCTAAAGCAAGCCGTTTACCATCGGCACTTTCGCTAATCGCAGTCTGGCCAAGCGCCTTGGGTAACGCACACAGAACTCGTTCTTCAATATCCACTCGAGATGGCGACACCGATGTATCGATGTCAATCCGTAGCTCCACGACCTCATCACCCCGCATCGCCCATATGCGCTTACCCGTGTTCGCCGCAGTCGCGCCTGTAAAACCACCATTCTTCGAGTGAATGCGAACCAGTTCCCCCGTCGATGCAATATACCCCATCAATCCGCCCGCATCACGCTTGGAATTGAACAGCACAAGGCTACCATCTGACAGCCAAGACCGTTCATGAAAATAGAGGTTTACGTCATCCGCCGGATCCGTCGTAAGATAGACCAACTCCGCACCCGTGCGTGGGTCTGTGGCGCGATCATGTTCTGCGGGCAATACCGTGAGCGAATACGGCTGCGCGAGGGACACCACGGCCCAACCCACCACCGTAAACAGCACACCGCAGAATCGCGTCATAACGACTCTGGTCCCTCTTCAGCAAAGTCGTCCTCCGCTTCTACCTCCGGTTGAACATCCATCCGTTGCATCCCATTTTGCGCATCTTGAAACGCTCCTTGAAATTCCGGATGCTCCTCCACAAACTCGGCAAACCCGATAAAACCCATGTCCGGATGCGCTTCCAACTGCTCTGCCAGAATAGCCGCCGATTCCGCTTCCGTTTCGGTCACTTCCCCGTCCTCTAGATAGGCCATTATCACGAAGAATCCCATCGTAGTCGTCATGAACGAAGCGTCATCCCGCTGTGTGACATTGTAAATGCGCTCGAACACATCAGCATGTTCCGGTGGAATCTTTTCGCCTTCTTGAAGTCTTGCGTACTCGTCCGCGACTTCAGTCTTTAACCCCTCGGCCATCTGCTCCATACCGCTACGAAACGCCACGACACTTGCAACAATGCCCAGCACGGCAATCAACAGCAACGCACCGCAGCCAACGCCACACGCGAGTAGCCAACGGCTACCACCATCTCGATTCGGCATACTTGGGGGTTGGGCCATGGGAATCTCCTCCTGTTACATGGGATGTAGGACAACACGGAACCCGTGCGATTGCATGCGTGTTTTGTGAAGAGCGCAGGTTGCGCAACGAACGGCTACGGTACGAAATACCCAACCGCTTGATAGATAATCGAATCCGCACCCGCTTCACCGTAGCAAGCGATACTACCGTCATCGAGGATCTGTGCTTGCCCGAGCGCGCTGGCGTACTGGCCTTGATACTGAATACCGATCTCCGTCGCTTGAAGCTCATAGGACGCTGTACCTCGGATCTCATAACCTGGCGGGATATTCGCGACAAAGTAAATTTCCTCTTCATCGCAATACACATACGCCTGGCCAATGATGGCCGCGCCGTCGTAATTTCCCTCTTTTAGGAAATACCGTCCCGTCGTCGGCTCGCCCGTTTGCGCAAACGCGGCGTCCGTCACCTCCTCACTCGTAATCGGCGCACGTTCCAGCGCCCGCACCATATCGTCATAGACGGCAGCCGACTCGCCCGTCCAAAATCGCTCGACATTTTCGGAAGATCCGCCGGAAGCACTCGCCATATGCGCATCCGTCAACCACTCCTCAATGTTGCCATTGACCAGATTCATCATGGTCCAAATGATAATGAGGATTCCGAATACCGATAGGAGCGCGGCCATAAATCGTCGCGGCTGCTTGAGCAGACTCTCATCCTGTATTTCCGGCGCGCCTTGCACGGCGAAGCGGCGTTGCTGTTGATCGCGAAGATTGTTGCCGCAGGTCTTACACAGCAACGTCCCCGGCGGATTAACCTCATCGCAGGCTTCACAAACGGCGTCGTAATCGTGATGCTCGACGCCTTCGTTGGTATCTAGGTGTTGATTCATGACAAGAGTTAACGCTCCCGATAACACATTGTGGCATATGGCCAACGAACAATCCAGCCTCAACGCCCAACCGTTACCAGCCCCCGAATTGATTCCAGCCGTTTCGGCCCGATCCCACTCACCATGTCCAGATCATCGACCGTTACAAAAGGTTGCTGCTCCCTAAACCGGATGATTTCCGAGGCATATTTCGGCCCAATTCCAGGCAACGTCTCCAACTCCGACGCCGATGCTCGGTTGATGTCAATCAGCCCGCTGGAACCCCCTGACTTGACCGCCAGCGGACCACTCTTTTGATCGACAATATTCGACTCCCAACCGGACACGGTATATTGCGGCGGATTCAACCGCGGCACCACAGGTCGTCGAATCAACGTTTGCCCACCCCTACTTTTCTCCGGCTCGCCCGGAATCGTGAGCGTAGTTCCGTCTATGAGGTGGGCCGCCAAATTAATATCGCTCAAATCCGCCCATTCTTCCGCACCCAAGGCCGCATCGATCGCTTCCTGCACCCTAGATTCAGCGTCGAACGAATAAAGCCCTGCCTCCCGAACCGCCCCAGCAACGGAGACCTGGATGCGCTCAACGACTGGGCGGTCTTGTTTTAGGATTCCGCCCAACGGTTCCACCACGACGCTCGGTTCGACAGGAGTACGCGCGCTTGGAGCAGGAAGGTCTGGCCCAGCAGCTTCCGACGAGTCGCTTACCAGATAGAGAACGATAGCACCCAAACAGATAGACCCACCAAGAAACACTAAGACCAGTTGTTCCTTTCGCGTCATCACGTGACTGAGCATGGTAATTACCTCTAGATTTGTTATAGGCAATCCCTTGCATTATCCAACATATTGCGCACCTGAGTCATCTATCAATATTTTGCCCGAATTCACGAAGCGTTGACCGCTACCCAGCCCTTTGGCATACTCGCCGAAGTCACTTTTGCCCGTAGGGTTGCAACCGAAGCGCGGGCTAACCGCAAGAAATCGTTATAGGATCGCTGTGGAAGGCACTGGTTCAGGGCTCGCCGGAATCGATCTCGTCATTGTATTCATTTACATGGCGGGCGTTTTTGGGCTCGGCACATATTTCGCCAAGTACGTCAAAGGCGCGGGCGATTTCTTTGTCGCAGGCAAAGCGCTACCGTTCTGGGCGATCGGCATGTCCGTCGTAGTCAGCGATATCGGCGCAACAGACTTCATCGCGACGGCTGGCGCGGGATATGAATACGGTGTGTCCGCCGCCAACTTCGACTGGATCGGATCCATGCCCGCGATGGTCTTCGCGGCGTTTATCTTCATTCCCTACTATTGGCGCGCCGGCGTTTTTACTATCCCCGAGTTTCTAGGCCGTCGATATAACTCCGCTGTCCAGATCATCCACGGCACCATATGGGGCATTTTTCTCATCACCATGCTCGCCGTCATGCTCTGGCTCACAGCGCAAATGCTGGAGACTATCCTGCAACGCGAATTCGCGTTCGCACTCGGCAACTACGAAGTCAATGGCTACGTCTGGCTCATCGTGGTCATCACCGGCATCTACACCATCTCCGGCGGACTGTCCGCTGTCGTACTCACCGACGTCGTCCAATTGATCGTAATGTTCATCGGCGGATTTGCATTGTTCGTCCTGAGTATGTGGGAAGTCGGCGGCTGGGGCGGCTTGCAAGAAAAAGTACTCGCGCTCGGGCCGGAATACGAGAACCATTTCACCATGCTACTCCCCCACGATTCGGACACGCCTTATCCGTGGACAGGCATCGTGTTCGGACTCGGCATTGTGATGGCGACCGGCTACATGGCTGGAAACCAAGCCGTCGTACAACGCACGCTAGGCGCGCGATCAGAATGGGACGCGAAAGCGGGCATGCTATTCGCCGGATTCCTAAAAGTATTCATTCCGCTACTCGTCATCATGCCCGGTCTTGCTGCAATCGTCCTTGCGCCCGATTTGGAAAACGGCGATCAGGCTGTACCGACCATGATTCGCGAGCTGTTGCCACCAGGACTACGTGGACTCATGTTCGTCGCATTATTCGCCGCGCTGATGTCCAGCGTCGACTCCTACCTCAACTCAGCATCGACAATCTGGACGACCGATCTCTACGGCACATTCATCCGGTTCACCCGCGGTGAGACGTTGTCCGAGCGCCACGCACTGTTCGTGGGTCGGCTATTCACCGGCATTTTCATTATCATCGCAGGATTCGTTGCACCGCTCCTCGAAGGCCGCGACACGATGTACAACTTCATCCAAACCGCGCTCTCCATGTTTCAAGGTCCGGTGTTCGCCATCCTGTTACTCGGCATCATGTGGCGTCGCACAAACCAGTGGGGCGGACTCGCAGGCCTTATCCTCGGCGTAGCGTGCACGACAATTCTCCACAACACCGAAGACGTGTTCCCCTCCGATGATCCGTTCTTATTCGTCGCGTGGTGGTCCTTCGTGTTCAGCATCGCGGTCACTGTAATCGTAAGTCTCCTAACGCCAAAAGACCCAGACGAAAAAGTTCGCGGGCTAATCTTCGGACAAGTGATTCAAGATGGCGAAGTACAGCGCGTGTTGCGAGAACGGACGGAATAATGATGATCCAACTTTGTCATCCCGAGCGAAGCCGAGGGATCTTCCCTGGTACGCGAATGCAGTCGATTTTTTTGGGCAGATTCCTCGGCTTCGCTCGGAATGACGGAATTGGGCGGTTCTAGAGTATGGAAACAATTTCACAAGCGATCAGCGACACGTTCGGCCCCATTCTTCGACCGATCTTTTCGCCGATGAATGGCCCCCTCTCGTCGCTGCCGCCGATCGTCTGGACGCTTTCAGCTGTATGCCTATTCATCGCGGCGATGGGGTGGGTGTTTACGTTGAAAAAGGAATACGTCAACATCGATTCCCCTGGCAAAGGGCCGCTCTACGACCTCCGATTCTGGACCGTCATTTCGATGATGCCTCACGTCATCGTCTATCTTTACTTTGGGATCAAGTCGTTATGAGCAAACAACAAGAACACACTCGTCGCGACGCGGAGACACAGATTCTCCTTGGTGGATTTATTTTCATCCTAGGATTGCCCGTACTCATCGGCACCTGGTGGGCGGAGACCACTGCAGCAAGAATCGTCAATGTCGCTGCCGCGATCGCCTTACTCGCAATCGGCAGCGGATTTCTTTGGTATGGCCGTCGCTGGCTCAAACGGTTGAGCTAGGCACAGTCCGTGCGATACGTTCGTGCGCAGTTTGATTGTGCCGAGGCAAGTGAACTGCTCACCAAGACGCGATTCTCTAGATTCCGACGTATCTTCGGCATCAAACCGGCCCCGGCGCTGCGCGTCGAGCTAATTTATATTCCCCACTACGCCATCACGATTCCCGTATACCAAGCCGAATCGAAGTCAACGGCTTGTGCTGCCATAGAAGCATGCTCCGGCGCATTCACGCTCCGGCGCTACAAAGATGAACTACTGTCCAACGCGCCGCAAGATCTCGGCCAAGTATTTGCATCGCAAATCACTGAAGACGACGCACTAGAGATTGCCCAGGACGGCATTCTCAAGAACGCGTTGCGCGAACGCGGCGGACGACGCACTTTCAAATGGGCCGAACCCGAATCGATCGAGTTATTGCAGCATCCGTTCTGGGTCTACTACTATGCCCGACGGCGCAACTTACTCGATATTCGATTGCTGGACGCGGTCACAGGCGACCGCCCCGGCTCAAAAACCAAAGGCGGCGTACTCGATGCATTCATCGACGCCGGCCGCGAAATTAGAGACAACCAAGTGGAGCAACATTCGTCATGATAAGACAGCTTAGTTTTGCCGCATTACTCATTGCACTCGCAATCGCTCCAGCGGCGATTGCACAAGACATGACCTATGCCGAACGCCTCGGCTGGCCGAAGGGATCGAAAGTCATCTTCTTTCACGTTGATGACGCCGGTATGTCCCACTCCTCCAATAACGGCACGAAGGAAGCTTTAACAGAAGGCATCGCAACCTCCGTGAGCACAATGATGCCCTGCGGTTGGGTACCCGAGTTTGCACACTGGCTTCAAGACAATCCTGATGTCGACAACGGATTGCACCTCACGCTCACTGCAGAATGGGACAACTACCGCTGGGGACCGCTCGCGGGTAAACAAGCCGTGCCCGGCCTCGTCGATCCGGAAGGCTGTCTCTGGGGCAATGTCGTACAAGTCGCGACCAAAGCAACACCCGACGAAGTCGAAATCGAAATCCGTGCGCAGATCGATCGCGCAGAAGAACTCGGCATTCCCATCACGCATATCGACTCACACATGGGCACACTCTTCGCCACGGAACCGTTCCTCGAACGCTACCTAAAAGTCGGCATCGAAAAACAACTGCCGGTATTGATGATGGGCGGACATGCAACGTTCCTACGAGAAGACGAATCGCGCGTCGACAGGTTCATGGAAGCGGGCCTCCCCGATATGGTCTGGAACGGTGGCCTGCCCGTCCTCGACGATCTACACAACAAGACATACGGCTGGAAAACATTTGAAGAGAAAAAGAAAAACATGATCGCCGATCTCAAGCGAATGAAACCCGGCGTGATGATGATCATCGTCCACTGCTCTCGCCCTTCCGCCATCTTCGACAAAATCACCAGCTCCGGCGAAGTCCGCATGGCTGACCTCAAATTGGTGACAGACCCTGACATCAAGAAAGTCGTCGAGGAAGAAGGCATGATTCTCACCACCTGGCGCGAACTCAAAGAACGCCGTGACAAAGTCGGCAACTAGTCAATGGGCCAATCGCCCAAGCCGCCCATAAACGTCATCGCGATCATCAGCCTCGTGCTCGGCATTCTGAGTATTGTGGGCACATGTTTCACAGGCGTCCCAGCCGTCATCTGCGGCCACTGGGCCCTCGCGCAATTGCGCGCCGAGGCCGGTGCACAACGGGGCGATAATCTCGCCAGGTTCGGACTCCTCTTCGGATACTTCGGCATCACCATCGCGGTGCTCATGGCTGCGGGCTATGTTCGAGGATACTTGAGCACGGCTGAGTAACAAGGCCCGGTGACAGCGGTAATTATTGACGGGATTGCGGTTTCGCCCTATACTGAATACAGCCGCTAAGCGCAAAGTGCGTTTATACTTACGACCATCATGACTATCGCCTCACGACAAATCACTCTGGTACTTACCGCGATCGTGCTCGTTTGCGGCATCGGCTGCGATCTCGACGGCAAAGTCACCCTCGACTTCCCGATCAATCTCGGCGATCAAGTCCCGACGATTGTCGGTGATACCGGTGGTGGTGATGATGGTGGTGGTGGCATCACGCTTCCCCCCATTGGCGGTGGTGGAGGTGGCGACACGGATCCATTCGACGGTACGTGGATCGTGAGTTATGCAGACAACCTTGCAGTGGGCGGAGCGTTGCAGTCCTATGCCGTTCGAGCAATCCTTGCGCAAGACGGTAGCGCGATAACCGGCTCGGGTCAGATGCTTCGTTTTTTCCAGACCGGCGCAATCGCAAATGATTTTCCCGCGTTCAACCTCACGATCTCAGGCACGGTCTCCGGCGATTCCGCAACACTTACTATCGCATCGGCGATCAACAATTCCTTTGTCAATAATCCGGTCTGGAATGTACGCGTCGTCGGCAATAGGCTGATCGGCGTCTACAGCGAAAAAGATACGTTCTCAGGCAATGTACAACGGCTCGGTTATTCTGTGTGGCATCGATCAACCACTTCGGATTTCGATGCAGAATTCGTATCGGCCTACATGGACGCCGGGGTAAATGTCGACGGCGTTCAAACGCTGACGAACGAACTCGCCAGCCGCACAGGCCGAGTCACACTGGCCCAAGGCGGAGCGGCCATCACCGGTGGCGGCACGTTAATCGAACAGGCGTCCGGCCCGCTCACAAGCACGACCGATTTCGCCGTCACCACCGGCCAACTGCAAGGCCTACTCGGCGGCATCACGTTCGGTAACTTAGTCGACCAAGTCGTCGGGCCTGTCGCCGGCAATATCGATTGGATCATGATATCCAACGGCAACGTGATGGTGGGTGCCTATGGCGAATTCAATGCGACGGACGGTTTGGTGCGGCTCGGCCACGGCACCTGGCGCCGATCATCGCCCGTTCAGCCTTCGGACATCAATGCGACGTGGGTAACCTCGTTCGAGGACACGCACGCTGATGGAGTCGACAACGAGTTTAACTATCTCGCGACCGTCTCCTTAACGGTTGGCGCAGGCGGAGTCGTAACCGGTTCCGCGCAGGTGTTGGATGAGACCGACGTCAATCCTGTACTCACGCCATTCACCGTTGAGAACGGCAACATCCTCGGCAACCTCGTCGTCTTCGATCTCGTTGGCCCTGGCGGCGAGCGATTCGCCTGGGATTGCCGGTTGGCCGATGGCGTACTCGTCGGCAGCTACCAACATACCGACACCGTTGGCGATTTCATCAGCCACGGCAAAGCTGAATGGCGCACCGGTTCCAGCACGGGGCTCGTGGGCACGTGGGTCGCCTCGTATTTCGATACGTTCACGGGAAGCGCGGTCGAAAACCGTACCAGCCAACTCGCCCGCGTCGAAATCACCAGCGCCACAACGGGCGGCAATCTGAATGGTGCCGGCACTGTACGACTGGCCAGCGAAACCGGTCCGCGGTTCTTCACCGTAACGGGCAACGTCACCACAACGCTCATTCAAATGATTTGGTCCGGCGGCGATCTATTCGGCGATACCGAATGGAACCTACGCAAAGTTGGCAACTTCCTCTTCGGCACGTATACCAATTTCGACAGCGGCGGCGTAATCGAATTCCAAGGCTTTGCCGTTTTTGAGCGCAGCGTCATTTAGACGCATTCAACTGGGCTGTTCCATGACTGCGGACGGGCACCGCCTTGTCATCTCCTGAGTTCGAATTCGCCATAGAAACAAACGGCCTCACGAAAGATTTTCGAGATCTTCGCGCCGTCAACGCCTTGAATCTACGTGTACCTCGCGGTTGTTTCTTCGGATTCCTCGGCCCCAACGGCGCGGGCAAATCCACCACCATCAAAATGCTCACCGGCCTCCTCGCACCGTCTGCTGGAACGATCCGTCTCCTCGGTATCGACTTCGCCAATGATGCACTCGAAGTAAAACGGCGTGTTGGTGTCGTGCCCGAGGAATTGTGCTTGTTCGAAAACCTCACAGGCCGCGAATACCTCATCTTCATCGGACGCATGTACGGCCTCGAACTGGATGTCGTCGAATCACGTACGGAGGAATTGTTCACACTCTTAAACCTCGATGCAGAGGACAAACGCATCGCTGAATTCTCCCACGGCATGAAGAAAAAAGTCGCGCTGTCCGCTGCGCTCATTCACGACCCGCAACTGCTCTTCCTCGATGAACCGTTTGAAGGAATCGACGCCGTCACCTCCCGTGTCATTCGCGATACGTTGGGCCGCCTGACCACACGCGGCGTGACCATCTTTCTCACCTCACACATTCTCGAAATCGTCGAGAAACTGTGTTCACACGTCGGCATCATCCGCCTTGGCCAACTCATCGCCGAAGGACCAATGGACGAATTGTCTGCCGACGGTAGCCTCGAAACCGCTTTCATCGCCGCCGTGAGCGAGCCAGAAACCGAAGCGCCCCAGCTCTCCTGGCTGGAAGATTCCGCCTAAATGATCGAGCACCTCCGCACCATCGCCTGGCTCAAATACAGGCTCATCAAGAACAGCACGTCCCGAAATCTCCGATGGCTGGGTGCATTCGCGTGGGGGTTACAGTTATTTCTATCTGCCATCGGTACCATCGTTCTCTCCGCCATCGCTTTCGGGGCCGGATTCGTCACCGTCGATGAAGAGTCTGTCTGGGTGCTACTCGCCATTTTGGATGGCGGAGTTCTTCTCGTTCTATTGGTCAGCGCTACCATGCTCCTGGGGGAACTCAACGAAGCCGACTTCATTGATACCGGCAAACTCTTATTCCTCCCCATCCGGTTGCGCACGTTGTTCGGAATCAATTTCGTCGTGCGCAACGCCACCGGCATCACGCTCATCGTCGTACCGCCCCTGATCGCCATTTGTACATCACTCGCGATCATCCACGGATTCCGCATGTTACTCGGCATACCGTTGGGCCTGATTACCTTACTCGTGATCATCGCCTGGTACGGATTCATCCGAGAATGGCTGCTCGCCTTAGGCGAAAACTTGAAACGATCATTGCTCACCGCGTCTTTGCTTCTGTTCGCCGGCATCATCGGCGTTGTCGGACTAGGGGGCGCCTACGCAGCGATCCTCGCCGAACGTGAAGCGCCGATTGGCGTGTCTCAAGAAAAACTTGCCGCACTGGCAAACGACGTTGAACTGGAAGCCGTCGATGGGAAAACCGCAGAACGGCTGTTTCGAGAAACGCTATTGAAGGGCAACGTATGGATCCCTCTCGGCTGGTTTCCGCTCGGCATGTACCGGATGATCGATCACCAATACCAAGTCGCGTTATTCGGCGGATTGGGTCTCGCATTCATCGCGGCGTTGGGCATCGCGTCGGAATACAGGCTAGTGCTCAGGCGCTACAAGACCGCCAATAGTGGCGCAGACACGTCCAAGAAGACAAAATCCATTCCCAAGTCCAAATGGACACGGCTGGCATTCCCATACTTCGCGCACGAATGGTCAGCATACGCAGGCCTCGCGTTTCTGGTCCGCACACGATCATTCACGTTCAAATCATCGCACTGGTTCTATGCGTGTATAGCGCTTGCCGGGACGATCATCGCCGTCATCACGAATCCATCCAGCATGCAAGGTCGTTGGTGGGCCGACCTCGTACCGTTCGCCATCGCCGCCATGATCATATTCTTCTCGGGCGCGATGTCGACCAATGTGTTTGGCCAAGATCGAACGGGCTTCCAAGTGCTCGTTCTCATGCCCGTGAAACGCCATACCTACATCATCTGCAAAAACGTCATCCTGATCGCGTTCATCCTCGCATGGTTCGCCATGTTAATGGTGCCCTGCATACTCGTCTTCCGACCACACCCGATCGCGGTGATTGCCGGATTCTTCGTTTGCCTTCAAGCCCAACTCGTATTGACCGTAATTGGCAACGGGCTATCAATCGCACTCCCGTTTCGTCTAAAAGAAGGAGCGCTAGAACAACCGGCACAACCCATGGCTGTTGTGTTGCCATCCTTTCTGCTCATGCTCAGTCTGCCCCTCGTTTTTGGACCCACGGTAATAACGGCTATCTTCGATCCGTTATTCAGCTGGCTGTGGGAAATGGAAGGGGCGTGGATATCACTCGCGAGTGCACTGACATTTCTCGCGGCAACCCTATGCGTATACGCGGCCAGTATCCCCGTAGCGACCACCGTTCTCGCCAACCGCGAAATGAAAATACTCGAATTGCTAGCGTCAGACCGGGAGTAAGTCAGCGATTTCATTAATGAGACTGGGAGGGGTGCGCTCCTGCGCGTCCGCCGCTTACTAGACACGCAGGAGCGTGTCCCTCCCGATACGACAATCTGCTCTAGGAATGAAAACCGGTCAACCAAACTCAAACGAAATCGCATCATCCTCGATATCGACCCGTACTTTGCCGCCCTTCTCTAATTTGCCGAAGAGCAGTTCATCCGTGAGTCGGTCTTTCACTTCAGTCTGAATCGTGCGTCCTAGCGGGCGCGCCCCAAACTTACGGTCATACCCCTTCAACGCCAACCACGTCCGCGCTTCCGCAGTCAATTCCAACGACACTTTTCGCGCTACCAACTTTCCCCGGAGCTCGCCAATAAACTTGTCGACAATCAGTTCGACGATGGATTGGTCGAGGTGATTGAATCGAATAATCGCATCAAGTCGGTTGCGAAACTCTGGACTGAACGTACGTTCTACCGCCTTATCGCTCTTCGCATCCGACGAATCGGAATCGGTACGGAAGCCCACCATGTTTGCAGCCATTTCCCGTGCACCGGCATTGGATGTCATGATCAACGTCACATTGCGGAAGTCTGCTTTGCGGCCATTGTTGTCCGTCAACGTCGCGTGATCCATGACCTGCAACAAGATGTTAAACAAGTCCGGATGCGCCTTTTCGATTTCATCGAGCAACAACACGGCATGCGGATGTTTGCGTACTTCATCCGTGAGCAGACCACCTTGATCGAATCCAACATACCCCGGCGGCGCGCCAATGAGACGCGACACCGTGTGCTTTTCCATGTATTCACTCATGTCATACCGCGCGAAGTGCACGCCCGTCACCGCCGCCAACTGCCGCGCCACTTCGGTTTTACCCACGCCCGTCGGCCCGGTAAACAAGAACGATCCCACAGGACGATCCGGCTCGCCGAGTCCAGCGCGCGACCGTTTGATCGCCGTGGCCAACGCATGAATCGCCGCATCCTGCCCAAACACCACCCGTTGAAGATCCTCTTCCAACGTGCCCAACCGCGCTTTATCCGTAGACGACACACTCCGCGCAGGCACCTTCGCGATATCCGCCACGACACGTTCAATGTCCTTAGGCAAAATCTTCGTTTTACGCTGCCCCTCCGGTCTGAGCTGAGTATCCGCCCCCGCCTCATCGATCACGTCGATCGCTTTGTCCGGCAGGAACCGGTCGTTGATGTGCTTCGCGCTGAGTTCTGCCGCCGCCTTCAACGCGGTGTCCGCATACTTCACTTCGTGGTGTTCTTCATATTGCGGCTTAAGCCCGCGTAGTATATGAACTGTTTCCTCGACTGACGGTTCCTCCAATTCAATCTTTTGAAACCGCCGGGATAGCGCCCGATCTTTCTCAAAATGATTCTTGTATTCGCAGTAGGTTGTCGAACCAATACACCGCACTTCGCCCGACGCCAATACCGGCTTCAACATGTTCGATGCGTCCATCGTGCTATCGGTCGTGGAGCCCGCGCCCACGATGGTGTGAATCTCATCGATAAACAGAATGACGTTTTCTTGCTGTTTCAACGCGTTGATAACCGCTTTCAACCGCGCTTCGAAATCGCCGCGAAACTTCGTACCCGCCAACAACGCCGGTAAATCCAACATGCGGATTTCCGCGTCGCGCAACACCGCAGGGACGTTGCCTTCGTAAATCCGCAGCGCCAACCCTTCGGCCATCGCCGTCTTACCCACACCCGGCTCACCCACATAGATCGGATTGTTCTTCCGACGCCGACACAACACTTGCACGGTCCGTCGAATTTCACGGTCTCGACCGATCAGCGGGTCGATTTTTCCGGCCGCCGCCTTTTCGTTAAGGTTCACCGTGAACGACTCGAGCGGATCGCGCCGTTGCGCAGGGCCACCCTCGCCGCCTTCTTCGCCGCCCTCTGCTGGCACGACCTCCGGCTCTTCTCCCGTCTTACTCACCCCGTGGGAAACGTAATTCAGTACATCCAGCCGCGTGAGCCCCTGGGTTCTCAAAAAGTAATTGGCGTGGCTATCATCTTCCTCGAAAATGGCAGCCAAAATATCACCCGCTTCAACTTCTTTCTTCCCCGAGTACTGGACATGCGTCACTGCCCGCTCCAATACCCGGTCAAAACCCACCGTCTGCTGTGGAACATAGTCCCCGGAACCGGGTGCAGCATTGAGTTTGTCGTTGAAAAAGGTCTCGATTTCTTGGCGCAATAGATTAAGATCCACGCCGCACGCCCGCAAAATATCGCGCCCCTCCGGGTCATCCAATAGCGCGAACAACACGTGCTCGATACACAAATACTCATGACGCCGCGCGCCCGCTTCACTCCAAGCGGCACCCAAGGTCTGTTCCATTGATTTACTAAACATCACGCTTACTCCGGCTCCATCGAACACCGTAACGGAAATCCATGTTCTTCCGCACGGCTGTGGACCGCTCCAATTTTAGTCTCAGCAATATTCGCGGTGTACACACCGCACACGCCCGCGCCTCGCTGATGCACATTGAGCATAATATCGACGGCCTGTTCGCTCGTTTTTCCAAATACAGACACCAGCACCGCCACCACAAATTCCATCGTCGTGTAGTTATCGTTGTGCATCAGCACACGATACATTTTCGGCGGCTTGACCTCGTCTTCAACTTCCGAGGCGAGTCCGGTACCGGGGGTTGCGGATTGATCTGACATGACAGGCTAAGGGTTTCCAGGCAGCAACGTTCGCTTCCATAAAATGATACCACACAACCGGCAACGCGCCCTTGATCAACGACGCCGCGAAAGGCACGATAGGTCTCTGATTATGGGCACTGAAATCGAACGCAAATATTTGGTCAACGGAGACACCTGGCGTCAGGGTGCGGAGCAACTACCGTGCGCCCAAGGCTATCTCGCCACAGGTCCGCCCGTTTCTGTACGCGTGCGCATCATGGGCGGCAACGCCATGCTCACCGTGAAATCCGGCAAAACGGGCATCACCCGTGCGGAATACGAGTATTCGATTCCCGTGGAGGACGCCCGCGAACTGTTGTCCACGGCTTGTACAAGTGCCGTCATCGAGAAAACCCGGCACCTAGTCCAGTACGCCGGCATGACCTGGGAAGTCGACGAATTTCACGGCGAAAACAATGGCCTCATCGTCGCGGAAATTGAACTCGAATCAGAAGACCAGCCATTCGAATCACCGCCGTGGCTCGGTCCCGAAGTGTCCCATGACCCGCGATACCTCAACTCAAGTTTAAGCAAGCATCCCTACCGTGAGTGGGCCGATGGCTAAGCCGCTCAAACTCGCCATAGAGAACGTACGATTCTACGTCCGGAACCGAACCCTACGGCTCCCGTTCAAGTATGGCAAAGCATGCCTGACGGCGGCGCCGTTATTGCACTGCCACGTGATCGTGAAGGGCGAGGACGGATCCAAAGCTGAAGGCGTTGCTGGCGACATGTTGCCGCCGAAATGGTTCGACAAATCCGCAGCGAAAACATTCCGCAATAACATCGACGAACTCATCCAATCTGCACAGATTAGCGAACAAGCATTCCAAATCGCAGCCGCAGATGTCGTTACTCCATTTCAACTTTGGCGAACCGCCGATACCGTAATTCGACAACAAGCAACAACGGAAGGCCTAAACGGCCTCACCGCTGCTTTCGGCGTGTCTATCCTAGAACGAGCGATGCTCGACGCCGCATGCCGCCTCGCCCGGCTCCCGTTTCACGAAATCGTCCGCTCCAATGCAATTGGAATGATTCCCGAGTCCATCCACACCGAGCTTGCAGGCCTAACACTGGCCGAGTGTATTCCGAAGAAACCAACCGAAACGATCGCTGTCCGACACACCGTCGGCTTTGCCGACCCCATTCGCGACGATGAGTTAAACGAAGCGGTACCAAACGGAGACACCATTCCCCGCACGGTTGAAGGTTGGATTCGCGACAGCGGCGTTCGTTACTTCAAAATCAAAATCTCAGGTGACATCGACGCAGACGCTCAGCGACTTGAGACACTCGCCACACTATTCGACGCACAATGTCCGGACGGATATCACGTCACCCTCGACGGTAACGAACAATTCGCCGGATTGGATTCTCTCAAGAGCTGGTATGCGTCAATAAACGCGCGACCAACACTCTCAAACTTCCTCGGTAGGGTCCTATATCTTGAACAACCGATGGAGCGGGACGTTGCACTCAATCACCGCGTCGACGACGCAGCATTACCGCCACTCATCATTGATGAATCCGATGACGCCGTTGATGCTTTTCAACGCGCACAACAACTCGGATACCGGGGCTGCAGCGTTAAGAACTGTAAAGGCGTCATCCCTGCGCTCCTCAACCAAATGCTGGTCCACAAGCTAAATCGCGACGCACCGAAAACGTACTTTCTCACCAGCGAAGATCTCTGTAATCAACCGGTCGTACCCCTCCAACAAGACCTATGCACCCTAAGCACCTTGGGCATCACCCATTCCGAGCGTAACGGACATCATTACGGCGGAGCAGCGGATCACCTGTCCGCCGCGGAGACGGAGGCGTGCTTGACGAAGCACGCTGACCTCTACCACGCGCACGGATCCTACGCCGCACTCAATATTAAAAACGGCCGACTTTCTATCGGCAGTATTCATCACGAAGGGTTTGGCCTCGCCATCCCGACTGACTTTGATGCGATGACACCACTCGAAGACTGGGCCTTCGAATCATTAGGAGTTGAAGACGTATGAGCGAACCCACAATCAAAACTACCGTGGTCGGCAGCTACCCGATTCCAAGTTGGCTCGCCGCCTACCCGACGGGGCAAGGCCTTGCCGACGCCACAGCAGTCGTTTTGAAGACTCAAGAACTCGCGGGAATCGACGTCGTGGCCGACGGCGAATTATACCGTTTCGACGTCAATCATCCCGACACCAACGGCATGATCGACTACTTTGTAAAGCCATTGGGGAATGTGCGGTACGACGTGGGTCGTGCCGACATCGAGGAATTTCGGCGCATCAACGCGATGGATTTCCGTCGTCATCCATGCGGCGTTATCGAAGGTCCGCTGGGCGAAGGCACCCTCAATCTCCCCGTGGCGTGCAGCCGCGCACGCGCAATGACCAGCTCCACGTTCAAATTCACCGTGACTGGCCCGCACATGTTGAGCAAGACCATGCTCGACCATCATTACCCAGACGTGCAAAGTCGCTGCAACGCGATGGCCGAAATCCTCGCTGCGCAAGTGCGCGAACTCGATGCCGACATCGTACAAATCGACGAAGCAAACATCACCGGTCATCCGGAAGACGCGGCATGGGCGCTCGACGCCATCAACACGGTCCTCGACGCCGCGCCCGGCCAAGCCGCCGTCCATCTGTGCTTCGGAAACTACGGCGGACAGACCGTGCAACAAGGCGACTGGAGTAAACTCGTCGACTTCCTCGGCGGATTGCACGCCGATCACGTGTTACTCGAATTAGCACGCCGCGACGGCTGGGAACTCGAAGCGTTGCGTGACGTTAACGCGAATGTAGGCATCGGACTCGGTGTCGTAGACATCAAGACGAACGTCATTGAAACACCGGATGAAATCGCCAAGCGAATCGAACACGCCGTGAAAGCGTTGGGCGAAGACCGCGTAACCTACGTCAACCCAGACTGCGGATTTTGGATGCTCCCCCGCAGCATCGCCGATGGAAAAATGTGCGCCCTCGTAGAAGGCCGCGATCAATTCGAGGGGCGCTAACTTAATGTCTCGTCATTGCGAGGGAGCTCCGCGTTTGCGGCAATGACGGTATAGACGTTTCGTTTGGGAAAGCAGCGAAGGGGGATGTTGTCCCGCAGACGGTCTCCCGAATCGCAGCGCCTACTCCCCCAACTTCAATCCCGCATGCAATGCAACAACATCCGCATTCGTCGGTGTACAGTATTGTCGCGCGTTCATCAACGAATCCAAATCCGGCGCCGCAGCAAACTTTGGATCAGCCATCACGTCGCCCGGTTGCGGTCGACCATCCGGACGATTGAAATCCCAGACGACGTTGTCGATACCCTGGCCCTTCGCCCCATCGGAAAAGTACCACGACCCATTGCACCGCGAAAAAATGTTCTGTCGCACTGTGCCAAATCCATCCGGACCGCGCACACCTACCGCTGCCGGGCCACCGTTCTCCGGTTCGTTCACCTCAAGAAAAACGTTCCGTGCGATTTCGACGCCTTCAATGCCTCCAACTTTCTTGCCGTCCCCGCGTGCACTCACCCCCCAATTGCCGCATTTATGAAAGATGTTATCGAGAACCACGATGTCTTCCACCTGCCCCGGCTGCGAACACTCCAACATCAGGCCCTGATCGCAATCACGAAATAGATTGCCCTCGATGCGAATGTCCCGCGCAAACGCAATCGGATTTGATCCTGTTACATACGTCTGCGCACCGTCCGTATGTGCAGAACCGGTCTTGTCGACGCCATCGAAACACGCATTCCGAAGTATGCGAATCGTATGCCCGAAGAACACGAAAAAATCCGAGTCCTGCCCCGTATCGAAACGGTTCAACCCGCGAATCACGTTGTCCTGAACCGTGAGGTCGTGCCCCACAGCACCGATCCCGGCTTGACAGTTTTCGATTGTATTTTTTTCAATGGTCACGGTGCGGTTGCGATAGGATCCATTATTCGTCATCCGCCATTGCATCGCGATACCGCTAATCCCTGCGACATCGCGTACGGTATTTCCAGAGACGAGATGGTTTTCCCCTTCGATAAAAATGCAACCGAATTGATTCGACCGACGATCGCCCTTGCACGAGAAATCCCGAACCTCAATGTCACGCGAGCCCTCCGGAAAAACAAACCCATTGGTAATCGCCTGCCCCGGCTCAGCACTGACGACGGTAAGACCATTCGTGCGCAATTCGGGGCGCGTGTGATACGTCCCCGGCAACACCCGAACTGTGTCGCCCGACTTGGCGGTAATCACTGCCGCTTGCAATGAGTCTTCTGGCTTTATTTCGTGCGTGGCCATAAAACTTAATCTACCATGATCGACTGCACCGTCGAATTTACGACACGAACTGGCGCTTCTGACAGCGACCCCGAAACCTGTTCGGTGGCCGGTTCGTTTTCGCAGAACCCCACCAACGTTGGCCCAGACCCTGACACAATCGCTGCTGCGCAACCCATGTTGAGCATGTGTGTTTTCAGCTCCGCGAGTTCCGGGTGCATAGTTAAAATGGCGGATTCCATTTGATTGAACATCACATCCGCAATGCGGCCTTCGTGTAGCAATTCCAATGCGCGGGTAAATGAAGGCGTTCGTTCGTTGATGGATTTTTCTTCATTCCGTGTTAACGCCGAGTGGTTATAGACTTCGCCTGCGGAGATGCCCAATGGCGGTTGCACCAGGACAAACCATGTTTCCGGTAGCGGATTGATGGGTTCGAGGATCTCTCCACGGCCAGTTGCCGCGACGGTTCCGCCTATCAGGCAGTACGGCACATCTGACCCGAGTTCTGCGGCACACTCGTGTAGCGCCGCGTCATCTAGCTCGAGATTCCACAACTTATTCAGCGCGCGCAGTGTTGCTGCGGCATCGACGGACCCACCGGCCATGCCGCCGGCGACTGGAATACGCTTCTCGAGGTGAACGTGAATGCCTTTATCGCAACCCGTCCGATCTTGCAACAACTTCGCGGCGCACAATACGAGGTTTGAGTCTCCGTTTTCTAACGACGGGTCAGAACACGTCATTGTTAGATCGCGATCACGTACTTCGAACGTCAAGGTATCGTGGAGATTTACAGTCTGAAAGATTGTTTCGATGTTGTTAAATCCGTCTGCACGTCGATCGAGGATGTCGAGATACAGATTGATTTTGCCGTACGCCTTGACCTGCATTTGATTAGTTGCCCGGTGTGCGCAACATGGAAGCGAGCAACAACGTCACCACTGCACCCGCCGCCGCAAACCCAGCAAACGCCAATGTCGAATACCCAACGCCTGACGCCAGCACTACGCTCGAACCGAGAATCAATGCGGCGATAACAATGCCCACCGCAATACGGCTCCCCGCGCGATCCGTCACTCGTGCGATTTTGCCGAGCTCCTCGTGTTCCAGCTGGACTTTAAGTTTGCCACGGCGCGCCAATCCCACGAGGTCGTGCACGTCTTGCGGAAAATCGCGCGCCATCCGAACAAACGACAATCCCTGGCGTTGCACATCCAGCGCGATGGTCTTCGGATCGAACCGTTCCGCGATGATGTTCTCTACAAATGGCTGAATAATTGGAATAAGGTCGATTTCCGAATCAAGCGTATGGGCCGTCGACTCAATGGTCGCGAGCGATTTAAGTAACAACGAAAACCGCGGCGCGAGTTGTAATTGATGCCGATGCAGAATCTCCGTCAGCGTTTCAATCGTCTCGCCAATTCGCCCACCACCCATCACATTTCGCGCACGAAACGCGATGAAGTCCGAAACCTCATGCTCCAGGCCGTTTCGATCATCAACGTCAATCGTCGTGGTCAACGTAAGCAACGAACGGACACACGCCTCTGCATCTTCCTCGAATACCGCCCGCAGCAGATCCACCATCGACGCCGCATCGCCACGTTCAAGATGACCAACCATCCCAAAATCGAGAAACGCTATCGTGTTATCGCGTGTAACGAAAATGTTTCCGGGATGGGGGTCCGCGTGAAAAAGGCGGTTTTCAAATACTTGTCGGCCAATCGTCTCACAACCGATTACCGCGACACGTTTCGGATCGCAATTTCGATTGGCGAATTGATCAACATCATCAATACGAACGCCGTCAACCCAATCCATCACGAGAATCGAATCATTGCTGATGTCGTGATAGACCTCCGGTATAAACACGACATCTGTTTCGGCGAAATCCGCGGCAAACCGATCAATGATCGACGCTTCGATCGTAAGGTCCAATTCACGCAAAATCGAACGCTCAAACTCGTCAACCGTCCCGACCGGATCCATCCAGTCGAAATCTTCAACGTGATCCACCACCCATTCCGCGAGGGACCGAAGCAAATTCAGATCCGATCGCACGACACCCGAAACCCCAGGCCGCTGCACTTTCACTGCGACTTCCGCACCATCGTGTAGTCGTGCCCGATACACCTGGCTCAATGAGGCTGACGCAACAGACGTCTTATCGAATTCCGAATAGACTTCGTCAAGCGGCCCGCCAACTGCCCGCTCCAAGGCCCCCTCGATTTCGTCGAACGGCACCGGAGGCACTCGATCTTGCAACACGCTCAATTCGGAGGCGATGGAATTACCAACAATTTCCGGACGCGTACTTAGAATCTGGCCGAACTTCACAAATGTCGGACCGAGCTCGGTCAAGGCCGCGCGAAGGCGCGCGCCTATGGTGCCGGGCGGCGCTTCCGGCTCCTCGCCACCAAAGAACCGCCTGGCGACACGGGTCGGAAGTCCCCCAGATAGACCCAGGCGTTGAATAACATCTGCAAATCCATGTTTAACAAGGACTTGGATGACCTCAGCGAGCCGTACTGCATTGCCAACCCGCCGGGTGAGGGTTCGATACGAGACCAAATCGGGCTACCTTTTAATTGTGAAGACTCAAAGCATGGTAAACGAGGATCGACCGCCGCGCAACGACGCACAAATTTGTACAGCCAATCCCCGCGTATAGTCGAGTGTACATATTTGAACAGCCAAAGAGCACTCGAATAGTTCGCTAAGTCATTGTTTTACAAGCATTTACGTGTAGTCATAATCGTTGGCACGATGAATGCTCTTTATACCGCCGTGTCAGGGGAGCAAGCACTCCTCATCGGGGACACAAAAGCGGGCTGCCGAAACCTTGCGGAAGGTAGAAGCAGCGGAGAAAGGAAAGACCTATGAGCGGCACCATCACCACCAAGTCTCGGTTCGAAATGCTATTCCTCACTGTGTTCAAGGGACACAGCCTCTTCTTCAAGACGCGTCGTCCACGCATATTGCTACTCGGCGTGATCATGTACGACACGACCTGGATCCTACTACCCGGCGCCTAGGTGACTGGGTCCGCTTTCGTCGGAGCACCTTCGATTGCGTCGGCATCGCTAGAACCAGGGATGTAGGCCCCGCCGGATACAACAAGTTTCATCGCTTCTTCGACACTGATTTCGAGAAACGTAACGTCTTCCGGCGGCAAGTAGACCAGGTATCCTGAAGTAGGGTTGGGCGTCGTAGGCACAAATACGGCGATCAACTCTTTGTTAATGGCTCGCTGAACGAGACCATGTTCCGAAGACGTAACGAACGCGACTGCGACCAACCCCGGTCGTGGATATTCCACCAGGCACACTCGCTGAAATACCGCACCCCCTCGATCGAAGAACACATCCCGAATTTGTTTCACTGCCCGATAGATCCTGCTGATGAGCGGAATACGAGCTAAAAGCCGTTCGCCCGATCCGATCATGCGCCGACCCAACAAATACTGCGTCAGAATACCGGTAAGCAAAAAGATGATCACCACCATCAAAATCCCGTAGCCTGGTCGATACTTAAACTCCGTCATAAAACCCAGCCACGAAACACGGCCGCCGAGTCGATCGAAATAGCCGATAACATCACGGGCGAGCCGTTCGATCCCTAACACCGGGTTGTTAATAAGTAGCCGAACGACCCAGACTGTAACGATGAGTGGAATCCACGCCAACAGTCCGGTGACAAAGTACCCGATGACCGTGCGTTGCACATTCTGCACCGCACCCATGAATCCGGTTTTACGTGTTCGAACTTTGAGCACTAGACGTCTCTTCCCCAGGTTGAATGTCCAACCGAATACGCGCCACGACATTGCCCGCGCCTTCAAGGATGGTCATCCGAAATCCGTTATACGTGATCACATCGCCCGGCTCCGGAATGCGTCCCGCATGCCGCATGACCCATCCTGCAACGGTCTCCACCGAAACATCGGTCAATTCAATGTCCATAAATTCAGCGGCTTCCTCTAAAGGCATACGCGCATCGATTATGTAGGTTCCCGTAGCGATTTTGCGGATCAGTTTTTCTTCTGGATCATGTTCATCTTCAATTTCACCGAAGATTTCCTCCAGGATATCTTCCATCGTCACGATGCCATCCGTGCCGCCGTATTCATCAATGACCACTGCAAGATGCTGCTTTTCCCGTTTCAACAATTCCAACAAGTCATCAAGCTTCATGGAGTCCGGCACTTCGAGCACAGGCTTAACAAATCGATCCCATTTTGGGTTGTCCGGTTCCATGTCCGCCAAAATATCGTACGTATTAACGATACCAATGATCTTATCGATACTTTCTTCATAGATCGGAATTCGCGTCCGGCCCGTCTCGGCAGACAATGCGAGTAATTCATCCCGGCTTGCGGTCCGTGGCAGCGCGTTCACTTCGATACGCGGCCGCATGATTTCCCTGGCGTGCGAGTCCTGCAAGCCAATCACCGAATGGATCATCTGCTGTTCTTCCGGCTCAATCGCGCCTTGATCCGCCGTCTCATCGACCAACGTGCGCACGTCGTCACGAGACGACATGAGCGGACTCAGATGGCGCTCCGTGCCGCCGACAATTTGTAACACCCAGCTCGTCAACCACGACACCGGAATCACGATCGGATACAGCAAATAGAACAAAATACGCATCGGCGATATTAGCAACAAGGTCAGCCGATTCGGATGCGTACGAAACACGCTCTTCGGCAAAATTTCCGAGAAGATGAGGAACGCCGGCGTCGCAATCACGATGGCCAATACAACGACGGCGGCCTCATTTGACGTAACCCCCTCAATACCGCGCGTAATCGCAATCGTACCGATCACCGTCGAGACGTTGTCTCCGAGTAGGAGCAACGTCAACATCTGGTGCGGACGGTCCATGAAGTAGAGCACCCGTTTCGCCCGGGTCGACCCTTCGTTTTCCGCGAGGTAACGGATACGAATCGGATTACATGAGACGAATCCCGTCTCGAATCCAGCAAACAGGCCATGCGAAACGACAGAAAACGCGAAGATCGCGAAGAAGAGGATGAACGGTTCTGACGGGTCCACGACTATGCGCCCTCCTCACCAGGCCGACTCAATACTCGCACCCGCATTGATGAAACGCGCTTCCCTTTGCACGCTTCGATCACAAACTCCGCGCCGTTCACTTCAAACGTATCTTCCACTTCCAACACTTTATCGCTATGACCCATGAGGTAACCCGCGACGGTTTCATGTTCCGAATCCTCAAACGGAATCCCCAGCAAATCGCTGAGTTCGTCTAAGGGCAGGTTTCCTTCCACACGAAACGTATCATTGCCCAATTCACGATACGGCAATGTGTCTTGTTCATTTTCCTCATGTATATCGCCGACGACCTCTTCCAACGCATCGTGCAATGTAGCAATGCCCTCGGTCCCGCCATACTCGTCAACCACAACCGCGATGTGTGCACGCCGCTGACGCGCCTCTCGCACAAACTGGCGAATCGTCATGGTTTCCGGCGCAAAGAATGCTGGTCGCACCAACTCGCCCAATCGTATATCCGTATTTGATTGGGTGATGTGCGGCAACAAATCCTTCATCACGACGACACCACAAATTTGATCAAGATTTTCCCCGTAGACCGGCATTCGGGAAAACGCATTCTTTCGAAACGAATTCAACGCATCCGCAACCGTATTGTCCCGGCTCAACGCTACGACATCCGGCCGCGGAACCAAGATCTCCCGAAGCTGGGCGTCTGTAAACTCGAGAATGCCGCGGATCATTTGGCGTTCGTCTTCTTCGATGGCTTCGCCAGCCGTTTCGTTTGTGAAGACCGACTTAAACTCTTCATCTGTAATAAATGGCGCGGCACGCAATTCAGCGAACCGAGTAACGCGAAACAGGAAATCCGTGAATCGCAATAGGCCATCGCGCACCGGCTTTATCACCTGGTCTATCAAGGCCAACGGCCAAGCCACGGTACGCGCAAACCGCTCGCTCGTACGCACGGCCAATACTTTTGGCGTAATCTCACCCACAAGTACCAACGCCGCCGTGACACCCACAATCGCGCCCAAGTACGCCAGCGTGTCCGGCAATTCACGCCACGTGGCATGAATCGCTGATTCCACGCGTGTTCCCAATAGCAACCCAATCAGTACATTCACGATGGTGTTGCCTACGAGAATGGTGGTCAGCAGCCGTCCCGGATTGTCCATGAGGCGTGCGACTTTACGCGCGGTGCCACCCGACTCTTCGCCCATTGCGCGGAGGCGTACGCGATGAATCGAAAAAAACGCGGCTTCTGATCCTGAAAAGAATGAAGAAAGCGCCAACAACATCAAGGATAACACGATGAGCCAAACCGGAAGATACGTATCCCAACTGTCATCGGGCGTAGGCGTTGAATCCTCAGCCCCCTGCGCATGCGCCCCAGGCACGGCTATGACGCTATCGCCGGAAGGGTCAACCGGCGCAAAGCTATAGAATGCCCACCAACTCAAACCTCCGAGCAACAGCCACAACGCCGCTGTTCGGAGGATGCGTATGAAAGGACTACTGTCGTCGTCCAACGAGGTCGACTCCTACCTAAACCGTAGCTGCCGCGTTTACGCCAGGTTCAGCGATCCACGCCAGTTCCGGATCAATTTCCAAATACGCCGCTTGCTTATTCGCCATCGCTTGCCGCGTCTTTTCTGTCGCATGATCATACCCCAACAGATGCAACACGCCATGACACAACAACAAGCGCAATTCGGCACGCATGGCATCACGTTCACCACCCGAACGTCGGTGGACCGTATCCAACGAAATCACCACATCGCCCAACGCGCGTTCCTCAACACCAGGCGCACTTTCCTGTCCGAACGACAGCACGTCCGTCGCAGCATCCACCTCGCGGAACTGCCGGTTCAATCCACGGATGAACGGATCATCACAAAACAACACACTCAACTCCACGTCGTCCTGCACGCCTTCGCCCTCGCATATCCGTTCTGCAAGTGATTGGAGATTGGGTCGGGTGTATAAGCGTTTGTGCGACGATTCATTGCGCACATCGAGGTGAACGTTCACGAGTCAGAAGCACCCGACATTCGCACGATGTTACCGGCCTTCGCATCGCCCGAGCCCTGCTGACCCGGATACGCAAGCCGTTGGTGCATCGTTGCAGACAATCGCGCGCTAACCACGTCGATAACAGAATCTAGATTACGCATCGTAATGTCGCACTCATCAAATTGACGGTCATCTAACCGAGCGCGAACCAGTTTCGTTACCAGCTCCCGCACACGTTCTTCATTTGGATTCTTGAGCGAACGCACCGCCGATTCCGAAGCATCACAAATCATCAGAATGGCCGTCTCACGACTCTGCGGTTTCGGGCCGGGGTATCGGAAATCTTCCTCACGTACGCCGCCATGTTTTTGTTCCTCGATAGCTTGCGTATAGAAAAAGCTAATCAATGCCGTGCCATGATGTTCGAGAATCGCGTCGATAAACGGCTTCGGCAAATGGAATTCCCGCGCCATTTCCGCACCTTCGGAAACGTGTGACGCGATCGCCCGCGCACTCAATCGCGGCGGCATACCTTCATGAACGTTTTGGCCCGTTTGGTTTTCATAGAAATACTCCGGACGCCTAAGTTTTCCGATGTCATGGTAATACGCACAGACACGCGCCTTCAGACCATTCGCGCCAATCGCGTCCGAAGCGGCTTCGGCCAACTGCCCAAGCATCAAACTATGTGCATACGTCGCCGGAATCTCCATCGCAAGTCGGCTCAACACTTCATTGTTCAAATCCGAGTATTCCAGCAACTGAATGTCGGTCGTAATCCGGAACAGCCGTTCAAGCGGAGACAACAATCCTGGAATCAGGAACAAACAGACTGCACCATTCAGCCCAACCAACATGAGATGCCGCGACGCTTCTTCACTCAACCACATGCTACGCTCGGCCAATAGCGACCCGGAGGCAAGATCAGCCGCCGCCGATGCCGCTAAGCCAATCACCGCTGCTTTCAATGCTGCATTACTCATGTCGCGACGCCGCCGCACTTGTACGATACTCAACGCACCACCCAAACACATCGCACAATGTACCGCGAATAAGGGCCAGCTATACCCGAACTGAATGGAGAGTAACGCAGATGCCAGAAAACAATACGTCGCGGCCAAACCGACATTGGTAAGTATGGCCAGCAGGATAGCGCCCGCCATCACCGGTACAATGTATCCGGTGGGCTCGAACGTCATGGCGACACGCCCGACGACCAACGTAGCACCGAGTACCAACAGCACAACATTTAGATTGAGTTCTGTGCTTTGTCCGCTGGGCGTAACAATGCGAAGTGATCGCAACAAACACAACAGCGCTAGGCCCGCAAACAACACGTTGGCAAGTAAATCGGAAATAATGCCTGTTGCCGATTCCTCCCCGCCCAACTGGATTTCGTGCATCGTCTCGAAATCTGAAATGGATTGCGCCGACCAAGGAAGACCGTCTTGTTGAATGGTTTCGCCGCGTCGGAAATCACGCTCAATCAGCTCGACACGCTGCCGCGCTTGATCGCGCTCAAACGCCGTTTCTGCTTCATCAAAAAACAGCGTCGGCCCCAACACCAATTCGGCTATCGCGAATGCTGCGTTTTGATTGTCCCGCGCGGCATTGGCTGCCGCATCATCGCCCGCCGTAGCATCGGTCTCGAAATCTTCACCAATTCGCTTGAGCAAGCGATCGCGTGCGGCCTCCCGCGTGGGCGCGCGATCAAACGGCAACGTCTCACGTTCCGGCAGTTCAGGAGATGGTGCGTCATCACGGAGTACGACATACCCAGGCGCATTCTCGTTTGCTGCCGCCGGAATTGTGTCATCCGAATCCAACACGCCATACCGTAACGCATAACCGACCCCCGCTCGACCTGCAGCTTCCAACCGGCGAAATTGACCGAAGGCATCCGCGCCGAGCGGTGCCGACGAACCATCGTCTGCGACCACAGAGGCCAATAACTGGGTCAACGAATCCGCGTCCGGCGTCAGCCATCGCTTCAACGGGGCGTCATCGGCCAACGGCTTCAGGGAATCAATATCCGCAATCAATGCGCCAGCCGCCGATGCGACGATCTCCGTAGCCCGCGCGTCAAGCGCTTCCTGTGACTCGATATCTCCCGCGACCGTCGATATCTCACTCGCGACCCTATCGCGCGCCGAAGCGATATTCGATACAACGTCGTCGTATGTCGCAACAAGTGCATCGACCTGCGCAGGATCAATTTTGTACCGACGCGGCACTTGCCCTTCGGCGGATTTACGCGCCGCCTCTGTATCACCAAGCAGTTCCGCCTTAAATGCGAATTCGGCTTTTACGGTTTCCTGTGCAATCGCATCGAAATTGACTTCCGATTCAACGACATTCGGCGTCACCCGTACCCGATCCGTGAGGGACGCAACCAACACGACAAAGGTCAACAACACCGCGATTCGCTGCCATCGCGAAACGGACTTGGAATCGCCTCCCGCGTCCGCGCCACCGGTCAACGATCCACTCAGACGGCCAAATTTGCGCCGTCGAAAGATAGACATCAGCCGTGCTCCTCATGGCGTTCATACGCCTGTACGATAGACTGCACCAGTGGATGACGCACCACATCGCTACGGCTCAGACGGCGAATCGCTATGCCATCCGTATCGTCGAGAATTTTTTGGATTTGCGTCAGACCGGATTCGCGTCCGTCCGGTAAGTCGGTCTGCGTAATGTCACCCGTGATGACCGCTTTTGATCCTGCGCCCAATCGCGTGAGGAACATTTTCATTTGCTCGCTCGTCGTATTCTGCGCTTCATCTAAAATCGCAAACGACTTGTCCAAGGTCCGACCCCGCATAAACGCTAGGGGTGCGACTTCGATCATTTCGCGATCAATCAGCCGCTGCACCCGTTCCGGGTCCAACATCGAATACAACGCATCGAATAATGGTCTGAGGTACGGATGAACTTTCTGTTCCAAATCCCCGGGCAAAAAGCCCAAGTTTTCACCCGCTTCAACGGCGGGCCGTGTGAGAATCAATCGATTTACTTCCTTGTGCAATAGCGCGGACACCGCCGCCGCCATCGCTAAATACGTTTTGCCTGTACCCGCCGGACCAATGGCTATCGTAATGGTGTGCGATTCGATCGCATCCAAGTACTCACGCTGGCCACGTGTACGGGGTTTAATCGAGATATCGTCATGCAACGCACCGGACGGCTCCGCCAATACCGAACCGAGTTCATCGACCCGTTCGGCCCGAACTTCGCTCAGTGCATAGCGAATATCATCCACGGTCGGCGTGTGTCCACCGCGCACAGCGGTCAACATTTCATTGAGCAGGTCATTCACCATATTGGAATGAGGCGGGTCGCCAATGACAACAATCCGCGCGCCCCGGTCGACGATCCGAACCGGAGTCTCCTCTTGAATACGGCGCCGCAACTCGCCGTTGCGCCCTAGGAGCTTCAGGGCTTCATCTTGATTATTAAGCAGGATCTCGTGGGTCAGTTTGGGGGACATCCTCGTCGGACACGACCGATTGATCCCGTCGCGCGGGCGACAGTTGGAATCGGTGGATCGTTTCGTTTTCGCGTACGACATTTTGATTTCGACGCATCGCCGCTTCCAGCTCCACCGGATCACTATCCAATCCGGCGACATGCGCCTCCAATAGTTCGGCTTTCGCCTCTTCCTCTTGCAGCACACGCTGCAAGTTTTCTGCCTCAAGTTCGCCATTCCGGTAGACGTTGTATAGCCCTGGCAAATCGCGATACCCGACATACCAATAGGCCGCTGAACCCAACAGGCCCAACACCACCGCATAGGACACCGCGCCCAAATACGGTATACGCCATGGAAAACGAACGATCATATTAGTTGGCCCCGGTTTCGGATCGACGTACATTGCTGAACGCCGCCATGCCTGGATACACCGCGTCATCACCCAATGCTTCGGCAATGCGCAGCAACTGATTGTATTTCGCCATGCGGTCACTCCGCGACGCCGAACCGGTCTTAATCTGACCCGCATTCGTCGCCACTGCGACGTCCGCAATCGAAGAATCTTCCGTCTCACCGCTCCGGTGCGATATCACCGCTGTATACCCGGCCCGCTGCGCCATCGAAACCGCATCGAGTGTTTCCGTCAACGTGCCGATTTGATTTACTTTCACCAAAATCGAATTGCCAATTCCTTCACGAATGCCACGGCTCAGATAATCCGTATTCGTCACAAACAGGTCATCGCCAACAAGTTGAACGCTATCGCCCAGCCGGTCCGTCAACGACTTCCAACCCGACCAGTCGTTCTCATCCATCCCGTCCTCAATCGACAAAATGGGGTACTTGGCGCACCAGTCGGCCAAGAAATCAGCCATCTCATCCGCACCATACGACGCTTCTTCCGCGCCTAATGCGTACTTTTCGTCCGCGTAGTACTCGCTCGCTGCACAATCCAACGCCAGAAACACGTCTTCGCCAGCGGTATACCCCGCCTGCTTGATCGCCTGCAGGATCACCTCAATGGCTTCCGTATTCGATCCGAGGTTCGGCGCAAAACCACCTTCATCGCCGACAGCGGTGTTCAAACCCTTGCCCTTCAGCACATCTTTCAGCGCGTGGAAAATCTCCACACCCGTCCGAAGCGCTTCTGGAAACGTCTTCGCGCCCACCGGCATCACCATGAATTCCTGCACGTCGACGTTGTTATCCGCATGGGCGCCGCCGTTCAGAATATTCATCATCGGCACCGGCAATAAATGTGCATTCACTCCGCCCACGTACCGGTATAACGGCTGCTCAAGTACCTCAGCCGCCGCCCTGGCCGTAGCCAATGAGACGCCCAAAATCGCATTCGCGCCCAGGGTACTCTTGTTCGGCGTGCCATCCAGCTCACAAAGCGCGCGATCAATACCCCGCTGGTCCAGCGCGTCCATGCCTTCGAGCGCATTCGCAATCACATCATTTACATTGGCGGCCGCTTTCAGCACGCCCTTCCCGCCAAAGCGATTCGCTACGCCATCGCGCAATTCTACCGCTTCGTTTTCACCTGTGGAGGCTCCGCTGGGGACTGCCGCACGGCCATAAACACCTGCGGCAAGATGAACATCTACTTCGATGGTGGGGTTCCCGCGCGAATCGAGTATCTCGCGACCGCGCACCCCCGTAATTCGTGTCATGAATTGCTGTAACTCCAACTTCAGAAAGGTTCTACATAGAATACCGGAGCGTAGTTATAAATACAAAAGGGGACAACTCAAAGCAATCGCCGTTCTTGGCCGCGATTGCTCTGCGCCACTAATCGTAATTCGTTGGTGTTAAAATACTTACGACTTAATAAAAGACTTGGACGCGGCTGCGTTTGCGAAGTTCGGCCATCCACTTCTCGAACCGTAATGCTGCGGCTTCGGCTCGGAGCAACGGTCCAATTTCCTTGCGGACTTCATCCAACGTCGCGCCGCCTGCCTCCATATACTCATCGACCTGCAGAATGTGGAACCCGCCTTCGGTCTCGATGACATCGGTAAACTCACCCGACTTCAGTCCGAATACTGCGTTCTCAAGCGCCGGTATCAAATCACCCTCAATATCCGGGCCGCTCTTCACGATCCAGCCCATCGCTCCACCGTCCGTCGCCGCCGGGCCTTTGGAATACCGATGGGCCAGATCGGCGAAATCGGCACCGGCCTCTAACTCCGCGATCAATTCACTCAACCGCGCACGAGCGATCGCGTCGTCCTGATCGCTCCCCGTCTTCGGCATAAAAATCTGTCGACAACGCGCCCGCTCCTGTTCCGAAAATTCGTCCTGGTGATCGTAGTAATACTGCGCGACTTCCGATTCGGAAATGACCACTTCCCCTTCAAACTCACGCATTTTAATTGCCGCCATGCTCCGCGCTTTCTGCTGTTTCAAGAAACGCTCACGCATTTCCGTTTCCGTGATCCCCGCATTCTCTAAATCTCGGATGTATTCTTCAATGCTCGGATACGAATCTTTAAACTTCTCGATTCGCCGATCCGCTTCCGCTTCATTAATCGTCAGCCCCCCTAACAACGCCTCCCGCAGCAGAATGCGGCTATCGATCGACTGCTCAAGCGTCTCCCGAATCCGCGCATCCATCATCTGGCTGAACTCTTCCGCGTTCCGCGCCTGCTCACGCATCGCGCTCATCTCAGGACCAATCTCCATTAGCACGTCGCTGAGCAAGATCACCTCAACATCGACAGTCGCCAAGACTTGATCGACGGTTTCCGCACTCGTAAGCGGTACCCAAAGTAGTGACATCAATACAATGGCAATCGAGTTTCTCTTCGACATTATCGATGGTTCCTCACGTTGATTGTTTCGCCGAACCTCTCTATACCAGAAATTGGAGAGGTACATATAGGCCACGATCAAAACGCACGGATCGGCCCAAGCGGACACATGCGTCAAGCGTATCATACGAAACAGCGGTCGGCAATCATTCCACCAAACCAATCTTCGACTACCGAACCCACTTTGGCGTACCCGGAAATAGTTTGTCGATTCGCCGCGCCGCGCCGTGCGCAGGAACGATCCAGAGCGAGTCATGCCACTTGGAAGAAGACGTCGTCGTAGGCGATCCTCTGCCTTGCGAAATGAACAGCGCGTGTGACCCCGATGGAGCGTAACGGAGATTCTTAACGAACGGACTCTGATAGGATGTCTTCCTCGTCTCCCCGCTCTCCGCCTTATATCGGCAGACCACGTGATACTCGAATTGTCGATTCGAGTTTTCCGTTCCTTCAATCTCTCGGTAAACGACGGCATCGGGCGATTGGGGTGACTTCGCATACAGCAGTAGAGCGTCAAACGCAAAGGGCAAATCACCGCCCGTGAGGAGGCGCGCGCCCAATCCCGCCAACCGTTCCGCAATCGAACAGTCCAACGCCAGCAGGCGGTCCTTGTGCAGGAGGTACTTATCGCCCGCGCTTGCATCTTCCGATTCGAATGCACTTCCATCTTTCGACTCGCTCGCGCCACCGAAACGAAACGGAACTTCCGTCAACTCAGTTCCATCGACGCGGACGGTGTACATTGAGTGGCTACCAAGAAAACGAGGAGCCGTATCGGGTTTTCGATCGACCACTCGCGCAAATAGCACCGTGGCACCGCCGGGCAGGAAAACCGGGTTGATGTCGTACGTTTCCTCATCTGACGTAAGTTGCCGCACCTCTTCTGACGCTACATCCAACACATACAAGTCGCTTGGTTGGTCTCCGATCATACTCGTGAATACAATCCGCGAACCGTCGGGCGAATACCGGGGTGTGTAATCGACTCGGCGCCCGGAGGAAATTTGTTGTGCGTTCGCGCCGTCCTCTTCCATGACGTGCAAGTAACGACGGCGTGCACCGACCCGAGAACAATAGGCGATTTGCGAACCATCCGGCGAATAGATTGGATCGAAAGCGAATTCATTCTCGGTGAGGGGATCCCATGATTTCCCATCCAAAGAAACCTTATACAAGTTCGATCCATCTCGTAACTTGTACGCCAACAACACGTGCGAGCCATCTGGGGAAAACTCCGCCGATGTGACGCCCGTCTCTGCACTGACGAGCATGAAAAACGGAAGCGTAAGCGGAGCCACGACAAGAAAAATGGGCATGACAACAATAAAGGCGATGGTGTAACACCCCGTGCAGAACATGACGAAAAACGCAACGCCGAAAACTCGAAGAAAACGGACGGAGCGCGCGAGCGAATATCCAACCCTCATGTCTTGACCCTGCCCGGCTTGAGAACCCATTTCGGCGACCCAGGAAACTGCGTATCAATGCGGCGCAACGCCCCGGTGGGCGTTGACACCCATAATTCACGGTGGTGTTTCGAATGCGAGGTCGTCTGCGGCGGCCCGGCCCCATGCACTATAAATATCGCAGTCTCGCCGTCGGGCGCATACCGCAAATTCGAGACCGCATATTCACGTCGCAACAATTCGTGCGATTCGCCGGCTTCGATGTCGTGCCGGTACACAATGCAATCGAACGAATCCCCCGTCTTACGCCCATGTCTCGTCGGCGGCTTGAACGCAATCGCATGCCTTGCATCCAGCGAGACGGCGTACGATACGATGTTGTCGAGATCGATCGGCAATTCGGTCGCGGCCAATAGACTTACACCATGAGACGCTAGACGTTTTGCGACCACACTATTTACTTCCAGTAATCGATCACCGTGTACGACATACGAGTTCGCTGCATCCACGCTGCGACCACCCACCGCCATCCCTAATGTATGTGGAACAACACGGAGGTTCGTGCCGTCCAGCCTGACCGTGTAGATCTCCTTCTTCCACGTTTTCGCCACTTTCGGTCGTGGCCGCTCATACGTCGACCGCGCAAACAAGATTGTTTCACCATCGGGTACGAAAACCGGCTTGCTGTCATATACCGATTTCATTCTCGTAAGTTGTGTTGTTTGCCCTGTCGCCAGATCGAATAAGCGAATGTCACTGTATCCGTCCTGATCCCAACTGGAAAACACAATGTGATTTCCGTCCGGCGAGAATTGTGGGGTCACAACATCACGCCGACCCTGTGTAAGTTTGCGCACACCCGAACCATCAACGTTCATCACGTGCAGCGCCGCACGACGAGGACCACGGCCCATACAAAAAGCGATCTGAGAACCATCCGGCGAATACACGGCCGACGAGGAAAACCCGTCGTTCGTCAACGCCGTCCACGTTTCACCATCCAGCGAGACTCGATAAACGTCTGACCGGTTGCGAATTCGGTAGGTCACTAAGAGGTGTGATCCGTCCGGTGAGTATTCGGCAGATGTCACGCCCGATTCCGCGCTCGCCAAATACTCGGGCGTCATCTCGACCAACAGGTAGGGAATGGCAGCGACCCCAACAGCTCCGGTCGTCATTTTGAGGCAGCCAAATGAGTAGACCAGCACGAGAGCAACGCTCGGAACCCGGAGAATGCGAACGGAATATGTCAGCCCACGTCTAGTCCTCAATTTCGTTCACCTTCGTCCATTCGGGCGTATTTGGGAACAAGGTATCGAGACGGCGCACCTCGCCGTTTAGCGTGACGATCCAGAGCGCTTCATGCCGCTTGCCGTACGAACTACTCATGCTCTCGTGATAGACAATGTGTTGCCCATCCGGAGAGAACTGCGCGCTCGTAATGGAATGAGCCCTCACCGATCGCGCGATTTCTCTCGGTCGGTTTGATGCTAGATCCACGATAAACAGAACGTCATCCCAAACCTCACCCTTTTCCGTCGTGAGTGCTAAGGCGAAATCCATATCGACGGACACGTCGTAGACCCGAGCGTTCTTCAACGCACTCGGAAAGGATTGGAGTTCGAGGTATTGCACTTCTTTTTCCGCCAGCGATTCGAACGACGCGGAATCCATATCAACGTAGTGCCCGTCGTATATCAAGAGTCGCCGATCAGGCGATGTTGCTACACGAAGCGTGGATTGACGATAGGTTTCCACATCGCCCAATTGCTTTACTTCGCCACCCGAGACCGGAATCGCATAGAGTCCATAGTCATGCCAGTCAGAAGACGCGATAGGCGAATTGTGACCATACCAACGTGCCCGAGAAAACAAGATGGTCTTACCGTCTGGCAGAAATACCGGGCTTACATCGTGCGAACTGGTCCCGTCGGTCAACCGACGCTCAACACCCGTTTCCAAATTCAGTACGAAGAGATCCGCTTGCTTACGCAGCATATAACTGGGGAAGACGATTCGAGTGCCATCCGGCGAAAACTGCGGCGTAAAATCTTCGCGACGACCGTCCGTCAGTTGCCGGACGTTGGAATCGTCTGCATTCATTACATGCAAATGGCTTACCCGTTTTCGACTTCGCCTGCAGAAAGCGATCAACGATCCGTCAGGAGAGTACACCGGATCGAAATCGAAAAACTCACCCGATGTAATCGCTTCAACATCTTCACCATTCACACGGGTACGAAAAATGGTTGTGTACCGGTCTTCCCGAAAGGTCGCGAGCATGTGTGTCCCGTCGGGCGAGAATGTCGTGCCAATGACACCCGTATCACTGGAATTCAAAAGATAGACCGGTGCCGTGACAATTACCAGCGGCAAGAAGGGAATCATAAAGACCCATAGCATTACACCGACCAGGACGGTCGACATCGTCAGACAACCCGTGAATGTCGATACGATGGCGACGAGGAGAACATAGCGACCGTTCAGTCGCCGGAAAGAGAACCGGTGTCGACTACCGCCGTGTCTGCGCATACCCAATACGCTAGCGCAGGACAACGATTTTGTCTATTCATTTTTGGTAAACAAATCCGCGTCTAACTGTTAGATCGGAATGAGTTGACGTGGCGGATCGCTGTTCTGCGTCCGGCGATTCGCAATGAAAGGCCATCTCATTCACGGAAGTTTCCAACTTAGCAAACGCGTGCTTCACTTAACGCCTACATCCTCCACGTCGTTCCCGCGAAGGCGGGAATCCAGACACATTGCAGCCGATTGCGCTATAGCACTGGTTCCCCGGCTTCGCGGGGATGACGGTGGAGAGTGGGGCAAGAGGAACGGGTGGTGGACATCAGGCCCGACTTGCATCGCCCGCTACCCACGTTGCTCAAACTGCTTCGTGTACTTCGTGGTAAAGCTCTTAGTGCAGGTTTATCTAATTCGTACCCGAATGACATCGAATAACGAGATTGCTGCGGTCGCCTGCGGCTCTCTCGCAATGACGGTAAAGGTAGGTCAGCGTTCACCAAATGACTCGTGTAGCGAATCAATCGCTTACGATGAAGGTGAGTACGAATAGGGCAAACCTGCTCTAGTGCGCCGCTTCAAACGCCGAGATCTTGTCTTCATTGCGAAGGGTCAGACCAATTTGGTCCCAGCCATTCAATAACCGTTCTTTCAAGAATGCGTCTAATTCGAATGGAATCGAATCACCATTTGGTTTCGCGATGGTCTGTGCGGACAGATCGATTGTCAGCTGATACCCATCCGTCGCACGGACTTCGGTAAACAGCGAATCGATTACATCCGCGGACAGGACAATTGGTAGCATGCCATTGTTAAAGCAATTGTTGTAAAAGATGTCGGCATATGACGGCGCAAGAATCGCGCGGATGCCGTAGTCATTCAACGCCCACGGCGCATGTTCCCGCGAGGAGCCGCATCCAAAATTGTCGCGCGCCAACAGAATCGAACTGCCCGAATATCGTGCCGCATTCATCTCGAAATCCGCGTCCGGCGTCGTGCCGTCTTCCTTGAACCGCCAATCATAGAACAGGCAATCCTCATACCCCGTCCGTTCGATCCGCTTCAAAAACTGCTTCGGGATAATCTGATCCGTATCAACGTTCAACCGATCCAACGGCGCAACCACGCCGGTCAATGTCGTAAATGCTTCCATGATTCTTCTTCCTTCAACCTATTTAGAAACGCAAAGTGTTTAAGCCACAGAGGACACAGAGATCTCAGAGAAACCCATCAACTGACTGCAGACTGATCGCCGCGGTTCTCGGTGGCCTCTGTGAGCTCTGTGGCTTAAAATCCCTGTCATTCCAAGCGTAGGTATCATCTGTGTTTAACCGTGTTCATCTGTGGCTAATTAAACTTCCAATCTCGTATATCTGAAAAGTGCCCCGTAATCGCAGCAGCAACCGCCATCGCGGGACTCACCAAATGTGTCCGCCCACCTTTACCTTGACGACCTTCGAAGTTTCTGTTCGACGTTGATGCACACCGGTCACCGGGATTCAGCCGATCTTCATTCATGGCGAGACACATCGAACAACCTGCTTCACGCCATTCGAATCCAGCGGTCGTGAACACTTTATCCAGCCCTTCGGACTCGGCTTGTTCTTTTACTTCTTGCGAACCGGGTACAACTAGCGCTTCCTCGACCGAAGCCGCGACTTTGTAACCACTCACAACTTTGGCCGCAGCACGCAAATCTTCGATACGCCCGTTTGTACACGAACCCAAGAACATCTTGTTGATCGTCACCTCATTCAACGGGACCCCTTCGCCCAGTCCCATATAGTCGAGGGCTCTCGACGTCGAATCACGTTCGTTGTCATCACTAATCGCACTCAGCACCGGCGTTTTATCCGTAACACCCGTCACCATTCCTGGCGACGTGCCCCACGTAACTTGCGGTTCGATATCTGCGGCATTCAGCTCGACCAATCGGTCGTACGTGCAATCCGGGTCCGAAGCAAACGCTAACCAACGTTCCACCAATTCGTCCCAGTTCACGTCTTTCGGCAAATACTCACGGCCCTTCAAATACTCCGCCGTTTTCGCGTCTGGCGAAATGATGCCTGCCCGCGCACCACCCTCAATCGTCATATTGCAGACCGTCATCCGGCCTTCCATGCTAAGGCTACGAATCGCCTCGCCCGTATATTCAATGACATACCCGGTGCCACCGGCGGTCCCAATCTTACCGATCACCGCAAGGACAACATCCTTACCCGTAATGCCGACGGGCAGCTCACCGTTCACACGCACCTCGAGTGTCTTCGATTTTTTCTGAATGAGTGTCTGGGTCGCGAGTACATGTTCAACTTCACTCGTGCCGATGCCAAACGCCAACGCGCCAAACGCCCCGTGCGTCGAGGTATGCGAATCGCCGCACACAATCGTCTGACCCGGCTGCGTCAATCCTAATTGCGGTCCGATAACATGGACGATCCCGTTGCGACGATCTTTCATGTCAAAACACGGAATGCCAAACTCATCGCAATTCGTGACCAATGTATCGATCTGTTGTTTCGACAACGGATCGGTAATCGGCAGCGAGCGATCCGTCGTCGGGATATTGTGATCCATCGTGGCGAATGTGAGGTCCGCGCGCCGCACTTTTCGATTCGCCAAACGCAACCCTTCAAACGCCTGCGGCGATGTCACTTCATGCACAAAGTGCCGATCGATATACACCAACGGATCCTGCCCCGGTTCCTCATGAACCAAGTGCGCATCCCAAATTTTCTCATAAACATTCCGTGCCATGACTAACTTCCTTTTCAAATGTCATTTCGAGATACCGCGATGAAAATCAAGCGAACCCTTATTCGCTCTTCGTAGCGCTGGCTTCCAGCCGGCATTGGCAAAAACTCATGCAGCCATGCCGGCTGGAAGCCAGCGCTACACAACCATGCGCCTTTGTCATTCCGAGCAAAGCCGAGGAATCTACTTCGCCTTAATCAATGTCATACGTCTGTGCATCGCCACCATCGACAACAACCAACTTGCGCCCTTGTCCAACCGGGACCGTAATGTCCGCGACGCTCAGCATCGAGTTCGCGAGGGTAAATTCAAGCGAACCAAATGTTGCTTTCGTCGTCCCTTGTTCATAGAGGTATGCGAGTTGTTGATTCCCTACGCCCAAACTACCTTGGGCCGGTCCCCGATCATTCGACGCAACAACGAGTCGACTGCGCCGCGCATCGCCCTTAAACGTTTGGCCGCGCACCGCGATCCGCACATCACCCACATCGGCAATGCCGTAATCTGATCGTGAATACGTTTCTGTCGTCGCGGTGGATAATGCATCGCCTTTCGGCGTCACACGGCTCACGACTTCTGTGTTAAACGGAAAGCTTGCCAACTTGCGCGCTTCCGGATTCGCGAAATTCTGAACGTTCTGACGCGCCTGATGATCCGCGATGGCTTGCTTGCGATTATCCACTTTTTCCAATTGTTGCGACGTCAGAGAATCCGGATCCGATTCCGCCATCGCAATCAGCGCATCGTCGTTGTAGTCATCACCCAACATGCCGTACGTCTTACGATTCAACCACGTGCGGTTCGCGTTTTCTTCCTGACTCGCCAGCTCCGCCTGACGTCTCTCTTCGCGCTTCACGGCATCTTCCGCTTCTTTTTGCGCGCGTTCTTCTTCAGTCTCCGTACCCGCCAACCCAAGCGTCAAACGGTTAAGACGGCTGCGCTCCGCATTCTCAGCCTCGCGTTCGGCTTTACGCTGTTCGTCCGCTTCGCGTTTAGCAGCATCTTCCGCGTCTTTGGCCAAACGTTCTTCTTCGGTTTCAGTACCAGCCATACCCAACGTCAAACGATTCAGACGACTGCGTTCAGCATTGTCCGCGCGTTTCTGCTTTTCTGCCGCTTCGCGTTCAGCCCGTTTTTCAGCTTCAGCCGCTTCACGTTCCTGACGTTCCGCTTCGGTCTCAGTACCGGCCAAGCCCAACGTTATACGGTTCAATCGACTGCGTTCCGCATTTTCCGCACGCTTTTGTTCTTTCTCTGCATCACGATCAGCGCGATCAGCCGCTTCCTTGGCTTCGCGCTCTTGCCGCTCTGCTTCGGTTTCGCTTCCCGCCAATCCGAACGTCGCCCTATTCAACATACTCCGTTCTGAATTCGCTTCACGTTTAACGTCTTTTTCTATTTGCCGTTCCGCTTTACGTTGCTGATCTTCCTCACGTTTCGCAGCCGCTTCCACTTCTCTCTGCTGACGTTCCTCTTCAGAGTCCGTACCTGCTGCACCAAACGTCGCGCGACTCAACAGACTCCGCTCAGATTTCTCTTCCTTCTTCGCCTGTTTTTCCGCGCGTTTCTCTGCATCACGCCGGGCGTTGGCTTCTTTATTCAGCCGTTCGCGTTCCTGCTTCGCGGCCCTGCGTTCTGCTTTTCGCTGCTCCTCAGCTTCACGCTCGGCTTGTTTAGCGGCGGCCTTTTGTTGTTTCTCTTCATCAGAATCCGAGCCCGCCATACCAAACGTCGCACGATTCAGCAGACCGCGATCACCTCCGGCGTCTTTCTTCGCCCGCTTATCTGCTTTCTCTCGATCTTTAGCCGCTTGCTTGGCCTCACGCTCCTGCGCTTTACGCTCAGCATCAGCAGGATCCTCTTCGCCACCCACCAATCCGAACGTCGCTTTGTTCGCGATGTTCGAGGTAGACGCACACCCCACCGCGACCACAACAATCGCGACCATTCCAACCGTCATCCAATTTCGTATCAACATGCCGTTCATCGTTCATCCATCCCCGATTTACGAGTTGTACTTCCGCAGCAAATCATCCAACGCTTCACGAAGCATCACCGCTTCGCCCACGCCCTTCCGCTTCGCCAACCGCGACAGGCCATACAACTGACCTTGCGCGTAATGACTCGTCTTCGTCACCATCTTCTCTTCACGTGCCAGGCAGACTTTATTCCGACCGCCCACTTTCGCACGATACAACGCCTCACTCGCCTTACGCATCAAGATCGGCGGATCCGCACTGTCATCCGGACTGCTCGCCAAGCCCGCACTCACACCAACCCGCAATTCTAGCGTTCGATCGTCCACTTCGACAACACGCGGTTCCACGAACGTGGCACGCGCCGTCTCCAACAGCAGAAACGCCTCCTCTTTTTCCAAACCCGGCAACAACACCGCAAACGCATCACCGCCATACCGGTGCACCGAACCACGCCCATCCGCCGCCGAATCCAGGTGCGCCGCCAAAGCATCAATCACCGCATCGCCCACGTCCCGACCGTGCTCATCATTCACCTTCCCAAACCAATCAATATCAAATAGCCCCACAGATACGACGCCATCCGAATCCTGGGCGTTCAAAACATTCACCAATTCACCCATAAACGCCTCATGCGCCTGAAGGTTCTTCGCGGGCGCAGGATTCAAAGGAGTGATATTTGGGGCGGTATCAGTCATGGCATTCATAATATATAATTTGAAACATACATATATCAACACATGTATGCATATTTATCCTGTAAGAGTCACGTAACTTCTTTTAACGAAAGGGATTGAAACAGCGTGGCAGTATCGAGGAATCACAACATGCGTACAGCGGGCCTTCCGTGCAAAAGCGTCCGATACGCGCTGACATCAATTAGTTCCCAAACATGCCGTTCAGCTCCGCATTCGACATCGCGCCTTTCAGGACATCGAATGATCCTGTTTCGATGATTGCTTTCGCTGAGTTAAGCAGTTGCCCGTAGGCTTGTCGTGCGAAGGCGCTGCCGACGCTGATGCGCCTTACGCCTATATCGGCGAGCAACTCCATATCGATATTCGCGCCTCCGGCGAGACCGACGATTACGTTTACGGGCCTATCGACGGACGCGATCACCTCGCGGATTTCCGCTTCTTCCTTCAGTCCCGGCGCGTAGAGACAGTCCGCGCCGGCTTCTTGGTACGCCTGCAAGCGACGAATGACATCCTTCAGTTCCGGTTGTCCGACCAAGTAATTTTCCGCTCGTGCCGTCAAGACGAAATCGAAGGGTAATGCCCGTGCTGCATCAACCGCAGCACGCACACGATCGACGGAGTGCTCTAATTCATAGAGCGGTTTGTTCGCATCGTACGTTGAATCTTCAATCGAACCGCCGACGAGTCCCGCTTCAGCGCCGTGCCGGATGGTCTCTGCAGCGGTTTCCGGATCGTCACCGAATCCGTTTTCCAGATCGCCGGTGACCGGTAGATCTACAGCCGCTGATATGTCGGATGCGTTTTTCAAGATCGCATCTCGTCCCACGTCGTTATCCTGTTTCCCAATAGAGAACGCGAAGCCCGCGCTTGTAGTGGCTATCGCATCAAACCCCGCAGCAGCCAACAAACACGCCGACCCCGCATCCCAAGCATTCGCCACGACGAACTGTTTGTCCGCACTATGCAGCGCACGAAGCGCACTGCCTTTTTCCTTCTGGGTCATCATGGGTAGTTCTCCTTGAGTTGTCTCAAAATAACGCCATTCACGGACGCGAACAGTCGAATCTCAGCACAACCTTTCGACACTGAGAAGATCCCTCGGCTTCGCTCGGGATGACAGGGAAATAAGCCGATCAGTTCGAGCGTCTCTAAGGATTTCGTAAACAGAACACGGATCTCACGGATTCAAACTGATCGGTTTTGATCTGTCAAATCCGTGTCGTCCGTGTTCTATTTGGTGACGCTGGTCGGATTCGATTGGGATCCTACTTTCCGTCCGCCGCCCATGTTTTCATTTGAGCGATATTACGTCGGATAGTCGCATTCGCCTTCGGGTCTTTCGATCGTCCGACATACACCGCCATATCTGCGTCATAGATTTCGTCTGTTTCCGCAGCCTGACCTTTGTCTCCGGTCTCCGCGATCCATCGGTCTAACGTCGCCCGCATCTCAACCATTGTATCCACATACTTCGGGTCATCAGCGAGGTTCGTCAACTCCCAAGGGTCCGCCTTCAGGTCGTACAATTCTTCCGCCGGACGCGGTGTGGTGTACAACCGCTCGGCGGGATGACCTTTCAGTTCGCCGTTGTCATACATCTCACGCATGCGTATCAGAATTGCTTTGTTGTCCTTATACCGGTTCGGTTGCAGGTGAGGTCGCTGCGGATAGTAATTGCGAATGTAGTTGTACTTTCCTTTCCGAACGCTGCGGATATGCTCCACCGTCTCATCGCAACGGTCGCGAGCCGTCACGACGTACTCTCGTGGACGAACCGCATCGCCGAACAAGGTACGTGACTCCATCCAATCGGGAATGGGGATGCCCGCAAAGTGCAGTGAAGTTGCTGCCATGTCGATATGCGCAACGAAGTCGTCGCTAACTGCTCCACCCGACACACGCCCTGGAGCCCAGACGATGAACGGAATGTGCACACCTTCCTCATAGCAATACTGTTTTCCCCGAGCATGGCTGACGCCGTGATCGGTGATAAAGATAACGACCGTGTTATCGCTCAACCCTTTTTGCTCAAGTTGGTCCATGATCGCGCCAACCTCGCGGTCAACCTGTACCACAGAATCGAGGTAGCGTGCCCAGTCCTCACGCAGTACGGGGTCGTCGGGATAGTACGGCGGCAAGGTCACTGCTGCGGAATCAACGGGATGGTCCACCTTCGCCTTCCGATTCTTTCCGCCATGTAATTGGAATTGTGCGAAGAAAGGTTGACCATCGGCGCGTTCGGAGTAGTCCATTCCGTCGTATAGATCATTCGCATAGGTAAAATTGTAGTCCGTCTTGCCCTTCCGATTCGCCGCAGCGCCCGCGCCATTGCATACGAAGTAACCAGCATCTTTGAATAATTCAGGCACAGTGCGCACGGGGTCGGGCAGATCGTGTTTGATTTCACCACGAAAACTGCGGTGATTGTGTGCGTTGATCGTGGTCTGATACATACCGGTAATCATCGCCGACCGACTCGGCGAACAGACCGGGCACGTGATGTACGCGCGGTCAAACACGGTGCCTTCAGCCGCGAGGCGATCTACATTCGGCGTGGAGATTGTCGTCTCGCCCTGATAGCTGAAGTGGCAAGACATGTCTTCCGCGACAATCCACACGATGTTCGGTCGTTCCGCATCCTGTCCCTGCGCGCCTGCACTCAGCGCCAACGACAACGCGCCTGCGCCCGTGCTTTTCAAGAAACTTCGTCGGTCCATGATGACCTCCCATTCACTACAGCAACGTTAGTTCAACGGAATCCAAGTGCACCGATTCTTCGTGTTCTTTGTACCGTTGCGGTGAACAGTCCAGACGGACAAATCTACCGTGAGAAATACCACGTCAAAACCTCAGGCCCAAAGAACAAAAACAACATCCCACCGCCGGCCAGAAACGGTCCAAACGGAAGGTAATGACCTTCCACTGTAATGCCATCGTCTTCATCATACTCACTCGGTCTGACCTCAGGCTCCATAGTCGCTTCAGAATCCGTGTCGTCTGTTTGTACGATATCCGAATCGTCGTCCGTCGTCTCGGCATCGTCGTCTTTCGTAGATGCAAATTTCGGCGCAAGAAAGACAACGGGCATTCCAACAATTAGTGCCAACCACGATGCGGCCATCAACGTTCCGAATGCACCTTGCCACCCGAGAAACGCGCCCAACATCGCCAACAATTTTACATCGCCGAAACCCATCCCCGGCTTTCTTAATATCCATACCGTGATGCGGTCCATTGTAAGAATGATGCCACCACCAACCACCGCGCCGAGAGCCGCGTCCCAAATTTGGTCGACCCGCAACCCCGTGTCCGGAACCCACCAAGCCAGCACCGCGGCGGCAATACCCAGCGGAATCCCCGGAATCGAAACCTCGTCCGGAATCGTCCAATCAATGACGTCTTGCACCGTGACGATAACTAGCCCGACACCGAAGACCATATAAATTGGCGTGGCGATCGAAATCCCAAACTTCAGATAGACGCAAACGAACAATACGCCGGTAATCAGCTCCACCAACGGATACTGCCAATGAATCGGCAACCCGCACCCCCTGCATTTCGCGCGCAATGCGATCCAACTGAGGATGGGGATATTGTCGTACCACGCGATATACGTTTTGCAGCGTGGACACCGTGACGGGGGCCGAATCACCGAAAGCCCCAACGGCCAACGCGCGATACACACATTGGCAAAACTACCCACCACCGCGCCAAACAAGAACGCGGTGAGAATAAAGAAATTGTGAAGCTGTTCTAACTCTTGGGGATGCAGCACGCGCAGAAGTATGCGCGACGAGACCGTCGGGCGCAAACTAGAGCGGAATCACGTTGCGGCGCCAGAATAATCGAAGACAACGTGAACCGCCACAGCTGTCATGTCGAGCGAAGTCGAGACATCTTCGTGAATACACTGGTGGACTTTTAGGTACCCAGTAAGATGCCTCGGCTTCGCTCGGCATGACCCATTGGATACATACATTGATTCTTGAAAAAACAGTTTGTCGCGACTATGACTACGCCGACCTATCAAAGTTAATGCGCGATGGGCAAAAAAAAGGGCCGCACGACGATTGCCGTGCGGCCCTGAGTTAATCGGTGTTGGGGAAGGTGGTTTAGAAACCGCCCATGCCACCCATTCCGCCCATGCCTCCCATACCGCCCATTCCACCCATGCCGCCCATGTCGGGTGGGTGACCGCCGGCTGCTGCCGGTTCTTCGGGTTCCGGCAAATCGGTGATTAAGCAATCGGTGGTGATGAATGCGCCCACGACACTGACCGCATTTCGCAACGCGGTCCGAATCACTTTCGCAGGGTCAATGACGCCGTTTGCGGCGAGGTCTTCGATATCGCCTGTCGCAGCGTTCAAGCCATAACCCGCTTTCGCTGACTCGACTTCGCTGACTTTTACGTTGCCTTCATAGCCTGCATTGTCCGCGATTTGCGCGAGCGGTGCGCCCAACGCCTTCATAACAATTTGCACGCCAATCGCCTCGTCGCCTTCCAGCGAGAGTTTCGACAGCGCTTTACGCGAACTCAACAGCGCAACGCCGCCGCCCGGTACATAGCCTTCTTCGATAGCCGCACGCGTCGCGTTCAATGCGTCTTCGGTGCGTGCTTTCTTTTCTTTCAACGCGATTTCCGTCGCAGCACCGACCCGAATCACTGCAACACCACCGGCCAATTTTGCCAGCCGTTCTTGCAGCTTCTCGCGGTCATAATCCGACGTCGTCGCCTCAATGTTCCGGCGAATTTGATCGCACCGACCGAGGATTTCCTTTTTCTTTCCGCCGCCTTCAATGATCGTCGTGTCATCTTTGGTGATGACGACATGCTTGGCCCGGCCTAAGTCCTTAAGCTCAATGCTCTCAAGCTTGGTGCCCAGCTCTTCACTGATATACGTGCCGCCGGTAAGAATGGCGATATCCCGCAACATCTCTTTACGACGGTCGCCGAATGCAGGCGCTTTAACCGCGGCGATTTTCAACGATCCGCGAAGACGGTTCACGACCAATGTGGCCAGTGCTTCGCCGTCGATATCTTCGGCGATGATCAATAACGGTTTGCCCGTCTGGGACAAGGCCTGCAATAACGGCAGCATGTCCTGCATCGAGCTGATTTTCTTTTCGTTGACCAGGATGTAGCAATCGTCCAACGCCGCCGTCATCGTGGCCGGGTCTGTGACGAAATACGGGGACAAGAAGCCACGGTCGAACTGCATGCCGTCGACCTGATCCATTTCCGTTTCGAGGCCCTTGCCTTCTTCAATCGTAACAACGCCATCTTCACCAACGGTATCAATCGCATCGGCAATCATCTCACCAATACTTGTATCTCCATTCGCGGAGATGGTCGCGATCTGCGCGCAATCCGCACGGCCTTTAACTTTCTTACTCGACTTCTCGACTGCGTCCAACACAACGGCGAGCGCTTTTTCCATTCCGCGCTTCATGTACATCGGATTCGCGCCAGCCGTTACGTGGCGGAAACCTTCGTGCAACATCGCCTGGCCCAACACAGTCGCCGTCGTCGTGCCATCACCGGCCACGTCATTGGTCTTTGTCGATGCTTCACGCAACATCCGCGCACCCATGTTTTCAAACGGATCCGGCAGTTCGACTTCTTTTGCTACGGATACGCCATCCTTCGTAATCGTGGGGGCACCGAATGATTTTTCCAACAGTACATTTCGGCCCTTTGGGCCCAAGGTCGCCTTGACCGCATTCGCCAGGACATCAGCGCCGCGAATGAGCGATCGCCTTGCTTCCTGATCGAACGACAATTGCTTTGGCATGGTGGATCTCCTTTAAGTGGGGCGGTTTAGAAGGCCTCGCCCGATGGCCGCCAAATTCATGTAGTGTTAGCACTCTATTAGATCGAGTGCTAACAGAAGAATTCTAGCAAAACAACGCAAACCCTGTCAAGGATTCATCCAACATCCATTCACCGATATCCGAGAATGGGCCCCATTGGATTGGATGGGTCCGATGATTCGAACGCCATCGAAACCGATTCGCCCGGGATCGGCCCTGCGCGTCCATTCAAATTGAGTCGCCATTGCCGATTAACACACACGCCAGATCGACTCGATCAAGTTCGCTACGGATCGGACTCCACACTACGAATCTTGGCTTGGAACAACCACAAATTCGGCGGGATTCTTGACATTGCCGCCCCCAAACGTGTACCAATATGGCCCTTTGTGCCTGGCCAATGTGATTGCCGGGCCGCAGCATTGCTATACAGGAGAACAAGAAATGTCGCACTACGTGGCCGAACCATGCATTAAATGCAAATACACCGACTGTGTGGCCGTGTGCCCGGTCGACTGTTTTCATGAAGGCGCCAACATGCTCGTCATCGATGAAGATGAATGCATCGACTGTGGGGCATGTGTGGACGAATGTCCCGTCACCGCTATCTTTCCGGAAGAGGATTTACCGGAGAAGTGGGAACACTTCATCGAAATCAACAAGGAGTATTCGCCGAAGTGGCCGGTCATTAACGAGACGAAAGATGCGTTGCCGACTGCCGAAGAATTCAAAGAAGTCGAGGACAAGAAGGACCAAATCGACCCCGCAGCGGGCGAAGGTTCCTAATCGCGCAAATTGCTCAATGATCAAGAACGCCGCCAACGATAGCTCGTTGGCGGCGTTTTCTTTAGATACTCACTTGGCCTTAATCTTCATTGCTTCTTCGCCAAGGGACAGGCTGGTGACTTTGCCACCGCCGGATTCCTCCCCAATGGCGAGGGTGGTCGGCTGACCCGCGTAGGCCAAAGCCGGGTTCTCCAGCTCTTCAATAAACAATTTCGGCTTGCTGATGGGATCGGTTCGCTTCATCGTGGTGCCTCCGCCTCGTCTTAAACAGTGATTGTATCCCACTCTACCCCCCGCCCACCACGACCGTTACACAACGCACCGTTCATATGCTATCGTGACCCAATCTGGAATTCGCCGCATCCGATGCGCGCGATGGGACTGATACCGCATCCACGATCTTGAGGAGAGATTCATGTTAGACGCGAACGGTAAACGCATCTCACGGCGCGACTTCACAAAAGTCTCCGCCGCAACCGGCTTTGCAATCCTAAGCGCATCCAAAGCAAAGGCGCAGAGTAAGGAGACCTTGAAGTTTGGGCTGTTGGGTTGCGGTGGTCGAGGCACCGGCGCAGCCATGCAGATGTTGCAGGGCAACGACTGCGTGCAACTCACCGCAGTGGCCGATCTCTTCGAGGACAAAGCGGACGCCGCGCGAAAGAAATATGAAGGCAGTCAAGATCCGAAAGTGCAAGGCAAAGTCGCCATTGACGACGATCACGTCTTCACCGGGTTCGATGCGTACAAACAGATACTCGCTTCGGACATCGATATTCTAATTGAAGGCACGTTACCGTATTCCCGTCCAAAACACGTTGAAGCCGCCGTCGATGCGGGTAAACATATCTTCACCGAAAAACCTGCCGCAGTTGACCCGGTTGGTATTCGCCAGTTCATCGCTGCCGCCAAGAAATCTAAAGAAAAAGGGCTCAGCTTCGTCACCGGTACCCAACGCCGTCACGAGACACCGTATGTCGAAACGATCAAGAAGATTCACGATGGTGCCATCGGCGACGTCTTAGGCCTGCGCGCATACTGGTGCGGAACGTTGCCATTCGCACGTCCCCGGAAACCGGATCAGAATGAGTTCGAGTACTGCATGAAAAATTGGTATGCGTTCTGCTGGGTCATGGGCGATAACATCGTCGAACAACACGTTCACAATCTCGACGTCGCGAACTGGGTCATGGGCGGACCGCCTGAATCCGTCTTCGCATCCGGCGGTCGCGCATGGAAAGATGACGATCCCGTATACGGCGATCTCTACGATCATTTCTCTTGCGATTACGAATACGCGGGCGGCGTCCAGCTCACGAGCATGTGCCGGCACTGGGGAAAAGCCGATGGCGGCGTCTATGAACAAGCCACCGGCACCAAAGGCCGCAGCAACTGCCGCGACATGCAGGACACACCCAACGAAAACATCATTAACCCCTACATCCAAGAACACATCGACCTCGTGAATAGCATTACCGGCGACGGCCCCTACCTCAACGAAGGCGTCCGCATGGCCGAAAGCACCATGACCGCCATCATGGGCCGCATGTCCGCCTACACCGGCGAACGCCTCAAATGGGACGACGCATTGAACTCCGATCTCAGCATCGTCCCCGAAGTTTGGTCCTTCGAAGAAGGCTATCCAGTAGGACCCGTACCCCGCCCAGGCTGGGAAGAAGCGTAGATTTTCAACAACGGGGCGCGAGGAAAAATCCTCGCGCCCCTTCTTTGTTTTTTGGAGTGCGGTAGCTTGCTACCGCTTTTCTAGGCGAAGCTAACTTCGCAGACCAAGTATGATGACCCTGCACCGTGAGCAAGCTTGCGCACTCCATAATGAGTTACTAGAAATCATCGTCGACGTTCACACGATCCGACTTCATCGCTAAGACGGTCTTCCGAAAACCTGGATCCGACTGATTCATAAACCACGCCATCGAACACCAGGGATAATTCTCCGCATTACCAACCAGCCCATGCTTCACCGGATTGTTATGGACGTAGTTCAATCGAGCCAGATAACTCTTCTGATAGGTCAAACACGTATCGCGATACTGAAACCACACTTTTCTTCCGGACTCGCCATCAACCCGATTCAACCAAATCGCCGCCTTCGAATGTAAGGCCTTAACAAACTTACGTAGCGTATTCGCATCCTCTGGTGCCATCGCAACAAAGTGATAGTGATTCGACATCACCGCCCACGCCTCCAACCGCCAATCGAACCGCTTCGCTTCCTCGAACAGCGTTGACAGGAGAAAGTCCCGCTTCTCCGGTGTATCGAAAAACGTTGCCTTCTGATAGGTCCCCGCCGTAACAAAGTAAGCAGCGCCCGGCTCAAAAAGATGCGAAGGCGAATGATGCCAAGTTCGATAATCTTCGCCCAAGACATTCTCCCCTTTTGGAGTGCGGTAGCTTGCTACCGCTTTCACCAAGCGAAGCTTGCTTCGCGTACGCTGATCGAACAAACATGGCACCGTGAGCAAGCTCACTTCGTAAAAGCGCAAGCAAGCGTGCGCACTCCATAATAACTACATACTCATATGAGAACTAGCACAGTTGTGCGCTGTTCGATACAATCGACTTCATGCCCACCGATCAACCACCCCGACCCTTCGCAACTCGCCTGATTAAGCCAGCCCTTGGGTGTACAGCATGTTTGGCTGCCGTCGCCCTCATTCTCGCAATCACTTTATTCTACGGGTCAGCAGATTATCGCGCCTACAACGCGCTGAATTTCGATATGGATATCGCTGAAGTAGAAGACATACTCGAACATTCTCCAGAATATTCATGCCGTTTCCAATCGTATACGGTTTACTACTTCTTCGTTCGCCAGCGTGAATTCGATGAACACAAGGACTTACTCACCGATAAGAGTCTATTTCCGGATGTGGTTGAGTCGTTAGAAGATTTCCCCATTGCGTACGCCACAATATGGGTAATGGTCAACGCTGAAGGATTGGTTGTCGCCTATTCGTGGATGGGCGAGGAGTATGATATTCATACCTCGATAGGCGACTTCCCAGGAACGTTGATAAGCCAACTCCCCGACGATTTCTTCAACAAACTCAGCAGCCAGATCGAGTAACCCTATGGAGTGCGGTAGCTTGCTACCGCTTTCACCAAGCGAAGCTTGCTTCGCAGACCGAATGCAGCGATAACGCGCCGTGGGCAAGCCCACTCAGAAAAAGCGCAAGCAAGCGTGCGCACTCCAAAGTAGTCGCTCAACAAATCGAGAGGCGACATCTCGTGAACGTTGATAAGCCAACTCCCCGACGACTTCTTCAAAACGCTCAGCACCCAAGTCGAATAATCTTTTGGACTGCGGTAGCTTGCTACCGCTTTCACCAAGCGAAGCTTGCTTCGCAAGCATTGATCGGAAAAATGTGGCACCGTGAGCAAGCTTGGGCACTCCATAACGGCCTCAAGTTCCATGCTACACTTGGGTCCATGATCGTCAATCGACCTGAGATTGCACCGGCGCCGACCAACCCGCCTCAGCCGTTTGCGATAAAGGTCATTTTGTTTATGATTGGAATGACCTTGTGGGTTCCAGCGCTGTTGTTTGCCGTATTCATCACGGCAGCGCTCATCTGGATGTTGTTCGACCTCGTCTAGTCGCCACTCGCGCCGCCCCACGCCATCCGCTACAATCGCTCACATGTCTGCGGAACGCGCTGAAGTCTTAACCGTCAACCAGCTCACGCGCAAGGTCAAAGGCCTGATTGAAGGCCAAATTGGCCAAGTGTGGGTGGGGGGCGAGATCTCGAATTTTCGCGTGTCACCCGCAGGCCATTCCTATTTCACGCTGAAGGATAAAGACAGCCAGCTCGATGCCGTTATGTTTCGCGGACGCCTCCGCAAGCTCGGCTTTGATCCGGATAGCGGTATGGATGTTGTGGTCTACGGCTTGGTCAGCGTTTACGAGAAACGCGGCAGCTATCAAATTGTCTGCGAAGAGATGCACCCCAAAGGTGTCGGCGCACTCCAACTCGCGTTCGACAAGCTCAAACTCAAACTGCAAGAAGAAGGCCTCTTCGACGAAGAACGCAAGAAGCAATTGCCGATGTTGCCCCAACGCATTGGCATCGTCACATCGCCCACGGGCGCGGCCATTCGCGACATGCTCAACGTCATCAACCGTCGGTTCGCAAATGTCCACGTGATTCTCTATCCCGCCCGCGTGCAAGGCGAAGAAGCCGCGCCTGAAATTGTCGAAGGCATTCGCGCACTCGACGCATACGGCGTCGACGTGATGATCATTGGTCGTGGCGGCGGATCGCTCGAAGATCTCTGGCCGTTCAACGAAGAGATGGTTGTCCGCGCGGTATCCGAAACCAACACGCCAATCATCTCCGCAGTCGGCCACGAAATTGATTTCGCGTTGACCGACTTCGCGGCCGACGTGCGTGCACCAACGCCGTCCGCCGCCGCCGAACTCGTCGTACAAGAACGTGCTGCATTGGACAAACGAGTCCAACAACTTTCCGAACGCCTTACAAAGGCAACAACACGGTCAATCGAACAAGGCCGAAATCGATTACGGCTCGCACGTGCAAGTTACGTATTTCAACGTCCTGAAGAACTGGTCCGTCAACGACGCCAACAAGCAGACGAATTGCGCATGCGGCTCCACGATCACATGGCCGATTCAGTCGCGGAAGCTCGACAACGCCTGGGGAGGGCCGTGCATGCACACGGACTGTTGTCCCCGGCGCGCAAGGTGTCCGACGCCCAACAACGGCTCGCACGGTCACGCGTCAATCTAGGCCGAGCGGCCCGAGGCACCGTCACCGACGCACGCAACCGGCTCGCACCCGTCATGGCCCAACTCGACGCACTCAGCCCGCTCGCCGTACTCGCGCGCGGCTACGCCATCGCCTGGAACACGACGGACGAGACTGTGGTCCGCGATGCCGCTACACTGAAGAAAGACGACGTACTGACGCTCCGCTTCGGCAAGGGCGGCGCAGCAGCACGCGTCGAGGAAGTGGACAAAGATTAACGACAACGTGAATATAGATCCGGGAGGGCCAAGCTCCGCCTTGGCCATGGACGTGCAGGAGCGCATCCCTCCCGTGTGATGAATTGACCCGGCCAAGGTGGAACTTGGCCCTCTCTTGAACGGAACAGGATTAACTCAATGTCAGAACCAAAATTCGAAAAAGACCTGGAAACTCTCGAGAACATCGTCGAATCATTGGAACAAGGCGAACTGAGTCTTGACGATTCGATCAAAAAGTTTGAAGAAGGCATCAAGCTTTACAAGCGGTGCGAGAAAGCATTGTCTGCCGCCGAGAAAAAGATCGAGACGCTCACTAAAAACGCGGAGGGCAAACTCGAAACAAGTCCACTCGAAAACGATGGCGAAGAAGAAGCCACGCCGGAGAAGTCCAGCGATGACGGCGGCGAACTGCCGTTTTAGCATCGGCTTACGCCATACACTTTTTGGGGTGCATGTGGAGTCATCACTAGAAAAAAACAAGAGTAACGCCATCGCGTTCTACAAAATGGCGTATGACGGCAATCCCAAAGAAGCAGTGAGGCTCTATGTCGGCGATCAATATATCCAGCACAATCCCCTGGTCGCTGACGGGAAAAAGCCGTTTATCGAGTATTTCGAACGGATGGCCAGCGAGTACCCAGACAAAGGGATAACCTTTGTACGATCAGTTGCGCAAGCCGACATGGTCGCATTGCATACGCACCAGAGATGGCCGGACGACCAAGAATATGTGACCATGGACTTTTTTCGATTCGATACCAACGGTAAGATAGTCGAACACTGGGACAGCATCCAGAGTATCCCTAAAGAATTCGCGCACGACAATACAATGTACTGAGGTGATGTTCTGTGTTTCACAAATTCGCGCGACTATACGAAACAAACCAAGAACGTAAGGACGAGTCAGTTGGCCGCAGTTTTCAGCCGCTACCCGTCATCCCCGCGAAGGCGGGGACCCAGAATTCCCACCTTCGCGGGAATGACGGCATTGAGCTAGATTCGAAAGATAGTCATGCCCACTGCAACCACTAACGTAACCGAATTCCTCGATGCGAAGGCTAAACGCTGCGAAACGGCGATGCGCAATCACCTCGACGCGCTGGGCGATGTCCCGCCGGAACTTCGCGAAGCAATGGCGTACAGCCTGTTCGCTGGCGGGAAACGGTTACGACCCGCGCTCGTGATGGGCGCAGCGGAGATCATCGGCGACGATGATTCCGCCTCGTTGCCTGCCGCGTGCGCCATCGAAATGATTCACACGTATTCGCTCATTCACGATGATTTACCGTGTATGGACGACGACGACTTGCGTCGCGGGAAACCGACGGCACACAAACAGTTCGGCGAGGCGATTGCAGTGCTCGCGGGCGATGCATTGTTGACGATAGCGTTTGACCTTGCCGCCAGCACTGACCGTACCGATGTCGTACGTCTCATTGCGCAAGCCGCTGGCGCTGAAGGTATGGCCGGCGGCCAAGTTCTCGATATTCAAAGCGAAGGCAAAGAAGTCACACTCGACGAACTCCAAAAAATTCACGCCGCGAAGACCGGTGCACTCATATCAGCATCCGTCTGCGCGGGCGCCATGTTGGCCCAAGCCAACGCAGAACAACTTGCCGCAATGAAAACGTACGGCGAGCACCTCGGGCTAGCCTTTCAGATCGCGGACGACATTCTCGACGTAGTCGGCGACGAAGCCGCCATCGGCAAACCCGTGGGCAGCGATGCGGGCCTCGACAAATCCACCTACCCCGGCCTTGTCGGCCTCGACCGTGCACGGGAACTCGCGCGTGAAGCTGCCGATGCTGCGATCGAAGCGCTCGCACCCTTCGACGACAAAGCGAACACGTTCCGTGCACTCGCCGCATACGTCGTCGACCGGAATTCATAACCGGGAATACCATTTCGCAGCGCACGCATTCACGGTATACTACCCGTTTTCATTTGGGGGAATTTCGTGATTCTTTGGTTACTACTCGCAACAGCAACTGCACAGGTCGCGCCCGACCCGCTAACGATTGACATCGATCCTGAGAAACGGATCGCAGTCCCCTCGGGTACGTTCGTCGTGTTCGCCGACGAGACCGCAGCATCCAATGCCCCGTGGTTCGACGAACTTCAGGAGGCGGCTGGCGGCGGTCTTCGCAGGACAACCGCCTCCCGCGTTCGTAGCGATGCCTTCGCGATATACATCGGTGGAGCCAAGAGTCATCCATCATTTCGCGATCGCCGGTTACGCCGCTGGTTGGACGATGCCGCCACCGTTGGTCCACAAGGATATCGATTGCTGATCGATAAACGCGGCACCATCATCGCTGGCACAGACGAAGCTGGCGCGCGCAATGGTGTCACGACACTACTCCAACTCTTCGGGGAAGATGGTTCTCTCCCGCAAACCCAAATTCGTGACGAACCTGAAATAGACATGCGTGCAATTCGACTTTCCGCACGGCCCGATGCGGATGGTATTCGCGCCCTCGCCAACGCTCGCTGCAATTTAGCGATCATCGAATCCGACGATTGGTGGACCTTAGAAGGCCAGACCGCTCAGGCATGGCGCACAACCTTTTCCGCGTTACGCGTTGCGGGCATTGAACCCGTCCCCGCAATCGATCCGACATCCGAGGACAGTCCGCTGTCCACGCGCACACCTTCCGCGGCCCAGACTCAGATCGGGATCGACCAAGTGGTGCTTTCCGATGAATCCTGGGCAGCCTTAACCCATTCGAATGTCATCGAAACGCAATCCTCACCCATCCGCGTGCGTGCCAACGGCGAATATTTCGAAGCCGGTCGCGACTATGTCATCGCGCCAGGCGAAACCATCGCCCCATTTGCAGAAACGAATCCACCGTGGCAAATTCGCCGTGTCGCTAACGGTGCCATTCCCAAAGGCGAATCTGTCGATGTGCTCTACAGCTACATCGCCCCAGACGCCCAGGCCGCCAACCCGCTCGCGCCGGAATATCGCAAAGCGATCCACGATACGGTTCACCGTATCGTCGAAGTCTTAGCGCCCGAGTACCTGCACGTCGGACACGCGAACCGGAATTCGACACCGCCGCGACGTGGAGAACGCGATCCGTTTGCCGAGTCCTTGAACGCTGTAGTGTCTGCCGCGAACGGAAAGGTGAGGCTGATTGCCAACGCGAATGCGCTACGCCGACAGCGTTCGACCAACTACATCGTTTTGCTACCACGCGACGCACTGCTCGATGTGCGTACACCCCTCGGTCCACCTGCAATCGCTTCATCCGAATCCGCCGATATCGCTTGGGCTCAGAGCTTGGGACGCACGGTATTGCTCAGCACCGAAGCCGATCCACTGGCCGCGCTGCCCCGCTGCGAATCCGCGGCCCGTGCGCAACACGTCGCCGGCATTATCGCTACGGACGTGGATGTCGCGAGAATCGCGTGGAGTCCCAGTCGATCAACACTTCCGTGGCCGCGCGTATTGAACCAATACTTCGGATCACGCCTCTGGAAACCTGGCGACGTCGCGGCATTCGAAGCGCTCGTTGCACGTGCGAACGAAAAGAGCACAAGCGGCATCTCGCCTGAGAAGGAACTGACCGCATTTCGCAGTTGGTTCGAAAAGAACCGTGGACGCATCTCCGCCAAAGACGCCGAATTTGTCGAAGGGCACTACACGCGCATCCTCGAATGGATTCGATTGGAATCCGAGTTTCGGCGGGGCGACAGACGAAATACCTTGCGCGACTTGACCGACCTCGTGCAACGCCACGCCGCCGCGACACCCAATTACCCCGAGAATCGCCGCAGCACCATCGTCCACACCATCGACAGTGCAGCACGCTTTGTCCCCTCTGCGATTCTCTTCGGTACGCCGGTGCTACCCTATCGCGCCATCAATCTTCCCGGCAGTCACACGCTGCTCGAAGTGCCCGCGCGCCCCGAATTCACCGACCGCCAAGGCGCGACAGAGGTCCTATTCGATCTGCTCGAAAGCCCCGGCCCCATTGTCCGAATCGATTTCGACACCCTCAACCCAACGCGCATGTCCATCGACCGAAGTACGAACGGCACCACATTCGAAAACGTACAGACTTGGCAGAACAGTCGCACCAAACCAGCGGGGCCGCCGCTCCTTGTTCAACGCCCGTTCTCTGCCACGGCATTCACTTTGACTGTCGAAGGCAACCCGCCGATACTCCGCAGCCCCCGCGTGTTCGCATTGAAAGATGTACCTGCCGCCATCTGTTCTCAGACCGTGAACGCGCCTGAGCTGGACGGCAATTTTCGCGAGTCGTGTTGGCCACTGGATGCGCAAATAAACGGTTTCGTCGAAACGACTCAAGGCCGTTTCGCCGCTGCCGCCACAACCGTTCGGCTAACCTACACACGTGACGCGCTCTTCCTCGGCGTCTACGCACGCGAGTCCAGAATGGAAACGCAAGTGGCCGATATCGATCGTCGCGACGGATCGCTATGGACCGAAGAAGCTATCGACATTCGTATTGGCATCGGTAACGACAAATTCGTTTTCGCGACCAACCCCAACGCTGTGCAATTCGACAGTAAAAACGGCAATCCTCAGTTTGACGGACAATGGACGGTAAGCACAAAGCGATTCAAGACTGGCTGGTCCGCCGAAATCGCGCTGCCCTTCAACATGCTCGGCAAACGACCGCGATCCGGAGACGACTGGCGATTCGACACCGTCCGATACCGCCACAACGTCGAACAATCCACCTCCCACTGGGCCTACCGACCCAACGCTGAAAATCCACGAGCGCCTGGTCGGTTGATTTTCAACTGACGTCAAGCGGGACTCCCTTGCGGGACGAGGTCAATTTGTGTGATTCCGCAAGCAAGCTTGCTCAGAGAAAGCGGTAGCAAGCGACCGCACTCCATATCGATTCGCACTGTTGTGATGAGAGTTGAAAAGCCGCGTCTAGGAACCCGTTTAATCAAAACATCGATCGACGTGTTCACTTTCACCATAAGAGACAACCATTTGGAGTGCGCAAGCTTGCTTGCGCTTTTACGAAGTGAGCTTGCCCACGGCACCAGGTCGCTACCCTTGGGCAGCGAAGCAAGCTTCGCCGGGGAAAGCGGTAGCAAGCGACCGCGCTCCATAGGGTTATTCACGATTGCGAAATTTGTTGAGTGTTCAACGCACGCCAACCCCCGCGACTTGATCGCCCGGCCGGGCTCCTGTAGAACCGCTGCAAACCATTCACCGTGGAGAGTTTTATGCTTGCATACGTCGTTGATGGCGACGCCCAGTTACAAGATGTTCCCGACCCGCAACCGCCGCAAGGTGAAGCGTTGGTCCGGGTGCTTGCTGCTGGCGTGTGCAACACCGATCTCGAAATCCTCAAGGGGTACATGGGTTTTAGCGGCGTTCTTGGCCACGAGTTTGTGGGCGAAGTTGTCCAATCGGATAACGATCATTTGCGTGGCAAACGAGTTGTCGGCGAAATCAATTGCGTCTGCGGACAATGCCGGTACTGTCGACTCGAAATGCCTCACCATTGCCTCGACCGCACGGTACTCGGCATCCTAAATCGTGACGGCGCTTTCGCTGAATATCTCACGTTGCCCGAAGCCAATCTCCACGTGATTCCCGACGCGCTGCGAACCGATATCGCGGTCTTCACCGAACCGGTCGCCGCGGCTTTCCGCATCACCGAACAAGTCGCGCTGACTCCCGAAGACCGTGTGATTGTCCTCGGCGACGGAAAACTCGGCCAACTGATTACACAGGTGCTAGCACTTAACACCAAGAAAGTGACGTGCGTGGGCAAACACGCCGCCAAACTCGAACTGATTCAACGCGCCGGTATCGAGACGTCGAAGATTGATGATCCCATTGATGAAGGCGCTGACATCGTGGTCGAAGCGACGGGATCCGCCGCCGGACTTCAACGCGCACTCGAACTCGTACGCCCCGAAGGCACAGTCGTTCTCAAGACCACCGTCGCAGGAAAGACCGATCTCGATTTCAGCGTGCCCGTAATAAATGAAGTACGCGTGATTGGTTCTCGTTGTGGTCCGTTCCGCCCGGCGATTGAGGCCTTAGCGCTCGGCACGGTCGATGTAGCCCCGCTCATCAGCCATCAATTTTCGTTTGACCAAATCGACGAGGCGATCGAAGCGGCCCGTGACCCTGATTGCCTCAAAGTACTAATGACCATGTCGTGAGTACGGAACCCACACCGAATCGTTTCATTCGCGATGCGTTGGCGTTGACAGCATTGGCCGCCGCATATCGGATCGCATTCTGGATAGCAATGCCCCGCGTCATCGACACCGCCGACGCGATTCATTACCTCACCTATGCCGAACACATTCTGCAAACCGGATTCACCGGACTCGACCCACGCATCACACCACTCTTTCCAGCGTTCACCGCGCTATTGGCATCACTCGGAATCGAGATCGAATTCGCCGCACGGCTCGTGTCGTTTATCGCAGGCATCCTCACCGTCCCCGCCGTGTACTGGCTCTCCCATTCACTCTTCGGCCAAATGCCTGCCCGGTTCGCAGCACTCGCCGTGGCGGTTTGGCCGTGGCTCGCCGATTACTCCTGCCGCGTCGCGCCCGAAGCGCTTGCCGTGTTCTTCTGGATACTCGGTGCCACGTTAGTCGTGCGTGCCGTCCCGAAACGTTGGCCGTTACCTGCTCTAGCATTTGCGTGTTGGTTCCTTCTTCATCTCACCCGACCCGAAGGTACCGTCCTGTTGGTCGCTGTCGCAGTCGCGGCATTCATTGCGTATCCACAAACAACCATAGCGGCCCGCGCGCGAAATATTTCATCGTATGCTATCGCCGCCATAGTCGGCCTCGCCGCCTACGCGTTCGCCATGGGCGCGATGACAGGTCAAACCTCCGTAAGTGGCCGCGTGCCCGACGCCGCCGGATCACTCCGACATGTATTCATCGATCGCGGCCCGGAAATGGTCCAAACATTCCTCAAACTTTCCACCGAACTCTTGCCCGTAATGCTCGGCCCGTTCCTGCTGCTGTTCGCCGGTGCTGGTTTGTTCATGCGCCGCGAATCCTCCGACATGATTCGCGGCGAACTGCTGCTCATCTTCCTCTGCGCCGTCCAGTTCGGCTGTGCCGTTCTCAGCACCTACGCCGAACCCCGCTACCTCATGCCCGTCATCATCGTTGGTGCAATCTACGCCGCACGCGGCATCGCATTGGTGAGCAAGGAAGTGGGAGAGACCCGTCCTTTGGTCGGTCGTTTACCCGCCGCTGGCCTCGTAACCATCATGCTCATCGGCACCACGGCGACCCTCCTGCCCGAATACCTCGGCCGCGTCCCACGCGAACCCCGCGAATATAAAATCGCAGGACGCTGGATGCGCGACAACGTCGAACCCGGAGTTATCTTCACACGCAAACCACAGATTGGTTACTACGCCGGAATGGAAACCACCGGCCCACTGCCCGCGGAATCTCTCGACGAAGCAATCGTTCGTGCGCGCCATGCCAATGCGCAATACGTCGTCGTTGACGAGCGCTACACCGCCCAGATGGCACCCGCCCTACGACCTCTTTTAGATCCTATCAACGCACCGCCATCGCTAACGTTACTGCGGTCCGACCTCTCGCCGTACGAGCAAGCGCGCATTGTCATTTACCGCTTATCGCCCGCAGACGAACCCGCGCAACCCTCGTGAAAACACTCAGCGTCTTCACCGGCGGAATCGGCGACACGCTACTCGCCGGACCCGTCTTCGTCCATCTCCAACAACGAGGCACCCTCGATCTCGCTGGCAATCCGGAACGACTCGCGCTCATCCAAGCCGCTGGTGCATGCGACAAAACGCACGATCTGGATCACATCGAGTTTCACACAATCTTCGAAAAACCCAGTGCTAAACTGCGATTATTCGTACAGCAATATGATCGCGTCGTCGTATGGATGCGCGACGATGGCATCATCCAAAAAGCACTGCAGGAATGCGGCGTTGCCAACACCCAAGTTTATCCGGGTCTACCGCCGGAGGATTGGGCGAAACATGCTTCGCAGTACTACGTCGAATGCGTGACTTCATCGGCTCCGATCAAACCTCGCCCTCCCTTTAGGATTACAGAATGGGAGGGCGAAGCTCCTGCTGAACCGCAGCACGACACCATCATCCACCCCGGCAGCGGCTCTCCAAAAAAGAACTGGCCCATCGAAAATTTCGCCGCGATTGCCAAACAATTGGAGAAGAACGGACACCGCATTACGTGGATTCGCGGCCCCGCCGAAGAAGACATTAAGTACCCAGGCGAAGCGTACATCGTCGCACCCACCGACCTGATGGACTTAACAAAACGCCTCGCGACTGCAAGCTTATACATAGGAAACGACAGCGGCATCACCCACCTCGCAGCGGCCACAGGCTGTAAAACCATCGCGATCTTTGGGCCAACCAACCCCTCCACCTGGGCACCACTTGGCAGGAATGTACACATCGTTCACGACACACGCTGGCCCAAGCAGGAAGCCGTGCTAAAAACACTCTAGTACCTCTGCACGGTTAAAGTTTGGAAAAATGGGGACTGTCCCAAGAGCAGTGAGGCACGAACGTAACGCGTGGACTGTCCCCGTTTTTCCCAATGCAAAAGACAGACTAAACCACCGTGGGTACGAATCAATAACCATTTGGACACCACTAGTCAGCTAATCTACGCTGTAGTCGCGCCAACGCAGACGCCCATCGAATTTCTTCCGGTTCCATGGCGCGACCACGTTCGAGCAGTTCTTCATAATACTCATCGTTCAACCTCCTAAAGAACCACGCAGCGTTCCACAGGACGTCCGCATCATCAGGATAGCGATCCAATTGTTCGCGCCATAAATCGGAGATTGCCGAATAGTCCGCGTCGTCGATTCGAAAGGGCATCGCCGAACGCGCGGGATACGTGTACATATGGCCGGGAAGATTCTCAATGAAGTAACGCGCATGCGGGATCTGACGCTGCATTTCGGCAGCAATTCGCTCGTCGTCTTTCGCCCTCCGGGCTTCCGTGTATCGCTCCCAATAGAAACTAATCAATTTCAATCTCGCATCATGGTCGGCTGGCGACTCTTCCAACCGGCGTTCAAGAGCATTGGCCTCGTCAACGCTGAGCTGGCTGCCCTCGCCAAGCAGCGCCCCGGCCCTTGCCTCCGCGAAATCAGGATTTGTTTCTATCGTGTACGCGAGCCAGGCACACGCGGGTAAGAACGCGCAGCACAGCACCACTAGGAACCCGACGACTACTTTTTGCCCCAAGGTGAACCGGTCGTCCGCTGGGTCGACACCCTCCCAGGCCAACGCGATCCGCCGACGCCGCAGGATTTCGTTGTGTCGTGCAAGAGGTTTCGGCAATGACACGACCATTAGGATCAGAACAGAACTAGTAAACGCGATGTTTATGTGTACGCCAAGGAGAACGCAAATGCCTGCCAACGCCAGAAACGATGTGACAAGACAACCGACGATTTGGAAAGGAATTCTTCGCATCGCACGTGTACGGTCAACACTTAGTCGAGTTGTCTTCGAAAGAAAATATGTACCAACATCGACGGGCGGATCATATTTCTGAATTAACCGCAACAACCAGACGCTAACAAGACCGTGTAGAACACCTAACGCCAAGGCCAGCCAAGGCCTCGCAAACACCCATTCGTAGATCGTTGGTGTGCCTACTCCGGACTGTTCCGATTCGAAGATCATGGCCTGATATGGGGACAACAAAAAATGGGAAAAGATTTGGAACCCGAAAATGGGTATAACGAACATAAGATACAGCAATGGATTCATTGCCAGCGGGTACCGCTCAAGTCGTTTGCGATCAATGGCGGGTGAGGAATTCATCAACCGCAATTGTACTACATGCTTAGCCGGTCGCCATCTGTGTAAATCTGCGGACTTCGCTCTTTGCGCCTTCGCGGCTTTCCAGCAAGCCGCGCAGCGGATGCGTCGGCATTTGCGTGAGATGTCTCTCGACCTGCCTAATCCAGATTGATCGTGTTCCCCGAGGCTGCGGAATCGTGCGCAGCTTGGACGACGTGCATGTAGCGGAGGCCGTCTTCAAAATTGGGGTGATAGTCAGCGCCGGTGCGAATGGCATCAATAAAATCGCTCTCCACGCGCCAGTTCTTTAGGTCGTATTCGTCGCCCGAGGCAATTGTAACGGGTGCCATTTTGTCGCCGACTTTAGCGAAGTGCAGTTGGTCGCGGAAGACATCGTAGTGCAACGTGCCTTGCGTGCCGTAAATGTGAATTTCGTCGACGGCGTGGTGGGCGACCGTGCTCATGGTGTATTGGACGGGCACGCCGGATTGAGTTTGGGTATTGAGTAAGTATTGGTCAGGGATTTCGACGTTGACGTGTTCGCCCGTTTCGTCGATACGTTGCTCAGCAAAGATATTCGATCGCGCACTGACGGATTGCGTCCACCCGAACCAGCGGTGAATGACCTCGATGTACATGCCGAGGGTGTGCATGTTGAGACCGGAGAGCCGGTGATCTTTGCGCCAGTTTAAGGGCGTAGCGGGGTCCGCGAATGCGCCGGTGAGGCTGTTCACGCGAACCAACGTGATGTCGCCCAAGTCGCCGCGATCAAGAATCTTGGCGATGGTCTTATCAATTGATAGGCCAAACGGTACGGGACATAGCATCGCTACGCGATCACGGGCTTCCGCCGCGTGATACATGGCCCGTGCCTCGCCATAGTTCATCGACATACGCGCTTGACAGAAGACGTGTTTACCCGCTTCCAGCGCAGCGATCGACATCGACTTGTGCATGTAGGGCCACGTGCCAATGCAGACTGCGTCGATATCGTCACGCGCGATGAGCTCTTCCCACGTGTCGCATACGTTTGCAATACCGAATTCCTCGGCGGCACGTTCACTCGATTCACGAGATCGATTGACGACGGCGCTAAACTCGAGGCCGTCGATGCGTTGAAGTCCGGGCATATGCCGTTGTCTGTAAATACCGCCGAGACCTATGAATCCAAGTCGAATCGTGTTCATTGATAACTCCACAAATATTAACCACCAAGGCACGAAGGCACGAAGGCACCAAGAATTAAATGAAGAAGTGCAATACTCGATTCCTGTGGTCTAGGCCGAAGCGAAATTGGTGAGAGAGATTGTCACGCCGCTTCGCTCTTCGCAATGACGATTGGATTCTTTGTGCCATTCTTTGTGTACTTCGTGCCTTTGTGGTGAATCAATTGTTTGTTCTTAACAGAAACTTCTGTAAGCGCGGCAGGTCGTCCGCATTGATGAGGTCGACGCCTGAATCGATCAAGTATTGCCACAATTCTTCGTTGTGTGGGAGTGCCCAGAATCGGACGATACAACCTTGTTCATGTGCGCGTTTTACATCGTTCACCATGTCGACTCGTACGTTATCCGGCATCTCGCCGCGACCGTTCCATTTGTAGCGAGTCCACCAGCTATCACTGATCAACGGAATCAGATTCGTATTGATTTCGCTCTCGATATCTGGAAATCGACCGTCGATTGCGGCGTATCGTACTGATTCGGCGCGTAATGTTTCGATCGGACGGCTGCCCGAAATGATGACGGTGACCGCTTTTTCTTCGGTCGATTTCGGGGTGTATCGTGTAAGAATGTCCTTGTACTGTTCCAGGACGGGGCGCAACGCGGTATAGGTTTTTTCGCCGCTTGTCTTGAAGTCAATTAGCAGAATGAATCGGGGGCCATCGGGATAGATGTGTCCGTCGTTTGATCTCGCACGCTCACGCAGCGGGTCGAGATAGAGTTTTTGCAACGTCCGGCCCGGCTCAACTTTGTCCGCATCATGCGCGACCAGGAGTTCGCCTTCGACGAGATGTATGTCCGCCTCGACACTGCAAAATCCGTGGTCGAGCGCATCGAAGAGGGGGCGATCATGTTCATAATCATTGTGCGCATGCGCGTTCGGGAGGGGGGTAGCGGGGGCGGCGACAGCAAGCGCTGAAACGAATGCCACCGAAAAAACCGTCATTCCCGCGAACGCGAGAACCCAGCTGCGTCCGCGAAACGTGGATTCCCGCCTTCGTGGGAATGACGGACTGGAGAATAGGGAATGGTTGATGGGTCGTAGCATAGACGGGAACTTCTTTCTCGAATGAAAGGCTTAGGGTGCGAAACTAGATCGCGCTTGCGTGCCCCAATGCCCGTCTCGATTAGTCACCACGTACAACGATTCATACATCGCGATTTTCTTGTCGTCTTTGTCATAGCGCGAAAACTGTACCGCGATATGGACTTTGTCTTTGCCGGATTGAACGATGGTACGACTGTCCCACACGCTGTGGTCCCAGCCCGTTTGTTCTATGAAACGATCGAAATCCATATACGCCGTATACTCTTCAGCATCTTGCCAGACCCGGACTTCACCACCAGCGATGCGAACGTGTGGATAGTTGAGTGTCTTTGCCCAGGCAGCATCGTCGCGCGCGTTGAATTCAGTCATGAATTCGTCCAGCGCAGTCATGGCCGCCGTTTCATCGAGCTTCTCCTGTGCGTGAGCCAATCCGATGACAGCGCCGACACCAATAACGATCAGCAACGACCCAACTGCAAACCGAGTGATTGCGTGTTTCACGACTCATCTCCTGCCCTATGGTTTTTGCGGAGCCCGATTACGGTTACCGTCGTCAATGAAACGCTCCAGACTTGAGTCTTGCTCACGTAGAGGCAGCAACTCCTTCAGCTTTTCTTCTGCGAAATTCGAGACTTCTGCATTGAATGCATTCTCCGACACGTTTGCGATTTCTTCCAACGCTTCCGGGTCGTCTTTCGCTGCTGCCGCATGTACGGCAACATACGCGCGGCCTGCCGCGATGGCCAGACCCCGTATGTCGTCAAATGGATCTTCTGCAGTATCAGACTCGTCTTTGGACTCATATGCGGCACCGATTAGATCGCGCAATACTGGTGCCGACTCAGGACTGCCGGCGGCCTCGATCATGCCGAACGCGCCTTCGCGAATACGGGGTTCAATTGCGGGTTGGACCAAAGCGTGGGCCATATTTCTCGCTATTTCCAGATTGCCACTGCGTTGTTCGCCTACGGCTAGCTTAAAGTACGTGTTCGCCAGTTCGTCTTTTTGGTGAATGGGCGCGACCGCGACGGCAGCTTCGAATGCATCCGGCGGCGGCACATCGCCGAGAACGCGGGCGGCGGTGAAACGGACCATTGGTGATTCGTTGTGCCGCGCTTCATTCAGAAAGCGGTCAACGCCTTCCGGACGGCGTTCTGCGATAACTTTCAATAAGACACGTTGCTTTGCTGGATTCGTTACGGCGTACGCGCGAACGAGATAATCGTCCAATTCATCGATCTCCGCTTCGGCCAGCGTGCTTTCCGCTACGTGACTAATACCACGTTCCAACAAATAGCCGAGCGCATGCTCGATCAGTCTTGGGGATTGGGCGTTCTTCAATCCGATGAGCGCTGCACAGGCGTGTTGAGGGGAAACGGGAAACGACGCCACGGAGGTGTACATACGCTCCGCATCCGCACGCTTTCCTTGCGCGAGCAACGTATCCGCCGCTCGCAGGAATCCATTGGCGTATCGTTTACGGTCGGCGATATCTTTCGCGTGCGTGCGCGGGATGATTTGCAGCGGGGCGACGCCCAACCGCGTGAGGACGTCGAACGCCATCCACGCTTTTTCACGGTCTTCACTTTTCGCGGTTTCCATTAGGATGGGGATCGCATCTTGTGCATCGCGGTTGGCGACGGCATAAAAAATTCCGGGTTGTGCCGCATCATCAACCGTCGGTGCTGCGGCTAACAATGCTTGGGCGACTTCCTCGCCCGGAATTCGTTGCAGCGCCATGCGTGCACTGTCCGCAATTTCCGCGTCAGACAATAAATCAGCGATTGCGGTAACGTTGTCCGGACCGCCGATCCAGCCGAGCAAAAAGATCGCTTCACGGCGTGTCGGTGCGGGTTGTCCTGGCTGCGCGAGTTTGAGCAATGCTTTCGGTACTTCACCGTTCGCGTCAGCCCCCGGTACGCCAGCCGCCGCGACGACGCGCACAAGCGCTAACCGCGCCGCGCGCGCCACTAGGTATTCATCCGATGCAGCCAAAGCGCCCAAGGGCTCGATAGCGCCCGCGCCCGCTGAACCTGCTTGATTCGCGGCAGACATACGTGCTTCGTTGTCATCACCGTTTAGCGCGGCGATGAGGTCTTCAACAGCATCGGCTGCGGCTGTAGTGGAAGCGATTCCCATGATCGCGAGTGCAATGAATCTACTGGTGTGTCGTATCATTAAACGTTCCATATTCCACGGCCTGGGCGAGCGAGCAGGCGGTTTGCCTGTTCGTCGCCAACAATGGTTTCGGTATCCGGATCAAGGGTCAAGGGCCTGCCCAACCGCGCCGAAATCTCGGCCAAGATGCACAGCACCGCGACGCGATGCCCCGCTTCGATGTCCATAATCGGTCGTTCACGCGTCTTGATGCAGTCCAACCAATCCTGTTGATGCCCCGGACTCTTCGGTAGGTGTACGCCATCACCTGGAGGTTCGTACGCCATCGCTTTTTCTTCGGTGTAACAACCGCCGTCACCGCCGCGCATGATGAGCGTGTCGTTTTCACCTTCGAAGACCGCGCCGAATTTATGATCCGCTGCTGCGACACCCGGTTGATCCCACGTGATTTCTAGGTCACGATGTTCATACTCGAATTTCGCTTGGAAGGTCGGTCCTACGTCCCACAAGCCATCGACCGGCGGTTCGCCACTCGCGGTGACCCGGCGCGGATACGTCCCGTCGAGGTCGAGCGCCCATTGCACCACGGAGAAGACATGTGCTCCGCGGTCGCGAATGAACCCGGCACCGAAATCCATCATCCAACGGAAATTGAAATGAACGTAGTCTGGGTTATATGGAATCCAACGCGCCGGCCCAAGCCACATGTCCCAATCCAAGGTGTCCGGAGGTGGTCCGAATTTGGTGGGATCGCCGCCCGGCGTCCAGTTGTTTTCGTGCCAACACGTAACTTTCTTTACACTTCCGATCTGGCCGTTGCGGACATAGTTCGCCGTCGCATGACCGCCCACAGTCGACCGGCCTTGCGATCCGATCTGCACAACACGTGCATAGCGCCGCGCCGCGCGTAACATCGCTTGGCCTTCTGCAATCGTTTTGCTGTTCGGCTTTTCGCAATAGACATCTTTTCCTGCTTCACACGCCCACGTCGCCATCACACCATGCCAATGGTCGGGTGCAGCGATGACGACGGCGTCGAGATCGTTGCGATCGAGGACCCGTCGAAAATCGTTGTAGAGGCCGATGCCGTCGTCGCCGACAATTTCCGCCGCGATGTTGCGGTGCTTCTCGTCCACATCGCAAATTGCAGCGATCTTGGCCCCGCGATTGTCCTTGAACATATTGACATGGCTACGGCCCTGGCCACCGACACCGATGTGCCCAATAACCACACGATCATTCGCGCCTGGTCGACCGGGCTTCGCCAACACCCCCGTCGGCAAGATCATAGGCGCTACGACTGCAGCCGCACCGGCTTTAAGAAAAGAACGGCGATTCAGCTTCGTCCCTGGAATTGACACGGTGGAGCCCTCCTCATGCGTTACACAAAGTCGAGCCTAGTCCATCGCTGATTAGCAATCAAGCGGGCCAGCGTTGACGGCGTGGGCGTGCGCACCTACACTGGTCGTTTAATGAGTGAGCAATTCGGGAGGGACGCGCTCCCAGGTAGTTCTCCCGGGAGGGCGAGGCTCCTGCCGAGCCGACACTAATGGAAAAACGAGGATGAACTTAATGACCAGATCGCGTCACGCCGTACTCCCGCTCGTTTGCTTAGTGATAAGTGCGGCAACAGCTCAGGAAGACCCGTACAACGTACTCGGTGATGACTTAGGGGGTATCGCACCGAACCGCCTCGTACAAACGTACTTAAACCGGCTCGCCGACAAGGCCATCGAAGCGCGAGCGAAGGAACGCGATGCGTTGACCGATCCTGAAGCACTTGCGGAATATCAGAATCGCCAGCGTGATTTCTTTGAACAGCAACTCGGCGGATTTCCCGAGCGCACGCCGTTGAATCCGCAAGTCGTCGGAACGCTCGAGCGCGATGCGTTCACCGTCGAGAAAATCATCTTTGAAAGCCGTCCCAATTTTTTCGTTACGGCTGCACTCTACCTGCCCAAAGGCAAGGGGCCATTTCCCGGTGTATTGGTGCCGTGTGGTCACAGCGTAAACGGCAAAGCAGCGGAAACGTATCAACGTGTGAGCATTTTACTCGCGCTCAACGGAATGGCCGCGTTGTGTTACGACCCGATTGGTCAAGGCGAACGCGCGCAAACCTTAAAAGAAGACGGATCGCAACTGCTGGGATCGACGCTTGAACACACCATGGTCGGCGTCGGCAGTATATTGGTCGGTACCAACACAGCAGCGTATCGCGTTTGGGACGGCATGCGGGCTATCGACTATTTAGCTGGCCGCTCGGAGGTCGACGCTTCGCGTATCGGATGCACCGGCAATTCCGGGGGCGGCACGCTCACCAGTTTCCTGATGGCACTGGATGATCGCATCGCGTGCGCGGCACCGAGTTGTTACATCACATCATACGAACGTCTGCTCGACACGGAAGGCCCGCAAGACGCAGAACAAAATTGGTACGGCCAACTCGCCCACGGATTCGATCATGCCGAATACATCCTGACGCGCGCGCCAAAGCCAACGCTACTCTGCGCAGCCACCCGCGACTTTTTCGATATCTCTGGGACGTGGGACACGTTTCGCACGGCGAAGCGCTGGTACACGCGGTTAGGATATCCGGAGCGCGTTTCAATTGCCGAAGTGGATGAAAACCACGGGTTTTCTGTTGGCCTACGCGAAGCGGCAGTGTCCTGGATGGCGAGGTGGTTGCTTGATCGGGACAAGCCGGTGCGGGAATCCGAGTTCGAAATTTTTTCGGACGCGGAACTGAAATGCACTGATGACGGACAAGTCTTGCTGTTGGAAGACGCACAGTCCGTTTTCGATTTGAATGTTGCGCGGGGAGAAGCGTTTGCCAAGACGCGGGCGGACCTGCACAAGAATCTCACGCAGAACGAATTGTTTGAAGCCATCCGCGAGACGACCGGGTTCCGAGTCGGTGATGAATTGCCGAACAATGAGTTCTACGATATCGGGGAGAGTACAACGAGCGGCGTGCAGATTAAACGGGTTGCCATCGCGCCGTCCGACTCGCATCCGATACCGACAGTGATCTTGATGTCGTCTAATCCGTCCGGCGAATACTATCTGTTCGTCCATGGTGAGGGTAAGACGGTTGCGCTAGCAGAAGACGGTAACGCTTGGAAACTCGCGAAGAAAGGTCACACGGTTATGGGCATTGACCTCAGCGGCATCGGCGAAATTGAAACACCGGAGAACTACAAGGGTTGGGCGCAATACTTCAGCCGCGATTGGCAGGACTATTTCGCGGCGTACTTGGTCGGAAAATCCTTCGTCGGAATCCGTACTGAGCAAGTCTTGTACGCCACACGCACGTTGCAGCGGTACGGCGGCGCTCCATACAATGACAAACCGATGCACATCGTTGGCGTTGGTGAAGCGGCTCCAGCCGTCTTGCACGCCGCAGCATTCGAACCTGACTTGTTCGCATCGGTCACCCTCGAAGACGAACTCGAATCGTGGACGGGCTTGCTCAATCAACGGGTAACCCACAATCAGTTATTCAACACCGTTCACGGCGCGCTTCTCGTCTACGATTTGCCAGACCTTCGCGAAGTCTTACGCGCCAAAGGTCTGTTGCGCTGACGAACGAAGCGTCGTCAGTTCCGCGAATTCGCGATGAGCACCATACGCACAAGGTTGGTAACCGCCATGGCGGTTGCCGCCACGTAGGTCAATGCCGCTGCGTTGAGCACTTTCTTCGCGCCGGTCAGTTCATCTGCCGTGAGATATCCGCCGCTCGCTAGGGCGTTGACCGCGCGACGGCTCGCATCGAATTCGACCGGCAACGTCAGTACTGAGAAGAATACTGCCAACGTGAACAAGCCGATAGCCGCTAGCAGCATCGTTTCGCTGAGACCAGCGGGCATGAAGAGTCCGATGAAGAACAGCGGAAACGCGCCCATCGAACCAATTGAACACACGGGATAAACGACGTTGCGCACCATCAGCGGCGCGTACGCCCGGTTGTGTTGAATGGCATGGCCGACTTCATGTGCGGCAATGCCCAGCGCTGCGACGCTTTGACCGTTGTACACTTCGTCCGAAAGACGCAATGTGCGTGAACGCGGATCATAGTGATCGGTCAAGTGTCCCGGTGTTGCTTCGAGTCCAACGGCATCGGATGACCGGAGTCCGTGCGCGTTGCTAAGCGCTGGGACATCCGCGTCATGCATGACATGCTGTGCGACTTGTGCGCCGGTCAATCCTGCGCGCGTGCTGATCTGCGAATATTTCGCGTACGTCGACTTCACCTTGTGTTGCGCCCACAACGCAAACGCGAACGCGGGTAAGAGCAACACAATCGTCGGATCGAAAAAGCCAAAAGGCATTACAAAATCTCCTAGTGCAATTCAGATTGCTGGACTACGTACCAGCAAGGCTCAAGTGGTAAGAGCATGATTCGTGCCAATCGGGTACATCGAGTAGCGATGTAGTTGGTTCTCTAAAGACATATGGTGAAATCGGTTAGCAATCGGTCGCATGGTGTAAGCTCATCGCGTCTTAGGCGTTTGCACTGATTTGAGGTTCGATGTCCCACCTTGCGGCATGGGATTCTCCGGAATCGTTTTTCCATTTTGTGCATTTATGCTCAGGTCTCGGGTGTTAAGAACACGCAATGTCTGTTCAAACAAGGGATTTGTCAGCATTGCAACCCGACGCATCTCGGTCTCGTTCATTTCGCGCCCCCCGAAAGTCAAAGGAATGTGCTTGGAGAGAGCAGCAATCGCTCTCTCCAAGCACTCTATAAGAATCGCCGAAGCGAGTTTGACGTTCGCGGATTAGAGAACTTCCACGTTGACTTGGCGAGGCTTATTGGCTTCGGATTTCGGGAGCGTCATGCGTAGAACACCGTGTCGATACGTTGCTTGAATATTCTCGGCATTCGTAGTTTCCGGCAGCCGGAACTTTCTGGAGAACTCGCCGGTCGCTGGAGAACCCGTGCGCCATGAGATGCGTGTCGCATCTTCGGCCTCAGCTTCATACTTTGCTTCGATCGTGAGTTCCTTTTCTTTCACGGTAACGTTTAACGATTCCGGATTCAGGCCGGGTGCGTCGAGTTCGACATAGTGATTGGCCTCATCTTCGCCAATGCGTGTCGCACGTGGTGCCGGTCGAATCGCATCGGTGGCGTTTCCGAAAAGCCGGTCGATTTCACGTTGCACGCCGCCAAGATTGGACTGCGGGTATACGCTGTAACAAGTTGCCATGGTGTTTCCTCCTTCGCCCTGGGGCGTGATTCCTTAGTTCATGTTCTGTCTAAGGCAATCCGCGTGCCAATAGGAACGGCCTATCCCAGCATTGCGATATTGGCCAGTATTTTCAGGGGTAATCGAAGGTTTTGGCGTCGAGTGTCCTGACCGACATACGGCCCTTGAAATCGCGCGAAACGTTTCAAAGCGCAACGCGCGTTTCATTTCGCAGCACTCTCGAAAGGCACGTGGAAAACCGTCACGGACAGGAAGCGCGGGTTCTATCTCATCGCGCGCGGCGGAGGCAACGATGGTTGTCTAACTGCATCGCGGCTATCGACTAGCCGAATAGGGCTTCGACAAATTCCTGTGCACTAAACGGCTGCATATCCTCAAGGCTTTCACCCACACCGATAAGTTTAATCGGAATGCCGAGCTGCTTCTGAATCGCGATGGCGATCCCGCCTTTCGCCGTCCCATCTAGTTTGGTCAGGATAATGCCCGAGACGTTTAACGCTTCGGTAAACAGTTTGGCCTGTTGCAGTCCGTTCTGACCCGTCGTAGCATCCAGCACCAACAGAACTTCATGCGGCGCACCTGGAATACGTTTATCGAGCACGCGCTGAATCTTCTTCAACTCTTCCATCAGGTTGGTCTTGGTATGTAACCGACCTGCGGTGTCGATGATGAGGTGATTCACACCGCGCGAGACCGCCGCGTCCGCAGCGTCATAGGCGACCGCTGCCGGGTCTGCCCCTTCCTTATGTTTGATAATGGGCACACCTGATCGCTCACTCCACACGGTGAGTTGCTCCACCGCCGCCGCGCGAAACGTATCTGCTGCGCCGAGCAATACGGACTTGCCCTCTTGCGCGAGTTTCGCGGCGAGCTTACCCGTAGACGTCGTCTTGCCCGTTCCGTTTACACCAGCGATAAGTGTGACATGCGGACCATCAGTTTCCGTGGCGAACAATGCATGGTCGGGCGAATCTAGCGCGGCGATGAGGTCCGCTTTCAAGATTTCGTACAACGCTTCAGGGTCCGGCGCTTTGCCCGCTTTCACCGCTGCCCGCATATCCTCAATGACGGTCATTGCCGTTTCCACACCGAGATCCGCCTGGATGAGGATTTCTTCAAGTTCCTCGAAAACCTCATCATCGATCGTCGTTCGACCGGCGAATACCCGCTTTACATTGTCGACTAACCCGCTACGTGTCTTTCCGAGCCGGTCGCGAAGACGTCCGAAAAACCCGGTCTTTGGTTCTGTCATGAAAAATACCTCGTGTTGAAAGAACCGCGAATTCTAACCGGCAATGGCACGACGCGGCAACTATAGCTTTGCGGCAGCGTCTGGAAACTGATAGCATTCCGCTCCTTTCCCCCACTCAGACAGGCACCCATAATGAAAGTCGGCATAGTCGGATTCGCCCGATCAGGCAAAACCACGGTATTCAACGCACTCACCGGTGCTCAGGCGCTCGTTGGCGCATTTGGCGCGCGGGACGCGAACCTCGCCGTGCTTAAAGTCCCAGATGAACGGGTCGATCGCCTCTCGGAAATTCACAAGCCAAAGAAAATTACGTATGCGGAATTTCAGTTCCTGGATATCGCGCCCAATGAATCGGCCGCCGATGCGAAAGCACTCGATAGCGCTGCGCTCACGACGTTGAAGAATGTAGAAGCGCTTGTGCACGTGGTGCGTTGTTTCGAGAACGACGACGTGATGCATCCCCTCGATTCGGTCGACGCGACCAGAGATTGCACGTCGCTCGAAGAAGAATTCCAAATCGTCGATCTCGTCATAATCGAAAACCGTATCGAACGGATGGAAAAGGAAAATCGGAAGGACCTCGAATACGAGACGCTCGTGAAGTGCCGCGATCATATCGAACAAGGCCTTCCATTGCGCACACTCGAATTGGCAGAGCAAGAAGATAAACTCATAATTGGATACACCTTCTTGTCGCGGAAGCCATTGTTGTTGTTGGGCAACTACGGTGAAGATTCAATCGGAAACGATGACCCCGCCGGACTCAAAGCGTTTGCTGACGGAGCAGGACTAACGCTTGTCGAGCTGTGCGGTTCGATGGAGATGGAAGTCGCGCAACTGCCACCGGAGGAGCGCGCAACCTTTCGCGAAGAGTTGGGTCTCGGTGAAGAGTCGAAGACGCTGTTCCTGCAAACGGCCTACGCCAAACTCGGCCTCATCAGTTTTCTAACCGCCGGTGAACCAGAAGTCCGCGCATGGACCATCAAAAAAGACACCAACGCTGTCGATGCGGCAGGCGCAATTCACTCCGACATTCAACGCGGTTTCATTCGCGCAGAAATTGTGGCGTATGACGCCTTCATCGAAGCCGGATCGATGTCCGCCGCAAAAGACGCGGGTACAGTGCGATTGGAAGGCAAAGAATACATCATGCAGGATGGTGATATCGTCTTATTCCGGTTTAACGTTTAGAATGACCCCACTCCGTAATGGACCCAAAGAAAACGCTAGCGAAAGCGCTCTCCGGTTCTCGAAACATTCGATTTGACGATCTGGTATCCTTAGCACAGGCATTGGGTTTTGTGAAGAAACGGACATCAGGCAGCCACAATATTTTTTCACGCCCCGGAATACCGGAGTTATTGAACGTTCAAAATGTGTCCGGCCAGGCGAAACCCTATCAAGTTCGACAGTTATTGCGACTCGTAGAGAAATATGACCTTCGAATAGGCGAGAACGAATGAAGGATTACCACATCAACATATTTTATAGCGAGGAAGATGACGGATACATTGCCGACGTACCCGACCTCGAACACTGTTCCGCATTTGGGTCCTCACATGAAGCTGCTCTAGCAGAAGTTCGAGTGGCCATGGCAGCTTGGTTAGAAACGGCGAAGGCAGAGAAACGACCGATTCCGCCTCCTCGATACCGCCCAGCAATTTATCAAGTGTCTTCATGAACATAGCGATTATCGGTTGCGGGATGATGGGCGAATTGCACGCAGCCTGTGCGGTGGAGGCCGGGTTTCGTGTGGCGGTTTGCGCATCTCAACCCGCTGAAGCGGCGGAGGCGCTGGCGAAAAAGTTTGACGCGGAAGCCGTCGCCGATCCGATGGCGGCATTGCAGCGGGACGACATCGACGCCGTCTGTATCGCAACCCCAACGCCGACACACGCGGACTACGTGGTCGCTGCGGCGGAGGCGGGGAAACACATTTTTTGCGAAAAACCGCTGGGACGTACGCTGGAGCAATGTGATAGCGCGATCGCAGCGGCGGAAAACGCCGGAGTAAAACTCTACGTCGGTCATGTCGTTCGCTACTTCCACGAGTTCGAAGCCATCCGCAGTCAAATCGACGCAGGGAAAATTGGTAAGGTCGGATTCGCGAAGACCTATCGCGGCGGGATTTCACCGATGGGGGCGAGTGGCTGGTTTCGCGACGCGAAACAGAGTGGAGGCGCGACACTCGACCTACTCATTCACGATCTCGATTGGTTGCGGTATGCATTCGGCGATCCGGAGCGCGTTTTCAGCCAGAATCTTGCGGGCAAGACATCGTTGCCCATCGACTATGTATTGGCGACGTTACGATTTCCGAGTGGTGTCATTGCACAGTCAGTCGGCACCTGGGCACATCCAGCCGGGTTTCGAGTCAAAGCCGAAATTTGCGGTAGCGGCGGCATGATTCAATACGACAGCCACGACGCACCAATCGGCGTGATGCCGCGCGAGACCGAGAGCGGTCCCAGCATGATCGTACCGGCTAGTCCCGTGAACGAAAGTCCATACACCCGCGAATGGCACGATTTCGCGGGTTGGTTGAGCGGTGAATCCGAACCTCGTGTCACCCCAGACGACGCCCGTTGGGCCGTCCGAATGGCGCTAGCCGCAATCGACTCCGCCGAAACCGGACAACCGGTGACATTTTCATGACGGTTACGAAGCAGGAACGGTATTCGAAATCACACGCGGAGCGTGAATCTGATTTTTCTTTGCTTCTTTCTTTTTCTCCAAAGAGAAAGAAGAAGGGGGTTTGATGCGGGTTGGTATTATGAGTTTTGCGCATATGCACGCATTCGCGTACGCCGATTGTTTGCGTCGTTTGCCCGACGTCCAACTCGCCGCTATTTGGGACGACGACCCCACACGCGGTACCGATGCTGCAAAACAGTTTGACTCGAAGTTCATCGAAGACCAGTCCGCGTTTTTGAACAGTGAACTCGACGCCGTCATTATCACGTCCGAAAACATTAAGCATCGCGCGATGGTTGAAGCGGCAGCGGCTGCCGGATTGTGGATCTTGTGCGAGAAACCGATAGCCACGACTATCGAAGATGCCAAGGCGATGATCGCGGCGTGCGACGCTGCGGGCGTTGGACTCGGCACGGCGTTTCCGTGTCGGTATATTCCTTCCATGATGGACGTGAAGAAGCGGATCGATGCTGGAGAGTTAGGCGAAATTTATGCCTGTTCGTGTACGAACAACGGCCAATTCCCGGGCGGTTGGTTTGCCGATCCCGCGTTGGCCGGAGGTGGCGCGACGATGGATCATACCGTTCATATCGCGGACGCATTGCGCTGGTTGCTGGGTCAAGAATTCACGAGGGTGTACTGCGAGAACGGCAATCTATTGCGTGATGGTATCGATACCGACGATGTCGGTAGCTTGCACCTAGAGATGGACGGCGGCACGATGGTGTCGCATGTCGCGAGTTGGAATCGCCCGGCGAGTTTTCCAACGTGGGGCGACGTTACGATGGAAATCATCGGCGAAAAAGGCGTGTTAGCGGTCGACGCTTTCAACCAAAAAATCGACGTGTACAGCGATGAAGCCGTCAAAGCCGAATGGGCGAATTGGGGCGATGATTGCAACTTGGGTCTTGTCGCCGATTTTGTCGATGCGATCGCGAACAAACGGACGCCCAACGTGTCAGGGCTCGATGGACTTCGTGCATTAGAAGTGACTACCGCTGCGTATGTATCCGCGCAGCGCCATCAATCCGTCCCTATCGAACAGAATTAGTCTCACGCAAAGTCGCTAAGAGACAAGTCCGCAGATGACGCAGATTCTCGCAGATAGAAAAACGATTGACCGTGAGGTCTTTGGGAAAACGCTCGAACAATTTTCCCTTGGCGCTCATGGCGTCTTGGCGGTTCAAATCCCTTCGCGTCTTTGCGACTTTGCGTGAGAAATAATTAATCGGTCGGCGGCGACCCTTCAGTTTCATCATCCTTCCCAGTGCGTCCTACGGCGTAGATGTATCCAAATGCGACAATGAGTAGGACGACGCCGAGTACGCCGAATGCGGCGACCCGTTGCAGTCCTTCGAGGTTGAGTGCGTCGTGAAGAAAGGCGCGGCCGAGTACGAGTGCGAATACGATGAGTCCGGCATACCGGTAGTATTTTTCTCGTGTCACAGCCGATACACCGAAGATGACCAGTGCGAGCACGGTCCAACTAACGGTGAGGTAGAAATCGCGGAACTGCGGCACGCGCTCGAGTGCGATGACGCCGAGGACAACGGCGACGCCGATAAAGAGTCCCTGGATGGCCATGCCGGCCCGTTCATTCAAGCGCCGACCAGCGAACGCATCGAGTCGTTCTAAGGCGACCCAATACGCTGCGCATGCGGCGAATGCTATCGACATCTGGGTGATAGCCCACTCTTCATTGTAGGCGTATACCACTGCGAATCCGGACGCCAGTACTGCGGCCAGCAGCGATACCGCCGCGCCAGGCAATGACCGGAAGCCTGCCGCATAGACCAGATAACCGAATGCAATTCCGATGATTGAGAGGGCGAACCACGGGTCGTCGATTTCCTGCTGTGCGAGCCGCAACGCGACCAACCATCCCGTGACCAACATGATGGGACCGGCAAACTGAACGAGGGGTCCGCGCTTCGTCCAATCGAAAAAGCGGTCGCCTGCGAGACTCGCCGCGATGAGGCCGACCGCGAGATACGGCCACCATTCCGGGCTATCAAACGCCAACCAATTGATGGCCGCCCAGGCAAACAGCACCGTCGCGATGGCGCTCAGAGCGCCGGGGTGCAGGACGAGATAGGCACCCGCGATAGCGACCGCAGCGGCTGCGATTGCGACGGAGCTCCGCAATTCTGGGAATGTATCTTGAAGAAACAGCGCGAGCGGCAGGGCGAACGCAGCATAGAACACGTATGGACCCCATTCCGACTGGTGGAAGGCAAGCCCTTCTCGGTTTGGCGCCAACCATTTCTCGGTCGCTAAGGCGATGGCCGCCAACGTTGCGAGACTCACGATCGCTACAAACGTCGTGGGCAGACCGTCGACCGCGTTGATCCACTGCAACGACGCGATTCCAACCGCTGCGATGGTGACGAGGAGCGCGGCGAGTCCAAGTGGTTTAGTGTTGATCGCAGTCGCCGCGCCGGTGAGTGCAAATGCGCCAACGGCCAGGACGAGAAACGCATGATCATCATGCGCCAATACGCTGACGTACGGTACGAACAATAGCGCGCCTGCCAACGCGTACACGTACGGCGCTAGTAGACCGTCCAAGAACTTCGGCAATCCGACCGCACTGGGCGGTGCTTCGCAGAGTTCGAGTTGCGATAGCGTAATCCGAGACGGCTCTGCTAACCATGACAGCGTTGGTAATCGCCGCGACCAATCGGTGCGCGCGTACAACACAGCCATCATGAACATCGCGAGCACGGTGATGGCGGCTTGTGCGAGCAAGGCTGAATAGCCTTCTGCGCCGTACGCGATGGAGGACTGCGTATTGAGTGTGTCGGCCGCAACGCCGAACGCGATCACCGCGACGCCGAACGCAAGGACTCGCGTAACGACGAGGCCGCTACGACGTGCGGAAACCAGGAGTGCTGCCGCCTCGATGGCGAGAGACGTCGCCAATGCGTTGTCGCCAAAGGTGTACGCCAGGCCGAGCGTGAGGACAACGACGCCTTTGGTGATGTACGCGTTGTACAGCGGGTCCTTCCCACGGATATACAAGTAAGCGAGCCCAAGAGCGCAGAGCACCGCCGCGAATATATACCGAAAGACATCGTGCTCATTCTCAGTAAACGTAAATCCATTTACGAGTAACGTACCGAGTCCGAAGAAGCAGGCGGTGTTGAGCGTGACGAAGAAACTGCGGAACCACGTGGGGATGTGTTCGCGCCGTAAGGTCTCCGGAGAGAACAACTCGGATAATGCAAAGATGGCGAAATACGATCCCACGAGTACCATCGACGCCCAGAACTCGAACGGAAGATCGTTGCCCTCCGAATTGGCCATCCAAAAGAAATGGTTGGCATAACTGCCGATGATGCCGAGAAACGCGACGTAGTACCACCCATTGCGCAGCAGAAAAAATGCACTACCGACGGCCAGGATGAGAAGTCCGATGACAGGGAAGTTGCCGAGGTCTTCTTCCGTTAGGACGGTGAGCGCGAACGTGAGATGGCCCAACGCCGTGACGAGTACCGCCATCGTCCGAGATTGCCGCCATTGCGCGAACACGGCCCACGCAAATACCACGACGGCGAGCATCGCTATCGTGATGGCCGGTTGTTCAATGATGCGTGCGTACTCGATGTAGTGGGTCGCAAAAGTTACAAAGTAGAGGAACGTGAAGCCTCCACTAAACAGCACGCGGGCGTAGAATTTGTAACGCGATTCAAGCCACGCGGCGAGTCCGAGCAAGATGGCACTCGCTCCGTAACCCAGGGCAATGCGCGCTTCCGGCCCACCACGGTCAGCCGCCATCGTCAGGCCGAGCACAACGGAGATGGTTAGGACTAAAATGCCGATGCGCGGGAGTAAGTACGACGCCAAAGCGATTTCCCAACCCTGTTGACTCGTATCAACGCGCGAAGCAATGAAAGAGCGAATGCGATCACTGACTTCCGGTTGTTTCGGAATCGGCGTCGGAGTCGCCATTGTTGGCACTGACGTTTCTTGTTCAACAGCCGAAGAATCGGACGGCAATATTGCGGCAGCGATTTCCGCTGGCAACGGAGGCGGCATCGAAGGGGATGGCGGCGCTTGAATAACCGGTTCGCTCGCAGGCGCTTGAGCGTCTTCCGCCACGGCTTGTGCTTGCTCATCGCGCTCGTCTTGCTCAAGCGCTTCGACGCGCAAACGGAGCACACGCGCTTTCGCTACAAGTTCGTCAAGTTCCCCACGCAATGCGCGCAATTCATCTCGCGATGCCAATACCGTCTCCCCCGGATTGTACTCCAACGATTATACGCGGAAATGCCGTGAGTCGGATCTCAAACCTTATCTATCCTCTAATTGCCGCGATAGATGCATTGGGCCGTACACGTTTCCGCAACCTGAACCGCGTTTAGGCCGGAAACATTGGGGGAAAGCCGATCCCAGATCCACCGGCTCACCTGTTCTGAAGTAGGATTTTCGAGGCCTGGTATCTCGTTTAGGTTCTGATGGTCGAGCGTGTCGTAGATGCCGCGTAACATGTCGGGAGTGATTTTGTCGGCCGCCACCTCCACGCGAAAACTATGTCCGTGGAGCCGTCGGCACTTGTGCGACTCGGGGAGATGGGGGAGGTAGTGCGCGGCTTCAAATGTAAATGCGACGCAATCTTCACCGGTCTTCGGGTCAAAAGCGCAATCGCCGATGATTTTGATATTAACGCCTTTGAGCATCGGCAATGTTGGCCGAAGTCGCTCGGCAATCCAGTGACTTACGCCTTCGGTGCTTACATCGGAAAGACCATCGACCTCGTTCAAGCTACGGTGATCAAGTTGATCATAGAGCGGATCAAACGCATCCGAGATGTCGGCATAGTCGATGAGCCAGCCAAACTGATCGTCGCATTCTCCTTCGACGCATAACGAGACGCGGTAACTATGGCCGTGGACGCGTTGTTGCACCGCGCCGCCTGTCGCGTTGGCGTGCGCCGCCTCGAATTGGAAAGACTTAATAAGTTCGACGCGCATCTAAACGCCCTTCGTCTCCGGCGGCCAGACGAACTTATGCATCTGCAATTGAAAACGGACGTCGAGCCCGTCTTCCATAATCCATTTCACCAGCGCTTGTGGATCTTGCGGACCGAATACCGGCGAGAACAGGACGGCATTCACTTTCGAACACAAGTCCATTTCGTTCGTCTTATCCCGCGCCCATTCATAGTCCGTGCGATCTGCGATGACGAATTTCACCTCGTCCAGTGGCGACAGTTTTGCGATGTTGTCCCAATCGTTACGCCGTTCTTCACCGCTTCCCGGGCATTTGAGATCCATGATTTTGATGACCGCATCCGGAAGCTGGTCGATGGGCAGTGCGCCGCTCGTCTCGCACAGGACCGTAAGTCCTTCGTCAAGCAGGGCTTGGGCAAGCGGCCCGCAATTGCGTTGACCTAACGGCTCGCCCCCCGTAATCTCCACCAGTGGACAGTCGAGACTCTTCACTTGCGCAACGACATCCGCAACACTCATCGCATCGCCGCCGGAAAATGCATACGCCGTATCGCACCACACGCACCGCAAAGGACACCCCGTCAGTCGTACAAACACACACGGCAATCCAGCCCAGGTCGATTCGCCTTGAATGCTCTTGTAAATCTCGGTGACAGCGAGAAAAGTTGTCTGAGGTTCGGTGTCAGTGGTCATGAAGATATTTCCTAATGGGAGGGACACGCTCCCGCGTGTCCATGATGTGTTGAGGACGCAAGTATGTGCGTCCCTAACAATTTTAGCGGTTGTTCACTTCGCGAGTCATCTTAGCCAGTAGTAAACCTGATACGACTTGGGATCGAGCGCAAGAAACGCAGTCTCACGGAACTCGCTTCGGTCTCCGCACGAGTAGATTTCCCAACTACCGTCAGTTAGTGCCTCGTCATTCCTCAATTCGTCTGGCCACCATCGCGTCCCAGACTTCCTTGGCCATTCGTCGACACTCGATGAAACCGCCTTGAATTCGGAGCGAATATGGGCAACTCCAGCTTCGTCAGTCTGAAACGTTGACCACGCAATACCGATATCCACATTTGTCCGAACGTGCATATCGTCCATTGTGGCCGGCATATCTCTGGGCAGCCATCCCCGCGTAAACAGTGAGTCGGCTTCCGCTGCTGCACGATCTGCGTATGCGCTATCGACCGTCATAGGAAACGCATAGTCCATGTAGATGAGCCCAGCGATAGTCGCACTTATCAAGACGACCACAGCTACACCGATCAAGCCACCTCCGACGAGAAAAACTCTGATGACAGGATTTTCGGGCAATTGGATACTTTTCGGTGAGCTGAACGTAGGCGTCGACATGCTTACACCTTGTAATGGGAGGGACACGCTCCCGCGTGTCCGAGATCAATTGTGGACGCGCAGGAGCGCGTCCCTCCCGATTAAATGATTTCCATTCTATCAAACGTTGCTGTAAGTCCCTATGCGCCAATATAATGCGAGTTCTCTTCATTAAGGAGCGCGAACGTTCATGATTCCACACGCGACACAGCAGCTTTCCGGTTGGGGGCGTACGCCTGTGACCGAGTGTGCCGTGTATCGCCCGGAAAGTCTGCGGGCGATGGAGGCCGTGGTTGCGTCTCACGAGCACCCAAATCTCATTGCGCGCGGTCTTGGACGTAGCTACGGCGACGCGGCGTTAAACGGAGACGGTGCCGTGGTGCTCGCGACACGGCTGAATCGGATGCTGTCATTCGATGCGGATGCCGGTATCGTGATCTGCGAGGGGGGCGTCGGCCTCAATGAGCTGGTAGATGCGCTTTTGCCGAAGGGTTGGTTTCTACCCGTGACGCCGGGGACAAAATTTGTCACCGTGGGCGGTGCGATTGCCAACGATGTTCATGGGAAGAATCATCATCGCGACGGCGTGTTCAGCAATTTCATTTCTTGGTTCGATTTATTGTTGGCGGACGGTTCCGTCCTGCGCTGCTCACGCGAGGAGAATGCCGATGCGTTTTGGGCGACCATCGGCGGCGCTGGGTTGACCGGCATCATACTGACAGTTGAATTGAGTTTGTTGCGCGTTGAATCCGCATACATGAAGATCGATTTCAAACAGTGCAAAGATTTCGACGATGTTCTCGCATCCATGGCGGAATCGGACGAGCGGTACCGCTACTCCGTTTCATGGGTTGACGTGTTGGCGCGTGGCGCACGATTAGGCCGGTCGTTCCTGGCAAACGCCGATCACGCATCGCTCGCTGACCTACCAAAAAATATTCAGCAACCACTCGTCACGCATCCCGCGCGCAAGTTGGCCGTGCCGTTCGAGTTTCCATCCTGGGCGATCAACCCGCTCTCGATTCGTATCTTTAACGAGGCCACCTATCGAACACATCCTTCTCGCGAAGGTAGAATCGTCAGCTACGATTCCTATTTCTATCCGCTCGACCGCATCCACAATTGGAATCGCGTCTACGGCAAACGCGGATTTACGCAATACCAAGCGGTGTTTCCGACAGACCAAGTGGAAGGTATCCGCGAGATGTTGGAGAAGCTAAGCGCTTCTTCGTTGGGTTCGTATCTTTCCGTGTTGAAACGTATGGGTCCGCAGGGGGATGGATACCTATCGTTTCCGTTTGAAGGGTATACGCTCACGCTCGATTTGCCGTTCCGCAAAGGGACCGAGCCGCTGTTTGATGAACTTGACCGTCTCGTGCTGAATCGGGGCGGTCGTCTTTATCTCGCGAAAGATGTGACGACTAAGGCCGAAGTGTTTCAAGCGATGTATCCAAGACTGGACGCATTTCGCGAAATCAAAACGAAGCTCGATCCCAATGGGCGTTTTTCGTCCAGGCAATCGCGGCGCTTGGGAATCTGCTCCAATGGCGAGGCCGCGAATTGAGCGCGCCCATTCGTCCGGCGGTCGTGGTCCTCGGCGTCACATCTGCGATCGCACGCGCGACCGCAAACGCTTTCGCCGAGGCGGGACACCCACTGGTCGTCGCCGCCCGCGATGAGACAGAGTTGAATCGGATCGCTTCGGACATTCGCGTGCGCCACAGTGTAGATGTCCACGCGGTTGTGTTCGATGCCGCGGACCACGCCTCCACCGAATCGGTATGCGACCGTTGCATTAACGTCGCGGGCACGCTGGCTGGCGTCGTCGTTGGTTTTGGATTCATGGACGAACAGGCATCCGGCCAAGCGGATTCAGACGTGATTCGTCAGACCATGAATGCGAATCTTACGGAATCCGCAGTAATTCTCGAACGGTTTGCCGCGCACTTTGAACAACAAGGCGCGGGATTCATCGTGGGTGTAGCGTCGGTGGCGGGGGACAGAGGCCGGCAAAGCAATTACATCTACGGCTCAAGCAAAGCTGGTTTCGCAACGTATCTGCAAGGACTACGCAATCGCCTGGACAAACAAGGCGTGCGCGTATTGACCGTCAAACCGGGCTTTGTCGATACGAAAATGACCTTTGGTCTACCGGGGCTGTTCTTAGTCGCGACACCCGAATCCGTCGGACGAACGATTCATCGTGCGGTGCAACGCGAGAAAGACGTGATCTACGTCCCATGGTTCTGGCGCTACATCCTGATGATTATCCGTGCGATTCCTGAACGCGTATTCAAGCGGCTATCCCTCTAGCGAGCAATCATTTCAGTACCAACCCCAGCAGCGTCACGAAGTTGATCATAGGCCTCTTGAAAATAACCAACGTACACATTCATATCCGGGATACAGGCGGGATCGCCTGCCAACGTAACTCGAAGTTCAGGGCCGTATGTGATTGCCACAAACACAAGACCAGTCGCCGGGGCCACAGGAACCAGCATCCTGAAGTTCTCGATTTGCCGTCCGCCCATGTACCCCGTGACTTCGGGCCAGCGGATATTGCTTGAATACAAATTGCGCGGCAGATTCTTCTTGAAGCGCATGATAAGCCCGTTGAACAACTCGGACGTAAATGTTGCGGCTAGCAGCCTTAGCAACGGGGCCGGCAGAAAGAACGTTTGCAGCGTGAGCCTTTCCAGCATCGACTGCGCAAGGTTTGCTTCCTTGACCTGACGGGTGTGCTCTGTGATGTGTCGGAGGCGTTCGATAGGGTCCTCGATTCCCATGGGCAAAAGCGTGGGAACGAGTACGGCGTGATTCCCCCAAGCATCCTTGCGTTCCTCATCGCGAACATTGGTGGCGAGCGGGACACGGCAGAACCGTTCCGTGGCGTCCGTACCCTCTTCCCTGGCAATCCTATTGAGCAGGCCGGTTAAAGCGGTCAAGTACACATCGTTGACCGTGCCGCCGAGTTGGCTTCGAATCGCCCGCAACTCATCCAAAGGGAAATTGATGAACCCGTAGTGTGTCCGTCCGGAAATATTGGTGTTGAACCCAAACCGAATACCGGGCAGTTTCGCGTAATCCTTTAAGAGCGCTTTACTTCGCGCGCGTTCGCTCTTGGGGCGCGGATTGGGAGGATTACCAGTCAGCATGCGGCGCGCTTCCGATATACGCTTCCCGGTGCCGATCGTGAGCGCGTTGTAGAGTCTCGTCACTCCGCTGGCCGCCGTGGCGTGAGACATGTCTATTAACTCGGCTGGCTCCGTTCGGGGCGTGGTCTTCTCAAAATCCACAAGTGTCGCAAAGATCTTTTCGCCGCCTTGCCCATCCGTCATGCAGTGGTGAATCTTCACCAACACTACGCCGCGTCCGTCCGCGAGTCCATCAATGACAAAGATTTCCCACGGCGACCGGCTCATGTCGATGCGAATGCTCATTTTTTCCGACACAAACGCATGAAGTTCATCCTCCGTGCCGGGCGCGGGGAGGGTGACTCGGGTGATGTGGTTATCCAAGTCGAATGCGTGATCGTGTTCCCACGTCGGCATTCCAAGACCGAAAGGCGTTTTCACAACTTTTTGCCGCATCCTCGGCATCAAATTTAGCCGGTGCGTGAAGTCGTTAACGTAATCATCAAACGGAACCGGCCCATCCAGGTGGATCAGTACACCAGCGCCAAGGCTCACCTTTTTGGTCTCCATAAAGATGAGCATCGAGTCCCACGTTAGCAGGTATTCAGGGGCAGCCATTTGTGTACGTCTCCAGACGAATCATCGGTTGATTCCGGATTGGATCACCGATCATCGTAAATCAGCACTTCGGATAGTAGAGACGCACTCTGACGACTTCAAGAGGGATTAGGTGCAGCGCATCAACCGATCACTAGCTGGCATTGACTGTGGTCGGCCCCACGGGTTTAAGTTCATCTTCCTCGTTGATATACCGGTGTTCACGTACGGCTTCGAGGAAGTCGCGGTAATAGTCTGGTTTCGAAGAGAGATCATCGATCATCGCGATGCACCGTTCGTAGAAACGTTCGTGAAAGGCGACACCGCATTGCGATATATATTGCCGCGTGACGCTGGTCGCGACTTGTAAACGGTATTGATCGTGCACGCTACCCCCGGCGATGAAATATTGCTCGTACGTCTTCGCGGTAGCGAGTTTGGGACAGGGCGCATACGCGCAATTACCCGGCTGGTTGTCGCCCAGGCCGCATCGATGTGTAGCCACATCTAGAAATTCGCATTTGCCATGGTCCAATTGCTGGAACGTGAACATGTTCGCGTCGTGTGGACTGGGTTCGTCGGATACGTGGTCTTTCCAAAATGCGACGGCTGTCTGGCCGCACGCGTCCGCTGCAACACGAATGTCGTCGAGTGTGGCGGCGGCATGATTACAACAATTTTCGCGCGCGTTGCATTTGTTGCAATTGTACGTCATGGCGACTGTTTGATCTTCGTCGTCACGCGCGACTCTGATGCGATCATCTTGTGTTCCGGCGATCAATGCCGTGAGGTCCGACATGCAGACCGCGTAGTCGGTAGGGTTGTACTGTGATCCGTTTCGCGCGATATACGTCTCCGTGACGGTGCGCGCATGAATCATGTGCAGCAGATCGGATCGCCCTTCGATATCATTATAAACAGCACCCCATTGGATGCCGATATCTCCTTTCTCGAACCCCGGGTCCTGATCGCAACGGTAGGTCGCACAAACCCACGGCCTTCCGGGATGAATCCCGCACCGATTTTCCGCATTGAGATGGATGCATCGACCATCGGCGTCCTTGCGAAGCGTGAACAATGACTTATCGGATCTCGACGAAATTGGAATGAGCCAATCGTTCATTATCTTGGCCGGATCGAGACCGACATACGTTGCCATGCGATCGATATCGCCAAGGCTAACGTTCAGGGTCAGGTCGTAGCAGCATTTATTGCACGTACCGCAATCGAATGGTTTCGCCATTTAGCGTGAACTCGAGACAAAGTTGTGGCATTGGAGGGTCATCATGTACCCAGGTATCGGCAGCAGTGCGAGCAGCTTTAGTCGCGTTGGCGCAGTTGACGATACAGACGACCGCCCCGTAGACTGTTTAGCCCGCCTTGGTAACCGTGGTTGGAGAGTCCCGTGTCAGACTATTTGTTACGTAACCTCAATAACTACAACGCTTTCCGTGGCCCTGTCGTCTTCATCATCATGGACGGCGTCGGCATCGGTAAGCGAGACGAGTCCGATGGAGTCCACCTCGCGTATACCCCTGAATTGGACTGCCTGTTCGAGGCACCATTCTTCACCACGCTGAAGGCGCATGGCAAGGCGGTCGGCATGCCGAGCGATGACGATATGGGCAACTCGGAAGTTGGGCACAATGCGCTCGGCGCGGGCCGGGTGTTTGCGCAGGGTGCCAAGCTCGTTGCAGAAGCGATTAAGAACGGACGAATCTTCGAGGGCGCTGCGTGGAAAGAGGCCGTCGCACGAGCGAATCAAGGCGGCACGCTTCATCTCATGGGGCTGTTGTCTGATGGCAATGTCCACAGCCATATCAATCATGTATTGGCGATGCTCGACCGGGCTGCGGTTGAAGGTGTGCAGCGAGTGCGGCTCCACGTGTTGTTAGATGGTCGCGATGTCGGAGAGCGAAGCGCGCTAGGCTATCTCGAAAAATTGGAAACGAAACTAACCGCGTTGAACGAAACCGGTGTTGATTACCGCGTCGCGTCAGGCGGTGGTCGGATGATTACCACCATGGACCGCTATGGCGCAGACTGGTCTATCGTCGAGCGAGGATGGAAGGCGCATGTACTCGGTGACGCACGCGCGTTCGCTTCGGCTTCCGAAGCCGTACAAACATTCTACGACGAAGACGCGCGGATGACCGATCAGTACCTGGAAAGCTTCGCTGTAGTGGAAGACGGCAAGGCTGTTGGCACAATTGAAGATGGTGACTCGGTCATTTTCTTCAACTTCCGTGGCGACCGGGGCATTGAAATCACGCAAGCATTTGAAAATGAGGATTTCGATCACTTCGATCGACAACGTCGCCCCAAAGTCTTTTACGCGGGCATGATGCAGTACGACGGGGATGCGCACATCCCAAAACATTTTCTCGTAGAACCCTCGGAAATCGACGGCACCATTAGCGAATACTTGTGCGCAACAGGCGTTACGTCCTATGCAATTTCTGAGACGCAGAAGTACGGGCATGTCACGTATTTCTGGAATGGCAACAACTCGGGATTCATTGACGAATCATTGGAAACCTACGTTGAAATCACGTCCGACCTCGTGCCGTTCGACCAACGCCCCACAATGAAGGCAGCTGAAATTACCGATGCGTTGATCGAAACGGTTCGCGGCGGTCAGCACAAGTTTATCCGGGTCAACTATCCGAACGGCGACATGGTTGGCCACACCGGCGTACCGATTAGCGTGCGGATGTCTGTCGAAGCTGTTGATCTTGGGTTAAGCCGATTGCTGCCGGAAATCGAAAAGGCGGAGGGCATCGCCGTCATCACCGCGGATCACGGCAACGCCGATTGCATGTTTACGATGAAGGATGGGAAGCGCGAGCCGATGGTTGCACATACGCTCAACCCGGTACCGTTCATCGTTCAAGATTATTCCGGTGCGAACCACTGGAAGATGCCGACTATCGAAGCACCTGGATTGAGTAACGTGGCGGCAACGTTAGTGACGTTGCTCGGGTACGAACCGCCGACGGCGTACGACCCGTCGCTTTTGGAGTTGGATTAACACATGAAGAAATGGTTGATACGAATAGCAATAGTCGTCATCGTCTTGCTGGCGATTCCGCTCCTCACGGTTGCGTATTGGACGAGAGGTCCGGATCGATCGTATCGCGTCGATTTCGTAATTCAGAGCGAAGCGGCCACCGAAGACGAACCGTTGCAGGTCGGCGCTGCCATGCGCGATGTCACGCCGCCTTTCGATGAATACGAGCCGTGGACGGATGTGAATGCGGATAATCGTTACGACCCAGAAGATGGCGACACGTATGAAGATACCAATGGAAACGGGCGTCCTGATCTAGTTTGGCTAGGCGGATTTGCCGGGAATCGACCCGCGACCGGTGTCCACGATCCGCTATGGTCGCGGGTGATTGCGATGCGCCATGGCGGGGTGACGATTGCGATTGTCTCCATCGACAGTGTGGGTATGACGCACGAACAGTTCATCGCAATTCGGAAATCACTCGATCCCCAATTGGATGTCGATCATGTAATGTTTTCGACCACACACTCACACAGCACCCCGGACACGATGGGGATTTGGAGCAATTCCAATGACCTTCCGGGTCTGTTCCTGGGCACGAATTTCGATGATGAAAACATGGAACGCATTCGTCTGTTGACCCGTGAGGCCATTCATGAGGCGGTCCGGAATCTAGAGCCAGCAGAGATGGTGTGTGCACAGGCAGAGGTTGAAAAGCCGGGATTCGTTCGGGACTCGCGACAACCCGATGTGCACGACCGCATGATCACAATGGCGCGATTCAATCGTCAGTGGACGGATGAAACAATCGCGACGATGGTGTCGTGGGGCAATCACCCCGAGGTGCTGGACGACGATAACACGCTCATCACTGCGGACTTTCCATATTACTGGCGCGATGGCGTTGAATACGGCGTGGTCAATCCGAATGGCGCTGAAGGGTTTGGCGGGATGTGCATGTTCTTGCAAGGGGCATGCGGCGGATTGATGACGCCACTCAATATTGAAATACCGCATCGCGACGGCGAGCAGGTATTCAAGGAAGCAACCTTCGAAAAGTCGCAAGCGCTCGGCGAAAACTTGGCTTTGCTCACGCTGAACACCTTGCGTAGCGATGCGGCATGGAAAGAGGAAAACCCCCGGATCGGTGTCGCAGCAAAAACGGTGTTCGTACCCCTCGGCGGCGTGTTCAAATACGCGATCATGTTGGGCGCGGTGCACCCCGGTTATTTTTGGGGTAAAGCGCGCACCGAAGTGAATGCCATTCAAATCGGCGACCTCGAAATTCTGGCGATTCCGGGTGAAATCTATCCGGAGATAATTGATGGCGGCGTTGAGCAACCGGATGGCGGCGACATCGAAATTGCACCCATCGAGACACCGGGTTTGCGCACGCTAATGCAGGGCAAAGTGAACATGGTCGTCGGCCTCGCGAACGACGAAATCGGATACATCGTTCCCAAGAGTCAATGGGATGTAGAAGCCCCGTTCGCGTATGGACGGGACAAGGCGCAGTACGGCGAAGAAAACTCCGGCGGTCCGGAGACGGCACCGGTTGTGTATCAAGAGTCAGTCGCGATAATGGAGCGCTTACATGGAAACAACTAACGAAATTGGCGGTAAGGCGCAGTACGCGGAAGAAAGTACACGACGCTATGAAGTGGTATTTGGTCAAGACTTTCTAAGCACCGGCGGACTCGCCACGACGAAACCGCTCTGCGCAGCAATGGGCTTGCAAGCTGGACAACGTGTTCTAGATGTCGGTTGCGGATTGGGCGGCGGCGCGTTTCACATGGCCCAATCGTACGGCGCACACGTCACCTGTTTAGACTTGGAACCTGATCTCGTCGCATCAGCACAACGGCGCGCGGACGGCCACGGAATCACCGGCTGCGAATTCCTCGTCGGCGATGTCTTGGAAACGCCACCAGGTGATGCATCCTTCGACTGGTTTCACAGCCGCGATGCCTTCCTGCACATCGAAGACAAGCTCGCGCTATTTCAACGTGCATTCGAATTACTCAAACCCGGCGGCCAAGTCTTTGTTTCGGATTATGGACGAGGCCCGGACCCAATGACCGAAGAATTCAGCAATTACGCAAACGCGACCGGTTACTATTTGCATACCGCCGAATCGTACGCCGAACCCATCGAGCAAGCCGGATTTGAAGACGTTCGCGTCGAGGATCAGACCGCTTCTTTTATCGATGTACTGCATAGCGATCTTGCCTGCATCGCCGACCCCGTCACCGCGTTATCGGATGGGAACCGTACGTACTTATCCGAACGCTGGCAACTCAAAGAGCGCGCATGCCAAGCCGGCGACATGCGATGGTGGCACATCCACGCGGTGCGGCCGGAGTGAGTTCCTCCTCGTCGAGCGATCCGTTTGTTGATGACTTTTGGAGTCGCTACTTCCGGGGGTCACTAATAAGACTCGTTCGATTGTGCGCTGCCGGTCTCGCGGCATGCACACTCTTCTACTTCCTCGCGCCGTACAGCCGGTTAGCGGAAACGACCACACATTTTGTGACCTGGTACGCGGCATTCGGATCGGTTGGCATCGTGCTCGGACTCGCACTACGGCAATGGAAATCGGCGCTCCTCTGTGTAACGTTCACTTTATTCTATTTCGTACTCATCGTGCCGTGGTTCTTTCCCAAGCCTATTCTCCCGGCGAATAATGAACCGAGTCTACGCATTATGACTGCGAATCTACTCTCCATTAACGGACGAATGGATCTTCTTCCGGAACTCGTGAAAGAAACCGATCCGGATATTCTGTTCGTTCAGGAACTATCCCCACTTTGGGCGCGTTCACTCGATCCCTTGAAGAAAGCATATCCATATCACGTTGAACGCACGCGCAGCGACCACTTTGGAATCGGATTGTACAGCACATTGCCTTTGTCAAACGTCGAAGTGTTTAACCTAGCGGATGCAAGGTATCCCGCAATCCGTGCCGACATCGAGTTCAATGGACGTCTTCTTTCGCTTCTAAATATGCACACTGCGCCACCGTTAATGTCCCACATGTTTACGCAGCGCAATTACCAATTGAACGCCGCCGCGACGTTCGCTGAGGGCGTCGACGATCTCGCGATCATCGCGGGCGATCTCAACATTACAATGTGGTCACCCTACTACCGAAAACTAGAATCAGAATCGGAGTTGCGAAACGTTCGGCGCGGCGTCGGTATTCTCCCAACCTGGCCCGCGAACATGCCATTTTTCCAAATTGCCCTCGACCACATCCTAGTGTCGCCGGAAATTTTGACCGTTGACGTTAAACGCGGACCCGATATCGGATCCGACCACCTGCCATTAGTCGTAGATTTGTTCGTGCCCGGGCCAGATACTCATGGGAACTGAGTCGGCCACACTATGATTTGCGGCCACGTTCGTAGTCCCGCCTTTAGGCGGAAGATCGAGTTCATACTCGCCGCCTAAAGGCGGAACTACGAACAATGAGATGACGCTAAAATCGCGATCCCGTCAGCATTACATCCGCACCCGCCCATGCTTTATCCAACCGCGCTTTGATTTCATCCGCCTTCGGATTGTCCGTCGCTTTCATGCACTGCCAAACGCCATAGAGCGAATAACCATTCTCCGGATTCTTCCGCAAGTCATCCCAATACACCACTTCCGCTTCAACGTGTTGCCCCGCTTCAAGCAATACCGCGCCAAGCGAATGTCTCACCGGGTACGGCCAATCCGGCGGCTCGTTATAGAGCATACTGTCCTCAAGACGAACGGCCCGCGACAGATGACTAATGGCCGTGTCATAGTCTTTTTGAGTCGCAGCGATTTCACCAGCGAGGGTGTGCGTGGCAATCGTAAGCACCACACCCGCATTCGAAAAACCCATTAGACTCTCCGGCATCGTTGGGTCTTGCGCAATATCGATTAACTTCTTCAATTCATCCGAAGCATTGCTCGCTCTATCCGTGCGCGCCAACGCCATGCCACGCGCGTAATACCAGATACCACGCAAAAAGGTGAGGTCTTCATTTGGCTCCGCAATCCCTAGAATTTCGTCCCATTTGCCGAACCGCGTCAGCGTGTACAACGGCAACGCTTGAAAGGTTTGATGCAACGCCCAATCTTCACCGGTATAACCCTTGTCAACCGCGTTAGCCGCGACCTTTTTCGCAGACGCGATGGCGGTTGCGCTATCGCCTTCGAACGTTGCGGAATGCACGATGAAGTGCACGTTGTGCGGGTAATAGTGGGCGGGATACATGCCCTGCGCCCGGCACTGCGTGATGTACCCTTCGTCCGCTTTCGCGGCTTCGATGTTGGCCTGGGATCCATCCGCGTAACGCCCAATACGCACATAGATGTGCGACGGCATATGGACGATATGCCCTGCGCCCGGCATCAATTTCGCCAAGATGTCCGCACTGGCCTCCGCGCGTTCCGGGTGATGGGCCTCAACGATGTGAATGTAATAATGGTGCGCGCCCGCGTGGTTCGTGTCCAACGCGATTACCCGTTCCAGCGCGTCGATGATGCCCTGCACGCCTGCACGCGGTTTACCGTCCAACGTCCAATAGTCCCATGGCATCGTGTTCATCATGGCATCGGCATACAGCGTCAGCGCATCCGTGTCTTCCGGATACTTCGCGATGAGATTGTTCATCGCGCTGGCGTACGCGAGATCGAGTGCAGAACGATCTTCCGCATATGTATCGGTGTAGCGCGTGGCCAGCGCATCGATGTAGTCTTGCTCCGCTTCGCTCACCTTACGTTTCAGCGAGACCGCTTTCTGAATGGCCTCATACGTGGACGCTACGTTACCTTCCTGCATCGGCAAATTCAGATTCGGCCCAGTGACAAGCGCCAGCCCCCAATACGCCATCGCGCAATCAGGGTCGAGACGAATGGCTTCCTTAAACGACCGCGCCGCTTCATGGTGATTAAAAGCGTAGGCCATGTTTAGACCTTGGTCGAAGAATAGCTGCGCGCGATCAGACTTCGTCGTGACGTTATGACGGTGATCCCCGAGCCCTTCAAGAACCGGAGCAATCTGCCCGTCCGTCAACCGCGGGTCCTTGCCCAATACCGGGTTTTCCCGGTCTTGTTGCGCGCTTGCATTTAGCACTATCAAACAAGCGGTCAACGTTAGCGCAATCACTTTGAAAAAAGGCGCCGAGACTTTTCGCAAAATCGTACCCTCCCGATTGAATCGTGTTCGTACTTGCCCGCAGCAACATCCAGGCATTGATTTAGTATAGTAAGTTCTCATCGATTGGGGAAATCAATGAACAAACGTTTCGCGGTCTTAGCGACTATCTCTTTACTCGTGGGTTTTGCATCTCAATCCGCCGAAATTCGATTGGTCGGACTAGACGAGTCCGTCGACCTCTACACAGATGAGCACGGTATTCCACACATCTACGCCAATTCCTGGCCAGATGCGGCACGAGTGCTGGGCTATGTTCATGCTTCTGATCGGCTGTGGCAGATGGACCTCTTGAGACGTCAAGCGTCGGGCACGTTAGCGGAGATTATGGGCGAGTCTGCGCTCAAGCATGATATCCACATGAGACGTCTGGGCATTCGTCGCGGATGCGAGGAATTATGGGCTTCCGATTCGTTGCCGCCCGCATTCGTCGCCGAACTTGAAGCGTATGCCGAGGGCGTCAACGCGCGCATGCGGTTTATGACTGCGGAACGTTTCGGCTTTCCATTCACACTACTCGAGTACGAGCCTGAGTCGTGGACGCCCGTCGACTCCCTCGTGTTTATGAAGTACATGGGATGGGATCAATCCGGCACAGACGATGATTTGTGGTTGGGTATCATGGTCGAAAAATTCGGGGCGGAAGCCGTTGAAGAATTATGGCCGATCGATAGGCCCTACGATTCGCCACAGGTGCGCACACCCACTCGCGGGCAACCGTCCATCAACGCAAACGTTTCAAATGCGGAACGTGCATACGCCGCTGCAATGGACGCGATGGGCGACGCATTGTCAACGCGCGGATCGGCTTTCGGAAGTAACAACTGGGCCGTGGCCGGAGAGAAAACGCGATCAGGCAAACCGATGCTATGCAGTGATCCACACCTCGGCTTTACACTACCCTCCGTTTGGTATGCCGTGCACCTAAACGTCCGGGGTGAAAGTATTGCGGGTGTAACATTTCCGACAGCGCCCCACATTGTAATCGGACACAACGATGCCGTCGGCTGGGGCATCACCAATCTTCAGGCCGATGCGGTCGACTATTTCATTGAGTCCCGACACCCGTTTGCGACCGACCGTTATCTACATAAAGGCGTCTGGAAAACGTTCGAAACGCGGACCGAACAGATAGCGGTAAAGGGAATCGGCGAACACACGATTGTCATCGAGTCCACAGTTCATGGACCGGTTATCACGTCTTCGCCGCGAACCATCTCGCTACAATGGACTGGCCTTGGTGCAACCACGGAATCCGTCGCACTCTGGGGAATGAATCGCGCGAGTCACTTTGAGGAATGGTATCAAGCCGCGCAACAAATGACCGTGCCCGGTATCAACTTAGCCTACGCCGACGTACACGGCACCATCGCATTGTACTCAGCAGGGGCGTTTCCGAAACGGTCGAAAGGCGAGGGTCGAATCCCAATGCCCGGCGCAACGGGCGACCACGACTGGGACGAAATGATTCCGACTGATGAGATGCCGCTCGCGTTGAATCCGCCGGAGGGGTTTGTCGCCTCGGCAAACGCACGTCCGGTCGATGGTGACTATCCACACTACCTTGGCTGGATGTGGGATGCGGGGTATCGGCACCGGCGAATAACTGAGTTGTTGAAGAACGCGAACAACGTCTCGATCAACGATATGCGCACGATGCAGTTTGACGTATACGACCTTGCTGCTCAGCACTTCTTGCCCACGATGCTCAGCGAACTGGACGAACAAGATTTTGCAGAGTTTCCGTATCGGCGGGCGATAAACACATTGAAGAATTGGGACTACCGCGCCACGACAGATTCAAACGCCCCCGCGATTTGGATGCGTTGGTTGGATCACTATCGCAAACTCGTGTGGGATGCGCAATGGTCCTCACGCAGTATTGAAAAGCGTCCAGGGTCTTGGGGCTTTTCTGGGATCAATCGGCGCGAGCCCATCATCGAAGTGCTCGAGCACATGACGCGGAATCAGCCGGATTCACCCTGGTTCGATTCGCCGGAAACGTCGTGGAAAGAAACACGGCATGACATCGCACTCGGCTCGTTCATCACCGCGATGGGCACACTTGAACGGCAATTCGGCAAAAATGTCACGGGGTGGACGTGGGGGAATACAAACCTGCTGCGGATCGAGTCGCTGCTGCAAGACCCAGAACTAAGACGCATTGGCGATCCGGTACCGGGCACCATGTTTACGATGAATCCCGGCGGCGATATTGGTCCCGTGAGCGATGGCGCGAGTTGGCGTATGATTGTCGATTTTGCGGCGACGGATGAAAGTATTGGAATATACCCCGGCGGACAGAGTGGACACGCTGATAGCCCACATTATGACGATTTCATGTCGCGTTGGGCGCAAGGAGAATTCGTGCGGCTATACGCCGTGGACGATAGCGAGAAATTGCCGAAAGCAGCGCAAGAATCGGTAATCGCGTTTACGCCATGACACGCTCCCGCATTTGCTAATCCAAATACGTATCGAACCACTTTCCCACATCAACGTATTGCTTTTCGATTCCGCTCCAATACGTGTGACCTCCGCCCGGCTCGACGATGAGCTTCACCGGCAATTCGGCCTCTTCATACTTCGCGTTCAATAACTCCGACTGTTGAACCGGTACGGTCTTGTCCTTCTCGCCGTGAATGAGCAGCAACGGCGGATCATCAGAAGTGAGCTGATAGATCGGCGAAATTGATTTCAATTGTTCCGTCAAGTCCGTAACGGAACCAAAAATTTCCTCGAACATGCCCGGTCGAACTTTTTCGATCATTTTGTAACCATCTTTACCACCCCAGTTGATGAGGTCGGTCGGCGGAAACCACGAGACGATGGCTTGTGTGCGACTACTCACACGCTCAACAAGGTCTTTCGATTCTGCATTTCCATCGTCGCCGGTCATCCCCACCATCAGCGCGAGATGTCCGCCCGAAGATCCGCTGGTAATGCCGATGTTGTCCGGGTCAATGCCATACTCGGAGGCATGCAACCGCACATATCGAACCGAACGACGAATATCCTCAATCATTTCAGGAACGTGGAAACGCGGACCCGTCCCGTGGCGCACCACGAACACCGTGAAACCGTTGTGCAATAATCCCATCCCCCAATGGTCTTGTCGTCGCTTGTCCACGTCCTCCTGCACGTTGGATTTCTTGGATTTCCAACTGCCGCTCGAAACGAGAATAACGCCGATCCCCTTTGCGCCTTCGTCGGGCTGCAACACGTCAAGCGTCAACCCCATACCCGCTTTCTGTCCGTAGACTACGTCTTCAATCGCGGTATAAGGGACGACTAACGATTCGATACCGGCGCGGCTGACTCCCGCAGCCACCAAACACGCGAGGGCAATCAGAAAAATTTGCCCCAATGAATGACATCTCATTTTTGCTCCAATTCAAAAGGTTTGTAGTACCGCCTTTAGGCGGTCTCTTTCGGACAAGAATCACTGCCGCCTAAAGGCGGTACTACAAACCAGCCAACCGTTTGGCGATCAGCTCTAAGGTTACCCGAGCTTCCAAGGCGCGCGATATTCATAGTGCAACAAATCATTCGCTGATTCGGGCAACGTAATACGTTCCGCATCCGCATCCCAATTGATACGGGCTTTAGTATCCAGCGCGATATTACCGAGCAATGCGATCGTCGTCGACCGATGGCCAATTTCGACATCCGCCTTTGGCTTTTCACGCGACTTGATACAATCGAGAAAATTACGCATATGTTCTTGCGTTAGATTCGAGTTTCCGTCCTGCGATTTTTCCTTCACTTCATCCATGCGTGGCGTATTGTCTTGGAATTGGCCGCCACGTTCCGGGCGAATGGTATATCCCCCTCCGCCAGCGTAGAGCGTGCCATTGGTGCCGCGGACTTCAATTTCGGCGCCGCCGGGGATCATTGGTGATCCGCTGGCTTCGTGCTGGCCAAACAACAGGAGTTTACCGCTCGCAAATTCGAATACCCCTTCCATCGTGTCCGGAATGCTCCGTTGATCGTTGACCGCAAACTGCCCACCATGAACGGAGCACGAAGTGATTGCATCTTCATCCGCGAGCCAGCGCAATAGATCGAAATAATGTACGCCCCAATTCGTCATTTGCGACGAATAATCTTTCCACCACCGAAACCGGTACGGTGCAATATTCTTGTTATACGGTCGCTTCGGGCGCGGGCCAAGCCACATGTCCCAATCCAAGTTATCCGGCGCCTGGCTATCGTCCTCAAAGCCAATACCGTCCGGTGCCATGTTGCTGAGACGGTATGCGCGCAACGCGGTGACTTGTCCGAGACCGCCGCTCTGAATCAATTCTGCTAGGTGCGCGTACATTTTCGATGAACGTCGGTGCGTGCCAACTTGTACAACCCGTTTGTTGCGCCGTGCCGCCTCGACCATTTGCCGACCTTCATGGATCGTGAACGACATCGGTTTCTCGACGTACACATCTTTCCCTGCGTTGCATGCATCGATAGTCTGCAAAGCGTGCCAATGATCCGGCGACGCGACCAAGACCGCGTCGATATCATCCCGATCCAACATCTCGCGATAGTCGGTGTATCGACCCAGCTTGGTGCCAATTTTCTCCGCTTCCTTATCGAGATGCGGTTCAAACACATCGCACAACGCCACAATTTCCGCGTCTTTGTGCGGCAACGTCGCGGATACTAACTGTCCACCCCGATTCCCCGTGCCAATCACGCCAACGCGCACACGCTCGTTCGCCGAGTCAGATGCCTGCGCATGAGTGGCCGCCGCGATCGTTGCGGCTGCTGCTGCGCCAGTCTTTACAAAATCGCGCCGGGAAAGTTCGGTAGTCATGGGTTGTGTCCTTTGCGTTTTTTAGATTCAGAGCAACCAGACTCATTATAGGACGATGAGCGACAACAAACGACTTGTCCTGATCGACTCGCCGACAGAAGTCCAATGCGCTTACATGTACAACATCGAGATCGTAATCGACACGTCTTCTTCGCCCACCTCGAATACAGCATCTTCCCACTTCGGCGGACCGAACTTAGGCTTCGCATCGTTCGACATACCGATACCTTCCTTCGGCAGGCCGATGAGGCTCTTCTTCATTTTGCCGTCGCCGTCCTCGTCGTGCATGAGAGCGACTGCATACTTGCCAGGTTTAACCCCAGAAAATTGACATGAAGATTTATCGCCTTCGATTTCAACGCGTACGATTCGCGCGGTCTCCGAGTCTTCCGATAGAAATTCGTCTTCCTTATCGTACAACGTCACTTGGGCCATCCCATCGCTATTCCGAAGCTTCGCGATGTCGACCGTGATGGTGATTCCATCCGGCACTGCCTCAGACGATTGATCAGAGGGCGCAACTGCTACGTCTGGTTCGGGTTCAGGCGTAGTCTCAGGCGAGGGCGCGGATTCTGGATCCGAATCCACGTTTGGCGCGCATGCAACGCAACCAACGAAGAGGATCACAGAACATACGCGCAGAAAATTTCTTGTATTCATTTACGGTCTCCGGGTAACGGCAAATGCTTCGCCAAGAATCGTTCGAGAATATAACAGCACCGGTCATTGATCGGTTGAACGACATCCATAGAATGCGGCCAACCCTCGATGCGATCGTAATAATTGGCAATACCCAGTTCGTCCAGCTTCGCATGAAGCACATCCGCCTGATCGATGGGGACCAGTTCATCCACGGTCCCGTGAAACGTCAACGTCGGCGGGTCCGTCTTGTCGAGATGATGAATGGGAGAGGCCTGCGCATACTTGTCCGCCGCATCCTCATAACTCTTGCCGATGAAGTCGGTCACTTCTCTGGCTTCCTGCGCGATCGGCACCGTGCAATCAACAACGCCGTAGAAATTCACAATGGCTTGCACACTCGAGTCGCCGCCTTCCAACGAATCCAGCTCCGGGTCTTGCGAATACCCCGCCATAAGCGACAAATGGCCGCCCGCCGAACCGCCGATCGCCGCAATGTTTTTGACGTCGACATGATACGTGTCCGCGTTCTTCCGCAACCAAGCAAGTGCGCTGTTGACATCCTGAACAGCCGCCGGAAACGTGTTGGCGGGAGACAGTCGATATTGCACTGACGCCGTCACATACCCCAACTCCGCAAACTTGACGTTGTAATAGAGATAGTCCTCTTTCTTACCGCCGCTCCAACCACCACCATGAATAAACACCAACGTCGGCGTCGGTTTTGTCACCCCCTTCGGCACAAACAAATCGATAGACAATGAAGTGCCATCATGATTCGCATACTCGACGTCATCATGAAACACAATCGAATCCGGCACCGAAGTCGGCGGCTCAACCATCGCAACCTTACCCGACAACACAGCACCCTGCGCCTTCAAATGATCTTCATACCCCGGCGGCGCTGCGGGTGCTCCGTCGAACAGATCCGGCTCGGCAACTGCCGAGAAGGAAAGAACAACAAGAACTACGATCGACAATGTCTGTCTTTTCATCCGATGATTCTCCGGTTTCACATGGGCACGCGAAGACCGAATTGTAATCGGTAACCGACGACTGGGCAAGGTTCGGACGAAACCGGAAAGTACTCCTTAGAATGGCGCGGCAACGTCGCCTGCGAGCGGGCAGCCCAGCGAGACTAACAGTCGGGCGTTATTCGTGCTGGTCGATACTCACTCGAATGGAGCCATCTCGAAAATCCACCGTAGTGATCGCGCCTGCGGCCTCCGCGCGTTCGATTTCATCCAACGTCGTTTGCAACTGCGCGTATTGCAAATTCAGAAAACGATTCACCGCGCCGCTCTCCGTCTCGTTCAGCACACCCTCGAAACGAATTCCAGCGTTCGCGTAGACATTCATTCGCTGCACTAGCGGGTACGCAGACGTCGCATCGCCAGGAGGCGGGGAGAGGCTAGCGACTAGCGCTTCCTCTACCAACACATTGACCAAAATCGCCCGGGTATCCTCGCTGAGTCCTGAAGCCGTTGCATTGACCTGACCCGCGAACGACTGACGGAGCATCTGCTCAGGCAGTCCTTCCTCGTATTCATCGAACTCGGAGAGTTCTTTGGGCGAAAGAATTTCCGCTAACTCTTCCTTCATCCAAGCTGAGCGATCGATATCATCAGCGCCATCACTACTTGACGCATCGACAAGTACGCGCAGCAACGCTTCGCGAATTTCCATTTCTCGCTCGGGTGCAAATCCGAGGTTTGCGAGAAACGGACCGTACCGGCGTTCAAGTTGCATCTCGGCCATTTGCACTGACATCCCGCCCCGATCTTCTACGGGATCGTCTGCGCGGGCCGATCTTGACGCAGCAGAAGGGGCGGCCAGTTGAGCCGCCTCGTCTAGCGCCGCACTCATTGTAGCGATTTGTTCTTCTTGAGAGGACACCACATCACGCAGATTATTGTTCTCCATCTGAAGTGCTTCTGCGCGCTTCGTGGTCTCTGAAATGCCATCGGAAAGACTCGATGAGGACGGAATCGGATCTGCCTTCGATACTTGTACGGGGGCTCCCTTCGGTGAACGGTTCTGCAAGACGATTACGGACGACAATATCACGACGAATATCCACGGAATCACCATCGCGACTTTCTTCATAAATCCCTCCAATCAAGAGCGCGCAACGATTCGACGTTGCGCCGTCAAGTATAGTTTAGAGTGGGTCGAGAGGCACGTCGACATTGTCAGGAGACCGGTAATCCCGGAGGTTTGTACAGACTCGCGCACTTTTTCTCGCTCATCTTTGCCGCTATCATCCATCGTCGGCGTATGAAGAGGCAGACAAGAGCACACGGAGGTTTTCATGCCCATCATCGATTTATCTGCAATGATTGAGACGACAGACCGCTCGCCGGTTGACCGGACAGTAATAAAATATTTCGACCATGCGGCGGGTGCAGAACAGGTTCAGAACATGGTTGGCGTTCCGGCGTCGCTTATGCGTGACGGGGAAGGTTGGGCGGTGGAGGCGGTCGAATATCTTTCGACGCACGGCAGCACGCATGTCGATGCGCCCTATCATTACAACAGTACCATCCAAGGGAAGCCTGCGCAGACGATTGACGAGTTGCCGCTGAACTGGTTTTTCAATGACGGCGTCGTCCTTGATGTTCGGAATAAGGACGATGGCGACCCGGTGACGGTCGACGATGCTCAGGCTGCGCTGGCCAAGAGCGGTCATACGCTCAAGCCCCTAGACATCGTGCTCGTCCAATGCGGCGCGGACCAATACTACGGCCAGCCCGATTACATGATGCACGGGACCGGCGTCACGGCGGAAGCAACCCATTGGCTGTACGACCAGGGCGTCCGCGTGATGGGCATCGACGCATGGGGCTGGGACAGGCCGTTGCACTTGCAGGCCGCCGAAGCCCTTGAAAAAAATGAACCCGGAATCTTCTGGGCCGCACATCAGGCCGACCTCGCGTACAGCCAAATCGAACGGCTTATGAATCTCGACCAACTACCGCCAACAGGGTTCAAGGTCGCGTGCTTCCCACTCAAGATTAAGGGCGCATCAGGAGCACCCGCACGCGTCGTCGCTATCGTGGAAGACTGAACTCGAACATTGACGAATCGGCTGAAATGCCGTAGCGTTCCCAAGGGAAAGAACGAGCCACAGAGTTCACAGAGACCACAGAGAAACCCGACGAGGGACGTGCAGTCGGATGAGTTCATTCTCGGTGAACTCTGTGTTCTCTGTGGCGAATAAATCCAGACGACTCAAGGGATATGGAGGTACACCATGGGAATCTACGACCGCCACATCGCACCGCGCATAGTAAGTCTCGCGTGCGGCCTTAAAGACGCGCAACGCCAGCGCCAGAAAGTCGTCCCGCGAGCAAAGGGGCGCATATTGGAAATTGGGATGGGATCCGGCCACAACCTCGCGTTTTACGACCCGGACAAGGTCGATATGGTGTGGGGACTCGAGCCGGGAGAGACCATGCGAAGCATGGCCCGACCCAAGGCCGACCGCGCACCGTTTGATGTTGAGTTTCTCGATCTGCCCGGCGAGGAGATTCCACTCGAAGACGATTCCGCCGACACGGTGCTCACGACTTTTACCCTGTGCACCATTCCAGACGCGGTGGCGGCGTTGGCACAGATGCGGCGAGTATTGAAACCGGGCGGTGAACTCATCTTCCTCGAACACGGCGAGGCGCCTGACGAAGGCGTTCGAAAATGGCAACACCGAATCGAACCGGTTTGGAAACCAATGGCGGGCGGCTGTCATATCACCCGCCGTATTCCAGAGATGATTACCGATGCCGGATTCAAGATAAACGATATAGAGTCCGGATATTTACCCGGTTTCGCCGCCAAGTTGCTGATTTTTGCCGCGTACGAACATTGGGGTAGCGCAAAAATCGCGTGATGGCATGACCATAAGAGTCGATCAGCGACTACTATTCGTCCGAGTTGAAGACCCGATCTATCGTTTTAACGAGTGATTGATCGCCCGTGACGTCTTGCCCAAGTTCCCAAATCATAATGCCGCCCAGTTTGAGATCGATTGCGATCTGCACTTTCGACGCGATGGTCACCGGACCGTTATAGTAGTACCCGTCAACCTCATCTATTTCAGGCGCGAGATCGTGTTTCGCCAACACATTGCGGTACGTAATCGACCGCTCACTGTCCTCCATCGCGCGACCGTAAAACGGAACACCGAGAAAGAGCTTTTCCGGCGGCACGCCCTTCTCCAAAAATCCGGATGCCGCTTTTTCTGCATCCTCAAGGGTTGAGTGTTTATCCTTGTTGTCGTACGCCATGAGATGAACGCGGTCGATCGCGGCATACACTTCCGGATCAAATTTCTGCCACGGTGAAAACGCAGCGCTCACCTCTAATCCTTCGTCAACGAACGCCGCTTTCGACTCGATTATGAGCGCGGCATACAACGCATTTTCATCTTCAGATTTCGGAAACTCCCAATCATAATCGACACCACTCAACTTGTGGGCCTTACAAATCTTGATGATTGCTTTGATTAATCTCGCACGAGATTCCGCAGATTCGCACGCGGCGGCAAAGTGCTCTGATCGCCCCCATCCCCCGACAGCCAGATGTACACGAACTCCGCGATCTTCGATTAACACCTGAACCGCATCAAGCCCTTCCGGGGTCAATCCACTCTCATCAATCGTACTATTGGCCCGAACCTGCACGGAGAAATACACGAGGTCGGTGATATGCTTGGAGGCGTGATCGAGCACGATCGGCATCGCCGGGTTCATGGAATAGCCAATGATTCTCGGCTCCAATGCGGTGGACGCCTGGCCAATGAGAGCCAGGATGACTGTGGTCTTCAACCATTCTTGCCAATTTCTATTCATACGACTTCCTTCGTAGACTGCTGCTCGGATTGCCAATCATACGTCACCACGCGACTCAACATAACGTTCCTCTCGGCCCGCCCACCACTGGACGTTTTCTAACGATTGTGTCAGGCTAACCGTTCAACCGATTGCACAGGAGGGCACAGCCCATGCGCTTTCAATTCTCCCGTCTCCGTATCGCCGTTGCATTCATTCCGGTACTCACATTTTTCGCCGTGATGACACTGCCGGTGGAAGGCGTTCTCGATAAGCCCGAACTGAACCTCGGCCTCGAACCCAGCGCGGAAAAGGGCTATCAGATCATCATGTCCGAGCCCATGGGCGCGACCGTCATGCGCGAAGCAGACATCGAAAAATTGTGGACGGTTTGGGAGCCGGAAGAGCGAGCGAAAGCGGAAGCCGCCACGCCCGAACAACGACATCAGATGACGTTTGAAAGGTACGGTTGGATGGATCGTATCGACGATGATTCGGGTCTTCCGCTGGGCTACGTCCCGGACGGTAATGGCGGCATGGTAACGAACTGTTTCGTTTGTCACGGTGGAAAAGTCGCGGGCAAAACCACACTCGGTGCGGGCAACACCCACATCGATCTTACGTCCGTAGCGACGGACATCCTCAAACTGCGCGCATTGGAAGCTGGCCGCGACCCGGCAAAAGTTGCCGACGCGATGGCACCGTTCAAGACACCATTGAGTTTTCATAAGGGCGCAACCAATGCGGTTATCTTTGCGCCGGTGTTTGCGGGCCTGCGTGATCCGAAGCTGGGCATGAAGTATGCCAAGAATCCGGAATTGTTGTTGCACCATGACATGAATCCGCCAGCATGGTGGAATTTCAAGAAGAAGGAAAAGATTTATTGCGACGCCTTTGCGCCGAAGACGCCACGGCAACTGATGCCGTTCGCAATGTCACCATTATTCTCGGACGAGAAGTTCCAGTCGTTCGAACCAAACTTCGTCCACATCAAACAATACATCGAAGAACTCGAAGCGCCGAAATATCCGTTCGCAATCGACCAGACATTGGCCGCCAAAGGCAAAGTGTTCTTTGAGCGATCCTGTTCAGAATGCCACGGCACCTACGGACCCGAAGGCAAGTACCCGAACAAAGTCGTCCGTATCGACAAACTCGGCACCGACCCTCGCCGACTCGAAGCCATCTACGAAGACCAACGACTCGCTACGAACAGTGGCTGGTTGCAATACGATGGCGAGTACCCGGTCGACCTGGAATCAAAAGGCTATCTCGCACAACCCCTCGACGGCATCTGGGCATCCGCACCCTACTTCCACAACGGATCCGTCCCCACCCTCCACCACGTCTTCAACATCGACGAACGCCCCGCCATCTGGAAACGCGATGAAAACGGCTACGACAAGAAACACGTAGGCCTAAACGTCGAAGCCTTCGACACCGTCCCCGAAGGCCTAAACTCACGCGAAAAACGAATGTACTACGACACATCCGTAATCGGAGCCAGCAACGACGGCCACGATTTTCCCGATGAAGAATTGAACGCGGAAGAGAAGACGGCGGTCATCGAGTATTTGAAGACGCTGTAGGCCGTTGTTGATTGACCGTGGCGCGCTCTCATTCGAGGCCGCGCTACTTTCTATTCGAGCGGTACGCATACGCCCGCATCACTTCCCGGCGATCAGTGAGAGACTGGGGTTTTCAATATACGCCGCGTCACAGCCCATCCACACAAGACAAATAGCACGATACTTACCACCACGCCAAATGAGGAAGACGCCGGAGCGCCCGGCGGTATCATTGAGAGAATGTCCGGTGGCGATGGAATCAGTGTCAGATGAAGCGGAGAGCTAAATCCGGAATCGTAGAGTAGGTTCGGCGGCCCGGTACCTGAAAGGTTACCTGATACAATTCTCCTAGGACTATTGTCCACCCAAAAAATTTCGTTGTCGTCAGGATCAAGCGCAATGTCGTAGGGGCTATTCGCCTCGCCGCTTTCGCCATAAAGTTCTACGGGTGCGCCTGAGCCGTCTAGGTTGCCAACCATTATTTTGTCGTTGCTGATGTCGCACCAATAAATCTTGCCGTTAGCAACATCGAGCGCAATACCTTGAATAGTCCCGCCGCTATCGCCCGGGGGATCGTGTAGGAACCCCAACAACCCTGATCCGTCGGCGTTTCCGATTTGAATTCCATCTTGGTTCGTGGACCAATAGACTTTGCCCGACAAACCATCGACCGCAATTCCCCTGAGTCTACCGATCCCCGGACTATAGAGTTCAGTCGGTGTTCCAGAACCGTCGAGATTGCCGACCACAATGCGAAATTGTTGGTCGTCTACCCAATACAACTTACCGCCCGCCACGTCAATCGCCATGGCCTGCGGGAACCCTAGGCCCACGAAAAGATTTTGGAGAGTACCTGAGCCATCCAGACTTCCTACCAATATCTTCCTAACGCCATCATCCGCGACATACAGTTTGCCGGCCTCGACATCAACTACAACCCCATAGGGCGTATCCAGTCCGTCCGAACTGTCGAAGAGAGTGCCTACGGGACCGGAACCATCTTGGTTTCCTACGTACACCGACATGCCGTCCGTCCAAATAACCTTTTGCGCAGGGACCACTGTCGAAAAGACAAGTAGACCCAACAAACCCAGCAACAAGCGCCGAGACTTACCATGGTGTGCATTAGCAAGAAGACCACACATAGCGTATCTCCTGATAAGTAGGCGTAGAACAAAACACCGCCTAACTAACACACTGGACGTTACACGACAGGATGAATACGGTCAAGACTCGTTGGTGGACGACCAAGATGGATACGCGAAACCCGTTCTCCATTTGGATTAGAAGGTCCATAAATAACAGGAGCGCCTCTATTTAGAGGCGCTCCCATGTTCTCTTCTATGTCAGTGGAAACTAGTTCTTCGTTGGCAATGTCAGCGAGATGCCGCCTTTGGAAATGGTGATTCCGTTGTTCGCGTGATGCGTGTTGTGGTGATTGTTGTGATGCACATTGTGGTTGTTGTTGTGGTGGCCGTTGTTGTGATGCACGTTGTGCCCATTGTTGTGATGCGTGGTGTGGTGGGTAATGTGACGGGCGTTACGGAAATCATGACGGTTGCCGTTGAAATCATGACGGTTACCGTTGAAATCGTGACGTGTCGTGTGGTTACTCGTCGTCGTGAAACCATTGCGCGTCGTGCGGCGGGTGGAGGAGTGGGTTACGCCGCCTTGATGCGCGTTGCTGGTCGTGATGTGACGGCTGCTGGTGGTGTGATGTTGATTCCGCGTCACGAACATCGTGTACAGACGACCATCGGAATCCGCGAAGTCCATGCCCGCGATATTGCTCGTGTTAAATCCGACAGGCAATGTGAAGGTACTGCGCTCGTAGTTCGGCGCGGTAATCGTGAAGTTACGATAGTCGCTGAAGTTCGTGTAGTGATGTGTGCCGTCACGGAAGAACAAGACCACGTCATCCGACATCATGCCGACACCGATAATGTTGTTCGGGACATAGCCGACGGGCAACAGGTAGGGACGCGGGCGGTCGATGGAGTCCAAATCGAACGGGTCGCCGATGCTGACCGTGTAGTCATTGTAGTACGTGTACACGTTGCCGTTCTGGTTGACGGCCATTCCGATGATTTGGCTGACGCGTTTGCCAAAAGGCATATCGAAATGTTGCGCGTGCCCCAAGTTGATGGCGGATTCGCCGTTGCCTTGGGTGACGGTGCCATCGGACCACCAGAAGTATCCGGTGTTGGAAACATCGACGCCCAGACCGACCAAGTGCTGCGCCGATTTTCCATGGGGCAGAACGACAGAAGTCTGATAGCCACCATCGGTGAGGTCAGGCCGTGTATCAAATCCGGAAGTAATCATCGCTTGCGAATAGGCCGGGGCCGTCGCGAACGCAAAAGCGATAGCAGCCAAAATGGCCATCACGCTATTCGAGCGTTTCTGAACCTGGGCCATCTCGTTGTTGGTGGTGGTCGTTGAACTCGTCATTGTCGTACCCTCCGCTTTTCCGTTGGCCTGAATGGCCTTGCTTCCTCGCATCATGGATGGAATAAAGCAATCATCATGCCACTCCGGAAACGTGAGACGTGAAGAGACAAAAAGTCAATGTTTATAGGGTGATTCAGAATTGGAGTGCTCTCGAATATCCCAGGAAATCAATCCCAGTTCCGGATTCTGGACTGAGGTGTCCCGACGCTGGACGAGTTTCCCAGCGCAGGGGCCGGGTCCCGCACCCAGCGACCTGCCACTGATTTGAGGGTTAGAAGAACGGAATGAGTAGCGGAATAAGGCCGAGCAACTCGAGATCGCCACTGCTGAATATAGTCAACAATAGCACGGCAAAAATCAGAAAAATCGACATAACGGGAACCCCTCCAAAGCACGTATCCGAGGGCACACCACGCGCCCTCAACACGTCTCTAGACGCGCTTTATGACATATTATTCACTTTTTGACAGAATCGAACGCTACCAGAGGAATCTTAAGCGATGGATCTTATGAGAGGACGATCCGACGGGAACGCCGCCTTTAAGCAACTGAACCTGCACGGTCGATACCGTCGCATTCACGCCGCCTTCAACCTTAACTTCGATGCGCCGAATGACCCGGTCCGCAGCGAACAAGCGGTATAGCGCAAACGGAGTCCTCGTGATCACTACGGTTATCGAAGAAAAGCCGGATCGGACCAGTCCCAAATTCGCTCGGGTGACTGGTCCAATGAGACCGGTACCGCGTTCCATTCCCAACCCGATTTCACCAGGGCACCCCGAGCGTGCATAAATACGCTGACTGCGGTGAGGCCGACGACGAGACCAATCGAAACAGCTCGTTTAGCAGTTGGCAAATTTGGCAATATCGCGAATACGGGGAATAATCCATACAACAATAAGGGGACGATATCCGACATGAACCGTGGTCCGTACGAATGGCCGCCCCACCAATGCGGGAATGATGAAACCGCCAACCAGTGCAACACGACGATCGCGGCGATGGATATATCGAACGCGCCAACCGTTCGCTGTCGTATTTTCAAGACGAATCCCACACCCGTGAGCACGAAGATCGGTGAGTAGATCAGCAATCCGCGCGCAGGGCTAATGAGGTTTGCGAGAAGCGCTTCGCCCAACGCGCCAGTCGCGCCGACCCGTTGCGGAAGATAGTACGGCGCGAGAATCGAACCGTAGACCGACCAGTTATACGCAATGAAGGCGAGGGCAATCGATGCTGCACCGCCGATGAACATCAGTAGATCGCGTGGACGACGTATTGCGACATACGTCGTCCAGATCACGATGGGTATCGCGTTCGTCGGTCGAATGACATAGGCAAGCGCAATCGCTAGGCCTGCGACAGCCAACCATCGGGATCGTTCTTCTGATCGTAACAGGCAATACATGACCAGTGCGAGACAAAACATCGACGGACCGTGCTGCCACATCGCACGGCTGGCCACCGACCACGCGGGCGTAGCGAACGCAAACAAGAAAACGATGAACATGGCATCGCGTGTTCGTAGCGAGAGGCGCGCGAGTGCGAACATCATCATTGCACCACACGCCACAATGATCGATGCGATCAGGCGTTCAATACCAAGCGATACGCTGATAACGGTGATCGAATCAATGTCCCAAGAGGTTCGGCTGCGTATGTACCGGTCGATGGCGGGAACGCGATCCGCCAATACCGGCAGAACGGGATCCAGCACTAGGACGAATGGCACGGAGATTAGCGCCGCGCCAACGGGAAAGATTTGGTAATAGTGTCCATCTACTTGTTCGACGCCTTGGAAAGCGTCCAATTCGAGTTGGTCTTCGTATTCATCAAGGTCGGTATTGTGATCGTGGATGATGCTACGCGCGGTGTGAATCGTCCAACGCGGATCGCTGTACGTCGAAACACCCAGCATGAAATGCGCGCAAAACACGACGGCGAAAATGAAGGTAAACAAACCGAAGGCTTGTGATCGGTTGCGAGGTTGGTGGTCTTCCGAGTTGGTGGTCACCGCGATATGGTCGCACGCCAGATACAGCTACACCAAACGAAAGATGCGCCCCGTTCATCTAGTAGGGGCGCATCGGAAATTCAGAACTACACTGTCGTCTTATAACGTGTATTCGACGCCACCAACAGTTGCGCGTTCCAACTCGAAATGACCACTGCGTACAACCGGTCCAATCCCGTATGCGTAGTGCTGATACGTCGTCTGTCCGGAGGCATCGTGGATACGCATCGCTGGGACGCCGTCTTCGATTCCCACGGTGTACGCCTGGGCCGTGCCGCCGCGATGAAACGTGTAGGTTCCCACAGCCACTTTTCGTTGCGTCCAGCACTGGAGCATCGCTGTGTTGTCCGTGTCGTGCGCCCAGTCCATCAACGTGTCCAAAAACCGCGTCGCGAACAAACCGTCTTCGTGAGCGACGAAATACATCACGCCCGGCGTTTGCGATATGCCCTCCACGCAGTCTTCTGTTTCCGCAACCCAAACGGTGTAGCCTTCCACATTGGTCTTGTCCACGATGGTTAGGTGCTTGACCGTTTCGACCCGTTGAGCATCAGCCCATTGCCACGTGTTGCCGATGGCCATCGGAAAGAACTGGTCGCCGTCATAGGCGTTCGCCTCTGCCGCGACATTGGGCACCGATCCGGCAATCGGACTCGCCAGTCCCACTGCCAAGACCATCACCGCTACCACCCCACTCGTCGCAATTCGCATCGTTCGTTTCATCGCTTCCGCCTCCTCGCGCCCGACCGGCGCTTGTACAGGTATAAAGAGCAGACTTCATACCAAGAGACGTGAACGAGAGCTAAAGCCTTTGAAGAAAAACACTTATGGACTCGTCCATATAACGCGGATGGGTCCAAAGTCCAGAACGCGGACTGGCGAGTCCAGAATCATGGGAAAAATAAGGACTGCCCCCTTATGACCAAGAAGATTCTGACCATTAGGGCGACTCGAACCCGCATTCTTAGAAGTGATAAAGCAATAGGTCGTCCGAGGCGTCGGCCCAAGAATCGGATCGATCAGTCCAGAATCCGGATTCCGAACGCAGAGGGCCATACCGAACAGAATCTGAAGGATATATATAACCTATTTTGTATCAACAGGTTAACCACGCAAAAAAGACACAGAAACCCATTGGCACGGTGGTTGCACTTATCCACCCAACTGGAGGGCGAGACAATGAAACGAATCAGCATGGTACTCACGGCAGCAGCGGTCATGGCAGCAACAACTTTTCTCAGCGCCCCGGCTCAGGCCGGTGGAATCAAGTTGAAACTTGGGAACAACCATCACCGGACGGTCGGCCACAGCACTCACCACATCGTTCGAAATAACCACAACACAATCAATAGCCACAAGCGTGCCGTCGTTCGGCAGAACCGATATGCGGTGAATCACTCGGTCTGCAAAGGCTACTACACGAATAACTCGTACCAATACTGGGTGAACGGATATTGGCAGGAAAAATGGGTTGACACATCGCGTTGGGTCGTAGACGGCCTGACGAAGGGTGGTCAAGCGAATTATGTCTGGGTGACCGATGGCTACAACGACTCTTACTGGGTCAACGGCTACTGGGCCACGGGCTACAACCGGGTATGGGTAGGCGATGGTTGCCACCGGTGCCGAATGCACCACTAAACCTTAATAGCGCTTCCTCGCGCGATCCGCGCGTATGCACCGCGCTCCCGCCCCAAGACCAACAGACTTGGACGGGAGCGCGGTCTTTTTGTGTCCCCAAAGGAAAAAACGGGGACAGTCCACGCATTCCGTTCGTGCCTCACTGCTCTTGGGACAGTCCCCATTTTTCCCGCACCGTCATTGCGAAAGAGCCCTAGGCGACTGCGGCAATCTCATCCACGGAATACCTTCTCGTAGATCCATTTTGGGGCAAGAGTGAAAAAGAGGTCTCGCGTCACGGTCTCATTGGGGAGAAATCAAACGTATTCTCCGCTAGGTTCGATAAACCCCTACCAACTAATGAATTACGAGATTTTCTGGTCGATTCAATGGCGCTAAAGTTCCCGCCAATCGCCGCCGATATAATACGTAGGCACGGATGCCAGTTAAATTCAAACGCTAAGGAGAGCGAATCATGGGTGGCATACAAGGGATAGGCGGTCCACCAGAACCCGTCAATCTCAACACTGCGAGCGGCCGGTCCCGGCGACCGGAGAACCGGCCTACAGAAACAACTTCCGACGATTCGGTGCAGGTCAGCCCAGAAGGGGCAAAACTCGCGAAGCTTACGGGCATCGCGTCAGAAGTGGATGCGCAGCGCATCGAGAAGATTGAGCAGGCGCGGGAGAATTTGCAGAACGGTACGTACAAAGTTCAGGAAGTACTCGAAGTAGTCGCTTCCCGGATTAGTAAATACATCGACGAGTAGTCGGAAACATCACACTGTAATTCATTCTTGAGTCGTCGAGGGTTAGATGACCTGCGGCGGCTTGAATTGGTGATAGAAGTAAGATGCTGCAATCCGGCTCTGCGGGCCGAAAACATCAGACACACTACGAAAACCCGACCGATCAATGCGTCGACGCTTCCTGGGCGTTGATCTCTCTACAGCGTGTCTAAGTAATTCATACCCCGTCATTGGTTGACCGGTACTCATTCCTAGAACACGTTTTTAGCTAGATCGTATCGGGGGGACACGCTCCCGCGTGTCCAGTAAGCCTCGGACGCGCAGGCGCGCATCCCTCCAGGTCTCATTGATGTAATCGCTGACCTAAACGTGTAGCGCTGGCTTCCAGTCGGCTTTGTATGTGCGATGCATGCGGGATTACTCGGCCAGGTTGGCCAAACGATCTGCGACAAAGGAAAGGCCCCGACACTCTTTCGAATGTCGGGGCCTGGAATTGAGAGTATTCGAATTACGCGGTGGGCTTAATTAGAAGCCAATCCGTGTTTCGAAGTACAGGTAGTCGGCATCGTCATCTTCACCGGCACCACCAACGAAGCTAAGGCCGTTGCCACCGACGAACTGTCCGTCGGCCGCGCCGTCATCAGCAAAGAAGTGCGCCCAACCGATTTCGAAGGTCAGGTCTTCGGTGTAGTTGTACGTGACGTACAGACCGGCTTCCCAACCGAGGTCGGAGTCGTTCTCTTCTGTCAAGAACGAAAGGGCCGGTGCAACCGGAAGCTTGAATCCACCGACGCTCCAGTTAAGGGGTTCGTCGAATTCTTCAAGCGCCTGGAAGTACGAAAGGGCCAACAACACGTCAATGCTCTCGGTCGGCGACGCGCTTACGCCTGCGCGAATCACGTACGCATTCGAGAGATCCGTGTTTGACAGGAATTCACTGTATTCCCAGTTCGAGAACAAGCGATTGAAGCTGATACTGGCATCAGGTTGCGAGAAAGGATTGATCCAATCAAGGAACGTGACGTCGCGATCATCTTCACCATCAAAGTACGCACCACCGAGGTAGACACGCGGCTGCATGTTCACGTCGAAGGTATAACCCAACTCGAGGTTCGCACCCCAAGAATCGTATTCAGCGTCATCATCACCATAGATGAACGGCTTGAAACCAAAGCCCTGCCGACTGGCGTAGTCGCCGGTCTGCCATGCTGCTTCTGCTTCGAAGTCGAATGCGCCGATTTGGCCAGCTCCGCGGAGGCCGATGGTGTGCAAGTTACCTGCATCGTAGTCATCCAAACCAAAGATGTCTTCGATCCACTCCAACGGCGCGATGAAGTTGGTGTCATTCAGGCGACGGGGATCCCGTACAAACAACCAATAAGCATCGATTGTGATGTCTTCGAGACCCGTGTAGCTACCGTAGATACCGGACACGGTTACATCATCGTCGTCTTCGGCGAAGCTTCCACCTTCCGCAACGATGGTGTGAAATGCCGTGATGCTGAACAGGTCAGTCGCGTAGTCAAGACGAACGCCGTCAAACGAAAGCCCTTGGAAGAACGACGATGCGTCATTCGTACCAATAAGCCACTCGCTGCCGAGGCTCATTTCTTGACGACCAATCCGCATGCGAAGCGGGAAGCCCCACATGTTCTCGGCTTGGATGTACGCCTGGTAGACTTCCACGTCATCAACGCTATTCGCCGAAGCGTCCGCGCCGGTAACGTAATTCGAACGGAAGTCCTGTCCCCAGATATCGTAGCTGTCTAATTCGATGAACGCACTGACTTCGTTTGTGAAGTCTGCCCGCACCGCAAGACGCGTCCGCTGTTCGACGAAATCACGACTGTTGTTGTCGTCATCATCAAACAAGATCGAACTTACGATACCACCAACGCCATTGTTCGCAGCGCCAATAAACGAACCCGAACCAATTGCACGACGCGGCAAGAAGAAGTTCGGCCACACGATTTGTGTGCCCGTTCCCTTTGCCGCCGCAGCGTTCGAGTAGTAGTTGGCGCGGATGCGGATTTCTCCGCCGACTTGCACGTTTTGCAGTTCCGCCATAGCTGGCGCGGCGACTACAACAACTGCAAGCATTGCCAATGCAAATTTCCGCATGGTTTTGCTTCCTTCCATATATGAACGCACTATTGCGTTCGTACCAGCCGCAACCAAAACAAATAATCAGTAAAAGTCTTGGTGCGCATGCTGTGAAATGTTAAACCGAATCTATATGCAACATCTTGTTTCTCTTATCGACCCGGGGAGAAGTTGTCTTTGCAACTGCTTCCATCCCTCCTTTCGGTCTCCTAATTGGGATCGATAATGATGGTATTGTCGTGCTAGTTCTTCGTTCAGTACCCCGATAAAGATTGGTTGCGGACCGTAATCCCACGACCCTGGCGTAACTCGATTAACCCCACAAACGCGGCAAGTATAACCCCGCAAACCGAGCCGCGTCAAGACTTTTTGAGCCAAATCCGGTGTTTTGCTTGCGACACTGGCAGACCGCCAAGTAGAATGCCACAACTTCTGCCGTGATCGAGGATTATTTTGACAACACAAACCGACAATCAAGACGCTGCATCCGACTCGGATCAAGGGTACGTCAATTATTTCGACGTACTCGGAGTCGGCGAGTCCGCCAAGCCAGGCGAAGTCCGTAAGTCGTATCGCCGGAAAATGAAAGATCTCATCAATGAGATCAGCCGTGTTGAAGTGACAGCGGAATTACGGTCTCGCTATTTCCTTGAGATCGCTAAACTTAACGCCGCACTCCTTATCCTGCGTGATACGGAGGAGCAGGCGACCTATTGGAACGAGCGCACGGCCCTTATCGCGCTGGAGCAGCGGTGGCGGGAAGCGGCCAATGCGGGAAGCGATGACGCGGAAATGGCAGCGAGAGAATTCGACCGAAGAGTGCGCGCTTGGCTCTCTAAGTATCTGGAAGACATGATGTTAGCCGCTGGACGAGACAAGGAATGCGTCGAAGCAAGCCAATGGGATCGTGCCCATGAACGGCATGCCACTCGTACGTTGCGGGAATTTCGTCATCGACAGTATCGCACCATCTTGGAGCGGCTACCATTCGTCGATGTGACGACGCCTGAAATCGATTGGGATGAACGACGCGGTCTAGTCGGATCTGTCCTGAGCGCGGCGGAGTAAACGATGGCGAAGAAACGTAAGATTGAAGCCGGTCCTGTAGCGGCAGATCCAGCGATCATCGAACAAGTGCTCGCCAAAGCCGTAGCTGAAGGTGATATCGTCAATTTTAGAATGGTTTTCATGCCATTTTCGCCGGCTCGCGACAATACATCCGAAGATTTCGCTTCTGAAAAATACCGTAATTTAGTCGTGGATGAAGAAACAGAAGGTTCTTCGGAATACGCAGAGGCGCTTCGACTCATTAAGGATCAGGATACGTGGCAACACATCCTCGAGGAACTCAAGGCGCCTCGACCACCCTGCTTACCCTCTGGACCCCTAATGCTGTTGGCAGACAATGCGGTTCGTTTAGGAAAATTCACCGCTGCGGCGCAGACCTATGAGATCCTGCGCATACGCGAGCGGATGCAATCTGAATTTGTCGATGAGGCGGATCGCCTGTTGGCGTCCGGAGATGTTTCGCGTGCGGTAAAGGGCTATGCCATAGCTGCTGGTCTGAATTATGACTATGCCGGCTTTCCCGATCCTGTCCCACTTGGCAGTGATTATCAGACGCTAGCCTTGATGTTGCACGGTGAATATCCAAGACGGCCGGACGATTGTGTGGCGGCTTTGCCCGCAGAACGATTCTTGGAAGTCGCTTTCGGCTATCTCCTCAATGATCGCAATCTCGCTAAACGACTGACACAACACCCTTTAGATAGCCAAATCGAGTTTTTAACCATTCTGATACACCGCCGTGATCCGACTTGGGGTGCGTTTACTGAGCGGTTTGTAGAGGCTTGCACGCTACTCGAACGATTCGCGGACACACTCGCGTTGACAGATGGATCGGAAAACGGGCAACGATCCCTTCAGAACGAGGTGGATGCGGAACAAGCTGGAGATCCATGGGTGCTACCGGTGGCCTTACTGGGTCGTGAATTGGATGACGGCCAATGGTGGCAATACCTAAAAGAATTGGCGGTGAAACACCCGGCTGCACCACTTTTTGTTGCCCGTCAATTGCTGGGAGACGTTGAGGTCATCGTCCCACGATTGCCCTCGGAATCCCCAATTCCATCCGCATTGGGATTGGGAGACGCTGTAACTACTGCCAACAGCGGTGGTTGAACGATCCGGATCAACGTGCTACCGTAGTTTTACCTAGCCAGTGGTGTATGGCGGGTTTGAACCCTGGAACAATTTTCGGAATGGGCGACCGGTTGGTGCAACCAAACGATCCTTCAAATCCCAACCCCACCGGACAGCGGCCTCAGCCGCCGTCCCCAGCAAGCGAAGTTCGACGTGAGATTGTCGAATTCGTGAAGGTGGTGGTGTGGTTCCTCGTTCTATTCTTCATGTTGCGCTTCTTTGTTATCGAAGGCTATGAAGTTCAAGGCCCGTCCATGGAGCCGACGCTCTGGAATGGCGAGCGAATTCTCGTTTCCAAGTTACCACTCATCGTCAGCAAATTTTCATTGTTTGATAGCCTTGATCCGATTACCGAAGGCGACATCATCGTGTTGAACGGCCCGGACGGGACAAACAAACGATACGTCAAACGGGTTGTAGCCCGAGGGCCGGACCGAGATCGATCCAATACGGTTTCTGCGGCGGACGAAGATGATGACGGGGTTCCATTGAAAATCGACGGTAGCCTTTACGTGAACAACTTTAAAGTGCAGGAAGACTACATTCCGGAGCGGTTGCGTCCGTTTACGTCGCCGCGCTTGGAAGCGTTCTTGACCACGGGTAAGTATTTCGTTCTAGGCGACAATCGTCCGGTGAGTAAAGACAGCCGTAATTTTGACGCCATCGACGAAGAGGACATCATAGGTAGAGCGGTGTTGCGATTCTGGCCGCTGAGCCGTTTCAGTCTGCTGTGATGAAAGTCCTCATTTTCTCGGATGTCCACCTCCAGGTTGGCGAGGCGGGACAGCCGGGTCGTGAACGGTTTATCAAGTTCCTCCATTCGTTTGATCCCACCGAATACGACCGTATCGTCATTCTGGGCGATCTGTTCGATTTCTGGTTCGAATATCGACACGTCATATTTTCGGGGTATTTTGACGTATTACGAGCCTTCGCTGAATTGCGTGATGCGGGCGTCGCAATCGACTTCGTCTGCGGCAATCACGATTTGTGGGCGGGCCGATTCCTGGAATCGGAGCTGGGGTTCTCGATCCATCGCGATCGTCTGCACATGGATATTGATGGTACCCGCGCATTATTCGTCCATGGAGACGGAATCAACCCAAGTGATGTGGGTTATCGGATCTATAAGAAGATCGCACAGTTTCCGCTGGTGATCTGGTTGTTTAGTTTATTGCACCCGGATTGGGCGATGCGGTTGGCGCAGGGGGTGTCGCATGGTAGTCGGCGAATGTTTCAGGCGGAAGACCTGAGCCAGGGTTCGGAGGTAGCACCGTTACGCGATCATGCGGAACGCATGTTAGCGGCGGGCGAGGCCGATGTCGTTTTCAGTGGACACTGCCACTATCCGCAGCGGGTGGAATTTCCGACGCCGGACGGTACGGGGCTATACATCAACACCGGCGATTGGCTGTATCACTGCTCGTACGTGGTGTGGGACGGCACTGCGTTCACGACGCACTCACTCAAAGACGCCGAAGACGGTGCCGCCGAAAAAGTGACCGAGCGCAAAACATAGTGCGCCGAAGAGCAGCATGGTCGTCAAATAGACGATGCCTGCGCCGCGTCGCTTTGAGAATGAAATTACTCGGCGACGCACGAGCGTTCCTACGCTCGGCATAATATCGGCAACAACGACCGTGATGTTGTCACGTCCACCATTGTCATTGGCCATGTCCACAAGCCGGTGAACGATTTCCACGGGGCCCGGCAACGTAGTGAAGACCTCGCGGATTTCCTGATCTTTGACCATATTGATTAAACCGTCAGTACACAGCAAGAGCTGGTCGCCAGGCACCACGTGCCAGACGTAGGAATCCACTTCGACTTCCTCATGGGTGCCAATACTGCGTGTGACCATGTGACGACGGTCATCCACTTCAGCTTCTGCACGCGACATCAAGCCAAGTTTTACTTGTTCGTCAACCCAGGAGTGATCTTCCGTCCGCGAGACGATTTCGCCGTCGCGGAGGTGGTACGCGCGGGAATCTCCTACGTTCGCGATATAGACTTTTCGCGGCGACACGATTGCCGTGAGCAACGTGGTTCCCATCGGACGACTGGATTTAATGACGTCTCGATTCGTGGTCCAAATAGTTTCATTTGCAGAAAGAATAAACCTGCGCAGCAGGGGGATGGGACCTTGTTCGTTCTCTTCGGCGTTTGCATCCGCAACGGGCGCGGGTTCCTTCAACACGTCTTTCACGTGGGACACTGCGAGCTTGCTGGCGATTTCGCCGCCGGTATGCCCCCCGAGACCATCGGCGACGCAGAGCAGCGCGCCCGATTTGAACAGCTTCAAATCTGGTGTGCCTTCGCGGAATACACCGTAGAAGTCTTCGTTCTTCTTCTTGCGGCGTCCGATGTCAGTCTGTGCGGCAATGTCGATACGCATGGTGTTTACTCAGGTGCGATTGGCAAAGGTATCAAACGGCTGGCGCATGAGTCACGTTCCGATTTTCAGAATTATGCGAACAAAGTGATAATACAGCGCAAAGGTTTGATAACAATGAACCCTTCAAAACGCGAACGATCCCCACGGAAATGGAACCAGCGCAGACACACGTGGATATAGCATAAGGTGCGCTGTCGATTCCGGCACGTGATTGTTTGACTGGTCTATGGCCCAGGTCTACAATTCGGTTAGGGGATGAGTACGCCACCACCGCTGTAATCGGGGCGGCAACCAGCGAACAGCGATTACGCCACTATCATAATCGCTGTCAGCAACGAAGGTCTCATGAGCCATTTCAATTTCGGCAATTTCTTGGTCGATGAGAGTAACCATGACGCCTTTCAGGTCTGTCAAGACATTGCGGACCTGATCCCGGTTTCGCCGTTGCCGGTTTTGATCGTTGGCGATGAAGGGTGCGGAAAGTCGCACCTCCTCTATTCCATCGTCAATCGTCTGCGTGCCGGTACTGCGAAGACGGGCCTGGCATTGGTCACGGCCAATGCGTTTCCCGACCAAGTTCGGGGCTTGATCAGCGACCCGACCCCAGTCGCCAAAGCGAAATCAGCGATCTTGTTGATCGATCAGCTCGAACAATTCCGTGATCACCTCGAGGAACTTGAAGGGGTCGTTCGTATATTTCTCGATCACGATCACTACGTCATCGGCGCGAGCAGTATTCACCCGGGACGGTTACGCGATCTTCCAGATGGTTTACGTCGCACCTTCGAATCGGGCACCGTTGCGACGATCAAGCCGAGTCAGTCGACGCCCCAAATTGAACGGGTCCGCCAGCAAATTCGCAGTGAACATCAGGACGAATTGGATCGGGCGTCAAAAGAGATCGAAGAGTTGCGCATGTTGCTGCGAGAAGCAACAGGTTCGGAATCGAACCAACCGTCTACGGCAGATCCCGCCGGGGCCGCCGAGATGAAGGTGCTGACGGATCAGTTGCGAAATGCACTGGCCGAGGCAGAGGAAGCGAGAGAGACCGCAGAGTCCGCACTGTCGGAAGCAGTAACCGAACGCGATACCCTCATGCTCCGCGAGACGGATGTCTTGGCGGAGGCAGAGGCAAGACACCAGGCAGAACTGTCGCCGCTGCGTGAGCGATTAACTGAAACCGAGATGCGGTTGGGTGAACAGGATGTCCGCGCGGAAGTTTTGGAGTCAGACGCAAACGAAGCAAAAGCCGCGCTCGAAAAAAATCAAGAAGAACAAGACGAACTCGACAATCAAATCAACTCCTTGAAAGCTGAACTCGAAGACGCAGCAAAGCCCGATGAAGCGCTGCTTACGGAGATGGAAGCACTGCGCGTGAATCTGGCAACGTCCGAAGAGGCCCGCGAAACGGAGCGGGATCGACTGGATGCAGGGCACGCAGATACCTTCGCAAAGTTGCAAGACGATCTGTCGCAAGTACGGGCGGATTACACGCGGCTTGAAGAAGATACTGAAGCGTTGCGGGCCTCGAAAGAAGATGAAGAGAGTCGAATGCGGCTTGAGATCGAGCGGCTGCAATCCGAACGTGCGCAAATGGATGATGAGGTGAGTCGGCAGGCGGAGGATCACGCGAGAGAATCGCAATCGCTGCATGACCAGCTCGCAGCACAACATGAAGAACTTGAACCATTGCGGGCGCAGGCCATAGAAGTAGAATCGCTGCAAGCGCGTGCGAATGAAGCCGATTCGCTGCAGAACCAGCTTGGTACCCAGCACAAAGAACTGGAGTCGATGTGGGAAAAGGTTTCCGAACTGGAGACGCTGCGATCACAGGCAAGCGAAGCCGAAACGTTGCAATCGGATCTGGATGCGGCACGCGAAAAACAAGCAGAGGAAACCGCGCAACTGGCTGAAGAACGCGAAAGTCTTGCGCAAGAATTGGGCGAAGTGCGACTGGATCACGACCGCTTGCTGCAGCGACTCACAAACATGGAAACGAGCATGGCGTCGACCGCGCAAGAACGCGATGATGCTTTGACCGAGCGCGATGAAGCACGCGCAGCGCGCGCGGAAGCTTTGGAACGCGCGGAACACGTGCTGGATCAAGTCGAGGCGAACCGTGTGCGCATGGCAGAGGTCGCAGAACATCAACAGACGCGCATAGTAGAATTGGAACAACGCCTCTCGTCCGCGAACACCGAAGAAAGCGGTACGCAAGAAGCCCTGGCCGGCCTGGAAGAACGGCTAATGAAGACCGAGCATTCTGCGGAAGAACGAAAGCAGGCGCTCGACGCGATGGTGGATCAAAAACAGGCGCTGGAAGAATCATTAGAAGAAGCGCGTGCGCGGCGCGACACCGATGTCGAGCTCGCACGAAAGGAATCCAGCGACGCGATCGAACAGCTCGACCGGGTCCAAAGACAATTTGATGAAACGTCATCCGCATTTGAATTGGCGCAGCACCGGGTGCGCTCGCTCGAAGGCGATTTGAATGCGTTGCAAGCGGAGGCCGCTGCACAAGTCGCCCGAGCAAACACGCAAGCCGGTGAAACGGAAAGCCGGTTAGCGCGTATTCTCAGTGCATTCGAGTCCGCATCGGCGGAGAATCATGCGCTACGCGACGAATTGGGCGAGCCCAATGGATCGGCGGAAAACTCCGCGAGCCGACTCATGCTATTGGCGCAACGACTCGGCACGAGCGATCCCGGGCGTGTTGCGCGAGCCATCAACCCGGATAGCTACGACGACTACTCCGATAACGATCCGTCGATTTAGGCGTCCACGTTGACGGATTCTTTTAGCGATCGCGTCATCGCGCTGTTCGAGACCATTCACCCTCTCGACCGAATCGCACGCGCGGGTTATGTATTGCGCGGTGTGCCGGAAGCGGAATCCATCGCCGCACACAGTCACTTCGTTTCGCTGATGACGCTATTGTTCGTCGATCAATATCCGGATCAATTCGACCGGCACAAAGCATTGACAATGGCCATCGTCCACGATCTAGCCGAAGCCAAAATTATGGACATCCCCATGCCCGCCGCAGACGCGCATTTCAGCGAAGCAAAACGCGCAGCGGAACAACACATCACTGAAGAAATGCTCGGCCCATTCGGCGATCACTTCGGCGCGTATCAAGCCGAACTCGAAGCGGGAGAAACTCCGGAAGCGAGACTCGTCCGCGGTCTAGACAAAGCCCAAATGATGATGAAAATCATCATGTACGAACGAGAATGAAAAGGCCGTCTCGCCGAGTTTTGGGATAACCCGAAAAATTTTGCCGACTACGGCGTCGAGTGTGTGTCGGATCTGTTTGATGCCCTGTGCAGAGCCACGGACAGGGTTAGGCCGCAGCAACCCGCGAACTGAAATTTCAATCAGTGATACGATTCTGATAGTATCGGGACCTACTTGATGAACCGTCTTAGCAACCGGCGTATCGAATGGAGGTGCAAAGAATGAATTCCGTCGAGATATGCGCTGGCGCGGGCGGCCTAGCGCTCGGTCTTGAGCGGGCGGGTTTCGCGCCTTTGGCGCTTATCGACAATGACGCCCCATGCTGCAACACGCTTCGGTTCAACCGCCCCAACTGGAATGTGATCGAAGATGATGTGAGATTATTCTCCGCGACTCGATACGAGGGTGTCGATGTTTTAGCTGGCGGTGTTCCGTGTCCACCGTTTTCGAAGGCAGGAAAGCAGGAAGGCAAAAATGACGAGCGCGATCTGTTTCCCGAAGCTATACGGTTAGTTGACGAATGCCGCCCCCACGCAGTGCTATTGGAAAACGTGCGAGGTTTTCTCGATCCAGTCTTTGAAGATTATCGCCAGAATCTTAAGCACGAACTTGAGCAAATGGGATACACCGTCGACTGGAAGTTATTAAATGCATCGGATTTTGGCGTATCTCAACTTCGTCCACGTGTCGCAATCGTTGCGATAAAACGAGATCAGGCCGAACATTTCTCGTGGCCCCAGGCCTACTCACGACGCCCCAAAACGGTCGGGCAATTGCTACTCAAGCAGATGAGTTCGAGGGGCTGGCGAGGAGCGGGCGACTGGGCAGAGGGCGCAAATGATATCGCCCCCACTGTAGTTGGCGGCTCGAAAAAGCACGGCGGCCCGGACCTTGGCCCAACGCGCGCCAGACAGGCCTGGGCACGATTGGGTGTGAATGGAATAGGGATTGCCAACGAACCTCCTGATGAAGACTTCGAAGGTATGCCCAAATTGACGGTGCCGATGGTCGCTAAGCTACAGGGTTTTCCAGATGATTGGACGTTCACAGGAAAAAAGACGCCCGCATACAGGCAGGTTGGGAACGCATTTCCAACGCCGGTAGCAGAAGCGGTTGCTTCGTCAATAAGAACCTGCTTGTCTCAGAAGGTTTTGTACTCCAAAGCGGGATAGGAAACGGGACGAGTGGCGAAGAAGGAAGGCGCACGAACTAAGCTCAGAAGACACTTTATAGCGAACATTGGAAGGGTGATGAGTTCGCCTGAACTCCAGAAGGTTGCGGGCAACATCACGGAATGGGCGCGCCGCGTACGGGAACTTCGTACAGAAGAAGGCTATCAGATTCTAACGCACAATGACCGTTATGAACTAAAGCCTGGGCAATATGTTCTAGAAGATCCGATTCCGCAGCCTGCGTTCGAGCGATCTATCTCCAAAGAAACCCGGGCGTTTGTATTGGACCGAAACGGTTTTACATGCCAAATGTGTGGAGCTGTAGCAGGTGAAGCTCACCCCGATGATTCCGATCGTAAATGCCGGTTACATATTGGGCACATAATTGATAAATCTCAAGGCGGCACCGACGATCCCGCAAACCTAAAGGCATTGTGCTCGATCTGCAATGAGGGCGCATCCAACTTGACGCTAGATCGCCCCTCTGCACAGAAGCTACTCATCCAGATTCGAAGAGCTAGAGGCGACGACCAACTTGAGGTTCTTCGGTGGCTGGTGGCCAAGTTTCCGAAACAGGCCGAGAAATACCTGAGTGACGGAAAAATTGACGCATGATTGGCGCAGTGGGATATAATTCGATACTAGTGCTGGAGCTGTCGATATTCCAAAATCGGAAGTAAATCAACATCTACGCGCTAATACTTCCCGCTGTCGATGACGCCGCAGGTGCGTTGGGCCAGGTGTTCGACGACCATGCCGAGGGGGGCGAAGCGTTCGTCTTGAGTTTTGCCGGTGGCGTATCGGTAGTAGATTTGCTGGAGGATGACGGCGAGTTTGAATAGGGCGAATGCGTAGAGATACACCATGTTTGTGATGTCGCGACCGCTGCGTTCGGCGTAGTAGTCGACCACTTCTTGGCGAGTCATCGACCCTTCGGAGTTCGTCATAAAACACTGTGACGATCCGAACGCCATCTCATCTTTTTCCATCCAGTAGCCTAGCGCGCCTGCAAAATCGGCGAGGGGATCGCCGATGGTCGCCATTTCCCAATCGAGTACGGCGGTGATATGGGTGAGGTCGTCCGCAGCGATGAGCAGGTTGTCGAATTTGTAGTCGTTATGGATGATGGTCGCGCCGGAATCTGCTGGGATGTCCTTGTTCAGCCACGCGATAATTCGATCCATATCAGGGTTATCGTCGGTTTTGGATTTTTCCCAGCGGCCGGACCACCCTTTAACTTGGCGCTCGATGTAGCCTTCACCTTTGTACATATCCCCCAAATCAAGCGCTTTGTAATCCAGCGCGTGCATGGTGACAAGATTGTCGATGAAGGCCTTGTTGGCCGCGCGGATATCGTCCGGTGTTGCATCGAGATCGTCTGGCTTATTGCCGCGCAATACCAGCCCGCGACGGCGTTCCATGACATAGAATTCGCAACCGATTACGGATTCGTCCTGACACATGAGATAGGGCTGCGGAGCAGGTGGATACGCTTTGTACAAGCGCGAAAGGATTTTGAACTCACGGTTCATGTCGTGAGCCGACTTCACTTTCGATCCGAACGGCGGACGACGCAAGACCATCTCACGGTCACCCAGTTTGATCAGATACGTAAGATTCGAATGGCCCATCGGGAATTGCTCTATGACCAACGGCCCCGAAACGCCTTCTATGTTTTCAACGAGGTGTTTCTCAAGCGCCGCGACGTCAAGTTCCTCGCCTTTGCGAATCGCTGTTGTATCTTTCATTGCGTCAGTCATTATCGATACGTCCACCATTTCGGGTCGGGCAGGTGCGGCACGCTGTTGAATGAATTGAGCGTAAGCCGTCCGTCCGTCACCACGAATTCGTTAAGCGACGCATTTCGCGCCTGCCATGCCAATTCCATTGTCTTAATCGGATCCGTTCCCAGCGCGAGGTGTATGGTCGTCGCGGTCGGGCCGCCCGATGTAAATGCGATGACCGTACCATTCGATGCACCATTGCCCGTCGTCGTGGTCACGGCTTTACGCACCCGGTCGATAAACTCAGGCCACGGCACAATATCCGGATCGGAATATTCGCCGGTCGCCCACTTCTCCATCATTTTGACGAAGACCTCCTGAAAAACGTCTTCTTTCTCGTCGAGGTTTCCGGTCTCCTCGAACTGTTCAATGAGTTCGCGCGCACGGTCATCCTCAGCCGCCAATTGCGGGATAAACGTTTGCGCCATACGTTCGGCCGGAAGCTCCGCCCATTCGTCGATTACTTCCGTGTCCGGCCAAGGTAGACCCGCCGCCTCAAACGCTTCCTGCACCAATTGCGCAGAGTCGCGTTGCCGTTTGAGCGGGCCGGTCACGACACGGTCCGCCGTAAACCCATGGCGAACCCAATAGGCACCGAGTTCACGGACCTGATCTTCGCCTTTGGGGGAGAGCTGGTCATAATCGTCAGCGTGAAAACTCGCCTGACCGTGGCGAACCAGCATCAGTGTGCCCATTTTTATAGTCCTCCGGAAACGCGCGAGGATATCAAATGAGCGCAGGGTTCTGCCTACTCTAATACGTCGCCGATCGCATCGGCTTTTTGCTGGAGGAATTCAGAGAGCATGGCTTCGCCGTTTTCAGCATCGATACCGAGCAATTCTAGGGCGGGTTCGAGTCCTTTGAAATGACCTTCAGACTCCGAAGGATCAGACCCCAGCGCACACGCCATGGCATCCGCGAGGCCTACAATAGCCGCAATTTCTTGGTGATCTTCAGCCAATTCGACTTTGTGATGGAATCGAATGGAGGCAGCAATTTCGCTGGGCAGATCCCAGTGTTCCGCCAACGCGAATCCGGCCTCGGTGTGACACAGGCCAATTTTATCTTCCTCTTCTTCGACGAGTGCAACACCGGTGAGCGATTGATCTACTTTCGCATATTGTTCGGGTGCGACTTCGGCGAGCGCGGCGATGCCGACATCGTGAAGCAGACCTGCGGAGAACAATCCCGAGATATTCTTTCGCCCACTCGCTTTCACGACAAACCGGCTCGCGGCCGCACAATACATGGCGTTTAGCCAAAACCGCTTGTAGTTCAACACCTTCGATTTGTCGAACATATTGATCACCGCCGCAGACATCACGATGGAAAACGTCTCGCGAAGGCCAAGCAAGGCCACAGCGTGATTGATGTCGTCGACGCGCTGGGCGAATCCATAGGCCGCTGAATTCGCCACGCCGAGGACTTTCGCCATAATGGGCGGGTCCATCACCAAAATATTGGCCACGTCCTTCGCCGACTTGTCCGGGTCATTGGCCGCTTCGCGCACCCGGCTTACCGTCTCAGGCAACGCCGGCAGCGTATCGACTTCCCGAATGAGCGTCGCAATTCGGCCAAGCCGCATGGATGCGGCGACGCCTTCGATCGTACCACCCCCTTCGGCAGGCTTCGCTGGATAGTGTTGTTCGATGGCCGATCTGACATCGGACGCCGAGCAAAGCAATGGCTTGACGCGGAGTTTGGTCACTTCTTCGAGTTCCGCAATGGTCTTTCGATCAAGCGGACAGACCATACCGATAGTCAACAGTTTTCCTAGTCGATCAATGGGAATTAGCTCATGCTTGAAGACAAATTCCCGGGGCACTAGTTCGATCAAATCGCTCGATATATCGTATTGCTTCAGATCAATACTGGCCACACCGGGCTGTTTCGCTAAAAAAGCCACGAATTGATCCGGGGTAAGGTGTTTTAGCGCGATAAGCAATTCGACAATCTTGCCGCCATCCTCCGTTTGCTTATCGAGTGCCGCGTGGAGCTGACCCTCTGTAATCAGACCCGCGTCGATTAGGAGTTCGCCAATTCGCCGTTGAGGCGCTGGCTGAGACCCGGTACTGCTTGCTGCTGTCATATCGTGATTTTCCGATCCCCCCGGCACAACCCCCGGTAGGTTGGGCGGTGTTCCGGCGGTGGTTCCCCCACGCACTAGTGTAGGAAGCGGCGACATCGGAATCAAGGTGGCCGACCGGCGTACGGGAGCAGCTTTACGTGGTGCCGGATCGTACCTATAATCGGCGAATGCCGGGATTCTATCGCGAATCCCGGTTAGGAAGGGGCCCGATGGCGGAAGAACACGAAGCCAGCATTGCCGATGGACTGATCAAGCGTGACTTGATTACGCCGGAAGATTTAGAGCAAGCGCGAGAACATCAAGAACGATCGGGGACGCCCTGGTATCGGCAATTGCTTCAGAAGGGCAAGATCAGTTTCGGGTCCGTTGAAGATATTCTCCGGTTGGAATTTCATTCTTCATCCGTCTATGCCGCCGAGCAAAGTTTAGGGCAAACGCTGGTTGACCTTAAAGCGATTACGGAAGCGCAATTGGAAGACGCGTTGACTGAACAGAATCGTAATGGCAGGTTGCTCGGAAACATCTTGCTTGATCGTGGACTCATCACCACCCGGACGAAAGCGATCGCATTGGCAAAACAACAAGGCCTCGAATTCGCCGATATTCAAGAAACCAAGAGTAGCGCTGAAGCACTCGCACTTGTCGATAAACATCTCGCAATAAAGAACCATATAATTCCTGTCAGTGTTGACGGTGACAAACTCACCGTACTAATCAATGACCCGCAGGTGAGTCGGACGGTAGGTGATGTCGGCATATTGCTGAGCAAGCGAGTTCACCCCGTATTGACGAATGCAGAAAACATCAAGAAAGAAATTCAAGCGCGGTATAGCAGTCATCATTCTCGCGGCAGTAAAGCGACAAAGAAAGCAACGTCAGCGCCTCAAGAACAGCCAGCGAAAAAACAATCGAAGCGTAGCACTAAAAACAAGGATGAGATGCCCGTGACGACCGAAGCGAATACTGAAGATACGACTCAACGGTTCGAGAAAATTGCGCAGGAAGCGCAAGGTGCTCCTGTAATCAAGCTGGTCTCTACGATTATTGAGGGCGCAGCAAATTCGGGTGCTACCGATGTTCATTTAGATCCGCAGGACCCGGAAATGCGCGTTCGATACCGTATTGACGGGGTTCTACACGATGTGATGAGCATCGGATCGGACATCGAATCCGCGGTGATTTCACGCATCAAAATACTTTCCGACCTAGATATTACCGAAACGCGGCGTCCGCAGGATGGACACATTAGTCTTGAGATCGGCGATCGTGAATATGATGTTCGCGTTGCGACGTTGCCCACATTTCTGGGTGAACGCATCGTACTTCGTATGCTGGATCAGTCGACAGTGCTCCAAGGAATTAAAGATCTTGGAATGGAAGAAGACGATGTAAAGAAGTTCTCGAAAATACTGGATCAGCCCTATGGAATGATTTTGGTCACAGGTCCAACGGGTAGTGGAAAAACAACGACGTTGTATGGCGCACTCAATCAAAAAAATGTAATGACAGAGAGTATTGTCACGCTGGAAGATCCGGTGGAGTATCAACTGTCAGGCATCAACCAAGTCCAAATTGATCCGGACATAGACCTAACGTTCGCGAATACGTTGCGCGCGTCGCTTCGTCAGGATATCGATGTGTTGCTGGTTGGTGAAGTGCGGGACGCTGAAACGGCGCGCATCGCTATTCGCGCGGCGATGACCGGTCATCTCGTGTTTAGTACGCTGCATACCAATGATGCACCTGAAGCCATATCAACATTACGAAATATGGGGATTCCTTCATACCTCATTGCGAGTGCACTGACGGCCATTCTTGCACAGCGACTCATTCGGTGCATTTGCCCTGACTGCAAGAAGGCGTTCACACCCACGAAACAACTTCTGAAATCACTACACCTTCCCGAGTCGACAAAAAAACTATATAGAGGTGAAGGTTGTGACCAATGCTTCCACACCGGCAATAGAGGCCGTACCGGTATATTTGAAGTCCTCGAAGTGACAGGGCCTATTAGAAAAATGATTACCGAAGATGAACCAACGGATAAAATTATGAAAACGGCAAAGCTGAAGACAATGTCTGATCGTTGCCGCCAGAAGGTTAAAGAGGGAATCGTTGCTCCGGAGGAATTTCTCCGCGTCATTCGAACCTAGTGAGGAACAGGATTTTTATCCACAAGACGTGAATAACCTGTGGATACTATTTATCAATGTGCCATTAATCGTTGATATGACATCTCATTCCTCGATCATATCTAATATTTTGGACATGGATTGAGTCCATTGTTGTTGTGTTGATTGTCTGTTAGGAAGTGAAGTAAGTCGTTATATATTAGTAAGTTACGTAATATTTTGGATTGGGGTTAAATTGGGGATTGTTTCGGATTAGAGATGTTCCACTATTCCGTTTTCTGGAAAATGCTACTAATCACGTCATTTTTTAATTGTGGATATCATCCAGGAGTGTGGAACATTGAGGCCGTAGTTCCAATATTCTAATCAAATTACGGCGAGTAAATCTGTGGTTCATCATGTTTATAAGTATCGAATTATCCACACTAATTAACATCGAAATGATCGTTCGGACGAAAATTGTGAAACCCAGGAATCCTTTTCAAATCCATCCATTAGGTTATCCACAGCTCAACTCAAGTGTTCAAAAGGGATTACATGAAATCCCCTCCATTTCCTTATACCTACTACTATGAAAACTATATATAGATCTGTAGAGTATGTTCTTCAACGACCGGTAAATCAGGGACGCCTCCTGGCTTCCAATTTGCCGTTACAAACGATTGCTATTTGGAGTGTGGGGGAATGAAGGTCTCAGTTCCGCGTCAGGATTTATTGGATGCTGTTAACAAGGTAAAAGCGGTTGTCTCACCGAAGTCTGCATTACCGATACTTTCACATGCGTTGATGGAAACGGGTGAAAGTTCGATAAAATTGACTGCAACGGATTTGAAGGTGAGTATTGAGTGTTCGGTAGATTGCCGGGTGGATGAACCGGGATCGATGACAGTGTCGTCTTCACGGCTTGCATCAATACTTTCTGAACTTCCACAAGGTGAACTGGAGATCGCACTCGGAGATAACAACGTAATAACGTTGTCGAGTGGGAAGATTCAAACAAAACTCTTCAGTATGGCCCCTGAAGAATTTCCGCCGGTTCGTGATTTCGATGGTATTGATCCGTTGGAACTCGATCAGGGTATGTTGAAAAATATTTTCTCGCGTACCAGTTTTGCGATTAGTACCGATCAAGCGCGCTACAATTTGACCGGGCTGTTGTGTGATTTGGCCGATGGTAAATTCACAGCGGTAGCAACCGATGGCCGTCGCATGAGTCTATATATTCAGGAAGAGGGTATTCCGGATACCGCAAAAGCGACGGTAATTATTCCGGGGAAAATGATTCATGAGCTCGAACGCTTATTGGCGAATGAGGGTGAAGTGAAGGTTTATATCGATCAGACGCAAGCGGCATTTGAGTTTGGTTCGTTGCGTATTGTGACCGCGTTGATTGAAGGTAGTTTTCCGCCGTATGACAAGGTCGTTCCAAAGAAGCACGACAAAGAGATCGTGTTGGATACCGCAACGTTTACGGAAGCAGTACGGCGTACACGCACGATGACGAACGACAAGTTTAATTCGGTGCGGTTTGCGCTAGGTGAAGGGGCTATGCAATTACGGGTCGTGACGCCTGAAGTTGGTGAATATGAGGAAGAAATGGTCATCGACTACAACGGTGATCAGTTCGAAATAGCCTTTAATCCGGACTTTATGGTGGATGTCCTTCGTCACACGGATACCGAAAAAGTCAGTTTTGTTCTAAAAGACGCGATGAGCCCTGGATTGCTAAAACCATCGGGTAATGGGGATGCTGACCGTTATCTGAATGTGATTATGCCGATTCGTATTTAGGGTTCTATCTACATTTTATCCAGCGTTTTGTCATTGTGGATAGATTGTGTGAAATAGAGTGTTTTTCGGGGGTAGCTGTATTGATTAAACTGCGCTATTTTGTAGTCTATTCACTATAGTAATTTTTGTAAGTTATTGTTATATATCGATTTATCTGGCGAAACTTCAATGTGTTTTAGTCATGTTTTATAGCAACATTTGTCAAAATTCTACGTGTTTTGAGTGCGAGTCAGGTGTGGATAAACCGCTCTCCTTGGGGTGTAGGGCGGTTTAGCGTTTGATTACGGGAAGTTGGGGATAGCGCCGCACTGGTGCGTGGTTTCGGGGAAAATAATATGTCGCTATTTCTCGTCACAGGTGGGGCGGGTTTTATCGGTTCGAGTATCGTCCGGCGTCTTCTTGCGTTGGGTGAACGGGTTCGTGTGATCGATGATTTATCTACCGGTTCACTAGAAAACCTGACAGATATTGCGGATCAGATCGATTTCGTAGAAGGCAGTATCACTGAATCAGACGTGACATCTGAGGTGATGAAGGATTGTGAATTCTGCATTCATCAGGCAGCCGTCCCTTCGGTACCACGATCCATCGCTGATCCGATGCGAACGCATAACGCGAACGTTACGGGAACGTTAAACATCCTGTTAGCAGCTAGAGATGCGAATATACGGCGGGTGGTGATGGCGTCTTCTTCGTCGGTATATGGAAACGCGACTGTGTTTCCGGTCGAAGAAACGTTGCCAGTAGCGCCGATTTCGCCGTATGCAGTGAGTAAAGCGGCCGCGGAAATGTATGCGGGTGTCTTCTCTGATCTCTATGAATTGGATGTGATTTGCCTGCGGTATTTTAATGTTTTCGGTCCGCGTCAAGATCCTAATTCGCCGTATTCAGCCGTGATTCCGCTGTTTATCAATTGGATGGCTGCCGGACAAGCACCTCGGATTTTCGGGGACGGCTTACAAACACGCGATTTTACGTATGTGGATAATGTTGCGGCAGCTAACGTGAAAGCGTGTTTTGCGCCGGGGCGTATTTCGGGTACGTACAATATTGCCGGTGGCGATCCTCACTCTCTGATCGAAGTGGTCGATGCGTTAAATGAAATACTCGGAACTACACTTTTACCGGAATTTGCTGAAGCCCGACCCGGTGATGTGGTCCGATCTCACGCATCAGTAAAGCGCGCGGAAGCGGCGTTTGGCTACCGGCCTCAAGTGGGCTTTCTGGAGGGCCTCGCGGAGACGGTGGCGTGGTATCGGGCAGGTGTGGGTAGAGCCGAGGTGCGGGCGTCAGCGAACGAATAGACCTACAATATCCGGTTAGTGCCAATTCATCTTCCTTGGTGTCCATGTGCTAGCATGAGCATTGTTTATGCTATGACTTGATCCGCCTACGTCGCTGGAGTTTGTAATGTTGAATCGTCTCTTTACTGCTGGCCTGTTCTTATCCGTGTTACTAGTCGCTATTGGTTGCGGTCCAGGTGTAACTGATAATTCCCCTACATCCTCGCTACCACCGATAGAAGTTGCGACAGAGGTCAAACCCCCTATGCAACCGTTGGTTGAAGGGGTTGCAGGCGATACGTTGATGGCGTGTATTACTTCGGAACCGCCTCATCTGAATCCGCAATTATCAACGCAAGGGGCAGTCGGTAAGTACGTCGGAAGTTTCATTTTCGAGAATATGATTGATCTTGATAACGAGACGCTTGAGTTTATTCCGTGGCTTGCGGAACGTTGGGAAATCGCAGACGACAATCTGACATATACGTTTTACCTGAACAAGGCCGCGAAATTTTCGGATGGTGTACCTCTCACGGCACACGATGTTCTCTTTACATTCAATGTCATCAATGATCCAAAAAATGATACGGCGAACCTTCGAAATTATCTGAACGACATAGAATCGGTTGAAGTGATTGACGATCACACGGTTGCTTTCAAAATGAAACGACCTTATTTCCGTAACCTTCTTGTCTGTGGTGCGCTGGACATTATTCCTAAACATATCTATGAAGGTGGTGACTTTAATGAGCACCCAAACAATCGTAATCCGGTGGGTTCCGGTCCGTATACATTTGAATCTTGGAACACAGGACAGACGATCACATTGGTCAAAAATCCGGATCATTGGGATAACAAAGGCTATGTGAATAAAATTCAATTTAAGGTAATCACGGATGAGAACGTGGCGATTCAGGTATTGGAAAAGAATGAACTCGACATGCTGCGGATGCAGCCTGAACAGTGGGTGACTCGGGCTTCAACGCCTGAATTCGAGGAGAAGTTCTACAAGTTTACTCCCTTCTCACAGATTCCAGGTTATGTGGGGCATTACCGATATATCGCGTGGAATATGCGTAAGCCGCAGTTTGAAGACAAGCGGGTACGGCGTGCGTTGACCTTGCTGCTCGACCGGCAAACGATGCTTGAGACCATCTGGCATGGGTTGGGTCAGGTGACTTCGGGTAGCTTTTCGCCGCGGGTGCCGGAGTATGATCCGAATATAGAGCCGTGGCCGTACGATCCAATGCAGGCAGCGAAGTTGTTGGATGAGGCGGGCTGGATTGATGCGGACCGGGACGGCGTTCGTGAAAAAGACGGTCACAAGTTGGAATTTGAACTTAGTTTCACGGCGGATGTCCATGAATATGTGACGATGGGTAACGTGTATCAGGAAGAACTCGAACGTGTGGGCATCAAGATGACGCAACGTCCACTGGAATGGGCGACGTTCCAACAGCGTGTCCATGATCGAAATTTTGATGCGTGTATGTTGGCGTGGCTGTTGCCCATCATGCCGGACCCCTATCAACTCTGGCATTCGTCGCAAGCGGATACCGGATCGAACTATCCTGGTTTCATTCATGATGAAGCGGATAAGATCATGGACGCCGGTCGGCTTGAGTTTGATGATGAAAAACGAGTCGAAATCTACCGCAAATTCCACGCGATTTTGCATGAGGAACAACCGTATACGTTCTTGACAACAAACCCTGGTTTGTACGCTGTTGATAAACGGTTCAAAAACGTGCGGGTGTACGATATCGGTCTTGACCCGGAAGAATGGTTTGTCCCAGTGGCGGCGCAACGGTACCCATAAGCGAATAACGAGACCGACGCTTCCGTGTACGCATATCTCATTCGACGTTTTTTGCTAATCATCCCCACGTTTCTTGGGATTAGCATCATCACGTTTTCGGTGGTGCAACTCCTGCCAGGGAGTCCTGTCTTTTTGAGGTTGCAAGCGGCGGGTGGGATGAGTTCGGAAGAGATCTCGCCGGAGATCATCGAGGAAACAAAGAAGCGTTTTGGACTCGACAAGCCTTTGCCTACGCGATACGCGATTTGGCTGGGTAAAATGGTTCAGCTCGATTTTGGTACGTCGTATAAAGATGGACGACCTGTCCTGGATCGTATTGGCGAAGCCTTACCCATCACGCTGCAACTCAACATCATTTCAATATTCATTATCTATTTGCTGTCCGTGCCGATAGGGGTGTTCTCCGCGACGCATCAAGATACGCGGGCGGACAATGCCTCGACGTTCGGACTGTTCTTGTTGTACAGTCTGCCTGATTTTTGGGTGGCGATGTTGCTGATTCTGTTTCTGGGTGGCGGCACATATCTCGATCTGTTTCCCATCTTCGGCCTGAGTTCTATCGGTGCGGAAGATATGTCGTGGCCGCGCTGGCTTATGGATCGGGCATGGCATCTGGTGTTGCCGGTGTTCTGCCTGAGTTATGCATCGTTGTCCGTGATTTCGCGGTATGCACGTGCGGGTATGATCGAAGTGGTCCGTCAGGATTACATTCGCACGGCGCGTGCGTATGGGTTTAAAGAGCGTGTGGTGATCTATCGCTACGCATTGCGCAATTCGTTAATCCCGATTCTTACGATGTTGGGCACGATTCTCCCCGCGTTGATCGGCGGTAGTGTCATTATCGAAAGCATTTTTTCGATTCCTGGAATGGGGCGGCTGGTCTTTGAGTCGATTCTGGCGCGCGATTATCCCGTCATCATGGGATCGCTTACGATCACGGCGTTGATGACGCTCGTGGGCCTTATCATTTCGGATGTCCTCTATGCCGTTACTGATCCGAGAATACGGTTTGAGTAAGCCGCCTCGGGAAATGAAGCAGTCGTATTGGCGGCTAGTTGCGCGCCAATTTCGCAAGAAGAAGATGGCGATGGTGTCGCTCGTTGTGCTTGTACTGTTGGGGTTGATTGCGGCGGGCGCACCTTTTATAGCAGAAGAAAAGCCAATCTACATGGTGGCCGACGGCAAGACGTATTGGTTTCCGAATGTCTTTGACTATGATGACTTGCTGTACTTCCGTTTCGATCTCTGGGAGCCGGGTGAGGGGGATCGAGCGATTATGCCGATCGTGCCGTATCCGCCGCAGCGCACGAATCTTCGTGCGCGGTTGAGCGCGCCGGATGCCGATCATTGGCTCGGGACAGATGACACCGGACGTGATGTGCTGAGCCGAATTATTTGGGGTACGCGCGTGTCCATGAGCATCGGATTCATCTCGGTGGGCATTTCGATTGTTGTGGGTGTGACGATTGGCGCGGCGGCGGGGTATTACCGGGGTTGGGTAGACAGCGCGGCGCAACGAATCATCGAGGTGATTCTGTGTTTTCCCGCGCTGATTCTCATTCTGTCTGTGCGGGTTTTTCTGCCTCCGCACATTTTTTACGTGATGTTGGTGTTGGGTCTCACGCGGTGGCCGGTGATTGCGCGTTTAGTGCGCGGTGAATTTCTCAAGTTGCGGGACAGTGATTTTGCGATGGCGGCTCGGGCTTCTGGGTATGGCGATGGGCGCATTATCTTCAAACACTTGTTGCCGAATGCGATGGCACCGGTATTAGTCAGCGCGACATTTGGTGTGGCGGGTGCAATTCTGATTGAGTCGGCGTTGAGTTTTTTGGGGTTTGGGGTTGCACCGCCGACGGCGAGTTGGGGTGAGTTGTTGTCGCAGGCGAAGCGGTATATCGAACAAGCCTGGTGGTTGGTTGTGTATCCCGGTGCGATGATTTTCATTGCGGTGACGGCGTTCAATTTGGTGGGCGAAGGGTTGCGTGACGCGATGGATCCGAGGTTGCGACAATGATGCCTGAAAACAAAAGTGCACTTGTGCGAGTTCGCGATTTGTGCACATCGTTCTATACGGACGCTGGAGTCGCCCGTGCCGTTGACGGTGTGTCGTTCGATATCGAAGCGGGCAAGACCATGGCGCTTGTTGGGGAAAGCGGCTGCGGCAAGAGCGTAACGTCGTTATCGATTCTCCGACTGGTACCGAATCCGCCCGGACGTATTGAAGGGGGTACAGTCGAGTTTGACGGGGTGAATCTGCTCGACCTTCCCGAACCTGAAATGCGCGGGATGCGCGGCAACAATATTTCGATGATTTTTCAGGAGCCGATGACGTCGCTGAATCCTGTGTTTCGCGTGGGTGGACAAATTGCCGCAGCGATCCGTGTGCATCAGGATGTGTCAAAGGCCGAGGCGCGAAATCAAGCGATTGAACTGTTGCAAAAAGTTGGCATTCCAGCGCCGGAGTTGCGGGTGGATGACTATCCGCATCAGCTTTCCGGCGGGATGCGGCAGCGGGTGATGATTGCGATGGCGCTAGCGTGTGGCCCGAAGTTGCTCATCGCCGATGAGCCAACGACGGCACTGGACGTGACGATTCAAGCGCAAATCCTCGACTTGTTGCAGGGGCTTCAAGCGGAAACCGGCATGGCGATTTTGCTGGTGACGCACAACCTGGGCATCGTGGCCGATGTCGCCGACGATGTGTTGATTATGTACGCGGGAAAAATTGTCGAACGGGGGCCGGTGCGGGAGGTGTATAAAGCACCGCAGCATCCATACACCATTGGTCTATTCGAATCGCTGCCGAGCATGCATCAACACGGCGAACGGCTATCAACGATTCCTGGGCAAGTGCCGGCTGCGACAAAATTCCCGGAAGGATGTCGATTTCATCCACGGTGTAGTCATGCGATGGATGTGTGTCGAACCGGTGAGCCGCCGACGATCGAACAGAGCGATGTTCATCGCGTCGCGTGTTGGCTGCATGATGCGGAGACGATGCGTGCGCAGGGGCGTGAACCGGGCGTACCGGAGTCGGTGGAGCAGTCGACATGATCGATGCGCCGCGCGATGAGCCGTTGCTAGTGATCGAAAATCTCACCACGCACTTTCCGGTGCGGCAAGGTGTATTCGCCCGGGTGACGGATCACGTTCGTGCGTTGGACGGCGTTAGTTTTTCGGTGCCGCGTGGAACGACGTTGAGCCTGGTGGGTGAGAGCGGAAGCGGTAAGACGACGTGTGGACGTTCTTTGTTGCGGTTGGTCGAGCCGACGGCGGGGCGTGTTGTATTTGATGGAATTGATGTGACGGCGTTGCCGGGCCGTGAGTTGCGTACGTTGCGCAAACGGATGCAGCTTATTTTCCAGGATCCGTTCAGTTCGTTGAATCCGCGCATGACGGTGTACGGGATGTTGGCCGAAGTGCTGCGTGTGCATCGCATCGTGCCGCGTGACCAACGGCGTTCGCGCGTCGACGAACTGTTGCAGTTGGTCGGTCTTCCTCCGGAGAGTGCTTCGCGGTATCCGCACGAATTCAGTGGCGGCCAACGTCAACGGATTGGTATAGCGCGGGCGATTGCTGCCGAGCCGGATCTAATCGTCGCAGATGAACCTGTTTCGGCACTTGACGTTTCGATTCAAGCGCAGATACTCAATCTATTGAAAGACCTCCAAGAGAAGCTAGGGCTGACCTATCTTTTCGTTGGCCACGATCTCAGCGTCATAAAACACATTAGCGATACGGTCGCGGTCATGTATCTGGGGCGTATCGTCGAATTGGGTTCGGTCGCCGACGTTTTCGATCGGCCAACGCATCCATACACTCGGGCATTGTTATCCGCGGTCCCGGTGCCCGATCCGGATCGCATCGAAGAACGCATTGTGTTAGAAGGGGATGTGCCGAGTCCTATCAATCCGCCATCGGGTTGTCCGTTTCATCCCCGCTGTCCCGAGGCGCGGGAGGAGTGCTCTCGCATGGATCAATCTCTAGTGGAATTAGCAGAGGGTCATTCGGCGGCATGTCATATTCACGTGGCGGGTGAATCCTCTTAGTCAAGCTAGGCACGTGTTTTTTTGGGTTGGCTTGGCGGTACGTGTTACAACTGACAGGAGTTTTTGTTCAGGGGGAATTCTTGATGGCCGATGGAAACCAAGAAGAATCGTATACGGATGGGCTGCTGTTTCGGGCGCATCCTTGGCACGGGGTGCCGATAGGGGATCGTGCGCCGGAAGTCGTGACGGCCTATGTCGAACTCACGCCGGCGGACACGATTAAGTATGAGTTGGATAAGCGGACCGGGCTCTTGACCGTGGATCGGCCTCAGCGGTTCTCGAATGTCTGTCCGACGTTGTATGGGTTCGTGCCGCAGACGTATTGCGCGGAAGCGTCTGGGGCGCATTGCGCCTTGCGGACGGGGCGTGAGGGGATTGTCGGAGATGGTGACCCGTTGGATATTTGTATCCTGACGGAAAAACCAATTGCCATGAATAACATGCTGTTGCGCGCGCGACCTATTGGTGGTCTGCGGATGATCGATGGCAATGAAGCGGATGACAAAATCGTCGCGGTGATGGACGGCGATGCATCGTATGGACACTTGGAACGAATTGAGCAGTGTCCGTTGGTGCAAGTGGAGCGATTGCGGCATTACTTCCTGACCTATAAGCAATCGCCGGATGCGCTGAGTGCGGCGTGTGAAATTGCTGACGTGTATTCGTGTGAGGAAGCCCGTGAAGTCATCCTGAAAGCGCGAGAAGATTACCTCACACATTACGCGAAGTTGGCGAATGCGCTCGAACGGCTTACGTAGGGTGTGAGCGTATTTTCGATGCGGAGACGTGCCTGATCCGTTTGGGATCTGGCGGACATTTGATCAGTCGATGGATTGACAACCTTTTTCCTTTCGCCGTCATTCCCGCGAAGGCGGGAATCTAGAAGTGTCGCGGTCGATTTCGTCCTGCCAGTGGATTCCCGCGTTCGCGGGAATGACGGGATATGGTGTGGGCTGATATCGGTCCCGAGTCTTAATCGCTGTTGGAGATCGAATGCTTTCGTGTACACGACGCTCATGGATTGCTATCGTGTTCGTTTCGTTTATAAGGGAGCGCAACAAATGAAGAAATTATTGTTGACCGCGGTGATCGCGATTGTCGTGCTGTTCGGCGTGATGGTGGTTCGTGCGATGACGTTTTCGTCGGAGCAGCCGGAGGCGCGTGATGTTGAGTTGTTTGCGGTTGATACGGAAGCAGCGGTGAAGCATCTTGCGGAGTCGGTTCGTATTGAGTCGATTTCGTTTTGGGCACCGACGCCGGGTGGGTTGAAAGCGTTTCGCGCGTTTCACACGTTTTTGGAAGAGACGTATCCCAACGTGCATGCGGAACTCGAACGGGAAAAGGTTCGCGATTTCAGTTTGTTGTACACGTGGAAAGGCAGCGATCCATCGTTGAAGCCATTGTGTATTCTCGGGCATATGGACGTAGTGCCGGCGGTGAGTAGTGGTACGGAGGAATGGGCGTTCGGGCCGTTTGAGGGCGTCATTTCCGATGGGTTTGTTTGGGGCCGTGGGACGATGGACAACAAGATTAATGTTGTTGGTGCCATGGAGGCGGTCGAATTACTTTTGGCGGATGGTTTTCAGCCGAAGCGCACAGTGATGATGGCGTTCGGTCATGACGAGGAATTGGGCGGGCCGGAAGGTGCGCAGGTGATGGCGGCGTTGTTGGAAGAGCGGGGCATTGAACTGGAGTGTGTGATTGATGAGGGCGGGTTTATCATCGATGGTGCATTGCCGGGGGTGACGGAACCTGCGGCGCTTATCGGCGTGGCAGAGAAGGGTTATCTGTCGCTTGAGCTCTTGGTGCAGCAGGACGGTGGTCATTCTTCGGTGCCGCCACGGAATAGTGCGATAGGCATCTTGTCGGCGGCGTTGTCGCGGCTTGAACAAAAACAAATGCCGTCGCATCTCTCGGGTGCGGCAGAAGATTTGTTCATGGCAGTGGGTCCGGAGATGGGGTTTGTTGAACGGATCATGTTTGCGAATTTGTGGATTACGCGGCCTCTTGTCGAATACGTGTTGGGCGGAGCGCCTGCGACGAATGCGTCGATTCGAACGACGACGGCGGTCACGATGATCGAGGGCGGGGTGAAGGATAATGTGTTGCCGACAGAAGCGAAGGCAGTCGTGAATTTTCGGATTCTGCCCGGTGATACGATCGATTCGGTGGTCAAACATGTGAACAAAGTCGTAGGCGATGAGCGAGTCATTGTTCGACGCACTGCGAACAAGGACGGGCGGGAACCCTCGGAGGTCTCCGATGTAAATGCGCTAGCGTATCGGTTACTGGAACAGACGGCGAAGGATGTTTTTCCGGACGTGGTGGTGGGGCCGTATTTGGTGCTGGGGGGTACGGATTCGCGGTTCTATTCTGTCGTTACGCCAAACGTGTACCGGTTTACGCCGACGCGTATGGGGTCGGATGATACGGTGCGGTTGCATGGCGTGAACGAGCGGATTGGTGTTGAGAACGTTGGTGAAATTGTTCAATTCTATGTGCGGCTGATTCAAAATTTTGACGCGGCGTAACGCCTTAAGCCACAGAGGTCACAGAGAACACAGAGGTTCGCTATCGCCGACGCACTTTGTGTGAATCTCGAGATGGATCTCGACAGGCAAATTTTGAACATTTGTTGGAGCGTAACGAATGCAATGGAATACGAAGGTGGCGCTTGTGCTGGCGGTGTTCGCGGTTTTTGACGTGTTGATTCCGATCCCGTTGATGGTGCTGTTTCTTATTTTTGTTTTGTTGACGCGACCGCCGTACTTCAAGACGTGGGTGGATCGGCTTTATTCGGAATCGCCGCCGTCTTGATTTGCTTTGCCGTTGTGTTTGAACTGGGTGGTGCCTGCGCGGCAGAGCATATAGGGCGCGACGTATTCTTGGCGGTCGCACCGGATGCGCCATAGTTGAAGGCCGGTGGCTTCGTCGGCGGTGAGTGCGTGTTGGCTATCGCCGGTGAGCGCGATCGGCGCGTTACCGGGTAGCGTTGCTAGACATCGACCGGTTCGGATATCCCACAACCGGAACTTTCCATCGCCAGCACTGGTCAGCGCGTTGCGGCCTTTTTTGCTGAGCGCGACGGCGTGAATCGCTTGTCCGTGCGCACGGCGGCCGCCGCTGGTTTTCCCGGATCGGAGATCCCACAGTTGAATGTAGCCGTCCTCTGATGCGGCGAGGGCGTAGTGCCGGTCGCCGCTGATGGCTGCCGCGGAAAGAGGGCCGCCTTCGGACTTGAAAGTCCGTAGCGGTTTCCCTGTTTTAATTTCCCAGAAGCACGCGACGCAATCTTGGCCGACGGTCATGAACGCTCTTCCGTATTCGGCGAGGCATAACGCTGAGATGGGGCCTTGGTGGCCGGAGAAGACGCGATCGCATTCGCCTGAAGTAATGTTCCAGAGGCGGGCAACGCCGCCGCCATCGGCAGTGAGGACGCCTTGTCCGTCTTCGGTAAACCGGACAGCGTTGACCGGGCCATCGTGGTTGGAAAGAGTGCGCGCGATGCGACCGGTATGCAGGTGCCAGATGTGTGCTGCGCCGTCTTCGCCGCCACTGACTGCGAACTTGCCGTCGCCACTGAGGTCGAGGGCACGAATGGATCCGCTGTGACCACCAAACGGGCGAACCAGGTTGCCGGTCGCGCCAGCCCAGAGGTAGATCTCCCCATCGCCGCCAATCGGGTTCGCGGCGGACAGGGCGATACGGCCGTCCCAGCTGATGGCGGCGGCGGTGACGGGGCCGGGATGATCGCCAAACGCTCGGGCGATTTTTCGCGCGCCCTTTGATCGTTGTTTGGCGGCGTCGCGCACGGAGCGAAACTCGTGTTTGTCCGCACGCGTCGACTTCGCTGCGTGCAATGCGCGCAGGGCACCGTCCGTATCGCCACGTTCAATCTGCACTTCGGCGATTTGATAGAGCGGCGTCCATGATTTGGGTGCCCGTTCGCGGAGGTGGTCGAGTCGTTTTAGGACAGTGGTATCGGTGAGCCGACCTGTGCGCCAATGATGTAGCGATTGGTTGTAGACGGCTTCGACGTGATTGGAGTCGGCGGCGAGAATTTCATCCCAAACTTTTTCGGCCTCGTCTTCGTTTCCCAGATCGAGGAGGGTTACGGCGCGGTTACTCAAACGGTCATAAGAATGTTCTTCGGGCGCTTGATGACTGCGGGAATAGGACTCGCCGCTCGCGGATTCATAACACGATTCGAGCACTTCTAGAATCGGTTTCATTCCGGTTGGCCGGTCGCCCGGTTTAGTTTGAAAGCACTCCCGCAACAACTCGGCGAGTGCATCCGGCATATCGGGAATGTCTTCCCGTTCCGGTCCCAAGTCGAGGTAGCCTTCGAGGGCCGCGGGTGCGGTTTGTCCAGCCATCCATGTGGAATCACCGACAAACATCTCCAGAACCGATAAACCATAGCTCCAGATATCGGTGGCGATGGTCATCGTCTCCCGCCGGGCTTGTTCAGGTGAGGAATAGAGCGGCGTGCCGCGTGGATTGGCGTAGGACCGGTGGGATCCGGTTGTTTCGGTGGATGCTGCTGCGATGGCACCGGCCATTCCGAAGTCGGTGACTTTCAACTCGCCTTCGGGCGTGATGAGCACGTTGGCCGGTTTTACGTCGTGATGAATCAGTTGGTGATCGTGGGCGTGGAGGAGACCGCGTGCGAACTGAATCGCAAAATCGAGCAGGCGTGTGAGCACTTCGGTTGGTTCACCGCGGTAGAGCACGCCATCGCGGGCGGCTTGGGATAGGGTCCCGCCGGCAACATATTCAGCGAAGACGTGCGGGATATTCTTGATGCGGCGGGCGTAGAAGCACGTGACGATGTTGGGGTGAAGGCCGAGTTTTATCCAGGTCTCGCACTCCGTCTCGAATAATTTGGCACCTTGGGCCGAAGCAAACACTTCGGACTTGGGCCGTTTTACGGCGAGGTCCACGCCCCACGCGCGGTGATGGACGCGGTACACCGTGCCCATGCCGCCTCGGCCAAGGAATTCTCTGACCTCGTATAAATTGAGGAGTACGTCGCCGACGTCCCAGGAGGAGGTGGCGGCGCCTATGGTTTCGTCGCCGGAGGTCATGTTCTTTTGCGATCTTGCATTCCGTGCTCGAAGTCGCTTGTACGTCCCTGTAGTGGGACGTATTTCCGTTTGCGACGATCACGAAATACTGTAACCGGCGCAGTGTAACTGCAGCATCGGGCCGAACGGCCCACGACATGCAATCATAACGGTCTGCATGCCTGTTGAGATATCAACCAACCCATCGAGTATAACATGGTGCTGACGGCAACTTGATATGTTCCGTAAAATGGTAGACTGCGTAATTACCGTCGATATTTCCGGGCGAGAACGCGGGACAAGGGAGATCGCGCAATGCGAACACGTGACGTCTTATTTTCAACTCTGAGCATGTTGGTCTGTGTAGTGGCTGGCGCAGCGGATCTGCCGGGTCCGGTGGATGACGGTTACCTGTTACCAAATGGCTGGCGTATTACGCCGTTCGGTGATGTTGTGGAGATGCCTGATCTCATTCTAAATCTTCAGCCCTCTCCGGACGGTCGTGTCATGGTGGCGATCCATTGCGGATTTAATGATCATGGATTGGTCACGATCGATGCCGAATCGAATGAAGCTATTCAGCGGATCAAGGTGCCGACAGCGTGGTATGGACTTGCGTGGTCGCCGGATGGATCGAAGCTGTATGTGTCGGGGGGCAACAACAGTTCGCGGAAAGGCGTTCGTGCGCCGGTGTATGTATTCGACTATGCGGATGGAACGTTGAGCGATGAGCCGGTTCAACAATTGATGGACGACGTTGATCCGAAGAACATCTACTGGGCGGGGTTGGTGCATCATCCCACTGCGCCGAGGTTGTTTGCTGCGAACCGTACATCGGGCGATGTGGTGGTGTTTGATACGGAGTCGGGAGCGATCATCAAGCGCATCCGGTCAGAAGTAAATCCGTACTCGCTGGTATTGAATGATGATGCGTCGAAACTGTATTGCTCGAATTGGGGAAGCGACAGCGTAAGTGTGATCGATGTCGAGTCGTTGGCGGTCGAGACGGTGATCGGCGTGGGTGACAATCCGAATGACATGGTGCTGGCAAAAGATGGTCGGCTGTTTGTGGCGTGTTCAAATGACAATACCGTGACGATTATCGATACGAAGTTGAATCGCGCGGCTGGAAGCATTGTCACTTCGATGTATCCGAACGCGCCGGAAGGTTCGACGCCGAACGCATTGGCGCTAGACCCCGATCATGAGACGTTGTACATCGCAAATGGAGACAACAATAATGTCTGCGTAGTGAATGTAGACGAAGCGGGCGAGGAAGATGTTCTGGGTTTCATTCCGGCGGGCTGGTATCCAAGTGCGGTCGCGGTGAGTCCGGATGGTGGAAAGCTATATATCGGGAACGGTAAAGGCGGATCGTCGAGCGCGAATCCCACGGGTCCGCTCAGCCCGATTCGTCAAAGCGGTGAGAAATCAGTGACGGTCAAAACGTCGCTCTATGGCACAGTAAACATCATCGACGTTGAAGCAAATCGATCCAAGTTGCGCGCACTGACAAAGCAGGTCTACGACAATTGTCCGTATAACGATGAGTTGCTCGCTGCGGCGCGACCGCCGAAGGATGAAGACACAATCGTGCCGAGCCGTGTGGGCGCGGGATCTCCAATCAAGCACGTTATTTACATCATCAAAGAGAATCGGACGTATGACCAAGTGTTTGGTGATATGCCGCAGGGCAATGGTGATCCGCGATTGACGGTCTTTGGCGAGGAGATCACGCCGAATCATCACGCACTCGCCGAACAGTTTGTCCTATTCGACAATTTGTATTGCGATGCGGAAGTCAGTGTGGATGGGCATCAATGGTCAAACGCGGCATATGCCACGGACTTCATCGAGAAATTGTGGCCGGCGTCGTATGGCGGTAAGTCGAACGCGCCGTATACGGAGGCAGCAACCCCGGCGTCAGGGTATTTATGGGATCAGTGCGCGCGCAAAGGGCTCACGTATCGATCCTACGGCGAATACGCGCGGCGGGTGAGTGAAGATGGTCCAATGGATGGCCGTGTGCCGGGATTGGTCGGCCATGTCGCGCCGAACTATCTCAATTGGGGCGCACGTGATTTCGAAAATGCGGCGGAGTTCATCAAAGAATTTGATGTATATGAAGCAAATTTCGATAGCAGTGATCCGAGTGAGCGGTTGCCAAACTTTATCGTGATGGGGCTGCCGGAAGATCATACGAAGGGCAGCCGTCCCGGTGCGCCGACGGTGCAAGCGGCGGTGGCGAGTAACGATAATGGCTTGGGTATGATCATCGAACGGGTCACGCACAGTAAGTATTGGCCGGATCTCGCTGTGTTCGTGATCGAAGACGACGCGCAGAATGGTCCGGATCACGTGGATGCGCGACGGACCATTGGCCTGGTCGTGAGTCCGTATGCAAAGCGGGGCATTGTCGACAGCACGTTCTATACCACGAGTTCGATGTTGCGAACGATTGAACTGATGTTGGGCCTGCAGCCGATGAGCCAATTCGACGCCGCGGCGACGCCGATGTACGCCGCGTTCTCGAACACGGCAGATAAGACGCCGTACGACATGATCGAACCGCGCATTGACATTCATGCCGTAAACGATGAGCGAGCATGGGGTGCACGGGAATCGTTGGCGATGGATCTGTCGGATTATGATCGTGCGCCGATGTTTCCGTTGAACGAAATCATCTGGAAAAACGTCAAGGGCGCAGAAAGCGAAATGCCATTACCGGTCCATCGGTTCCATGCCGCGAGTTTAGAATGATGGAAATGGAGTCCGGGCAATCCGGACAGACTGCTAGATCATTCTGGATGAAAACCGGCGTGACGTGACGAAGGTCACGGCGACCAATAACATTAAGAAGACCGAATAGGCGAAGGCCATTCCGGTGCCGCCGCTTCGCCACAGTTCGTAGATTCGAACGGCGATGGGCACATTGTCGTGGCCATAGAGCAAAATGGACGCAACGAATTCGCCGAGACTAACCGCGAACACGAGCGCGGCCCCTGACGCGATAACCGGCGCGAGCAACGGAAAAATAATGTGCACGAAGCAATACCAGCGGGAAGCGCCTAACGTCTGTCCAGCTTCGATGAGTTGGCCGTCGAACGGTTCTATGGCGGCGGTAGTCATGCGGGTGAGCAATGGTATGTTCCGAATGAAATAGGCCAACGGCAATATCCACACGGTGCTCACCAGCGGTAGCCAGTTGTCATTGAATGCGACAATCAAATTGACTGCGATCACAGTGCCGGGCAGTGCCCAGGGAATCATGACCAGAAAATTGACGAACCGTCCACCGCGCCGCCTACGCGCGATGAGGTAGCCTGCGGGTAGCGCAGTCGCAACAGTGATCAACGCAGCAAGCCCGCTCATCCATAAACTATTTCGAATCGGCATGAACGCATCGGCCTCACGAAAAATGCCGAGGTAATTTTCCAACGTGGGCACATTCGGAATCACTTCGGTGTCCCACTCCGAATAATCCATGAACGACAACCAGAGAATCGTCGCATGGGGAATGAGCAATACAGCCACAATGAGGATCGCCGCTGTGGTCACGAGTATTTTTCCGGATCGCGCTCGCACGACGACTCGTACGCCTTTGGACGCGCTCCCTGTAGACGTTTGGCGTGATCGAAACAGGAGAACGCCCATCAACGAAACCAGCGCGAGGATGACGGTGAGGGTGCGTGCAGCGCCATCATTGGTCTGGCTATCTTCTTGGAATATTTGAACGCTGAGTACGGGGAAATCGTCGCCGAAGATTAGCGGCGCACTGAATGACGCGCCGGAGGTCATGAACGTGAGCAGCGCAGCACCTAAGAGCGCAGGCTTCAACATCGGCAAGACGACCTTGTGAAATACGCGCCAACGTCCAGCGCCGAGCGTGCGCGCAGCTTCGATTTGTGCGACATCCATCGACTCGAGTGCAGTGGACATCATGGCGTAGAAGAACACATAGAATGAATACGCATGGATGAGGATGATCGCGGGCGCGCCGCGCAAGTACCACCCCTCTAACCCGTGATGAATGTCCGCATACCGTGCGATGAAACCGTCGCGCCCAATGAGATAATAGAAACTTACGACGCCGACGAGCGGAGGCAATGTGAAGGGCAAGTAAGCAAAGGCCGCAAGCCATGCACGTCCGGGAAATGAGTAGCGCGTGAACAACACGGCGAGTCCGCTGCCGATGATACCGGCGAAGAAGACCGACAGGAATCCGATGACGATGGTATTTCGAGTGGCTTCGAATCCTGCTCCGGTGAGGACGGCATCCCATTCCCACGAACCGGCGGCGGTGATGGCGAGTCGGACGGCAGGATACAACACGCCGAAACCGAGCAGAACAAGACATAGACCAAGCGCCGCTCGGTCGAACATCACGATGTCGCGACGACGGGGCGCGCTCACGCGAGATTAGTCTTCGTCGGAATCTTGAGCGAGGTCGGATTCGACCCACGATTGAATGGCGTCACGATCTTCATCGGAGATGCGCGTGTAGAGAATGGCGACTTTGAAATTGTCGCCGCCCTGTTCATCCGCTTCGCAACGCACGACGACGCCTTCGCAATCGACTCGCTTGTCGAAAGGCGCGGGGAGTTCGAGGCCCATGCCCAATTTGGTCATCAACGCGATAGGCTTGATCGTGTGGCACAACACGCCGCTCGCACTGATGTTGTCGACATTATTCAGGACACCGGACTCACCGGATTCGTCGAAGGCTTGAATGCCTCTGCGGCTCCGTGGAAACCTGCGGCGTTCGTCTTGATTGCTCATGATTGAATACTTCCCCGTTGCGCGATTAGGCAGTGCTTATGGTACGGCAGGGCGTATTTTATTGCAATGCAAGCGCCTATTGCCCTGTGCCAACAATGAAGAATACAGACCAAATCATCAGGCCAACCATCGCCCAGAAAAACAGGAATCCGCCCATCCCCACCGCGCTCGGCATGGGGATTTCCAGGTCGGGGTGATTGATGAGTTTACGTGGTTCCGGCGGCACGACGCCTTCCGGTAGCGTGAACGGCGCTTGATGCGGTTCGTCTTCCTGAATCGGCGTCCGCAAACATTCGTACACCCGGTCAAGCTTTTCTTTTGGCACCCGTTTTGTGAACAAGCTGACGATGATGCACGACGCGAACCCAGCCGAAAGGAAACTGAGTATCTGCCAGGATACGCGGAACTTCTCATTCCAAATCATGAAGTCCGGGAGACCGCTCACAGCGAATTCATGGAAGAATTCCCGGCCCGTGATAAACCAAACAAGGAATGCGGCGAGTGTTCCCGCCCACGCGCCCGCAACCGTGGTCCGCCGCCAGAATAAGCCCAACCAAAACGCCGCGCCCATCATCGCTTGCAACTGGAAGAACACTTCGAGCGCACGCGGAATATCATCGAAACTAAAAGCGAATGCGATGCTGCCGGAAACAATTACAAACGACGCGATCCGTCCGACGAAGAGAAAGTGTTTTTCCGGCTTACCTTTACCCCAATATCGGCGGTAGACGTTTTCGGTGAATAGGCCCGATGACGACACCATGAATGCGTCGCACGACGACATGATCGATGCGAGCAGCGCGGCCAAAAACAGGCCGACAAGCCCAGGCGCCACTTCGGGGAGGAGGTCTCGCGCCATGAGTCCGTAGACCAGATCGGCGTCTTCGTTTACCCGTTCCTGAAACTCGAACTTGCCCTCTTGTGCGAAGTACACAACGGCGCAAAGGCCGGTAAGCATCCAGGCGACGGTGCATACACGTTTGAGCAGATTGCCAGCGGCGAACCCGACTCGTCCGTCCATTTCATTTCGACCGCCTGCGCACACGCCCATAATGTGCGGTTGCGTGACAATGCCGACGAGCGCGCTGATCGCCAGCATGACGATGTGAAACAGATTGATTTCACCCGGTGTCGCAAGACTGAGCATTCCGTCAATGTGCGATCGATCTTGACCGGCCAACGCTTCCGGAATCCCTGCACGAAGCCCTGTCATCCCGCCGACCGCGTTCCATGCGAAGGGCAACAAAATGAACGAAAGAATGACGGTTAGGATGCCTTGAATGAAGTCCGTCACGATGGCCGCAGCGAGGCCGCCCGCGATGCCGTAGGTCACGAACAGTGCGGTCATTGTGAGAATCGCGTAGTCCGAAGTAATAGCCCCGTCCGAAATCGCCTCGATGGTTTTTCCTGCACCCAACAGCAACATACCGATGCCCACGGTGAGTTGTGAAACGCCAACGACGGTGTACAACGAGGCCACACTTTGGTCGTATCGATGTTCGAAGTAGTCACCCGTGGTCAATGCGCGCATCCGGCGGAATACCGGTGCAATGAGCCAGTAAAACGGCGTAGCGAATAGCCATAACCACTGATACCAAATACCTGAGATACCGTTGGTGTACGTCTTCGCCGATACGCCGACGGCGTCATTCCCGCTCGTTCCCGCGCCGAACGCGAAAAAGATCATGAATGGCTTACCGAATTTTCGGCCACCGATGAAGAAATCAGCGGTGTCCTTCACCCGGCGTGCGGTCCATATCCCGACACCCGTGATTCCGACTAAATAGATAAGAAGGGCTGCCCAGTCCCATCCACTAATACCCAGCATAATAATTGCTCCCGAATGATTCGAAGTTTGGATGGTAGAGAACAGAACGGCGCGCGTCAATACGGCCGACGATGACGACGGAACCTGCGGCCATCAACCACTAGACAGGATGACAGGATAAACAGGATTTTTGTTGTACGTTTTTCTCATTCATCAGCCAGACTGGTTTTCAAATCCTCACGACACCTTTCTTGTGAAGGCAATCTTAAGGTACTGCCAATGATCTCAATTCGTACCCAATGAATGTTCGTTTCTTTGCGCCTTCGCGCCTTTGCGTGAGGTATTCATTCAGAGCAGATTTAACTAATTCGTACCTTAACAATGCCGCATGACGAGATTGCCGCAGTCGCCTGGGGCTCCATCGCAATGACGGTGCGGGCAGGCTAATCTTCATTGAGTCACCCGTTCCAAGGATTCGGTGCGTGCAATAAAGTTGAGCACGAATAACGTAAATGCGCTTTAGCGCAATGCGCGAACAACACGACACATCCCAAAGAATCTGCGAACATCTGCGTCATCTGCGGACAAGAAAAAGGGCCGGAATCGAAATCCCGGCCCGCATAAGTCAGATCGAACGAAACTCAGAACGAATAACCGATTCCAAGTCCAAGCGAATTTGTGCCGGAATTGCTGTCACCAAACCCGCCATTGGAGAAGTGATGAAACTGCGCGGTGACGTGCCAGTCGTTTTCGAACTGGTAGCCGAGTCCGACGCCGGTCATGAAGTTAATGTTGGAAGAATTGCCGTTGAATTCATTGCTGTGCGCCATAATGCCGACGGTGGCTTCGCCGAACCAACCGGACCGGTCGTCACCCGCGAAGTAGTGGCGGGCACCCACTCCAAGTCCAGCGCCAACAACCGTTCCGCCTTCGTCTTGGTTGTAAGTGAAGAGTGGATACGCCTTGAGGCCGAGGGTTGATCGCGCATAGATCGGAAATTCGTATTCGATATTGCCGCCAATCAACATGTCGCCACTGCGGCTTTGCCGTCCGGAATGAATGCCGGTGCCCAGATTCAATTCGGCACGCCAGCTTCCTTCGCTAAATCCTTCTTTCGCCTCGCTGATGATACCGGCGTGTACATCGCCGGGCAGCGCAAACATGGCGAGAGTTGCCGCGATGGTCAGCGCGGCGAATGCTCCGATTCGCATGTCGTGTATCCCCCTGTTGGTCCGAATTGTGATGCTTCATTCCGCGTTAGAATGGTCGAAATAATACGCTAAATCTCATTGTTCGTCAATAGTTTACAGCGTTGGTCCTCAATCCCGAGGCGGACGGCGTTTTACCTCCGTCACATCTTTGCGTACCGCTTCGCCCGGAAACGTGAGGGTATGCGGCCATAACTTGCGCCCGGGATAGATGGCGGTGTTAATGCCCGTATGAACGTCATCGCCAATAATCGCGCCGAATTTTCGGCGACCGCTGTCGATTACGGAGCCCTTCATGGCCGATTGAATGTTTTTACCGTCATGGCGAAAGTTGGCGGTGATAGTCCCGGCGCCGAGATTGGTGTTTTCGCCTACGACACTATCCCCGATATAGCTCAAGTGCGGGACTTTCGCCCCGTCCATAATGACCGAGTTCTTTATCTCAACGCCATGCCCCACGTGTGAACCACGTCCCAGCGTCGTGCCGGGACGAATCCAGCAGTTGGGTCCGAGCGTCGCGCCCGGTCCGATGCACGCGGGTCCGTCGATTACGACGCCGCTACGAATGATCGCGCCTTCGCCGATATACACTTTGCCGTTGATCTCCGCGCCGGGGCTGACGTCGCCAAGCAATGCTGGCTCCATCAAATGTTCGAGTACATAGGCGTTGGCATCGAGCAAGTGCCACGCATATCCAATGGGTAGCCAGTACCCGTTCATGCCAACGACTGGAAACGGTCCCGCTTCGGCGAGTGCTTGCACGGCACTCGTGATCTCGATTTCGCCGCGTTCGCTCGGTTCGATTGTGCGTAGCACTTCGAATACGTCTGGCGTAAATTTGTATACACCGACATTAACGAGATTTGATTTGGGATGCTCTGGCTTCTCAACTAGGCGAATGGCGTTTCCCGCGCTATCCGTTTCGTACACGCCATACATCCGCGGGTCTTCGACCGAGATCGCGAGCGCGCCCTGATCGAGTTCCGCTAGTCGTGCGAGATCTGCGGGGTCGTATAAGTCGTCGCCGTTCATCGCAATGAACGGCTCGTCGATCGCGCCTTGGCATTGATGAATCGCATGGCCTGTACCAAGCGGTTCGCCTTGCTCTATGTACCGAAGTCGGATGCCCTTGTACATATGACCAAACCGCTCTTCAATCTGATCGCGCATGTAGTGCACGATGATGATTACCTCATCTACGAGAGGACGCAATGCATCCAATTGATGATCGAGTATGGCCCGATTGGCTACGGGTAGCAGCGGTTTTGGACGCGTGAGCGTCAGCGGATGGGTTCGGGTCGAAGCGCCCGCGGCCATAATGACGGCTTTCATTCATGATCTCCGGTAAACACGATGGAAGTATAACAATCGGGCCATGAACGCCGTTAAGCCGTACGCTTTTTCCCCGGCGGTTTATCGGTACTCGGCTCGGGCTGCGGACGCTGCGCTCGTTGACGCACGTTGACCGAGCCTTCCGGAAGTTCCGCGATAAAACGGCTCGTCGTTGTGGGTCGCGACCGACCGTGCCGGTCTCGCTCAATGGCTTCAAACAGTGTCACGTGTCGCCGCGCGCGAGTCAACGCGACGTAAAACAATCGCCGTTCTTCTTCGAGTCCTGGACCCAGCACGTTCTTGTCGTGCGGCATCAATCCCTCTTCGACGCCGGCAATAAACACAAATGGAAACTCGAGGCCCTTTGCGCTGTGAATCGTCATCAATGTCGCGGATCGGTCATCGCGTTTATCGGCACGTCGCGGATCGGTAGGCGGCTCCAATGAACATAGGTCGATAAATTCGGTTAGCGTCGGTTTGCGAGTCGACTCGCAATATTGCTCAGCCGCCTGCGTCACTGCGTCGAGATTTTCGGATCGCTGAATCCATTGGCCAGGCGTTTTGGAAATTCGGCGCAGTTCAGCCCGATATCCGCTCGCGTCGATGAGACCGGTGATAAGATCGGGGATAGCCCTAGTGCCGGACTCGAACTGCGATCGATACGCACTCACCACTCCTAAAAACTCTCCGATGCCCTGCGCGGCGCGTGTGGACAGCGTTCCGCGATCGAGGGTTCGACGCATCGCTTTAGCGAAAGAAACACGTTCCTCACGGCACACGTCATGGATGTGATGCAGCGCCGCATCGCCGACGCCTCGTCGAGGCACATTGACCACGCGCAATACAGCGGCCTCGTCTGCCGGATTGGCGATGACGCGGAGATACGCCATGATGTCGCGTACTTCCGTTCGCTCGAAAAAGTCCTGGCCGCCACGCACCACATACGGAATTCCTGCTCGCCGAAACGCAATTTCGAAGGGCCGCGATTGAATGTTGGACCGGTATAACACGGCGAAATCGCCAAACGATCCACCGGATCGCTTCAAAATGTGATGTAGCCATTCGACCGCGGTATCCGCCTCACTTTCACTGTCGGCAGTGATGATGTGATCGATAGATCGTCCTTCACCAAGCGCGCTCCACAGCTTCTTAGGACGCCGCTGCTTATTGCGACCGATCACCGCGTTGGCCGCGTCTAGAATGGTCTGGGTCGACCGGTAATTCTGTTCGAGTTTTACGTTTTGCGCGTTTGGGAAATCGGATTCGAAATCTAGAATGTTCCTAATGTCCGCGCCACGCCACCCGTAGATCGACTGATCGTCATCACCGACGACGAACAAGTTCGCACGTTCCCCGGCCAACGACCGCAAGAGTCGATACTGAACCGCATTCGTGTCCTGATATTCATCCACCAAGAGGTATTGAAATCGATTCTGATACCGTTCCAGCACTTCCGGATACTTTTGCCATAGCTGAACGGTCAACACCAACAGGTCGTCGAAATCGAGCGTGTTCGCAGCGCGCAACGCTGATTGGTATTTCTCGTAAATCGCGGGCAGCCACTTCCGGTACTTCGCCTCAGTTTCCGTATCCGAATCGTTTTCTTCTTCCTCTTCAGGTCCCTCTGCCGTTTCGCCGCTATTCTTGATCGACCCAATCCGCTCGAGAAAAATCTTGGGACTGAACGCATCTTTGACGCCGTCCATATCGTCGAGCACACGTCGGAGGATGGTCCGTACATCACTCTCACTGGAGACGCTGAAATTCTTGCGATAGCCTAGCCGCTCGATCTCTCGTCGGAGCACGCGCAAACAAAAGGAGTGAAATGTCCCTAGAAAAACCTTCTCTGCCGCATCCTTCCCGATGAGTCCAGCGACGCGATCACGCATTTCGTTTGCAGCTTTGTTGGTGAAGGTTAACGCCAGGATCTGGCCAGGCTTGGCGTGGCCATTGTTCAGCAGATACGCGATCCGCTGAGTAATCACCCGTGTTTTCCCACTGCCCGCACCAGCAAGCACGACCAACGGCCCGTCCACATGGGTGACGGCGGCATTCTGCTCGGGGTTGAGGTTGTTCGACATGAATGACTACTTCTAGGCTGGCGGAATCGCGGCATCGTACCAGGCGGCGAAGGCACGATGCACGTCCGTCCTAACCGGTTCGTCCACGCCGGTTTGGCCGTTTGACCGTCCTATGCTATCGTAATCCGGTTTCGCGGACGAAGAAACAGGTTTCAATCGCTTGGACGCATTCGAAGACATTTCCGAAGATACGGACTACGAGTTCGCGGCAAAAGTGCGGGCGTGGGGCGTACATGGGCTGACCGCATTCGGTGTAGTGGCCGGTTTGCTCTCGCTTGCCGCCATCACCCAATACGAATGGAAACTCGCGTTCGCCTACATGATGATCGCCACGGCGATCGACAGCATCGACGGCACGCTTGCGCGCAAGTTCAAAGTCAAAATCGTGCTCCCTGGCTTCGACGGCGCGTTGCTCGATAACCTCGTCGATTACTTTACGTTCGTTATTGTCCCCGCCGTGTTCATTTATATGGCCGACATGCTACCCCCACAAATCGCCCTCGGTGCTGCTGCTATGATTTCGCTCGTCTCTGCATATCAATTCTGTCAGGTCGACGCGAAGACGGGCGACAATTTCTTCAAAGGGTTTCCGTCGTACTGGAACGTGGTCGCGTTGTACTTGTTCCTGTTCGATTTCGGTCAATGGACAAATCTAATTATTCTTACCGGATTCGCCATTTCGGTCTTTATACCCATCCGTTACGTCTACCCCAGCCGGACGACCGCTTTTCGTAAGACAACACTCGGCCTTTCGTTTGTGTGGAGTGTTGCGATGATTCTTGTCCTCTGGCGATTCCCGAACCATGAACCTTGGCTCCTCTGGGCCACGATGGGGTATGTGGCCTACTACTTCCTGCTGAGTTTTTACTTCACCGCCCAGGTCTATCGCGCGTCGGAGTCTAGCACGTAGCCTCGAATGCCGGGCAATCCGATCGTCTGATTAGAAACGCAAAGACGCGAAGGCGCAAAGATTTACAGTTGCGCTCGTCACAAAACCGACGATAGAGAGGGCAATCATTTATCGGTGTTAATCTGTGTCCATCTGTGGCTAAGAGAAAGAACGATGTCGCACTCCTGTCATCGGAAAGTCTCTGCTATCTACGAGATTGCCGGTGTGGGAAACTTGCTTAGGGCAAGAGCGTTGAGTTTTAAAGCGTGCCGTTGAGTGTGCGTAAACGTCTCAATCCTACGTCGGCTCGATTACGCCTTGTTTCTCCAGGAATGCACGGCTTACATCGTTGTCCATGAGCAGGTCAATCGCAGCATTGATGGTTTGTTCCCAAACTTGAACTGCGGGTTCCGGCGTAGCTGCGGACACGGCGCCTTCGATGGCACCGCGAACTTCATTTGTAATTGCAGGCTGTTCTTCGTAGTACGCGACCGTTTCTGGAATCCCGGTACGCCAAATCCAGACCGCGTGTGGCGGCACGTCGCCCACCCACAAGACGCCTTCTTCTTTAGCCCACGCTTGCCAATACCGCGACCCGAAATCGGCGATTGATACGCTCCCGTCCTCAAAACGGGCTTCAGACCAGACGTAGTACTCGTGATCCGCTATGCGCTCGGGCAGAGCCACAATGCCGAATCGCTGCGCGCCAGCGTTGACGGTAATCGATCCGGCCACGGGCACGTATTGGATCCCCGTCACATGGCGAAGCAAGAAACATCCGATGGTATTAATGGGCGCGATGTGCGTGATGCTCGGGTCCATTACGTTTGTAAGCGCTTCGTGCAACGCATCCGCAACTGCGGCGCGCACGTCTTCTGGCGGTAACTGGGACTTGGAATTCATTCGTCGATCTTCGCAGATCATCGATCCCGTGTGCAATTGAGTGCGGCTCCTGCTAAGACGGGCTACAATACGATTGGACAGGATGAACTAGATCGATTGAACGCAAAGATATGTGAATGTAGGTATCCTGTTCATCGTGTAAATCCTGTCAAGAAAGTTCTTGGTCTGATGGGTGAACTGGACACAGACTCCGTGCGCATTCGAATTCGTTGGAATACCGGATCGGTCGAAGGTGGTCTCGACGATTCATCGACGTCGGCTAGCGTCGTTGAATCGCTGCCCCATGCCACGACCGTCAGCACGTGGGGTCAAGAGATCTATTTTTCGGTGCCTGCCGAATCCGAGCTAAACAAAAGTCCGCAAACCGTCGTCGAACCAGGAGCCATTTGTTTTTGGGTACAAGGATCGTCCATCGCGATTCCATTTGGCCCCACACCCATCGCGGAAAAAGACGAATGCCGCTTGGTCACGGCGGTCAACGTCATTGGCAAACTTGAGGGCGACCCGCTTGCGCTCGCATCACTGCGCGAAGGTGATGCGATTACGATCGAAGCGGCGGATTGACATGGACTTCGAACCAGCCGCTTTCAAGAAACCGCAACGCGACAGCACAACGGTCGTATGCGCGCCGGACTCGTTTAAGGAATGTCTGAGCGCCGCTGCCGTCGCGCGTGCAATGTCCCTCGGCATCCGAAGCGCAATACCCACGTTGAATGTTGTTGAAATTCCGATGGCCGATGGAGGCGAGGGCACCGTAGAGGCCTTGCTCGCCGCGAAACATGGCGAGTGGGTTGGTGCTACGGTAACGGGTCCGGCGGGCGATCCGGTCGATGCTGAGTATGGTCTAATCGATCACGGACGTACGGCGATCATCGAAATGGCGGCGGCGTCCGGACTAGCACTTGTCCCCGAATCAGAACGGAATGCGCTGACGGCAACCACACGAGGAACTGGCGAGCTCATCCGCGACGCACTTGACCGTGGTGTGAACCACATTCTCGTGGGACTCGGTGGCAGTGCGACGACGGATGGCGGTGCGGGCATGGCGTCCGCGCTTGGCGTTGTTTTATTGGATGAGCAGGGCAATGAACTACCGGATGGCGGCGGCGCGTTAGCAAAACTTCATACCATCAATATGGATCAGATCATGCCCGACCTGAGGCATTGCAAAATCGAAGCGGCATGCGATGTGCGAAATCCGTTGACCGGACCACAAGGCGCCGCGCGAATTTACGGACCACAAAAAGGGGCCACACCGGACATGGCGCAGGAACTCGATGCAGCCCTCGTTCACTATGCGCAATGCGTTGAAGAACAATTGGGATTCGCGTTGTTAGATGTTGAAGGTGGCGGCGCGGCGGGCGGAACGGCGGCGGGATTACTCGTGTTCGCCCACGCGGTACTGCGCCCGGGGTTCGACATGGTCGCAGATGCCTGTGGGCTGGAAGGCGCTATCGCGAATGCGGCGTTCGTCTTCACCGGAGAAGGCAATATGGATGGTCAGAGCGCCCACGGCAAAACGCCAGTGGGAGTCGGCCGATTGGCGGCGCGATACGAAATCCCCTGTCTTGCCATCGTGGGCAAGAAAAGTTTTGGCTGGGAAATATCGCAAAAAGCTGGATCGTTAGAAGAAGTCTACGCGCTCGAAGTCGCCGCCCGGAAAGCCGAGGACAAAACGATGAATTCGATGACGGACGCGGCATTGTTGATACAGATCGCCGCCGAATCCTTGACGAAACAATGGGGGCAAACGACAGCCTAAAATGGCGTTTAGCGACACGACATTTTATCGAATCGCCCTTCGCCTTCAGGGGCGTGCTGCGTCCACGCGCAAATATGCGCTCGAAGCCCTCGAACGGTGTTCCGACGCCGAGACTACGGTCACGCGGCTTGAACGCTATTTGGATGCTGCGGGTGACGGCAATGGCGACTGGGATCGTCTTAGCCAATCGCCGGACTACGCGCAACTGTTGCTCACCATCCTCGACCAAAGCGAATTTCTCTCGAACATCATCGGACGCCGTCCGCAATTTGTTCCGTGGCTGGCGGACCACGGCGACCTTGATCGAACGCCCAGTGTTGATGAACTCGAAGAACGCTTGGCATCGGATACAGATTCGATGGGCGATCGCATGACCGCGATTCGGGTGTTCAGACAGCGTGAGATTCTTCGTATCGCCACGCGGAATATCGTTGCCCATGCGCCCCTGCGCGAAGTGGCGCTGGATCTCGCAAACCTCGCCGATGCCGCCACGGATACCGCATGGCGATGGGCGCGCGAGGAATTGGAATCGCAATATGGTGCTCCTCAGACCGCGAACGGCCCTGCGCAATTCGTGGTATTGGGGATGGGCAAGCTGGGCGGGCGCGAACTCAATTTTAGTTCGGACATCGATCTCATTTTTCTGTTTTCGGAAGAGGGCGATACGACCGGCGGTACAGCGCGCGCGCTCAGCAACCATGAATTTTTTCACCGGCTGGGCGAACGAATCTTTAAGTACCTCAACGAAGAGACAGTCGAAGGCCGCGTATTTCGCGTTGATATGCGGTTGCGACCGCACGGAAATATGGCACCATTGGCCGTCACACTCGACAATGCGCTTACGTACTACGCACAAACGGGGCAAGCGTGGGAACGACAAGCGTTAATCAAGGTCCGTCCCATCGCCGGAGACAAGGCGTTGGGCGATACGTTCACCGCGGAAACGCGGCCGTTTGTTTTTCCAAAGTTTTTCGACGACGAAACACTCGAGTCTATTCGCCAAATAAAGGCCCAAATGGAAGCACGGCTGGAACGTGATGGGACGACGACCATCGAAGTAAAGCTCGGACACGGCGGCATTCGCGACGTCGAGTTTACGATTCAAATTCTTCAGTTGCTCAACGGTGGACGATCCCCCGAGCTCCGTGCGCCGCACACGATCGACGCAATCACGGCCTTGGGCAATCGAAACATCTTGACACCGTTTGAAGCGGACTCGCTCGTTCGGAATTACACATTCATGCGTGAGGTTGAACACCGCATTCAGATCGAAGGGAGTCAACAACGGCACACATTGCCCGACGATCCGGATGCGTTAGAACGACTCGGTCGACGATTGGGCTATGAATCCAGTGCGGCGTTCATGAATGTGTACAACGACCGCGCGCGGGACACCCGGCGAATTCTTGAACACTACCTCGCGGCGAAGGGCCGAGGAACCCTTTGGATTGCTGACTTGCTCGATAGTCGGTCGGAAGGCGAGGAAGGGTTGCGCCGACTCGCGGACGCGGGCTTCCAAAATCCTGCGGCTGCGCGTGAAGAGATGTTGGCGTTGGCCAATGGCACAACGGATCAACCGCACTCGCAACACGTCCGGCAACAGTTCGCGGCCATTGCGCCCCGATTGCTCACAGCACTCGCCGAGTGTCGAAATCCCGACACGGAACTGATGAGGCTCAGCCGAGTCATCGCGAAAATAAACGCATCGTCGACGCTCTATAGCTTATTGCAACAAGCGGAGCACCTGCCAGGGTATTTGGTCATGATCGTCGAAAACAGTGAATACTTGGCCGATGTTTTAGCGCAGGATCCCGGCCTTTTCGACACCCTGGGCGTAGCGGATGCGATCGAAGGCGCACCGACTAAGAATGAGTTGGCGGAATTGTTGGCGTCGTTGTCACACGCCTACGATGGTGATGCGGCGTTATATCGATTACGCGCGGGCGAAATGCTGCGAATAGGAATGCGTGACCTATTCGGCGTGGCGTCTGTTTCCGAAATCGGTCGCGAACTTACTTGCACGGCGGAAGTGGTGTTAGCGAGTGCAATTCAAAAAGCGCGTCTCGCCACTGCTGAACGGTTTGGCCCAACGTCAGCAGGATTGGCGGTCCTCGGCCTCGGCAAAATGGGTGGCGCGGAACTCGGGTACGGCAGTGACCTCGACCTGATCTTTGTCTATGACGGATCGGTTCCGCTGGAATCCGGCACGTCGGCCAGTGAGTACTTTTCCGATGTCGCGTCGCGCGCGTTACGACGGCTCAAGGAACCCACGCAGTACGGCGTGCTGTACGATGTCGATGCGCGCCTTCGACCCTATGGAAAAGACGGGCCGTTGGCTGTAAGCCTCGATCAGCTCCACGATTACTACACAAACATCGCAGAGGCTTGGGAACGTTTAGCGCTCATGAAAGCGCGTGCTGTCGGTGGAACTAGAACGTTTGAGCCGAAGGTGGAACAACGTGCGTTGGGGGCGGCGTATGCACTGCCGCTTACTGCAGAACACCTGGACCGTATCGTAGAAATTCGTGACAAGCTCATGGAAAGCGCGATGGCAGGCGACCTTAAACGCGGTAAAGGGGGGATCGTTGAACTCGAATTCGGCGTTCGATTGCTGCAACTTCAGTACGCCGAAGACTCGCCGCAGGTAAAAACACAACGGATCGATGATGCGCTCAATTCACTCTGCGACGCCGAGGCGATCAGCAATGAAATGCGAGACGCCCTTCTGGAAGCCTACGTGTTTTACCGCCGCGTCGAGAATCGCATCCGGCTACAGCGGGGGCAATCCAGTAGTGCGATCCCGGCTGACCCCGAGGATCGTGCAGACCTCGCCCGACGCCTGCTACTCGACGGCGATCTCGCGGTCACCGTTGCCAGACACCAACAACGTGTTCACGAATTCTACACCGGCGTTCTCCAAGATCTGCGGGATCGAATTTAGCCCGGTACGACACTTTCGAGAAGCGGCCTCGAATCACTCACCGATGGCTGCTGAAATCCCCGTTCGTGTGGTATAGTAGTCGACTGTGTTTACTTGGCCATCCGTGTGCGTGCAAACGATTCAACGAACTTCCTGCGTGCGAGAGCTAAGGAAATGGAAGAGCCTGTCACCGTTGAAAGGGACCAGCGCCCCGTTCCGGCGTGTTGGTGATTAGCCCGTGTCTGTTACCATTTTCGACAAAATTCGTGCAGTCGCCACGTTTAAGAACGCCCGTATTTTGTATCACCTCCCCTACTTCTCCACGCCGGTCCGATCGTGTCCCGTGTGCGAATCACCGAAGCAGCGCTATGAAGCGGAAAATCGATTCTTCAAAATCGACCGCTGCGAATCGTGCGGACATTGCTACGCCCACCGCACGCCAGGTCGACGCATTCTGGATTCGCTCTATGGAAATCTCGTCCATTGGCAGGGAGATAAGGTTCACCAAGGCATTACTGATATGACCTACGGCCCGGAATGGGACGGGTTTATTGAAGCGCGCACAAGCATCGTGAAGCGATCCGGCCTACTCGCTGACGATAGCCCGCCGCTAAATATTTTCGAAATCGGTTGCGCTGAGGGCATGATTTTGCATGTGCTGTCGAAGAGCGGACACGACACCTCAGGATGCGAGATGAATCCGTACGTTGCGCAAGGCGGTATCGACGCACTTGGCGTCAAGATCTATCCGGATCAGTTTGAAGATATCGATCTTCCGAAAGACCATTTCGACATTATCATGTCGTTCCATACGCTGGAACATATGTGTGCGCCCCGCGAGGTTTTCCAGCGCATAAACTCGTTGCTAAGTCCAACAGGCGGCGTCGTCATCGAAGTACCGACCGGTCCTGAAGAGTATCCGAACACGGATCACGTTCAGTTTTTTGAAGAGGATTCGCTTCGTTTACTTATCGACACGTACTTTCACGAGTCTGAAATCATTTTGAACGAATACCCCAATGCGAAAGGTGTCCGCATCGGGTCGTTGTATGGAATCGGCCGACGTCCCAAATCGTTATCAGAAACATAGGTTGTAGCATGAAGTCACATTCAATCAACCGCCGTGAATGGATGGGAATGGCCACCGCCGCGACGGTTGGCGCGATCACCGGCAGTTGCAGTGATCCCGATCCGCCGAAGCCGAACCTCCACTCGCCGTTCGTAGGCAAGCCAAAATCGGACCGGCCCAATATCGTTCTGTTCATTTCAGACACCCTGCGCGCCGACCACCTGAGTTGTTATGGCCGAACCCCTCAGACCTCGCCCGTACTCGATGAACTTGCGGACAATGGTGTTCTCTTCGAGCGCTGCATTTCAGGGAGCACGTGGACGAAACCGTCCATTGGCACGATGTTCACCGGTGTCCCTGCACGTGTTCACCAAGCGGTGGCTGCCGAAGGTGACATCAATGAAATCATTCAGTTGGAAGCCTACCGCGTTCAAATATTACGGGAAGAGTTTCTGACGTTGGCGGAGGCGTTGAAGCAGGTCGGCTATTCGAACGCCTACTTTATCGGAAACGGGCACGGGCGACCGGAGTTCGGGTATGGTCGCGGCTTCGATCATGTGATGTACCGGTCTGGATATTATGTTGGATCCCAGATCGGTGACGCGATAAGTTGGATCTGGGACACGGCACAAGAGCCCTTCTTCATTGTCATCCATCAACTCGATCCCCACGGCCCCTATCTGCCGCCGGAAGAAAACTTTTTCGACTTGCACGGTGTCACGATGGAAGACGCGAGCCGTGTCATGGATTCGAAGGAAGCGGAAGAAATTCAGCAATTCTTGACGCGGTATGGAAATCCCAAGGCGCGAGCCGCAGTAAAGAAAATATCGCCCGAGGCAAACGAGTACCTGAAAATGCTTTACGATGCCGAAATCCATACCGTCGATTATCATCTGAAGCGCCTCACCAACCACCTCAAACGAATCAATGTTTTCGACCAGACCGTTTTCGCATTTACGTCGGATCATGGTGAAGGCTTTCGCGAGCACGGATTCTATGGCCACGGAGCAGGCCTCGGCTACCAAGAACTCGTCCACGTGCCACTGGTCATGGCGGGCGGTGGGCTACCGCAGGGTGTGCGTGTTCCGCACTCCACGTCGATGATTGATCTGTATCCGACGCTGCTTGAGCTCGCCGGGGTTACGCCTCCGGACTACGTCACCGGGTCGCCCATGATATCGCGATCTGGAGACATACGCGTCAACGAGAATCGTCTAGCGTATTCGGATCTCGATTACCGAAACGCCGATATGAGCACCTGGGATGCCAGCATCTTCGATGGCCAATACAAAGTGGCATCCCATCGTACGAAGAACGAGCACTGGATATTCGATCACGTGACCGATCCTGAAGAACACAAGAATCTCTCTGGTTCTGGAGAATTGCCCGCGGAAAAGGAGCGAGAGCTGATCGCGACGCTCAGATCGCAAGTTGATCGCTACGAGAAATTGCGGCAACAATTCGGCGAACCGGTCTGGATGGAAGCGGCGGACGGTGTGCACGAAGAATTGCAAGCGTTGGGCTACCTCTAGGGGCGTGAAAAATGTATGTCCAATACGAGCGACAAACCTGAGATGAAGGTCTCCGTTTGACTATGACCGATAATCAATTCACGAGGCGCGACTGGATCACTGCGGTAACCTCGACATTGGCGGCGGCAGGCCTCCAGGGCTGCGGCGAATCTCCCGCCCCTTCGAGCTCGCTGGCCGCACAATCTCCGTTCGCCGGCAAACCCAAATCAGACCGGCCCAATATTGTTATTTTTCTGTCCGACACACTACGGGCAGACCATCTGAGTTGTTACGGATACACACCCCAAACGTCGCAGATCGTTGACGAGTTTGCTCGCGAAGGCGTGCTGTTCGAGCGTTGCACGTCTGGGAGTACTTGGACCAAGCCGTCGATAAGTACGTTGTTCACCGGCGTGCCCGCACGTGTACACCAATCGGTAATCGCAGAAGGTGGAGCCCAATCGATGATCGAATTGGAAGCCTATCGCGTTCAGGTGTTACGTGACGAGTTTCAAACGCTCGCCTCCACGTTGAAACTATTGGGATACAAGACGGCCCACTTTGTAGGCAATGCACACTGTCGACCGGAATTCGGCTATGGTCGAGGGTTCGATCACGTCGTTTTTGATCCCGTGTACTACGTTGGCCAACAAATTTCCGATGCCTTCAATTGGATATCGAAAAATGCCCACGAGCCGTTTTTCGTTGTCATCCACCAGATCGATCCGCACGGCCCCTACACGCCACCGGATGCATTCTTTTTCGAATTGCATGGCGTAACAAAGGAAGAAGCCGCGCAGGAAATGGCGACGACTGAGGCTGAAAACATGCAACGGTTTCTGGAATCGTACGGCAATCCTGCCGCGCGCGCTGCGGTTGCCAAAATATCACCCGAGGCCAACCGCTATTTGACCATGTTGTACGACGCGGAAATCCATGCGGTCAACGTACATTTTCGGAGGCTCATAAATCGCCTGAAACGTATGGGCGTCTTCGACCATACCGTCGTCGCCTTCACTTCCGACCACGGTGAAGGATTTGACGAACACGGTTTCTACGGCCACGCGCCGTCATTGGCGTATCAAGAACTCGTTCATGTCCCCCTGATCATGGGTGGCGGTGGATTACCGGCGGGCGTACGCATTCCGCACTCCGTATCGATGATCGACCTCTATCCAACCCTGATCGAACTCGCCGGTGGAACGTCTCCCGATTATGTCACCGGATCTCCGATGATATCCCGGTCAGGCGAGGTATTGGTGAATGCGGATCGCATCGCCTTCACCGACCTGGATCACCGAAATGCAGACCAAAGCAAGTGGGACGCCAGTGTGATTGATGGTCGCTACAAGGTCGCTTCCCGCCGCCGAAAAAACGAACACTGGATTTTCGATCTGTTCACGGACCCGGGTGAAAAGCAAAACCTCTCTAATTCCGGAGCCTTGTCTGCAGAGAAAGAACGCTCACTCATCGCGACACTCAACACACAAATCGAACGTTACGAAACATTGCGGGAGCAATTCGGCGAACCCGTGTGGATGGAAGCATCGGATACCGCTCAAGAAGAGTTGCAAGCGTTGGGCTATATCTAGGGTCCGTTTGGGCCACGCATAAGAAGTATCACAGGAAAGTTGATGTAGGCATGGTGGACAATCGGTTTACAAGAAGGGACTGGCTTACGGGCGCGGCTTCAACGTTGTTGGCTGGAGGCCTGCATGCTTGCGGTCCCACTGCGCCGCCTTTCACCCCGCCGCCAGCACCCGATCCCCCCTTCGTTGATGAACCTGCGCCAGACCGGCCGAACATCATAGTCTTCCTCGCCGACACCCTTCGCGCTGACCACCTCAGTTGCTACGGAAATCCGGTGAAAGCATCACCCTTTCTCGATGGGCTAGCGCGTTTGGGCGTGCAATTTGAACACAACACATCAGGAAGTACATGGACGAAACCTTCGTTGGGCACCATGCTGACGGGCGTGCCCGCGCGAGTGCATCAGGCCGTGGGTTCTAGCCCGTGGAAGGGTATCGCGGATCTTTCAACTTATCGTGTGCAGGCGCTACGAAGCGCATTTCAAACGCTACCCGAAGCACTGAAGAGCGTCGGATACTCGACCGCATACCTCCAAACGAACGCACACGGCAGGCCGGAGTTCGGATACGGCCGAGGTTTCGATTTTGTCCAGTTTCTCCCGCACTACCCCGCGTTCATGCAGGTTAACGATGCATTGGATTGGATAACGAAAGAAGCGCATCAGCCGTTCTTTCTCTTCATCCACGAGATCAATCCCCACGGCCCCTACGAACCCGATATAAGTTCGTTCCTTGAACTACACGGAGTAATGTCACATAGCGTTCTGAGCAGCCTGGACCCCAACGAAGCGGAGATCGTCGACCGCTTTTCCAGAATGCTAGGTACGGGACCGGAAATCAGAACATCCGTCGAAGGGATATCCCCGGAAGCCAATCGATACATCAAAATGAATTACGACGCGGAAATCTACGAAGTCGATAAGCAGATCGAACGACTTGTATTACGGCTCGATGAATTCGGAATTCTTAAGCACACGGTATTCGCGTTCACTTCCGATCACGGCGAGGGGTTTGGCGATCACGGGTTTTACGCACACGTTGCGAACCTTGCCTATGATGAACTGATTCGCGTTCCACTGATCATGGCAGGCGGTGGTCTTCCGGGAAACGTGCGCGTGCCTCATACAACGACCATGATCGATTTTTATCCGACCCTGCTGGAATTGGCGGGCGCGCCAATTCCGCCCTATGTACCCGGGACGCCAATGTTTTCGCGTAGCGGAGAGTTAATAGTCACCAATGATCGGCTCACGTACACTGACCTGGACAAAACATCGCCGGACGTATCGAAATGGGATACCGCGATCATTAAGGGGCGCTATAAAGTAGCGTCGCACAAAAAAGGCCAAGCGCACTGGATCTTCGATCGAGAAACGGATCCAGGGGAACACGAAAATCTCGTCGGCACTGGCCGTCTGCCGAAAAAACTTGAACAGGACTTGATCGATTCGTTGCGCGCAGAAGTCGATCGCTATGACCAGTTGAGTCGGCAATTCGGCGAACCCGTATGGATGGAAGCCGACGATAGCGTGGAAGAAGAACTCAACGCGCTGGGATACGTTTGACACCGGCGGCATTCGCGTAAGGCAACCCATTGGGACGACAACATGCGTAACCACCTTACACGACGTGACTGGATTACGAGCGCCACCTCCGCTCTGGCTGCTGCCGGTCTGAGCGCATGCGGCCCCAAGCCGACTCTTGAGACTCCATCGGCATCACCGCTCAATGACCGTCCGAATATCATCGTCTATTTAGCGGATACGATGCGCGCCGATCACTTGAGTTGCTATGGATACCCCATCCAAACATCTCCGGGAATCGATTGGATGGCCGGGCTAGGTGTGCTTTTCGAAAAGAATACGTCAGGAAGCAATTGGACGAAGCCGGCACTCGGAACGATGTTGACGGGTGTACCCGCTCGAGTCCATCGCGCGGTCGTATCCGGGCCGTCGGTTGAAAACCCTGATCCGACATCATACCGCGTGGAAGTCTTACGCGATGTATTCGAGACATTGCCAACGATACTCAAGAGCGTCGGCTATTCCACCGCGTACTTTCAGGCCAATCCACACGGTCGGCCTGAATTCGGATATGGCCGCGGATTCGACACGGCGAGATGTGAGGGGACAATGTCTCCCAGAAGGCAAATGGAAACGGCGCTTCGGTGGGCCAAGCATATAGCAAGTGAACCCTTTTTCTTGTTCATTCACGAAATCGACCCACACGGTCCCTACGTACCGACAACGCGATCATTCCGACGGCTTCATGGATCAAATCCCCCAAAATTCATACGCAATCTGGATCCAGACGAAGCGAAGCGCGTGACGCGTTATGTGGAGATGTTGGGGGCCGGACCAGAGATCAAACAAGCGGTCCAAGGCATCTCGATGGAGGCCAATCGTTACATACAAATGAACTATGACGCGGAGATTTACCAGATTGACTCGCTTATCGAAGAGTTTGTCCTGGGCCTCACCGAAATGGGCATTATGGATCACACGATAGTTGCACTGACTTCTGATCACGGTGAAGCGTTCGGCGAGCACGGATATTACGCGCATGGATCGGGGTTGCCCTACGATGAACTCTTACGTGTTCCTCTCATTATGTTCGGTGGCAACCTTCCACAAGGCGTCCGGGTGCCGCACAATACGACGATGCTCGACTTTTATCCGACGCTACTTGAGCTGGCCCAAGCACCCATTCCCGAGTATGTGCCGGGAAAACCGATGTTCTCCGCCGAACGTGAACTGTTGGTGAAAGAAAACCGGCTGGCGTACATCGACATCGACAAACGATCTCCCAACCTTTCCAACTGGGACGCAGCAATCATTACAGGACAATACAAAGTGGCGTCGCAGAACAATCGAAGTGCGTATCTGATTTTTGATCGGGAATTGGATCCGGGTGAGCGAAAGAATCTGGTGGGCACCGGCACCTTGTCCATCGAAGAAGAGCAAAACCTAATAAGTGCACTACAGACCGAAGTGGCGAAGTACGAGGCGTTGGGCGAATCGTTCGGCGCACCGGAGTGGACGGATGGAGATCAGAATCTCCAAGAAGAACTCAATGCGCTGGGATACGTGTAAACGCTAATTAGGAATGATGCGTTTGACCTGACGATACGCTTGGGCCACCACTGGATAATTGTCTTTAACGTATTCTTTACCCACAGCCCAGGATCGCCGAACTTTATGGCGGCCCGTCGGCGACATGACTTTCTGTCGAAATTCTTCGTCCCAGTTGTAACACATGGTTGAACATCCGTAGCAACCGTTCATGCCGATAGCGCTTTGCAATTCGCCCAGCACTTCAGGCGAATCAACAATTTCATCCAGCGTGTGTTCACGCAACGACCGCTTGTCCGACTTATCCCAAAGGTAATGCTGACACGGAATGGCGTAACCATCGTGACTAATCAGTAGACCCTTACGCACAACGCTGCAATTGAATCCGGGGTGCATCAAAAAATGCGGGAACTGCACCCGGAGTTCGTACGCTTTGAGCAACTCGTCTGAGAGAATGACATCGCGGCCATCCTCGTCCGCACGGGCTTTTACTTCCCGCAACACTTTCATGAGTGCGGGACCATCTTCCGGTCGAATGTATTCGCCCTCGGCGTGGTCGCGGCCTTCGATGAGACTGAAGGCATGGAAGACGAGGGGTAATGACCTGAATCGTTCGTAGACGTCAACCAATTCGTGGTAATTCGACCGTTGCACAACCGTATTAACGGACAGTGCCATACCGGCATCAGCCAACGCATGGAGGCTACGTTCGCTCCGCTTGAGCGCGCCTTGCGCCCCGCGAATTCGATCGTGATTATCGTCCAGTCCGTCGATGGAGACTTGCACGTGCAGATTCGGCAACGCTGCAAATTTCTTGACCATCTCCGGCGTATGCTTCAAACCATTGGTCACGACCTTGGGGAACAGGCCATCAATGGCGCAGATTCGCTCGGCGAGTTTCCAAAAATACTTGACGAGGGTTGGCTCACCGCCACCGATTTCCACTTCATTGAATCCGCGCCGCTCGGCAAAATCCGCCGCATGCATCGCAAGATCCTCGGGCAGGGTGTGTTTATCCTCAAGGATGATCGAGCACATCTTACAAACGAGATTGCATCGATTCGTAATTGTGAGCGACATCTTCCCCCAGTCGTAGAATTCCGAAGGGTCGACTAGGTTGGAACCGTTGGTTGCCATGGTCACCTGCTTTAATTCATCCACTACACCCGCCAAATGCGAGCGCTAAAGTATAGCACCGCTTGGGTTTGTGCGTCACCAGGCAAATGTTGGAGCGATTCGACTCTTCAAAGGCTGAGCCCTTGCATCACCAATCGACCGGACTGAGACCATAATCACGACGTATCGCCTCAAGTGCTTGTCTATCAGCGAGTTGCAAATATTGTGGCTTTTTGCTATTTTGCTTGGCGCTTAATACAGGAAGCTCTGAGTTGATCAGGTGATGGTGTTGGGAAGTGATTTGCCCGATGCGTTGTTTGTACGACTGTGTAAGGGTTTTGATTCCAATCAAATGCAAATACCGGAAGAGCTAGGAGAAAATGTATGACAACCGATGTGGCGACCTCCAGCAATACGGCGCCGGATCCCAAGACGTATGATAAAACGCGTAAACGTGTTTTAACGAAGCGGGCCGTAATGTGGTTGGGCCAAACATGCAATTTGCGGTGTTACTTCTGCTATTTCTTGAACCGGATCGACGATGCGCACCATGAAGAGCATCCGTTTATGTCTATCGAGAAATCCAAAGAAATGTGCACAACGTTCCGTGAGTTTTACGGATGCACATCCATCGACATCCAGGGCGGCGAGCCGACCATCTATCCCGATATTCTTGAACTCATTCGTCATTGCCACGATATCGGCCTCTACCCCACGCTCATTACGAATGGCCTCCAATTGGCGAAACCTGGCCAACTAGAGAAATACAAGGAAGCCGGCGTCCGTGATTTCCTTGTCAGCCTGCACGGCATCGGCGAGATTCACAATGAAGTCGTCTGTAAAAAGGGTGCTTACGACAAGATTATCGCTGCGATTGAAGGCATGGTACGCGTCGGCATCCCCTTCCGATTCAATTGCACGATGTCCAAACCTGTCGTGCCGATTCTGCCTGATATTGCCCAGAAGGCCATTGATTACGGTGCGAATGCCGTCAACTATCTCGCGTTCAATCCATTTGAAGACCAAGAAACGGGTATTCGGACGCATGACAACGTCGCAAAGTATTCAGATATCAAACCGCAACTGACCAAAGCAATGGATATGTTGGAAGCGGCGGAAATCGAGTGCAACGTCCGCTATTTGCCCTTGTGTATGGCGGAGGAACGCCATCGCAAGAACTTCTACAACTTCCAACAGTTGTCGTATGACCATCACGAATGGGATTACCAAAGCTGGATGTGGAGCGGCCTGCAACCGCAGCGCATGAAAGAAGGCGCATTGACACCGGCCTTCCGGATGGGTGTGCGGGATCGTGTGGTCATGGCCAATGCACACCGGTCACGCGATTGGGCCGTTGAAAAGCCGGGCTTGGTGCGAATGGTATTCGCCGCTCAACATGCCGTTGCGCGCGCCGAACAGGCCGTACGCGGTAAAGAATCCATGTATCGCGAAGAAGCAATGATTCGCGCACAATATGACGCGGGCTACCGCTATCACGATGGTTGCGAACAGTGCGCCGCACGAAAAGTCTGCGATGGATTCCATGGCGATTACGCAGACTTGTTCGGGACCGATGAAGCCACACCGATCACCGACATCGCGCCAACAGAAGATCCGACGGTATTTATTCAGCAACAAGATAAGATCGTCGAAGAAGAAGACAAAGCCTGGGCTACAGCTTAACCTAAGGTTTTCGTAGAACGGTTCATCAACCAGTAAGACTTTATCGGGCGAACGCATTGGCGTTCGTCCGTTTTTTTATTGTGAGGGGGGTGGGTGAAGCCCAGGAAAGATTCCGCACGTTCATTCGGAATGACATGCTACCGGGAGGCCCTCCGGTCTGAATCATTCATGCCTTCAGCAAGCCGAGTTTCACCATGCTTTCGGCGGTGGCGACGATGCATTCTTCGCTTGAGATGGGCTTCCAGCCGAGCATGCGTTTCGCCTTGTCGCCCTTTGCATTCTTGTACTGGCCAAGTTCAGGCAGGACCTGTTTCACCGTGGGATCAAATAGGGCAGCGATGCGCACGATCCAGTTGGGGAGTTGCCGGGTCGGCACGCGTTGAGCAGCAGGGCCCATGCGTGTTTTGAGGACCTGGGCGATCTCGAGAATCGACATGAACTCGCCGGCGGTGGCGATGAATCGTTCGCCGTTGGCTGCCGGGTCGGTCATCGCGCGGAGGTGCAGGTCGGCAACGTCGCGCACGTCGACAACGCCATACCAGAGTTTAGGACAGCCGGGCATCTCGCCGTCCATCAGCTTTTGAACGAGTAGTATCGACGTTGAATAGTCCATCCCCAAAACGGGTCCGAGTACCGCGACGGGATTGATGGTGGCGAGTTCGAGACTGCCGCCCTCCGATTCGATAAAGTCCCAAGCCGCACGTTCGGCGATCGTTTTCGACTTGATGTAGGGGTAGACGTCGCTGCCCTGGAGATTGGTCCAAGTCGTTTCGTCGAACGGATCGTTGTGCGATGGGTGCCCGTAACAGATCGCAGCAACCGACGAGGTTATGACAACTCGTTTGACGGCCGCGTCACGAGCGGCGCGTAGTACGCGAAGCGTTCCCTCGCGTGCGGGGACGATTAATTCGTCCTCATGTTTTGGAAGGTTTGCCGGTAGTGGAGACGCGACGTGCAATACGTACTCGCAATCAGCGATAGCATCAGGCCAGCCTTCGTCGTCTTCGAGATTGGCTTGATAGAACGAAAGGGCATCGCCCGGCACTGCGCCGCCTTCTTTGAGCATGGCGCGCACGTCCGGTTCACGCTTCAGGTTACGGACTGTCGTGCGCACTTGATGGCCTGCGGCCAAGAGCTGCAAGACGCAATGGCTACCGATAAAGCCGGACCCGCCCGTTACTAAGATTGTACTCATTGATCACCCCCCGTGCGAAAGAACGATGGTTTGCCTGATTGGAATCGAACGAATCAGTTTCTTGCTTCGTACGCGAAGGGAAAGAGAAGACCCAACTCGATACTCTCTGTTCGCAGGTGGGCGATTTTCTGATACGCATCGCTCGTGATCATCTCACGAAACGCTTCGACGGATGGGTAGCGCACGAGAATTAGGCGATCGATTTCTTCGTCGGCGATGACGGGGCCGATACCTTTCAGGTTAATCTCCGGACCGCCGTTTTTCGCCGTTACCATGGGCACGACGGCCGCGCCGTATTCACGGTAGTACTTCATTTTTCCGCCGTCGTCTTTGAATCGCAAGAGGTTGAGCATGTAGACGGCATCTTCAGATTTCGGGGTGGGTACAGGATTCATTGGGTCGCGCGCGTCTTGGCCGAGGATTGCCGGAAGTTCGCCAGAGAAAGCATAGACGAAGGACTCAGCGACGCTGGCTATACGGTGCGGAAATGCGCCGCGATATTCCGTGCTGCTACCCATGTCCATGACGGCTTTCGCGCTGGGATATTTGCGCATGGTAAGCCGATCCCATTTGTTGTCGACACCCGGAACGTCTTTCGCAGATCCGCGAAACACGTACTCGCCTCCGAGGCTGATAACTTTCGCTTCGGCAATTGCATCGTATTGGTTGTACCGCGCCTCGCTATCGGGTTTGAACTTGACGAGATCGATAACGAGCACAGGCCCTTCAACGCCCGATTCGACGATGGCCGCTAGGCCACCGGCGTTTTGAGCGTTGGTTGGTAGAACAGCAAATATGAGAACAAGGGCGAATATTATCGTGGGTCGCATGCGTTGGCTTCCCTTTTTGGATGAACCATCTGGTGGGAACCGCAGGTGAATGACCCGCGATCTGTCGCTGGATTTACTCCCGTTGCAAACGGGAGCTACGTAGCTCCCGTTTGTAGTGGGAGTTGGTCAACGTCTCTCGACGAATTTTACGCGACCATGCCATGTGGGTCGATGACGTATTTCTTTGCTGCGCCTTTATCGAAATCTTGGTAGCCGCCGGGTGCATCATCGAGTGAAATAGTCTGAACATTCACCGCATCCGCAATTTGGATTTTGTCGTGTAGGATGCACTGCATTAGCTGACGGTGATACTTCATGACCGGACACTGACCGGTCGTCATGCAATGCGATTTGGCCCAGCCGAGGCCTATGCGGATACCGAGCATGCCGATTTTCGCGTCTTCGGTTGATGCGCCGGGATCGCCGGTAACATACAGACCGGGAATTCCGATGGCACCACCGGCCCGGGTGACATCCATGGCAGCATTGAGGACAGTCGCAGGATGTTCGGTGCCGTGATCACAACCGTGGCCGCGTGCTTCGAATCCAACGCAGTCGACGGCGGCATCGACTTCCGGCTCGCCAACAATTTGGTCGATTTGTTCAGCGAGCGTCGCATCTTTCTTCAGGTCGACGACTTCGCAACCAAAACTTTTCGCTTGAGCAAGACGTTCATCGATGAGATCGCCGACGATCACGACGGCGGCACCGAGTAGGTGGCACGATGCTGCACTCGCCAAACCAACTGGGCCTGCGCCAGCAACGTAGACAATCGAACCGGGTCCAACACCTGCGGTCACTGCGCCGTGGTAGCCGGTCGGAAAAATGTCGGAGAGCAGCGTCAAGTCCTTGATCTTCGCCATTGCTTGGTCTTTGTCCGGGAACTTCAATAGATTGAAGTCGGCGTACGGCACCATCACGTATTCGGCCTGACCGCCGACCCAACCGCCCATGTCGACGTAACCGTAAGCAGCACCGGGGCGCGCAGGATTCACTTCGAGGCAGATGCCCGTCTTGCCTTCTTTGCAATTGCGGCAACGACCGCACGCGATGTTAAACGGGACGGAGACGATATCGCCCACGCTCAGAAATTCGACGTCGGATCCGGCTTCGACGACTTCTCCCGTAATTTCGTGTCCAAGGATGAGGCCTTCTGGAGCGGTGGTGCGTCCACGGACCATGTGCTGATCGCTACCGCAGATATTCGTGGAAACAATTTTGAGGATGACACCGTGGTTACACTTTCTCTTTCCCAATGCAAGCTCGGGAAAATCGATACTTTGGATTTCTACTACGCCGGGTTTGATGTAGGCGACACCTCGATTGTTGGCCATGGGACACTCTCCTGGTTGATGAAGACCGCGAGTAGACTGTGGGACATCAAATCAAACTCGCGCTGATTTCGCAAGCGGTTTGATTATGACCGTCACCGGGACCGTACGCTGCGCCGGAATTAGGGAGCAATTAGTTCCGAGGGTGCTTTTGTCGCTCTGAACGGTTTGGGGTTATTTGGGTCGTTGGGATCGGTCCACATTCCAGTCATAAAGGTCGAGTTTTCAAGGGTTCCGGCGAATGTGTAAATGGTGCCATTGATGTCTTGCAGGATCGTGACGGCGTTGCCCCTCCGTTGCCAAGTGAGCATGCCTTCGAACCAGGCATTGGCCCCGACCGGAAATGGACCTGAATTGAACTCGTTCATATCTCCATTGGCCAGGAATTCCACGCCAACGTAGTTGGAGCCGCTGTCAAACTGCACCAGCCAAATGCCGATCGCCATTGAAGCGCCGCCGGGACATCCCGCCATGGGAATGACGATAGCAACGAGAATAAGTGAGGACATCAATCGAGTACGCATACTTTTCCCTCCTTCGTCGACGTGAACGAATGTAATCATAATGCGTCGCACAGCCCAAGACTGATTTTAGTGTCTCGAGGTTAGTGATCGAACAAGATTCGTTTCCTTCTCGTCGAACGGTGTGCCGTCTTGCCGAAAGACGTCATGAAACCAGACGTCGGGTTCCTTTTCGAAAGGTTTTCCCCACGAAATCCAGGGGTAAATTGTCTGGGATTTTCCGTTGACCAGACCCCAACTAATTGCGCCGACGTTTTGTTCCTTGAAATACGGCAGGATAGTCTCAAACGTGCTGCCCGCCGCACGCGCCATGTACTCCGTGCACACGATGGGGCGTCCATAGGTCTGTAACCATTCGACCGCGCGCGTCGCGCCTGCAAGCGGGGAGTACGTGTGGAACGTTATGATGTCTGAATTTTCGATCATCAGCGTATCGAGCGGATGCGGAGGATCGGTTCGGCCTCCGGGATTCAGCCACACGCCTGCGGTGAGTGGTTGTGACGGGTTCTCCTCGCGTGCCCACGTGAACAGCGATTCCAGAAACGTCTGGCCCTTGGCCACTTTGTCGGATATCTCGTCCTTGCCGTAGGAGAGTACATTCTTGTTGCCCGGTTCGTTGTAGAGGTCCCAAGCCAGCACGCGCGGGTCGTTTGCGAAATGGGATAGGACGCCGACGACATAGGGTTTTACTTCATAGTGGCGAGTCGTATCTTTCAGAATGTCGATGTGCGGACTTTGTACCCAGCCGGAGTTGTGTACGCCGGATTTCGGTTCGGGTTGTAGCCCGAGCTTTGGATGCGGATCCCAGACCGCGTCGAACAGAACGAGCATCGTCTTGATGCCGTGCTTGTCCGCGATGGCTAAGTACCGGTCCACCCTTTCAAGGAAACCCTCTGCGTCCTGAGTCCACAAAAGGTCATGAAGATAGACCCGCATTGTGTTGAAGCCGATGTCCGCCGCCCAACCAAGTTCGCGGTCAATGGTCTCCGGGTCAAACGTATCGGCCTGAAACATTTCAAGCTGGTTGATGGCGGTGCTGGGTACGAAATTCGCGCCGACGAGCCAGCCGTGCGCCGCATACCATTCCGTCGCACGATCAGCCGTCCAGCGATTGTTGGATTCTTGAGCGTGTGACATGGTCCCAGTGATCACAAGTGCTGCCCATAAAACGACGCCTCTGCGCACGGTAACCACAGCATTCCCCTTCCTCGACAACAACCTTGCCGTCTACTCTCTATTTATTGGCGACATCGTAGACGCCCAATTTGTCACCATATCGAATGTACAGTTTTCCGCCGTATATCACGGGATGCGCCCACGTCTGGCGTTTGCCCGGGTTTTCAATACTCAGATTGCCTGCGAGCTTGAATCCGGCATCGCTTGGTTCTACGAGTGCCATGTTTCCGTCGTCGGTGTAGAGGTAGAACATTCCATCGGCATAGGCCAACGAGCCGTTTCGATATTTGTAGGAAGAATCGATAGGAGCACACTGGAAGATGGTTTCTCCGGTCTTAAAGTCGATACACATCCACGGTTCGCCATTGCGCTGGGACTCTGCGTATCCATAGATTCGATCATCCACCATGATAAGTCCGCCGTGTTTGTCATCAAGCGTCTTGTTGATCCAGTTTTCTTCTATAGAACACTTGTCGCCAGCAACAGTGAGCTTTAGCGACGACGTACCTTGTCGGCCACACGCGGAAATGATCACGAATCCATCTTTGAATAACGGCGTCGTGATGTTTTGATTGGTGTACACTTTGTGCGGATAGCGCCATAACAGTTCGCCATCGGACGCGCGAACGCCGATGATCGATTCGGACATGGGCATGACGATTTGTTGGAGTCCTTGATAGTCGATGAGGACTGGCGACGAATAACCTGGGTGGTCTCCCGTGCCTTCACTTTTCCAAATGACTTCGCCGGTCTTCTTGTTGAATGCCATCATGCTGGCGTCTTCGGCACCCGGTGCACAGAAAACTTTATCGCCGCTGATGAGAAGTGATTCCGAAAAACCCCACATGATATTGCGGCCACCGTACGTCTCAATGAGATCGACTGACCACACCTCGTCGCCGCTATCGGCCTTGAGGCAGATGAGATTTCCGTTACCGTTCAGATGATAGAGCAGCCCGTCGTCGATCGTTGGAGTCGATCGCGTTCCGGGATAACTGCCTTTCCAAGCATTACCATTTTTTTCTTGCCAGACAATTTTTCCATCTGTGTCGAGTGCGGTAATGATGCAATTGTTATCGATGGATCCCGCCGTATAAATTCGATCACCCACAATCGCGACCGTGGAGTACCCCTCACCAATTCCGGACGCTTCCCAAATTCGTGACGGCCCAGCATCGGGCCACGTTTTCAACAATCCGGTGTCCGGAGAAATGTTGTCGTTGTTGGGTCCATGAAACCGCGCCCAGTCGGCGGCGGATATAGACGCAGTCGCGATGGCCAAAATCAGCGGTAGAATACGTTTCATCTCGTGAATCTCCGTGGGTCGTCTTTTCTAAATGGAATTGTCTTGAGCGAATTCAAATAGAGTATCCGCCATCGTAGAGGCAAACCGAGATAAGTTCAAGACTGTCCATGAATTAATAAGTGTAGGGCAACGGCGATTCGGTCGTTAGGACGACATGGCAAAGCGCTGGTGCATTATTGATAGGCTGAGCACGCGATTGAACTGACCATCGAGTCTCACCCGTTGTTCTGGGGATTGATTCGGAAGATCGTCGAAGAGTTTTCGTACAGCAGCGGCGTCGAAAATCGGTTGGTCGTCAAGCATCGACGAAGCGAATGCATCGCCAAATAGTTCGAGCATCGCGTCGTTCTCCCCCACTTTCGCGGGTGGCGTGGAGAACGGGTGTTTTTCGCGATTGTATACGGCGGGGATCAAGACGTCCTGAGTCGCTTCGCGCAGAACGTGCTTCTCGCGCATTCCGTTGATCTTCATGTGAATGGGGACACCCGCCGCGTATTCGGCGACTTTGTGATCGAGAAAGGGGACCCGCCCTTCGATTGAATGCGCCATCTCCATTCGGTCGCTGAGGAATGTGAGAATAAAATTTGGGAGCTGGATTTTGGACCAGAGGTAGAGCGCTTGGTTCAACGGATCGCGACCGGAGACCCGTTCGTTTATCGAAAGACGGCTCAGTGAAACTTCGTATGGATTCATGCCTGCGATCGATGATGTCATTTCGGGACTGAAGAGTTCGGCGGTCGTTTGCCCTAACATTGAAAACGTCTGAATCCAAGATGGCACCCAACCAAGCCGACGGCGAACGGTGTCCAATTCGGGGATGGGGGCATCTTCGGTCGGGACGAGTGACGGAACAGCTTGATTGGATGCGCGCAATTCGGCGAGTAACCGGTCGACCGTTGCAGGGTCTTGGGATTCGCTGTTGTAGAGGAGAACGTCTCGTCGAAACGGCGCATAACCGCCCAACATTTCGTCCGCACCTTCCCCGGTGAAAACGACTTTGATTCCTGCATCGCGCACGGCGCGACTCAAGATGTATTTGGCGACTCCGTGCGCATTTACAAAGGGCGTCTCTGCATGCCAGACCGCATCGCTATACGAATCGGCAAGCGCTTGTGCGTTTACAGGAATGGGATGAAAACTTGCCCCGGACAGTTCGGCCTGTTCTTTGGCGAGCGCGGATTCGTCGTAGAGCGCGTCGTCGAACGCAAGGGTGAACGCACGAAGGGGTCGATCCATATGCCGTTGGGCTAGCCCGAGTACGGCGCAGGAATCGATGCCGCCACTAAGGTACGAAGCGACCTCAACATCGGCGACCAGCCGCTCGCGGACCGCATCGTCAAGCACATCGCGAAAACCGGCAACTACTTCATCGTCGGATCGATCGTCAGCAGCGAGCTCCTCGGCTGATGGATACGGCATGTCCCAATAAGGGTAGACACTGACTTCGCCCCGCTGCGCGATCGCGTAGTGGCCTGGAGGAACGGTATAGATACCAGCGAATAGCGGATGCGTGTGCGGACGGAAGTGGTAGGACTCTTGGAGCACCGCCTCGTGATTCCAACGGGCGGGCACACCAAGTGCCAGCAACCCTTTCACTTCGGATGCAAAAAATACGTTGCCTTCATGTACAGCGTAGAAGAGCGGTTTGATCCCGAACCGGTCGCGAATGGCGAGCATCGCTCCGTTACGACGGTCTGCGATTACAGCCGCGAACTCCCCTCGTAAATGGCGACCAAGATTCATCCCTTCGCGGAGATAGAGGTGAAGTGCGATCTCGCTGTCGGAATCGGTCTTGAATGTGTAGCCTTGCCCGCGCAATTCTTCCCGAATGACTTTGTACCCGTAAAATTCGCCGTTGACCACCATTTGAACGTCGCCGCGCTCGTCCGACATCGGTTGATCGCCGTTGTCGAGACCGATGATTGAAAGGCGCGTATGCCCTAGAAAGCTCCGTCGGTCAGACGCGATCCATTTGCCCACGCTATCCGGGCCGCGGTGATGCAATGTATCAAGAGCGCGGTCGAGTCGATCAGGAGATATGTCGTTTGAAAGGAGACCACCTACCAGTCCACACATCGTTCGAAAAGATCTCCAGTCTTGATCATATTTAGTCTGCCGTCAAAGTCGCTGATGGTATCCGTCCTTCTTGATACTTATCGAAGCGAATTGGGTAGATTTCGATGCGTCAGTTCGACGGCGCTTTGGATGCTGTGAATGAACCTGTATCGCTGGCATCGTTGATGTTCGTCCACGTGCCGGTCATATACGTTGTGTTTTCCAACGTACCGGCGTATATGCGTCCAGCTCCATTGTTGTCCTGCGACACGGTAAGATTGTTGCCGACCTGCTGCCACGTCAACACGCCACTGAAGTTGCCATCCGCACCGGTCGGTCTGTTCATCGCATCGAACTCGTCCATCTCCCCATTCGGTAAGAACGCCGCACCGACGTAGCCGGTGACGGGTTCAATCGAGAACAGCCATACGCCGAGGGCGAAGGACGGCCCGAGTGGGCATCCTGACAACGGCAACAAGAGCGCGACAATGAGAATCGCTGATACGACAAGATTTGGACTCATGCGGGATTTCATATGCATTCTCCTCAATCGCTAACGCCACACAATTGATCGGTGATTTTGGTACGCTTTAATCGTTCACGCGGATTGCGGACCAAAACCCAGTACCGAATCCAGGGCCCGCGTTTTGCACGTAGGTGCCGGTCATGGCGGTGCCGCCGATCACGCGTCCAACATACGTGATTTCATGGCCCAACAAATCGTCCCGAACGATAATAAGATCGCCAGAGGATTGGCTCCATGTAAACAACCCTTCGAACGCCGCGTCCGGCTCATTCCCAAGATTCATCGGGTCGAGCGTTTGGGTCTGCCCGTCGGCGAGCATGCGGAGGCCGAGGGTGAACGAGGATCCATCAAGATAGAAAAGCCAGAGACCCGGCTGGGGTTCGGATTGCGATGACGCGGGGGGGCATCCGGTTATTAACGCAAACAGTGCAATTGTGCAGATCATTTTTGCAATTCGAATCATCTTGTTCTCCAATTGGTTTGATTGTCGATTCAAGTGCGTCGCGCTACTTCGGTCCGCAGACTCCAATTCACGCCCCCAATGAGTGCTACATCGTTGAGCGATACACGCCACGAACTTGGCGTTCAAGGGAGATACTGCGCGCTCCAGATTCCACTGAAATTGCCGCCGACCGTTTGTTCAAATGTGCCGCTCATAATCGTATTGGAATGAACCGTTCCGGTGAACACATAGGTGGAACCTCCCGCGAGGATTTGCGTTAGCACTATCGCCGATCCCATCTGCGACCACGTCACGGTCGGCGCGAATGTGATGTTCGAGTGTGGCGGAAGCGGATTCGGATTCATTGTCATGCCGTCCGCAAGGAACTCGATTGATCTTGATTGAGCCACATCGTTCACGGGAAGGAGCGTGACAATCCAAACCCCCAAAGTGAACGTGCTTCCTGTGGGACAGCCACTAAGCGGCACGAGCAAAACGGCGATCAGCAGCACACGAAAGATACGAGTTTTCATAATCGATTCTCCCCAATCAACGTTGAAGTATTTACGGCAGTAATACGGCACTCCAGGTGCCAGATCCCACGCCACCCAACGTGCGAGTCCACGTTCCACTCATCGCACTGCTGGATTGCACGGTCCCGGTGTGGAGGACTTCGTTGTTAACGCCAATCACTTGGTTCAGCGAAAACGCCGAACCGTTTTGCGCCCAGGTTAATACGCCGGAAAACATTTCTGAGACGCCTGGTGGCAGTGGGCTAGGCGTTTCAGTTTGTCCACCCGCCAGGAGTGTAAGAGCAGGTTCTTGATCGCCTCCACCAGTGGTGGAAATGGTGAAGACCCATACGCCAAGTGCGAGTGTCGGCGGTCCACTAGGACATCCCATCATCGGCAATACCAATGCAACGGCAATGAGTAGCTGGACAAGATAGGTTTTCAATTTCATGTTCCTCCAGGATTTCGTTCAAATCGAAACGCGCCAACCATTGCGCCGCGTTTCGATTTGCTCACGTACTACGACCGACGATTCAATTCCCGATTCGGTGACCAATCCACGTTCCCGAACCAGGTACAGAGCCGACTTGTTCGAAGGTACCGCTCGCCGCCACGCCTTCGAAAATCGATCCGGTGTGGGTAACGGTCGTGGTTTCCATCGGATTCGATGTAACAATCGTCACCATCCCGCCCGAGACACTCCAGGATTTTGGGTTGGTGAATGCGGAATCGACACCCGCCGGGAGATTCATCGGGTCTAATGCCTCCGCTTGACCATCCGGCAACAGCCGCAGTCCAGTGGCGGTGCCATTGCCGTTTCTGAAGAGCACCCAGAGCCCCGTTTCGAGCTGCCCCGCCCCAGGGCACGCGGAGAGCGTGACCAACAACAAAACAGCAAACGACAAATAAGCATTACGCATCGATTCGTTCCTCCTAGAAATTTGCTTCGACATAATTACACCTGCCGAAATTGACACACTTCTCGCTCATCCCGTCATCAACCCTTAACTTTACGCTTCAACCACTCAATCATCACTCGATTCAGCTCTTTCGGCTTTTCTTGCTGCGTCCAATGGCCGCAATCTTTCACCGTATATTTTTCCAGGTCACCGATGAAATCTTCCATACCATCGGCTGAGGAGGGCCGTAGAATTACGTCGTGCTCCGCCCCAACGTAGAGACACGGCACGTCGATTTCCCATTTCGCGTTGGCGAAGACCCCGCCCATACGACCAATGTTTCGATACCAATTGAGTCCACCGGTAAAGCCAGTCACTTCAAAGGTATCGACGAAGTACTGCATCGCGTCGTCGGGAAGGAATGCTTCACCGCCAAACGTATCGCGTTGCAACATTGCCAGGATGTCCATCTTTCGTTCCGGCGAATCGGCCGGCAACAATTTGAAGGCGTCGACATTCCAAATGTCACCGCGTGTCAGAATCATCTTGAATGTCTTCGCCACGTCCTTTTCCAACTCCGCTTCGGCACGTCCAGGTTTCTGGAATGTGCTCACATAATAATCCCCCGTCATTACGATGAGTGATGGCTCGGACGGTTTGACCGCAGGCAGCCCTGGTGGACGTGAGCACGGAGTATTCACGCCGATAATGCCGAGGCATCTATCGGGGTGCAGCCGCGCCATCGCCCAGACGACGCCACCGCCCCAGTCGTGTCCGCAGAAAACCGCTTTGTCGATGTCGAGCGCGTCCAACATCCCCACGAGGTCATCGCACAAATGCGTCAAATCGTATGTAGTCACATCCTCCGGTCCGCCGGTCAAACCGTACCCTCGCTGGTCGGGCGCAATCGCGCGGAATCCAGCGCCACTCAATGCCTTCACTTGGTGCCGCCAGGAAAACGCGAGTTCCGGAAAACCATGACAGAACACTACGGGCACGCCTTCGCCCTGATCATATACCGCCATACGAATACCGTTGGTGTCGATAAACTTCGGTTCCGGCATATCCGGCGCAGGGGCAACTTTTCGGTCTTGCGCCCAAACCGCACGCGGCGCGAAGCCAATAGCAGCAGCGCCAACCGCAGCCTGCATAAACGTACGTCGGGAAAATGTTTGATTCGTAGCCATCAATAGCACTCCTTCGTTGTGGACCGTCTAGAGTACCTCATGCCCAGCGTGACATGGTAACTTCGTTCACAAGAATGACTAGTGTGCTACCCACTTCCATTCGAAGAACAGGAGATGCCACTTTTGGAGTGCGGTGGCTTGCCACCGCTTTCGCACTCCAAAGGAGTGTTGGCGCTTCATGGGCAAATTGACCGCTAACCGTGGACATAGCCTCTAACCCTTCAAGGACAATAAGAATGAAGCATCCAGAACGCAGTTACCTTTACTCATTTTTAACATTGGGCGCGATGATCAGCGTGGCCGCCCTTTTCACGACGAACATGGTCAACGCGCAAGATTCTGCAACAAACGTGTCGGCTGATGAGACGTTTTCGATGTTGAACGTGTTGTGGTTCAAAGAAGACGGCGGCGAGGCGAAATACATGGAGTACATCGCTGCGGCAACGCCGTTCGTTACCAAGCACGGAGGCAAAGCGGGCGATGCCTACCAAGTCGACTCGGCCATGATCGGCGACTTCGACGCAGACCTCGTCTTCTTTGTCGAGTGGCCAAATCAAGCGGCATTCATGGGGCTAATCCAAGACCCCGGATACCAGAAAATCAGCCACCTCCGCGAAGAGGCCATCACTGATTCGCTGCTCGTGCGTTGCACGAAAATGTAACCGTTCGTTAATCGTATTTGCGAACGGGCAGCGGGAATAGCATCGGAATGCGTCGCATCAGGTCTGCGTAGTCAGGTCGCCTCGCGAGGTGGCGCTTTTCGATCATCGGAATACTCACGAGAAGAAATAGAAGCAACATCGAAACGAACCCGGCGGCAGTCCACCAATACTCGAATCCGGAAGCGACACCAAATAGGAACAATCCGAACCAAAACGAGACTTCGCCCAAGTAATTGGGATGACGTGAGTATGCCCACAACCCGGTTTCGAGCATCGCGCTTTGCGGCGGCTTCGACAGGACGAACCGGCGCAACTGTTTATCGGATGTCGCCTCAAGCAAAATCGCGAATGCCATGACAAAGGCCGCGACACCATCCGTAACACCAATCGCTTGCGAACCATCACTGACCGCCACGTAAAGCGGAAGGCATCCGGCGAATACCAACGCGGTCGGGAAAAAGTGAATCCCGCCAAAGCTCACAAGCCAATACACGCGACCATGTCTAACACGCAGATCGACATACCGCCAGTCTTCATGCCCGAGCCCCGTCCAACCCCGCGCCCAATTAAACGTCAGCCGCACGCCCCACACCGTCACGAGACCAAACGCTAACACTTGGCGAACTACATTCGGATCCTGATCACGCGCAACCCAGATCCAATACCCACCAATCGCAATCGGCGCGACACTCCAATACGCATCATAAAAACTCGAGTTGTTGAACAACAAACTAAAGATAAATATGACGATGGTGCCAACAACATCGGCCACCAAGGCGATGACTATAGGGTGCTGTCCACGCACCAAATAGCCTGCAAATGTGGCGGCGGCGAGTGCTACTACGTACGCGCTTAATACGATAAGAAGACTTCGGGTTTTCGTCGATAAAGCCATATGTGCGACCGGATTCCATGGGTTTTGTAAAAAGGTATACTGTCGATACGAGGCACATCGCCGCAACCCAGCGAATTTGCTGTAAGGAATCGCCATGAAACGCACAAACGAAATCAGCAAACCCAAGCTATTTATCGAAGACCTCGAACGCCCGCAACTCGCGCAAGCAGAGGCGACGACGCTCGCTGTAGGTGAAGAATGCGGCGGCGTCATCCCGGGCAAAATCACCACGGAGGCCGTGGGTGAAGAGTGCTTCAAAGCAAAGTTCAAGGGTTTCTAATCAAAATCCACTGCGGATAGGTCTTGTCCTGCCGAATGCTCAGCACAGCTAAATGGCTCCACAGTCTAATGCAGGATGCTTCGTTTCAGTATGGTAGAAGGTACGTGAAATGTCAGTGTTCATAAGCCACGCATTCGAAGACCGTGATTTGGTTCACCAACGCATCGTAAAAGTACTTGAAGGGAATGGAATCAAGACCTGGCATGCCACTCGTGATATAAAGACCTCCGAATTGTGGGAGCCTTCAATTCGCGCTGCTCTTGATGGTTGCGACCATTTCGTGCTGGCAATGTCACCTGCTGCAATCGAGTCGATTTGGGTCAAAGCGGAACTAGACTGGGCGCTTAAACACCGGCGAGATCGCATCGTACCCGTAATGTTGCGAGAATGTAGCATCGACGACTTTCACTTAATGCTACCGCAAATCCAATTTGTAGACTGTTGCCAAGACAGCGAGGCTGCGGCGAAACAGTTGCTGGCGGTGTGGGAACAATCGGGATCCGGTGTACGTTCGACGTAGACATCATCCGTCAAGGTGGTTGAAGCGAGTTCGACAGCGCCTTCGAAGTCAGTCGAGTCTTCTCCGTCCGAAAAACGGTTTTCGCCGAGGACATACGAAGAACGTGAGCTTACCCCACCGGAGACTGAGGCGCTCATTACTATCGGTAAATGTGGGTCCGATGGAATGACAATCTACGCATTCGAAGGCGGATTCGGAGACGAGGAACAATGGAGCGCATTTGATTCCCATAGCCGAAAGTCACAAGCGGTTTCCGACTCAGATCAGCGATTGATTCGCGCGCTATCTTCATTGACGTGGTGTGGTCTGGTCGAATTCGGGACCATCGGAGAAGATCATGACTCCCATGACGATACGGCTATCAAGAAACAAAAGTGGACGATTACATACGAAGGGGAAATCGCACTTCGCGATCCCGAAGAGTATACGGTGAAGGATGCCTACGAAGTTTACGACGTCGATTACTAGCCAGACACAATTCGCTAATTGTTGTCGATTGGTTCGAGATGTAAACGACGAACGCGTGTCCAGGGTCTTGGTCGGATACCTCCGAGTATAGGCCAATCGTTCTCCCCGCCCGATAAACCCTATCCCGATCCGCATCGTCCAATTCGGCGTGAAGCTTCGCACGCGAGACAATGACCAGACCGATTAAGGTCACGATTGCTCATGAGCAGACCCGAAGGATTGAATCATGACCTCACCCTCGTCGTACCACGCACTCATCGTAAGCGCCATTGCGACGAGCTTCATCGGCTTCACAAGCTGCGCGGCGAAGGACATCGAACCAACAGTCGATGGCGACGTACTCGAATTCGAAGCGTCCGACCTGGAAGGCAATCCAGTCTCGCACGAAGACAATCGCTTCAAGGACAAAGTCGTGTTAGTCGACATCTGGGGTACGTGGTGTCCGCCGTGTCGCGATTCCATTTCGAAACTAGTCGAGCTGCAAGAGGAATACGGAGAAGAAGGCCTAGTCGTCGTCGGTGTTGCATTCGAAGAGACAGAGGACCTGACGGAACGACGAGGCGCACTCCGTACATTTGTCGAGGAAAACAAAATGAACTACTTGGTTCTCGATGGCGGAACCACAGGGGGTGTGCCAGAAATTTTCCAAACGCTAAAAGGATTTCGAGGGTATCCAACGATGATTATCGTCGGTCGCGACGGGAAGGTCGCCCACGCAAACACGGTTTTCGTACCGCGCGAAAACAAAAAGATTCGAATGGAAACAGAGAAGGCATTGGAATTGGAGGAGGAATAGGTCGACTGGTAGATCTCTTGGTTGAGATTTCAACCGAAGACTTTGTAATCTTGAGCGAAGCCGAAAGATCTAACCCGGAACGCGAAGCCACTATGATGCCCGAGTAGATCCCTCGGCTACGCTCGGGATGACAAATGTCTCGGACTGTCGGGATGCACCTCTGGGTTCCCGCCTTCGCGAGAATGACGACTGTTGGGATATGTCGGCGCGCTGAGACAAAGCGACCGGCGACTAACGCCCCTCTCGATCGAGCCGAAACCCTTCCATGCGTGGGTCGAGGCCGTAATCCATTTCGTGTTCGACGGTATCGAGGTGATGCCTGAGCACGGCGCAGCGGTCAGCGTCGATGATGTGGTCGTTGCCCTTGCTGTACTGCACGCTCCCGGTGAGGCCGATCGAATAGGTTTGTGAGGCGTATTGGCCCTCACGTTCCGCGTCGCGCGGTAATATAATTGTACGCTCGGCCAGACGACGTTCGAGTATTTCCGTCATAAACTGTTTCGCCGGTCTTCGGTTCGGCTGCCCATCTGCCAACGGTTCCAAGTCGACGGCCCCACCAAATTCGAATGCACGAACTTTCTCACACCATGATTCACCGAGCGTCATCAAGTTATGCGCCACGGCACGCCCGTTGTTGCCCGCATCAATTCCAATACCGCGAAAGTCGTACGCCTCATCCATCGCCACGATTACCGCTTGTTGCCGGGCATAGTTCACGCCGCTCAAGTGCACGCGCAGAACGTGGACTAGGTGAGGGGATTCTGATCGATAGATCACAAATTCGGACGGGTCGCGTGCGTAACCCAGGTCGCAGCCCAAATAGTACTCGCCATCTTCGACAGCGGTCGGCGCATCAAACGTATCGCCTTCGTTCAAGATAATTCGGTCGCGTGATATGGAATCATCGACACACGCCAGATAATCGTCCAGTCGAAATACGGCATGCTCCGGTGCGCCATGTTGTCCGAGCACCCGATGGATATACCCTGGCGCATCACGACCGCCATACAGCCGAGCGAGTTCCGCATCTTTAACGTCGTCATACTCCGGATGAATCGACGACGGCCAATTGTATTGTTCGTAAGATGGGTCTTGCGACATTCGGTAAAACGTATTGCGCAATCCGTTTGGCACGCCGTACACCCACCGTCGGCCACCCGCATTCAGCGCTTGCAGGATTTCGCCCCATGCCGCATCCGTCATTTCTTGGGCCTCGTCGACGATCTGCCAATCCACGTGCATGCCCTGAAAATTGACACCACGCGGACCAGAAAGACGCCCCCACAATTGAAACCCATTTCCGAAACGGAGATACCACGAAGGCGTGCGCCTAAACTCAACGAGGTTTCCCGCAAGCCCAGGCGTATCTTGGATGCGCCGAACGATTCGATGCATGAGGGGAAACAAATGGTTCTCGCATTGCGTGGCGATGAGCATTTGGCGGTTCGGCTGCATAATCGTCGCCCACGCCGCGATCAGCTCGATCTCCGAGGTCTTGCCGACATCCCGACCATCGCAATGCACTTTACGCAGCGCACACGACTCAAGCGATCCGCGTTGGTAGGACCGCACGTCCCATGGAACGCCGGACTCGTTCGTCAGATTCGCCTGTGCAAATGCACTTCGCTGCATCATCGAAAGCCAGAACTTGGACTCTTCCGCATCCAAGCCGCGTTGCTCTAGACGTTTCCGCGCCACGGACGGTACCCAAGCCGCGTCTCTTGAGGTATCGTCTGTCAACGGTGGATCAGCAGCGGCCTTGCTATCGTTTGGATTCACCGTGCTGAGGGAACTTTCGCGGTTAGTTCGCGATTGCGTTCTTTAAGCACTCGCATTTCTTCTCGCCGTTCCGATTCGGCGGCGACGGCCTCTTCCAATACGCCGTCCGCACGTTCCAAAATCGGCGTGGCCAAATCCGCGAGACTTACGACGTGGTCGACCGCGTCCTTGCCACACACACCTTCCAATTCGTTCAACGCTTTACGCATTCGATCCCACGCCTTCGCGAGCGGCTCGACACCCGGATGCAACACCACGGACCCCAAATCATGCTTCGGCGTGCTGGAACGCTTACGGCCATTTTCATTCGATCCGTTCTGTTCACCGTTCGTGGATTTGTCTTCTGTAACCTCTTCCCCCACGACCCCGTCGCTGAACACGGCACGTTCAATACTCCGTGCGACGCGATACTGCGTGATGACATCGTGCATACGTAACACCACAAACGGTGACGGCTCGACACTGCGCGACTCCAACAACGTCTCAAAACCGGCGACCAGCTTTTCGATGGTCGCACGGTCCGGCGCACGCTTTGCCGCAGGGTCACAGACGAGCCGGTTGATGAGTGGTCTCAGATCCATGCTAAAAGTCTCCTTCTACCATTGGGACTCGGTGTTGCATTCTTTTGGACAGCACGGGCAGATTTGGCGTGGATGTATCCAAAAACTGCGTCCCCTTTCACTCTTGTCCTAAAGAGATGCTACGCTTGCCAGCCAAGGAATCTACTGCCTTTTGGCTGAGGAGGGTATGAGAGATGACTACATTGGCTCCGTTTTCAATTCGTGTGACAGCGATTTTTCTGGTCGTATTGAGCATGAGCGGGTGCCCCGGAGGGTCGCCCTCAATCGTCGGTGCTTGGTCAATTGCCATCGGAGGCGATACGGTTGGCGTACAATTCAATCAGGATGGGACCGTGGAGAAGGCCGAAATCGGCTCCCCTGTAAGCTTGGCCTCACTGACTACGTGGGCCACCTTCAACGCTGCGGGAATCGAGTTTCGACAGGCTAATAATGTCAATCTCAAAGTGATGTGGATTGGTACGATGAATGCCGACGGAACAATGAGCGGCCTGAGGGTGACTGCGCACGGGCTTGCTGATTTGGAAGCACACGGATGGATCGCGACGAAATTGTCTTAAGCGGAAGGCATACCGATCATTTTCAACTGGAACGCTCGGCGATTTGGACTACATGTCCGCACAGATTGCATCCCTTCACTCGTGGCCTAAATGAGTCAACGAACCCGTGTGTCGACGCCCACGCATGAGGCATCAACTAGGATGACTGAATGCCGACCTTGATGTCGCCCGTCATTGCGAGGGAGCCACGGGCGACCACGGCAATCTCCGCGTGGGAATTAGAACGAACAACGTGGCAGTTTCCTCACCGAAGAGCCGCATCCATCATCGAGATTGCCGCAGTCGCCTAGGGCTCTTTCGCAATGACGGTGTGGGGAAAATGGGGACTGTCCCAAGAGCAGTGAGGCACGAACGTAACGCGTGGACTGTCCCCGTTTTTCCTTTGGGGAAGTCTGCCACAAGAGAAGCCTGGGGAAGCACCAACCCTATTCACAACCTTAACCGTGCCGAGACACTAGTACCTCGTTCCAATTGAAATTGTGTCTGGAGGCGAATTGATTTAGACCCGGGTACCTCCGGAAAGTACGGGACATTCGGTTATTCGTAGCGCTGGCTTCCAGCCGGCATTGTATGCGTATCGTCCCAAAATGCCGGCTGGAAGCCAGCGCTACAGGTACAGACTACGTGTCTTTTCGGCGTGTATGTGATGTATGAACGACTAGACAAACAACTCCTAAAATCAAATGGAATGAGGTACTAGAGTGCCCCCTTCGAAGGGGATGTTCCGCGCTGAGACCTAAATCTGTGCCTTCAAAATGCCACAGATAGATCGGACCTGACATAAACCTTTCGGGCTTCTCGGTCGTCTATCCTGGGTGGGGCACTGTATCTAGGAGGAGAACCATCATGAGCCATCGCCAGACGCTTGCCATAGCATTGGTATTGCTGACCTTTTTCGTCATTTCCGACCTAGCGTATGCTGGGTTGTTGGACGGCCGGGACGAGTATACCCAAGAGACATCGCACACGATCACGATTCAGCCGGACGGCCAAATTGGCGCATCGACACCGGACGGCCATATCACGGTCGAGGCTTGGGATGGAAAGGACGTATCGCTGGTCATCACCAAACGGGTCAGGACACGACGGGGTGCCGCTTCTGCCGAGTCGTATTTTGCAAAGATGGACGTAGACATCAACAAGTCCTCTTCCAACTTGGAGATTATCGGGGACGTACCAAATCATGCCGTCGGTTACGGATTCAGTATTGACTACGAAATGAAAGTACCTGCCGACGTTGGCCTCGAACTTCGTACATCGGATGGAGCAGTCCGCGTCCACGGCGTATACGGGAACGTCTACGCTCGCAGTTCTGACGGCGACATATCGGTAAACGAAATCGGCGAGGCGGAACTTCGCACGAGCGATGGCAATATTCGCGCGGACGCTATTGAAGGCGACGTTTCGGCCATCACGTCGGACGGCGACATTCGCATCACCAACGTCGGCGGCGATGCCAACATTCGGAGTAGCGATGGTGACATCGATTGCCGCGAAGTGCGTGGTCTTGTCGTTGTTCAGTTGTCGGATGGCGATGCACGCATGCAAGCGGTTCACGGTGGCGTGTCCGCGCGATCATCGGACGGTGTCCTCATCGTACGCGACGCTGCGGGACCGGTCGAACTAAAGACTTCAGACGGAGACATTGAACTCTCGCTTGCGCAACCGATTCCGATGTCGCGTGTCACTTGCACAACAAGCGACGGCAATATCCGTTTGAACCTGGAAGAAACGGCCGCATTCACTATCGCCGCCAAGACCTCCGACGGCCGAGTGAACATCGACTTACCGGGTAAATACGAACGGGACGAAAAGAGCAAACGAGTCGAAGGCCACGTCAACGGCGGCGGCCCAGCGGTGCGACTCCGCACGTCTGACGGTTCGATCACGATCGAGAAAACGTAGTAGCCAAGCCGCACCGAAATCGATTACGCTCTCTCCACGCCACGGGGTATTTGTGCGCGATGGAGGGAACCATCAATGAATCGGGTAAATCGTGGAATTATTCTCGCGGTCATTCTCTGTGCGGGATGCGGCCAGGCGACTGAAATCGGGCAATCGAATCAGGATTCGCCTGTTCAGATCGATCCTTCAAGTGCCACCATTAAGGGTATCTACGACGATCCCGTAACGTTGACCGATGGCCGATTCGAAGGGCCTCCAATCGAAGAAGACGGAGCCAGTCGTCCCGTGGTCGATCTCTTGGATGCTCATCGCGTCGATCACGACCTTGACGGCGACGGTGTCGAGGAAACCGCGATTCTGCTCACGGAAAATTCCGGGGGCAGTGGGCAATTCTTGTACATCGCGATTCTAGGCGAAAGACAGGGCCAGGCCGGAAACATTGCGACGGTCCTGGTCGGCGACCGAGTACAGGTCGAAGGTTTTGGGGCTGTCGGAAACGATCTCGTTTTGGACGTTGTGCAGGCGGGGCCATCAGACCCGCTATGCTGTCCCACGCAAAAGGCAACACGCAGATGGTCATTGACCGACGGCACTCTGACCGAGAAAATCGAACCTGCGTAGTCCGAACGTCATCGTCACGCCAGCGGCGCGAATAGTTCGATGACCCCTTTCCGCAGTTTTGCGGCGAGTGCTTTTCGGTCTGGCGCAGTGAGCGGTTCCGGACCGAAACTCACCGTGGCATTCACGTGCGGTAGGGCGAGGATGTTGAGAATATTTCGGAACAGCGTAACCGGGCGTTTCCAGACCACGACATCTTTGGCGGGCGGATAACCTTCTGGTGATTCGTACGACAGCGCTGCGTAGTGTACAGGCACTCCCTTAGCAACGGCAGGTTCGAGGAGCGGCGCCTTAAACTCGGCGACCTTTGCATCTTGCGAGATACCGCCCTCAACGAAGATGTGCATCCCGATGCCTTTGTCGTACGCCTCACCCAGTTTAGCGTTTACCCGTTGCGTATCGCGGCGGTCTTCGCGGTTAATGAATATTGTATTGAGGTTCACCGACATACGCCCCATCACCGGCCAATGTTCGAGGTCGGCCCGAGATACGAACGAACACCCGAGCTGCGACCACATCATGACCATGTCGATATATGTGAGGTGATTGGAGACTTGTATAAACGGAGACTTGGGCGGAGTGCCTTTTACGGTCACACGAATACCGGCGATACGCACCACGCCGTTGGCCCAGAATCGAATGAACGCGGTCTGCGCACGAAGACGCCGGTCCCACGAGGCCCCAAGCACGATGTTACTCATCGCCATGCACGGATACATGATCGCGGTCCACATCACAATCGTGACGAATCGTGTATACGAACGAACTGCACCCATACGTGTAATGCCTATGGTTTCCCCATACTGCGTCCGGCCAAGCGGCTGGACATGCTAACGAATTGCGGAGTACTTTAAGAATCTGAGTGAGTAAATTGCAATGTTGACGAAAGAACCAGGAATGAAATCTCCCGAACTTGAGGAATTGGTCGCGGCGCTCCGCAGAAGTCGTGACGTGTTTCCATCGTCCATATCCATGCGCCGTTCGTTTCAAACGCTCCAGGCGGAGAAGGTCCCCATCCCCGAAGGACTCAAAGTGGAGACTTTAACGGTCGGAAACCGTCCAGCGGATCGTCTATCTTTTGCTGAGCATAATCATGATGACGGTGCGTTGCTGTATTTGCACGGCGGCGGCTATTCCCTCTGTTCGCCCTTTACGCACCGCGCCCTTGCCGCGAATCTAGGGCGCGCATCCGGACTGAACGCGCTCGTGCCGGATTATCGGCTAGCGCCGGAAGATCCGTTTCCTGCTGCGATTGACGACGCTGTCGCCGCCTATCGCTGGCTACTCGATCAAAACATGCAGCCGGAACGCATCGTCATCGCGGGCGATTCTGCGGGTGGCGGATTAACCCTCGCCACAATGCTGACACTGCGCGATGCGGGCGATCCGTTGCCGAGTGCAGCCGCGCTAATTTCGCCTTGGACCGATCTCGCCATGACCGGCGAGTCGATCACGACGCGTCAACAAGATGACCCCATGCTCTACCGCAGCGGTTTGGAAGAACACGCCGAAATGTACCTCGGTGACCGTGATCGAAATCATCCGCTGGCATCACCGCTGTACGCAGATCTGACCGGCCTTCCCCCGCTGATCATTCATGTCGGCACAGCGGAAATCTTGGTCGACGATGCGACACGGCTCGCGGATCGCGCGCAGGCGGCTGGCGTAGAAGTATCGCTACATCTTTACGAAGACATGATGCACGTCTGGCACTATTTCTCGGGGATGTTGCCAGAGAGCGAAAAGGCCATCGAACAGATCGGACAATTTTTGAAAGCGAAATTGGACGATGAGTGAGCCGCCTCGGGATCTCGACGCACTTCGTTCCGAGGGTGACTTAAACATTTCGCCGCGTCGACATGCGTGGGACGAAGCCAACATAGACGAAGAAACTGCGGCCATGCTCGAAGAAGACGCGCGTCTTTTTCTGCATCAATCGCTATCTACGCCGTGCCTGAACGTCTTGCAATCGTGCGAAGGGCCCTATCTCGAAGACAGCCAAGGCCGACGCATCCTCGATTTTCACGGCAACAGCGTCCACCAAGTAGGCTTTGCCAATCCGCGCGTACTCCAAGCCGTTAAAGATCAACTCGACGATCTCCCGTTCAGTACGCGCCGTTACACCAATCAGACCGCAATCAACCTCGCGCGAAAGCTGACGGATCTCGCACCAGGCGATCTGAACAGAGTCTTGTTCGCACCCGGCGGTGCTGAGGCGATGGGCATGGCGCTCAAACTCGCTCGTGCTGCTACGGGTCGATTCAAAACGATTTCGATGTGGGATTCGTTTCACGGCGCATCCCTCGACACGATTTCGATTGGCGGCGAAGCGATTTTCCGAAAAGGCGCAGGCCCTTTATTGCCGGGTACAGAGCACGTTCCTCCGCCTGATAACCGCCATTGCCCTTGGGAATGTGGCGACACGTGTACCCTTCAATGTGCGAAGTACATCGACTACGTCCTCGAAAAAGAAGGCGACGTCGCTGCAGTCATCGCAGAGACTGTGCGCAGCACACCCTACATTCCCGCGCCAGACTATTGGCGCATCGTACGCGAGGCATGTGACCGTCACGGCGCACTGCTCATTCTCGATGAAATCCCTACGTGCCTCGGACGCACCGGGAAAATGTTCGCGGTCGAACACTACGGCGTTGTGCCGGACATGCTCGTCATCGGCAAAGGGCTCGGTGGCGGCGTGATGCCGCTCGCCGCACTCATCGCGTGCGACGATCTCAACGTCATGCAAGACCGCGCACTCGGCCATTACACACACGAGAAAAGTCCCGTTGCATGCGCAGCCGGGTTGGCGACCATTGCGTGCATTGAGGACGAGGGCTTGCTCTCGCGCTCGGTAGAGCTGGGCGAATACGTGATCGGAAAACTCCGCGCAATGCAACAGCGTCAACCGCTCATCGGTGATGTACGAGGAATCGGCCTGCTGATAGGCGTCGAGCTCATTCTCGACACCGGCGTACGCGCGATCAACGAAGCCGAACAAGTGATGTACGCCGCGCTCGAACGCGGCCTCAACTTCAAAATCAGCATGGGCAACGTCCTCACACTCGCACCACCACTCACCATTGAAACGGATCAATTGGACGCCGCACTCGACATTCTCGAATCGTGTATCGCAGATGTAAGCGCGGGGCGGATATAGCGCACTTCGGCTCGGCGGGAGCCTTGCCCTCCCATGGCAATCGGTCGTGTTTGTCTTTACGGGGAATCACGGGCCGCTCAATCGTGTTGAGACAAGGAACACATCTCGATTTGCGTCGGGTACAATGCGCGGCACGACCTAAGCCATCCATCAGGGAGAAACGCTCAATGAAACTCGTCCACACGTGTCCCTTTTCTATCGTAGTTTTGTTGTTGCTCGGATCGCTCATGCAAATGGGCTGTGTCCACACGTCCGAATCCGCGACGGACATGGTGAGCGGATACTACGCAGGCGATTGGTTCGGCCCAAATCCTGAGAAATCGCTGGGCTCCCTAAATTGCACCATCACCGCTAAGGGCGCGGACACCTGGCACGCCCACTTCGTCGCGACATTCGGCGAAGTCGGCGAATACGAAGTGCCACTTGAAGGAAAACGGGTTGACGGGAAAGTCGTCTTCGGCGGCGCGGTCGATCTAGGCGAAAGCGAAGGCGGCGTATTCGAATGGGGTGGCGAAATCGTAGGCGACGAATTCAATGGCGAATACAAGGCGAGCGGTTACGTCGGAACGTTCCGCATGACGAAGACCACGAAGCCAGCGGAATAGCTTCCAGCGATCAATATGGAGTGCGGTCGCTTGCTACCGCTTTCTTAAAGCGAAGCTTGCTTCGCGCAATGGCGAGGCAAGCCTCGCCCAAAAAAGCGCAAGCAAGCTTGCGCACTCCAAAAACAGAATTAGCCGCCGTCCATTCGTCTATCATGTCGGATGCCGAATCGTTTGATGAGTTCTTCGGCTTCGGCGAGTTTGTGGGGCGGGGCATCGTCGGTTCTATGGCCTAGATATTTGGCGGGCGTGCCAGCCCATATTTCGTAGTCGCCGATATCTTTTGTGACGACGGAGCCAACACCTACTACCGCACCTTCACCAATCGTGACGCCGTAATTAATATAGGCGCGGCTTCCGATCCACGCATCTTTGCCGATGATAACCGGCTTCATAATGTGGGGCGTGAACCGCCAATGTTCTTTCGTACCGTAGATGAGGTGGGTACCGTCGCGGACGATGACGTATTCGGTGAGCGCAGCGTTCTCCCCGATCTCTACGTATTCGCCGCACTCGATGATGACGTTCCAACTCAAGTGGCTGCGATCCTTGAGCACGATTTTACCGTCGTGACGGGTGCGCAATTTGATGTGATCGCGCATATGGATGTAGTCGCCCAATTCGACGTTCCCCTGGACATCCATGTCTTTGCCGTAGATTCGGCATTTCTTACCGACTTTTTTGAATTTTCGTTTATTGCGCCAGTAGTAGTAGGCACGCGTTATGTCGTTCATGTTCTGAGCCCCCGAGGTTGCGAGCCGATTCTAACCAAATGACCCCCGTTGGCGGAAACGCGGCATGGTCCATTGTGCAACCGACCCTCCCATGTTAAACTTTGAGCCATGTCCAATCACGTCCGTACGCCCGCGAACTGGGCCATTCTCGCACTCCTCTGCTGCTCCATACTCTTGTTGCCCACATGCGGCATCATCGCGGATAAGGACCGTATCCGCGTGGCCAAAGTCGGCGGGGAGTATTTCACGCGCGGCGACTTGAGCAACGCCATTCGAAATATGCCCGCCCAAGAACGGCCCGCAATCCGAACGAAAGGCGATCTGCGTGTCGCATTAGAGGAACTTCTTGATGAACACATCAAGCAGGGTCAGGCAGCAGCGCTGAAAGAGCAAGGCAAAATTAATGTTGTGCGTCAAGAAGCAGAAATTCAATATGTAATGCGGGATCCCGAAAAATACCAGGAGTTCGTAAACCTGCAAAATGTTCTCACTGAAGATCAACTGAAAGAATACGAAGAAGACCGCGAAATTGGTATCGACCGCGAAGAAGAACGGATGTACGGCGACCGCGCCTTGATCTATCTCATCAACGACGCCGTTCAAAACGGGACCTTGACCGTCACGGACGAACAGTACGAGCAACAATACGAACTGCGTAAGGGCCAAATGTTCACGTTTGAACAGGTCGCGATTCAAGGCGTGTTTTTGCCGCTCGACAAACATGGGGATGTCTACGCCGAAGCGGCAAGCGTGCGTGAAAAAATGTTGGGGGGTGCCGAACCCAAAGCGCTCGCTGAAGCCTATGACGAAGATAAGGCGGGCTATCTCGAAGTCGGCCTGGTCAACCAAGCAAGCGACCCTAAGTTCATGATGTTTTGGCAACAAGCGAGCCAGAGTAAAGTCGGTGATGTCATCTCCGCATTTATTCCGGGCTGGCAACGCAATATAAGCGTCGCAGGAGAGAAGCAAACTGTGCCGATTCCCGATTCCCAGCTCGTTTGCCGGATCTCGCAATATGTTCCGGCCCGCCAAAAGACGCTCGAAGAAGCAAAACCGGCATTGCGATCAAGCATTCTGTTCGCCCAAATGATGGAACGCCTACGCGATCAAGCCGGCCTCGAAATCTATGACAACAAATTGCCGGACCCGGGTATGTACGACGCCGGGAGTCCCTCGTCGGTCTTCCAGTAGTCGTCTGTATACACTCGCCTTTTTCTTCGTTACACGGTATGCTGTCCGGTCTCCAATGAAGCCCAAATTCTGCGATATTGACGCAGCGGACCCCTAGCGAAGGAGCTACCCCAACCATGAATGACGTCGTCCAATTTAGTAAACGCGGCAATATCGGCATCATCACAATCGACAGCCCACCGGTGAACGCGCTAGGCCACGCTGTTCGTCAAGGCATCGCCGATGGACTCGCGTCCGCTACCGCAGACGACGAGGTGAATGCCGTTGTCCTGCATTGCGCAGGCCGGACGTTCATCGCAGGCGCGGACATCTCAGAATTCGGAAAGCCGTTCAAAGAGCCCGGTCTTGACGTCGTGATGAACGGGTTTGAACAGTCCGCGAAGCCCATCATCGCAGCCATTCACGGCACAGCCCTTGGCGGCGGTCTTGAAACGGCAATGGCGTGTCACTACCGTTGCGCAGTGGCCAGCGCGAAGTGCGGACAGCCCGAAGTAAACCTTGGTCTTGTACCCGGCGCAGGCGGCACACAACGATTGCCTAGACTCGTCGGTCTGGAAATGGGCGCAGAGATGAATGCGGGCGGCGCTCCGATTTCCGCAACCGTGGCTAAAGAGCACGGGCTCATCGACGAGATCATCGAAGGCGATCTGTTGGATGGCGCGGTAGCCTATGCAGAACGCTTGGTATCAGAGGGTGCGCCGCTACGACGTGTACGCGAGATCGAATATCCGAAGGACATTCCCGCCGATCTCTTCGATAACCTCCGCAAGAAATACGCGAAAATTAGACGGGGCTTCGAGGCACCACAACGCAACATCGATCTCGTCGAAGCCAGCACGAAGCTGCCATTCGACGAAGGGATGGCGAAAGAACAAGAAGTATTTTTTGAATGTATGATGTCGGTGCAATCCGCTGCACAACGCCATTTGTTTTTCGCCGAACGCCAAGCAAACAAAATCCCAGACGTTCCGAAAGACACCCCCACGAAAGACATTAAGAGCGTCATGGTCCTCGGTGCGGGCACGATGGGCGGCGGCATCGCTATGAATTTCGCAAACGCGGGCATCTCGGTGAAAATTCTTGATACGACCCAAGAGCTCGTTGACAAAGGCATGGCCATTGTTGAAAAGAACTACGCGAATACAGTCAAAAAAGGCCGGCTCTCCCAGGAAAAAATGGATCAGCGAATGAGCCTGATTACCCCCACCGCGAATTTCGACGATGTGGGCAGTGTGGACATGGTGATCGAGGCGGTCTTTGAAGAGATGGACATCAAGAAAGACGTGTTCGGCAAACTGGATAAGCTGTGCCGTCCCGATGCCATCATGGCCACGAATACCTCGACCTTGGATGTAGACGAAATCGCCGCCGTGACATCGCGACCGGAACAAGTGATCGGCACACACTTCTTCAGCCCTGCCAATGTAATGCGACTACTGGAAATCGTACGCGGCGCCAAGACTTCAAAAGAAGTCATCGCAACGACATTCAAAATCGCCAAGCAAATTCGCAAAGTCGGCGTACTCTCCGGGGTGTGCGATGGCTTCATCGGCAATCGAATGATTCACGGATATAGCCGGGAAGCCATGTTTCTAGTGGAAGAAGGCGCGCTACCGCAACAGGTCGACGCCGCGCTCTATAACTTCGGAATGGCAATGGGACCGCTCGCGATGGGCGATCTCGCCGGCCTCGACGTGAGCTGGCGTATTCGCAAACGCCAAGAAGCCACACGCAACAAAGATCTACGCTATTCGGCCATCGCGGACAAGGTTTGCGAGATGGACCGATACGGCCAAAAGACCGGCGGCGGTTGGTATGACTACAAACCCGGCGACCGGACGCCTTACCCGAATCCTGAGATCGAAAAACTAATCCTCGAAGAATCGAATGCAGCGGGTATCACACGTCGCGAAATCTCCGATGAAGAAATCATCGAACGCACGATCTACGCATTGGTAAACGAAGGCGCTAAGATTCTCGAAGAAGGCATCGCGTTGCGCGCATCAGATATCGACGTCATCTACATCTCCGGGTACGGCTTCCCCATCCACCGTGGCGGCCCAATGTTCTACGCGGACTGCACCGGCCTCGCCAACGTATACAAGCGCGTATGCGAATTTCACGAAGAGCACGGCGACTTCTGGAAACCAGCGCCGTTACTGAAACAACTAGCCGAAGAAGGCAAGACGTTTAATAAGCTGGGGTAGTTTCTGGGGAGGGATGCGCTCCCTTTCTGGGAAGAGGTAGCTCGGTCGGGAGACCGACCACAGCGACGAGGTCAGGCTTGTAGTACCGCCTTTAGGCGGAAGACTTTCGTAGTGATCTTCCGCCTAAAGGCGGGACTACAAACCCGGCTTAAGGCGAACTCGGAAGGTCACAGACAGATTAAATCCGTTTTAACCTGCCCTTATACCGCGTCCGGATCGAGGCCGAGGTGTTCGACCATGTAGTCGTAATAGGGGCCGTCCTGGAGAAAGTCCAAATAGATTTCGTGGACGAGGTGGATAAGTTTGCGCGCGCCGTATTCAAAATCCCCGTCGAGCACACTGAACGTGAGCGCAATTTCACCCCGGCTGTTGCGGTATTTGACCGAGACCTTGGCGGGATCGATTCGCCGGTGATCGGGTAATGTTTCGACTTGCCGACCCAACACGTACTTTTTGAATTCACGGTACATTGCGGATTGTGCGGGGACTTCGGGGAGCACCACTGGAATTCGGATAGTTGCCCGGCGAGCATCGAGAATCAAATCGAAGAATCGTTCCCGATGCCACAACATTCGAAACGTGGCTTTACCGTTTTTGACACCGGTCTTACTAAAGCCACGAAAGACACCTCGTTGCGCGTACGATTCCAGCGCACCGGTGACGGCGTCGATTGCGTCGGGTGATGTCTTGGTGGTTGCTGTCATGTTGAAAAATTCGAGTCCTGAAAAAAGCGCCGCCCCCCAATGTACTTGAGGGGCGGCCATAAAGTTACATGAATAAACCTAGTGCGAGAACGCCCCAACGCCAGGTTGCGGATTGAGCGACACACCAGGCGGATAATCCCGCTGCGACGTGAACTCTTTCAATGCCTGCACGTTAATCAGTGTAGACATGCTCTCGTTTGCAGCAGCGTCATAGCTCCGTTTCAGCGCAGCGCGCAATTCCTCTTGCGTGCGCACATACTCGCCGCGTGCACCGAGGCCTTCGGCCAACTTGTCATACCGCAGATTTTCTTGGAACAAATACATGTGCATCGACCTCGCGGAACGGACCGCATTCGGCCACATGCCCCACGAGTTATTGTTGTACACGAGCGTGATAAGCGGAATCTTGTACTTCGCCGCGGTGTCCAACTCGAACATGCTGTACGCGATGCCCGCGTCACTGGTAATACACAAGCCCGGCGCGCCTTTATACGGTGCTTGCGGACCCACGCCCCGTTCCACAGCGGCGGTAGCGCCGATCATCATCGCCATGTCCGGACCGATCGCGGCGTATTGATACGCCGGCACGATGCTCTGCGCCGGACGAAACGCCCGCAACCAACGACCTGAATAGAGTCCACTCGTCCAACCGCCTGATCCGCTAATCGTTTGATTCGGATCGATGTCGCCTTGGTAAAAGAAGTCGTGGACTTCTTTACACATGACGGCGGGATGAACGGTATTGGTTTCCTTACTGTACTTAACGCCGAGATCGTAATCCGCGAGGTGCTTGGCCTCAAACTTCTTCCGTGCCGCAGCGATTTCATCGACCCACAAGTCGCGCTTCTTACTCGGCAATCCGTCCGCCAACGCTTCAAGGAAGATCTTCTCGTCACTAACGATACCCAAATCCAACGGCCAATTCCGACCGAGGTCTTCCTGTTCCGGATTGATGCGTATCGTCTTGACATCCGGGTTGAACCGAAATTCGCCAGGACTCGGCATGCAGTATTGACCGACGAATATGACCAGGTCCGCACTCATCAATGCATCCGGCGAAAGGCTAACCGATAGCCGGTGATCGTCCGGGAAATGACCGCGCGTCGGTCCACTGCCGACAACGGCAAGATCGTGTTTTTCCGCCGCCTTCATCAACGGCTCCCAGGCCTTCCGTTGGAACACGCCTTGACCAGCGATCAAGATGGGGCGTTCGGCTTTGGTAATCATTTCGACCGCTTGTTCGACTTCTTTCGGCGACGGATGCGCCCGCGATTCCGTGCGGTACTGCGATTTGTCGTAGTAATCCGTCAACTCAGACGAATCCTCGAACACCGCCCGCGCAACTTCCGACGGAAAGTCCAAATGCGCCGGGCCCGGAATACCGGATTTCATCTGGCGAAACGCATACCCCGCGTATTCATGAACACGATTCGGTGCGATGAGTCGTTTACCATATTTCTTCATGCCCGTAGTGGTCGGCTGTTGGTATCCGGTCTGAATAAACGCTTCACGATCATCACCGGCAAGCCTCATGTTGCTCGCCAATACCAACAAAGGCGTACGTGCGGCGTTGGCCGAAGCGATGTTCATGATCATGTGCGTGAAACCCGGACCTTCCGTACCGGAGGTGGCAACCGCCTCACCCGTGGCCCGCGAAAACCCGTCTGCCGCCGCGCACATCGCGCCTTCCGTACGACCGCCATACGACGGGATACCCGCCGAGGCCACGGCGTTAATGACCGTGTAGTTACCCGGACAACAGAACATCGCAGCCAGGTCTTCATCCACGCAAACTTTCGCGAATACTTCCGCGCCCGTCATCCCTCTATCATCGAACGTGCCGATCTTTGGATCTTCGGCCAAGTTGTCCGGGATTTCCTGCGGAATAACGATTGAAGGAATGTCTAAGCTGGGTGCGTCCGCTGCAAACGCCTCCGATGTAGCACCGGCCACCGCCGCTGCAACACCAGCACCTGCCGCAGACGACCTTAGAAAGTCGCGCCGCGAAAATCCATCCGAAGTTGATTCTTGTTCCGGGGCTTTCGGTGTGTCGTTCGTATTCGTGTCCATAACGTATCCCTCCACCTACTGAGCGTTAGAGTGCATTCACTTCTTTCGAATCCCGTCATTGCGAGGGAGCTCCGCGACCGCGGCAATCTCGTCGCTCGAAATCAGGGGAGTACTCATGAGCGTGCGCTAGTTACCGTTTCCAGTTTCGTCTTCCTTTTTCTCTTCCTCAACTAATTCCGGCTGCAACTTATCCGGCCATAAACTCTGAATGAAGTTGACGAGATGCCACATGTCATCTTCCTTCTTAAGCTGCTCTGCGAACGGGGGCATGTTGGTGCCCGCGCCATTTCGGATACTCGAATACATTTCGCCCACGGTCGACCCGCTGTAATACCGTTTAGGCACCGTAAGATCGGATGCATCTGCAATGACGTCCATTTGACCCTTGCCATCCGGACCGTGGCATTCCGTACACATCCGCTTAAAAATCATCCGTCCTCGTCCGATCGATTTCTTCGAAAACGGAATCGGATTTTCAAGCGTCTTGTAATCGATTTCTTCTTCGGTCTCATCCGTCTTTGCCGCGGCACCCACGCTCAACGGCATAAACACCATCGCAACCATCAGCAAGACGACCGCGAGGGTGCAACCTAATCGGATTAAGTATTTCGACACAGCCTGATACCTCTTCTTCTACAGTTGGAACGAGATCGCCCTAAGTTACATGACCAAGGCGTCTTAGCAATCGTACAATACGCGTCGCACCGAAGCCCAATAAGCCTAGCAAATCGCCGCATTACCCTCAATCTTGGAATTCCGGGACCGGGTCGAGTGGTGTGCCGGGCTACCGTTTTGGCGGATCCCGGTAGTTGAGTGGAGGCTGCTGGCCGGGGTCGAGTAGCACTCGGAACTCCTTTCCCGACAGATGGTTGTCGAATTCGGCCTTCGCCGCTTCTAAAGTCTCTGGGCTATGCGCTAAGTCCCAGGCGGTCGCAGCCAATATTCGCGTGGCCAGCACCATGCCTTTCCGGCCTATAGATGCGCCGCCCGCCGCAGTCGCTTGCCACGAATGGGCCGGGGTACCCGGTGCCCAGCACATCGCTCGGAATCCTGTTGTCGGCGCAACCCACGAGACATCGCCTACGTCTGACGAACCTTTGTTGGTCTCGCCCGTGCCATCGTGAATCTCCGCGATCGATTTTAGTTCTCTCGGTTTCTCGATCGTCTTTTGCATGGCTTCGACGAAGTTGTGCTCTTCTTCCGTGTATTCGAGATCGAGGAGCGCTTCAAAATTCGCTTTGGTGATAGCGGTCAGTGCTTCGTTCGGCAAGATCGGATACGTACCGCCGAGGCTCTCGATTTCGAGTCGGGTCTCCGTTGCGAGTGCTCCGGCCTCGGCACATTTCAAGAGGCGGACATAGAGCGACCGAAGAATATCCGGGTCGGGATTTCGAACGTAATAAAACACTTCGGCAAAGTCCGGGACGATGTTCGGCGCAGTACCGCCCGCAGTGATGACGTGGTGAATGCGTGATTCTTCGGGCGTGTGCTCGCGCATGAGTTGCGTCGCGTGATTGGTCAACTCGACTGCGTCTAGCGCTGAACGCGCCTGTTCAGGCGCACCAGCCGCGTGCGCGCTCTTTCCGTAGAACCGGAACTTCACACCGATGACCGCGAGATTTGTGGCGTCACCCACCGCATGGCGACCACCCGGATGCCAGTGCAAGACCGCGTCGCAATCATCAAAGAATCCATCACGGACCATGTACGTCTTGCCGTGGCCGCCTTCTTCGGCGGGCGTGCCGTAGAACCGCACCGTGCCCGGCATGTTTCCGGAACGAATCTGCTCGGCAACCGCCATCGCCGCAAACGCGGACGCAGTGCCAAACAAATGATGCCCGCACGCATGTCCATACGAATTGTCCGGGAACGGCTCTTTGTGAGGCACGGGGTTTTGCGACAGCCCCGGCAACGCATCGAACTCGCCCATGATCCCAATGATGGGCTTACCCTCGCCAACGGTCGCGATAAATGCCGTCGGCATATTGCCCACGCCCATCTCAATTTCAAACCCCGCTCGCGCTAGTGTATCTGCGAGCAACGCCGCCGACTTCGTTTCCTGAAACCCCGGTTCGGCCCATTTCCAAATTTGCGATGCGACGTCCCAAGCCTCGGCCTCATGCGCTTTGACCCACGCATCGACCGAGTCTTTCTGCGCGAAACTGGCTGCTGCTCCCACAACAAACATCGCGCACGTTACGAACATCCGCCAACCGAAGTTCATGGCAAAATCCTCATTCACGAAATTCTTCCAAAAGATCGAACTCCTGAGTATACGAAAAAAGCGCAACGCGGGTATCTACCCTTCATGGAAGGCTGCGGCCTATCCATGAAGGGCTACTTATAAATAGAGCGCAAGACACAGCCCTTCTTCGAGCTCGGCAAGTTTAGTAAGTGATAGCTGACCAACGCTTCCGTTCGGCGATCCTTGAGAACCCGACGTTGACCGCCAAATCCCGGGCGGCGATTCAACTGCTTGCACGCTGGGTGTCGTGTATACTCGGAGATTGACTTCGGCCCAGATATGACTGAGAAAGGGTGCAACGATGATCGCCCGACGACTTGCCCTACTCCTGTTCCTGTGTTTTCTATCCCTGTCCGCGCTAGCCGACCCGCCAGCGGCTGCCGAGGATGTCGCCACCGAGAAAGTAGCTACGGACAATGTGGCGATCGATGATCTCCTGACGAAGGGCAAATCGCTCTAGTCCCAGGAAAAACAGGAGTTGATTATCCGCCATTTCTTCCGCGACCGGCGCGATGGTGTGTACCTCGACGTGGGTTGTTTTCATTGGAAGCGGGCGAGCACGACGTACTATCTCGAAAAACATCTGGGTTGGACGGGTATCGGGATCGACGCTCAGGAGGGTTATCGTGAAGGTTGGAAAAAGAATCGGCCAGATTCAACGTTTTTCGCCTATGCCGTGACAGACAAATCGGGTGAAACGATTAAGTTCTTTCAGGCTGGTCCCGTCTCGTCGACTGTAACGACGAACATCGAAAAGTGGCAAGAAGAATTCGACTTCGAACCCCGCGAAATCGAAGTCCCCACTATCACGTTAGATGATCTACTTGATAGCGAGGGCGTCAAGAAAATCGATTTTCTATCGATGGATATCAACGGTGGGGAAATCACCGCCTTGAAAGGTTTCGACCTAAAGCGTTTCCGGCCTGAACTGGTCCACGTCGAGTCCAACAATGGAGACGAATTGGCCAAATACTTCGAATCCAACGGCTATGTCAGAATCGATGCGTACCTCGAATACGATCAAATCAATTGGTATTACACGCCCCGAGATTCGGATGAAGAATCCTGATCTGAATCTTCACTGATCCGCTAAGATCGATGAACCAAGAGACCACGATCTAGTTGATCCTACGCTAGTCTTCGTCCCCCTCGAATTTCTGGTAGTCGAGAATCTCAAATCCCGCATCGTAGTAGGTGTTGAAGATGAATCGGAATAGATTGACGAGGTGAATCGAATCGATGTTCTCCCGAGGTACGTGTTCGCCTTTGCCCGGGAGGTAGAGGGCCAGCAGAATGTCGACGCCGCGGCCATGGGGTGGTTTGCCGAGCGTTGCATGGTCCGATGTGATAATGATGATGGGCGGTTCCGCTGATGCGGCCAAGACGCTGTCGACAGCTTCCAGCACGTGGTGGTTAATCCCCCGAATTTGATCGATCATCGGCGTCTGCCACCCTTCATCGTACTCGTCTAACGAGACTGCGCCCGTGGAGAGCCGTTGCCCGCCGTCATCGCTAAACACGTACGGGGCATGCGGGGAGAGCACATGCGCACGCACATACACCGGCCGATCACCGGCCCCCGCAATCGGAACATGTAGATTGCGTAGCGTGTGCAAGATGCCATCCCGCCACAAATCGCGTGGCGAGGTGATGTCGAGGAGTCCGGCCACTTCACCGACCGGCGTGAAGCTGAGCAACATCCCCGCATATTCGTTCATCGATACCAGTGCGCCGTCCGTCATAATGTGATCCACGAGCGGCCCGGGTTCGGTAATGGCGTAACCCGTGGTAAATGCGTAGGTCTCGTAATCCATTGCGTCGAACAAACGCAGCACGCGATTGTCTTCGATGAGCGCGGCTGGATCGAATTCAGTCCCGCGTTCCGTCGTAATCGACGACAAGTAATCCATGTTCAACGTGGACGGGATCGACTGACGCGTGAATTTGTAATTGGATCGGCTATCGAGTGCAACGATGAACCCGCGCGCTTCTAGCGCTTTCACAAACACCCCGTTATCGAAATTGAGATGTTCTTTGAGAAAGTCCGCCCGACTGTATTCATCCAGAATTAACAACACGACGTCCGGCTTCGCGTCCGCATTCGCCATGTTCGCCGGTAGTGAAATCGGCTCGATGAGCGCAGTCGACAAATTCGCTTTCGCGATTTCCCCTGCTATCTGAAACAGCGGCCATGCTAGCAGTACGACCGCCACTGTGTTGAAGGCGACGGTGAGGTGTCCAAAGTCCGCGCGCAACTGGTGAAGGATCGCGAGTGCGAGAAACACGAAGAACGTGTAAAACCCATTGAACAACCAAGGTTCCAACGCACTGACGAACAACAACCAATCCTGGCCGACCGGTTTCCAGACTACGCAAAAGGCAACGACAACCACCGCCGCCATCACGCCCGCCTTGGACCACGTTCCCACAAACGGTCGAATTAGGATCGGCAATACCAATCCAACGGCGGCAAAGCAGAGTAGCGGTACGGTTACGACCGAGAAAGGAATTCTTTCCACGTTCTCCGCGTAAAGCGCGAGCGGAGGCCACACCGCGAACAGGACGGGGTAGAGCGGCAGACGAGCCAACGATCGGCGGGCAGAGATCTCTCCAAGGTCATCGCTCATTCAACCAGCCCGCCCACAAACGGATGACACCAGAGAGCAAATGTGGTTGGAGAGGACGACCCAGTGCAGTCGTATTTGGATTGCATGTGATCGCTGCCTCGACCTAACTCTGCTCCGTTCGCGATCATGGCGGTCAGTCTAGCCTATCGCTCGCATGCTTGCCAGCGGTGGGAGGTATAGAGGATGCTGATTGCGATGCGTGAATCCCGCGTTTCGCTATTGGTTCGAACTTGGTTAGGACTAAACCGGTTCTTGATTGCGAAACTTGGAGACCGTGTCCGCGAAGAGCAATACCTTTTGCATTCAGCCTTGCCGAGTACTATGCTCGCGCTAATGCGTGGGCGTCCCAGGGCTTTTCGACGTGAAGGAGTGGGTTCATGTACCGACGTGTTTTCATGGCGGCTATGCTGTCGTTGACAGTTGGAATGCTCTTGTTACAGGCCGGATGTCCACGGCCCGGATTCGCATCAACGATCACCGTCGTCCTCAAGATCCCTGTCGATCCGCCCAACGTCATCCAAGCGGACGCCGTCACCAGTTTTCCACACAACGTTACGGACGGCACCGGACATACCTGGGCGTTGGATTCAGACGGGACCGCACAAGAAGGTTTCAACACTGGACTGAACACGGCGGACGGATTTGTTGGATACATGGCGTTCGTTGTGGATGCGTTCAACTTTAATGGGGAACTCACCGCAGACCTCGAAGACGGTCGTGAGCTTGTGTACGGCCCACAGAATCTGGACGGGATGCAGGTCACGCGCAAGGTCTATGTGTCGGAGACGGACGGATTCATTCGTTGGTTGGATATCGTAGAGAATCCCACAAACGTCGATGCCGTAAAGTCGCTTACCGCGGATGGCGAATTCGATCTGAACCAGGCGAATAATCTGGTCGAAGAATCGAGCAACGGCGACACCACGCTCGACGCGAACGACGTGTGGTGGGCCACCTGTCAAGCCGCATCGAACCCGACGATATGCGCGGGACACTTCTTCTGTTCCGCCACCCCAGCGAAGACCGACGCCGATTTTCTCTACTTCCATTCCAACATAACGATACCGGCTCAAGGGCGTGTCATCATTTTGAATATCGCCCTCATGCGCAGCGAAGACGCGGGAAACAACATTAGCCCCGCCGATGCCCGATCCCAAATCGTGACGGAATTGCAATCGCTCGAGACGTTTCCATGTGTCGACAACAAGTATCTGGTCGGCATGACAAAAGCCGAATTGAACGACCTACTCGGTTGCGGCGGCGCGATACAAGTCACCGGTGCTGCGGGCTCCGTCGCGGGCGGATCACAAGTCACCATTCAAAACAATTCAAACGGTTCCGTCGTCGCAGTAAACGCCCAGCCCAACGGCTCATGGCAAGCCGCCATCCGCGGAGACTCCGGAAACATGTTATCCATCTCCAGCAGCGACGGCCAGATGGCTTCCGTTACGCTACCGTAGAGGACGACTCAGAGATAGAGCACGAGGCGCAGCCCTTCTTCCAGTTCGGAAAGCTTGGTGGGTGATAGCTGACCCACTCTTTCGGTGAGATAGTTCTTATCCAACGTCAGGATTTGGGAGACGTTGATGACCGAGTCTTTCGCAAGTGTGCTCTGGCGTCGGGGCAATAGGACATTGCCGGGCGCAGATGCTAGGCGAACGTTCGACGTGATGACAGCAACAATGACGGTCTGAATTCGGCTTTCGTTGAATGCGTCGGATTGGACAATCGTGACGGGTCGCCGCTTGCCCGGTCCGGACCCGCTGGGCGCTGGGAGCGATGCCCACCAAATCTCGCCCCGTCTCAATCCCAGTCCTCATCGGGAAGCGATGCTGACTGCGCGGCCTCGAGCGACCCATCAAGCCGACCCGATTCCGGTTCCGCATCAAACACTTCGTTTAACGCTTCCGTGACGGCTTCGTGACGATGAGCCGCCAAGTAATTGCTGAGGGCCTTCCGAAACAGCTCGCTGCGAGAGATTCCGAGTCGATGCGCGAACTTGTCGGCCGCATCGAAGAGCGTGTCAGGGATGGAGATTGCCGTTTTCATGCCAGAAGTATAACAAAGGTTATACTCATCTCGCCAATGACGACGTGATCGGTGTCAGCCCCGACGAAGCAAAAAAATGGCGACCCCAACGGGATTTGAACCCGTGTCGCCAGCGTGAAAGGCTGGTGTCCTAGGCCAGACTAGACGATGGGGTCGCAAGAGCTGCATCGTTCGCGATGCTGATAAAACAGCGTCGCTGCCTATTATAAAAATCTATGGTGAGCGGGGTGGGGCTCGAACCCACGGCCACCGGATTAAAAGTCCGATGCTCTACCAACTGAGCTACCCGCTCGGAGCATTTCAATGGCACGGGCACGGCTCCGGAGGGGCCCCGCCGGGCGCACGAAAAAAAACTGCCCCAGAAAGGCGGCAGCGGAAGAGATTTTACTGAATATTGAGCCGCTGGTCAAGCTTGATCATATTTCCCGAGTCGATGGTTAGGCAAACCGAGCGACGACGGCCAGACCGGCTGCGACACTGGTGAAGGTATCGCGTTCGAGTAGTTTTTCGCGACCGTATCGATCGAAGAGCATGTTACGGACTGCGGGGATGAGGCTGGTGCCGCCGGTGGTCAGGACGAGGTCGATATCGCCGGGCTGAATCTGCGCGTTCTTCTCGGCTTCCAGAATACTGCCGAGCATATCTTCGAGCGCTTCGTCGATGATGTCTTCGAATTCGGTTCGCGAAAGTGTCACGCCGACTTGTAGGTCATCATTACGAATTTCAATGGGCGCTTCGGCTTCATTGGACAAAAGCCGTTTCGCGGCTTCGACGGTGCGCACCATCGGATAACCGTAGTTCTGTTGAATGAGACAACGTAGTGAGCGCAGCCCTGCCGGATCCGTTGAAGACGCTTCCGCCGCGATGAGCCAGTTGATAGTCTCTTCGGTGTTGAGTTTGTATAAATTCTGCCAATCTAGAATTGAGTTGTAGATATTTTGTGGCATCGGTAATTGCGCAGGGCCGTATCGCGCGCGGCTTCCGAAACAGGGGAACAGTTTGTACCGAATGATGGCCTGATCCACCGCATCACCTGCGACCGGCACACCGCCGATTCCAAGGATTCGGCTTTCGGCCAAACGCGCTGCAGCGCCAGCGCCACCGCCAAATTCCATCACACACACATCACACGTACCACCGCCGATATCAACAACCATCAACCGTTGCTTGCGTTCCGTTGCCACCGCGTATTCAACGCACGCGGCCACCGGCTCATAGAAAAACGTCACGTCCTCAAAACCCGCCAGTGCCGCTGCTCTGCGGAGTCGATCTTCTGCGATATCGTTATCCTGATCACGTGTCGAAAAGCGAACGGGTCTGCCGAAGACGGCTTTGGTCACGGGTTTACCCGCCGCTTTGTCCGCAGCGATCTTTATTGGCGTCAGTATGAGGGATACCAATTCTTCGATCTGATACTCACGTCCAAATACTTCCGTGCCGGTAAACTCCCGGTACTTGAGCGAACTCTTGAGCGACTGAAATAGACGACCCGGAGAATTGACTTCGACCATCGCATGCGCGCGAGTCGCTTCGCTCGATACTGCGAACGTGTCCTCCGGTGGCCGGTAACTCGCCGACTTGTCGGGTTCCGACGCCACATACTCTTCGATGCTCACTCCGAGATCGACTTGTTGGAGGATCACCTCGCGGTCAATATTGCGGTCGATGAACGCATTGGCGGCCGACCGACCGATAATTTTTTCGCCCTCACTCGAGATATAGAGCAGCGACGGGAGCGAAGTCGGGCTGAAATTCGCCTCATCCAGCGGCAAGACTTGTACGCCCGCTTCACTGGCCAGCGCCACAGAAGAGTTCGACGTGCCGAAATCGACGCCGCAAAACATATCATTCATTACAGTACTTCCTCGTAGAATCGGTAAGTGCATACCGAGGTTTTTCCCCAGCCTGATTCCGATCGGCCAGAATGCCTAATCTAACAAAAACACACGAATACGGCGATTCATTTCACAAATTTGTTTTAATTGATAATCATACTTTGCGCTTGCGGTTATTGCCCAATATAGCGTCAATCTGCCTGGTTTGTCGGTCGTTGAATTGTCCGAACAGCGGTGCTGATTCAAGCTGAATCTTGCGCGAAAACCATCAATGTGGTATTGTCATAACATGAGTGCTGACTCACCGTTAAGGAATCGTGTTAAAGAACTCCGCTCAAGGCTTGGGCTCCGGCAAACCGATCTCGCAGACGAGATTGGTGTGACCCGGCAGACCATCATCGCCATCGAAAAAGGGCGATTGAATCCGTCAATAATAGTCTCTCTCAAAGTTGCCCGAGTCCTACGCGAGCCGGTTGATTATGTTTTCTTTCTCAATCGGGATTCCGCATCAGAGAAACGAGTGCATCGACCCGCGCCGCCTACTAAAGCGGAAGCCCCGCGACCCCAGCGTTTATCAGCGCCAGTGGCTACGAAAGCCCCGATGCCCGCTGCGCCAGCGACGCCGTCGACTGAAGCGAAGAGCAAGCCAGAACAGTCTATTTGGGACTTCTAGTCCGCGCTCACCCCTTTCCATTGCGTCACAATCAGATGTAATACATGTTCGTATCGGCATCCTGATCCATAATATCGCGAATGCTCGTCGCAGCAAGCACATCGTCGATAGCGCTTCCGGCTTGACGCCAGACACTTTTTAACTCAGGTGCAACATCGTCTTTAACCGGCAACGGATCGAGTGACGGCCCATCGATTGCCAACACAATATCTCGCAGCGAAATCTGATCCGCTGACTTTGCGATGTGATACCCGCCGTGCGCTCCTCGCACACTCTGCACCAACCCCGCGTGTTTGAGTTGCAGCAGAATATGGACCAGATACTTTTCCGGAATGCCCTGCGCGGTCGCGATTTGAACCGCCGCGACCGGTTGCGAATCGTTCACATGGCGGGCGAGTTCGAGAATTGCGCGGGTTCCATATTCACATTTCGACGAGATATTCATGGAATGGTTTGGTTCAATCCTTACTTCGTAACTATTGTTTAATAGATTTGCATCGATAGTCAATCCGTATTTTATTGACTGTACGCGCCATCGAAATGCTGTATTCGCTCGATTGAGCGACAAACAACATATGAATAGTGTGAATCCGTTGCTTGAACATCAATTACCATCATTCGAGTTGGAAACTCAATAGCGAATCCACTAATGGGCTCTGATCCACATGATTATTGTTAGAGTTCGCCGTATAATAAGAATAGTGATATCGAAAAACCCGCTCTCCAATAAAATCAATACCCGCAAAATTTGGTATTGACATCCTTCACGAACCACTCTATATTGTGTTTCACGCCGGTTTGTTTGCGAGATTCGAGAGGGGCGGCATCGGGGTTGTATTGATACGGACGCCAGTCCGTTGAAAATCGCAGTAATCTCATTTCGCAAGCACTTGTGTCAGGAAATGATGGGCCAAAAGCCTGTCTTGAAAGGTACGGATCCGACTGATGCGCGTGATGAGACATACAGAATGGGTGATTCGATCACTTTCAGCGACGCCGGTGGTGGGTACCGGGGTTTTTATAGGCGCGGTTGCCGATATCCGGGGGGAGAATCTGGCAACCGCGCCGCCTTTTAGTAGGGGTGCGCAGGTATAGGTTGCGGAACTGGGGTATAGCGGAGGAGGAATGCGCGAGTGAGTGAAGCGCAGGCGATATATACGATTACGAAGCGGGACGGTCGTTCGGCGACATTTGAACGGGACCGGATCTTCGAAGCGATAGAAAAAGCATTCAAGGCTGAGTTGGCGCTGGAGCCGGATGCAGCATTAGGTGAAGCGGAACAACAAAAAATCGTTCTAATTACTGAAGCGGTCGTGAAGGACGCGCTGAAGCTGGCGTTGTCGGGCGAGCCGCTAGACGTTGAAAACATTCAGGACGCGGTCGAACGCGAACTGATGATGCACGGTGACTACGCCGTTGCCCGCCGCTACATCGTTTACCGTGAAGAACGGAAGAAAGCCCGCGCGTTAAGCGGCGAGCAAGATCTCCAAGGCCGTCCGTTGGCGGAGCTGCACATTACTGCAGTGGACGGTACGCGTGCGCCGCTCGATCCGGATCGCATTCGCCGTCGTCTCATCGAATCGTGCGATGGCTTTGAAGACCTCACTTCTCCAACGAAAATGTACGAAGAAGTGTTGCAGGGGTTGTATGACGGAATCACCGTAGGCGAACTTGATAAGGCGATGGTCTTCGCCGCGAAGGGCCGCATCGAACGCGACCCATCGTATGCGTATTCCGCCGCGCGTTTGTTGTTGCGCGTGATCTACCGCGAAGCGTTGCCTGAAGAAATCGAAGTCGGTAGCCGCGAATCCGTGCACCAAGCGCACTTCAAAGACTACGTTCAATTCGGCGTCGATGTCGAACGAATCAGCCCCGCTCTGCTCGAGTTTGATCTTGACCGGTTGGCCGGGGCGATGTCACTCGAACGCGATCTCGACTTCGCTTATATGGGCCTACAAACCCTCTACGATCGTTACTTGATCCATGAAGACGGTCGACGTATTGAAACGCCGCAGTATTTCTGGATGCGTGTTTCGATGGGGCTCGCGATTAACGAGGGCGCGGAAAAAGATGACCGCGCAATAGAGTTCTACAATATCCTTTCGAAATTCTTATTCACCTCGTCAACACCCACGTTGTTCAACTCGGGCACGAACCATGCTCAAATGAGTTCGTGTTACCTCTCGACCATTGACGACGATCTCGAACACATTTTCAAAGTCATTTCCGACGATGCAAAACTGTCGAAATGGGCAGGCGGTCTCGGAAATGATTGGACGAATGTCCGCGCGACCGGCGGCTACATCAAAGGGACCAACGGCGAGAGCCAAGGCGTCATTCCGTTTCTCAAAGTTGCGAATGATACCGCCGTTGCAGTGAATCAAGGCGGCAAACGCAAAGGCGCGATGTGCGCGTATCTTGAGTCGTGGCACTTGGACATCGAAGATTTCTTCGAACTGCGTAAGAACTCAGGTGATGAGCGCCGGCGTACACACGACATGCACACGGCCAACTGGATTCCCGACTTATTCATGAAGCGTGTGGCCGAAGACGGTCAATGGACGTTGTTCAATCCGTGTGAAGTCGAAGACCTTCATCATCTCTACGGTAAGGCGTTTGAAGCGCGATACGAAGAATACGAACAGATGGCCGAGCGCGGCGAAATGAAACAACACAGAACGATCGAAGCGTCGCAACTGTGGCGCAAGATGTTGTCGATGGTGTTTGAGACCGGGCATCCGTGGCTAACGTTCAAAGATCCGTCAAACATACGGTCGCCTCAGGACCATGTCGGCGTCGTTCATTGTTCGAATCTATGCACAGAGATTTTGCTCAACACTTCGCCGGAAGAAACGGCGGTGTGCAACTTGGGCTCGATCAACCTGGCCGCGCACACGACACCCGATGGGTTGGACGAAGAATTGTTGGCGGTGACAGTGCGCACCGCGATTCGTATGTTGGACAACGTCATCGACATCAACTACTACCCAACGGCTGAAGCGCGGACCGCCAATCTACGACACCGTCCAGTCGGATTGGGCGTGATGGGATTCCAGGATGCGTTGTATATCCAGAACCTGAGTTACGCGAGTACAGAAGCCGTTGAGTTTGCGGACAGTAGTTCGGAAGTCATCTCCTACTATTCGATTCTTGCGTCCTCCGAACTCGCAGAAGAGCGTAGCCGGTACGAGAGCTATGAAGGTTCGAAATGGGACCGGGGACTGTTGCCCATTGATACGGTGGCATTGCTCGAAACCGAGCGTGGCACGCATGTCGAAGTGGATCGCGCGGCGCGGAAGGATTGGAGCGTCGTACGGGATCGGGTAAAAGAGCACGGCGTCCGAAATAGCAACACGATGGCCATCGCGCCGACTGCAACAATATCGAACATAAACGGGGTATTTCAGTCCATCGAGCCCGCGTACAAGCATCTATTCGCCAAGTCGAACCTATCCGGTGAATTCACCTGGGTGAACACCTATTTGGTGGAAGACCTAAAGGCTTTGGACCTTTGGGACGAAGAAATGATCGACGACCTGAAGTATTTTGACGGGTCGTTGTCGGAAATCGAACGGATTCCGCCCGAATTGAAAGAGAAGTATTTGACGGCGTTCGAAATCGATCCGAAATGGTTGATCGATTGTGCGGCACGCCGTCAGAAATGGATTGATATGGGGCAGTCGTTGAACTTGTATCTAGCCACGCCGAACGGCAAGAAGCTGAGCGATATGTATCAGCTCGCCTGGCGCAAAGGATTAAAGACGACCTATTACCTCCGGTCACTCGCCGCCACGCAAGTCGAGAAATCGACCATCGACATTAACAAGCGCGGTATTCAGCCACGCTGGATGAAAAACAAATCAGCGTCCAGCAATATCCAGGTTGACCGAGATGAGCCGGCAGCAACGCCGCAAGCCTGCGCCATTGATGACCCGGATTGCGAAGCGTGTCAGTAGGGAATTGTTTGCCACAGATGGACACAGATAAACACAGATGAGTTGAAGACTGGATATACGAGAGTTTCTCGGCCAAGAAAGGTAGACGATTTCGTGGATAGATTGGAGCGTTATTTGATCTAAATCGGTGTTCATCGGTGGCTAAAAAAAAAATTGTTAATCGAATTCATACATAGCGGAAAAAATTGGGGGAGGTAGTTCAAGGATGTCGTGTTGTGCAGCTTCGGAAGTGCCAGAACAGCCGTATGATTTAACGCAACGGATCGATGCGGACAGTAAGCGTTTACTGAATTGTAAGCAGGTCGATGTTAACCAGTTAATGCCGCTGAAGTATAAGTGGGCTTGGGAACACTACCTGAACGGATGTAACAACAACTGGCTGCCGAGCGAAGTGCCGATGCAGCGTGATATCGAATTGTGGAAATCGGAAAAACTGACGGATGACGAGCGGATGGTCATCATGCGCAATCTCGGCTTCTTCAGCACGGGCGAAAGTCTGGTCGCCAACAACATTGTGTTGGCCATTTTCAAGCACATTACGAATCCGGAGGCACGGCAGTACTTATTGCGCCAAGCATTCGAAGAAGCGGTTCACACACACACATTTCACTATATCGTCGAAAGTCTAAACCTCGATGAACGCGAAGTCTTCAACATGTATCACGAAGTGGATTCGATCAAAGGCAAAGATCAATTCGTGATGAATCTGACGCAAGACGTGTTGGAAGACGGGTTTTCGACCGACACCGTTGAAGGCATTCAGAAGTTTATCAAGAATCTTGTGGGGTTTTATGTCGTGATGGAAGGGATTTTCTTCTACAGCGGCTTCGTCATGATTCTGTCCTTTCAGCGTCAAAATCGGATGACCGGTATCGGCGAACAGTTTCAATATATTCTGCGCGATGAGACGATTCACCTTAATTTCGGCCTCGACCTTATCAACACGATTAAGGAAGAAAACCCTGAAGCGTGGACGCCTGAGCTGAAAGAAGAAGTGGAGGAGATGATCGCGCAAGCAGTCGAATATGAAATTCAGTATGCGGAAGATTGTTTGCCGCGCGGAATTCTGGGGTTGAATGCGAGCTTGTTCCGCGAATACGTCCAGCACGTCGCGGATCGGCGTCTCGAACGCATCGGGCTCAAAGCGCGGTATGGTTCGAAGAACCCATTCCCGTGGATGAGCGAAACAATGGACCTGACGAAAGAAAAGAATTTCTTCGAGACCCGCGTGACCGAGTATCAAACCGCCGGGAGTCTTGAGTGGTAGTTTCCGCCAAGTAAGTTGTTGAGGGGAAGAACGGCTCGCGAATCAGCGGGCCGTTTTCTTTTTCGGTTGGGCAACGCTACGCAGTGGTCTCCATGGAGGCCGCGATTTCGCTCATCGTCCCTGAAAAGAGAACGGACGATAGGATGGAGAATGGAATGCTCGTCCCCACGTAAATCCCGATAAGCATAAGCACATCGATGAACGTGAGGTCGTAGCGCTTACGCAACAGTACAACGTTGATGATTAGGCCGATACACGGCAATACGAACGTGAGCACTGTCCCCAACAGCGCATACCCGAAGACACTCAGTGCATCATCGGTGAAGATATTAAACGGACGTTTGTCGCTGATAAGCAGCGTAAGATATAGACTTGCCCAGTAACAGATGAGGGTCGCGACGATGGAGAATCCGAACAAGTTGATGTAAAACTGAGTAACATCGATCTCTTCCGGTTCAGCAGCAGCCGCGTCGGAGCTTGCGCTTGTCTCTGCGCCGCCGCCGGACATCGCAGCGACCACGACGATCAACAAGAAAATCACGACCGCTGCGCCGATGCCGATGTACATCCACGGAATTTCCGATTGCTGTACCGGCCTTGCTCCGCTATACCCGCCAGGGAGATGGACGGTCGGTGCTTCTTCGTCTAGCGGGGGAAGATCGCCCAGGTCGAGCGCGTCAAAACCCGCATCGATTTCGTCGTCGATATTCGCCTGGACATCGGCGGCCACTTGAATGGTTTGCGCGTTTGAACGTTGAATGGATCGTTCGACCTGCTTGCGTATATGGCGTGCGCGTTCGTCATTGAATTCCAGGATCAGCCGGTCACAAATTGTGGCCGCCTCGTCGAACCGGCCTAGGCGGCGAAGACATTTGGCGATGGGGTAGAGGATGTTTCGTGTGTTGGGGTATTTTACGTCGAGACGTTGCAACGCATCGAGCGCCTCATCGTACCGGCGTTCGCGGTAGAGGATCTCTGATTCTTTGAACACACCTTGTGCTTCTCGATTCTTCATAGGGCCTCGATACGAGTGTACCCCTTCTGATGGATAAAGATCGCTCCCATCCTTATCCTTGAAGTTCGTATAATTCGCTCTTCGTTATTTGTCGAGGCGGCCTGGCGATCGCGTCCGGCCTAAAGAAGGTCTTCAACGTGCCCAATACGATATGTGTGTACTGTGCATCCAGTGACAGCGTTGCCGATGCGTTTTTTGCTGCGGCCCGCGAGTTGGGCGAGGCGCTCGCCGGGCGCGGGCTGCGCCTGGTGTATGGGGGCGGCAATCGCGGGCTGATGGGTGCCCTGGCGCATGCGGTCCATACCCATCGCGGTCATACGGTCGCGGTGATCCCCCAGGCGCTGCACGACCTCGGTCTGGCGTTTGCGGACGCCGACGAAATTGTCATCACACGCAACATGCGTGAACGGAAACAGACGATGGAGCAACGCGCCGATGCGTTTATTGCGTTACCGGGCGGGTTCGGCACGTTGGAAGAATTGCTCGAAGTGATCACGTTGAAGCAATTGGAATATCACGCGAAGCCGATTGTGTTGCTGAACGTCGACGGGTTCTACGCGCCATTGATCGCGTTGATCGACCATTTCATCGAAAAGAATCTTGTGAAAGCGGTGCATCGCGAATTGTTTTTCGTGGCGGATAGTGTGGACGCTGCATTGAAGTACATTGAAGACTACCGACCACCGGAGCCGATATCGAAGTTCGAGTAAGCGACTTCTCTCTCCCTCGTCATCCCCGCCTAGCAATTCACGAAGTGAATTGCTAGGCGGGGATGACGGGTTTGGAATCAGTTCGCCGACATCTCGCTTCGAAAACTGGGCGGGATGACTCCCTGGTCATCGAGGAACGCCGCGAACAATTTAGCCTTAAGCCGAGCGCCTTCTTCAGTCATATGGATACCATCGACGAAGTACTTCTTTTCATTCGGAAACGTATTTGCGAAATCGAACAGTTGTGCGTGTGATTGATCTGCAATCTCCCCGAGTAGCGTGTTTAAGTTTGCATATTCCTGCGTGAATTCGTGGTCGTGTACCCAGGGCTCATTCGGGAAATCAGGGCAATGGGCGAAAGTGGCGAGGATAGTTTGGACACCGAAACGCTCGGCGGCCGTGACGAGGAGATCTAAATTGCGGTGAAAGTGGGTTAGGTCATTTGTATCCAATATGGTGCGCGCATCGGCATCGGCGAAGACTCCCGAGGGATACGTGCCCGCCCGCTTTTGGTCTCGCCATTCGAATCCGTAAAACGTGGGTTCGTGCACGTCGTAGAACGTCGGTAAATCGGAGTGGGGTTTCGCTAAACCTGCGCGAATGAGTCGAATGCGAACGAACGTGCTGTACTCCCAAATCGGTGGCATGAACAGCGCCGATACTACTGGACCACGGCTGCCTGAATTGTCTGCGCGATGATATTCCGGTGGCCAGACGAATCGTTCGATGATGTCGTTGACACCCTGATACACGACAATCAGATCCGGTTCCAGCGCGAGCACCCGCAACTGAAAAGTCAGCAACGTTTCATAACTGGTATAGGCTTCCGCCGCGCCATTGATGACGCGTACGTTCCATCCCTCGTCCTGGAGAGTTCGTTCGAGTTGCGCGGGATAGCTCTTTCGGTAGTCGTTGACGAAGCCGGTATAGGTCGCCGAACCGCCTAGGCAGAAAATACGGAATTCGCCCTCGGGTTTGGGAACGGGAATTTCGTCTCCGCGAAAGCCGTGGGCGCTATGGCGGTTTTCGCGATAGCGGTGATTGGGATTGGGGTAATAGCCAATGTATCGGTGCAGTGCGTATTTTGGCGTGATGTCGTCGTATCGGTCGAACCGATCTTCAAGTTGTTGGCGTGATGCGTAGATGTAAAACTGTTCGTCCGACGCGATTTGATGCAGCCAAAACGATGCGCCGCCTTCGAGCAGGCAGAAGATAAGAGCGTTGCCAGTGAATAACCACAAGATGGTTTTAGTGAATCGACCCACTCTATTTACCGAGGAATCAATTGTCCGTCACGAAAAACGGCGCCGATGTCGACGCGACCTTTCGCTGACCGCGTACAGATCAAGAAGTTCGCCAACGCACCCACACGCGGTGTTCTCTGGGACAGCCTTGTGCCGAGCACGCGCGCCGGGTTGATGGTTGCAGCGGCGACGGAATCCTTGAGCGACCATCCCGTCGCGTCCATCGCGTTGAATACGCCTTGAATGAGTGGTGTTGCGCTCCCGGCGAGTAGTTGCGTTCCCGTTAAGCGGACGAGGCCATCGCGTTGTAGCGTGACGGGTACGCCCGCGAGGTCATGTTTCCCGGGCTTGAGTCCTGCGAGGTGGACGACATCGGATGTCAGCATGATGCGTCGTTTGCCTTTGGCATTGACGATGGCGCGGAACATCGGCGCGGGTACATGGTGTAGATCAGGGATGAGCGAACAGGTCAGCCGGTCTTCCGCGAGTTGGGGCCAAATCGGATTATGGTGACGGTCAAGCGTGGGCGCGATGCCGTTGCCAAGGTGCGTGACCATCGTAGCACCTGCGTCAGTAGCACGTGCGATCTGATCGGCGTTAGCATTGTGATGGCCCAGAGAAACAACGACGCCCTGTCGGACCGCGTGCCGGATGAGGGGAATCGCGCTGGGTTGTTCGGGGGCGATAGTGGTATAGACGACGCGACCTTCAGCGGCATCTAAGCAACGGTCGAACTCGCGAATGTTTGGTCGGCGAACATGACGCCGAGCGTGTGCGCCGCGTGGTCCATCTTTGGGCGAAAGGTATGGGCCTTCAAGATGAATGCCGGGGATTCGCCGTGCAAGTTTTCTATCCTGGAGTGCTTCCGCGATCACGCGGCATGCGCGTTCCATGCGGCGTTGTGAATTCGTGATGATCGTGGGAATCCAGTATCCGACTCCGGTACAGGCGAGCCCCGCGTTCAGACGCGCGACATCTTCCGGCTGAAGCGTCGGACTCTGTAGGTCGATGCCATCGTAACCATTGACTTGAATGTCGAAAAGCAGCGGCAGGATGTGAGCCTCGTGCGATCCGGCGTGTGCGCGTCGTCGGCTTGCCGAACGGATGGCATGAATACGACCGTCTCGCACGTCGATGTCCGACGCACAACTGTCCCCCAACAGTCTTCCCCGAATAAGCATGGGGCTATGGTACTCGGATTTCGATTGGAAACCGAATCGAAGGTTAGGTTGATCAGTAATCGTGTAAGAGATTCACCACAAAGACACAGAGGACACGAAGGAACGCACAAAGATTTCGTTACACCTTCACGCTGCACCTCACTAATGGTAGGGTCTTGGCGGTTCTAAAACGAACAGAGGTATCGTATGTAGGTTTCGATGCCACGGTAGAAATTGGGGATGTATTGTTTTTCGTTGGGGCCGTGGATGCCGTCGGTGGGGAGGGCGAATCCGAGCATGACGGAATCGACGCCGAGTTTTTCTTGCAGGAGGCTTACGACGGGGATGCTGCCGCCTTCGCGTTTGAATACGGGGTCGACGCCCCAGACCGCTTTGAGTGCGGCGAGTGCTTTGCGTACGGGTTCGGATTCGCGGTCGGTAATGGCGGGGTCGCCGCTGGCGTGTTCGCGGACTTCCCACGTGATGGTGTCGGGCGCGTTCGCCTTGAGGTAGGCTTCAAGCTGTCCTCGGATGTCATCGCCGCGTTGATCGGGGACGAGGCGCATGGAGATTTTTGCTATGGCTTTGGCGGGTAAGACGGTTTTCGAACCGTCGGCGGTGAAGCCGCCTATGATTCCGTTGACGTCGAGGGCGGGTCGTGCGCCAGTGCGTTCTACGGTGGTGTAACCGGCTTCGCCCCAGAGCGCGGGGGATCCGGTCATGGCGAGTTGGTCTGAATCCGAGTGGGGCAGTTTGGCGAGATCGACTCGTTCGTCTTCGGAGAGATTCCGCACGTTGTCGTAGAAGCCGGGGAGCGTCACGCGGCCTTCGTCGTCGTGCATCCCTGCGATGAGTCGGCAGAGTTCGTTGAGCGGGTTGCGGATCGTTCCGCCGAACATTCCAGAATGGAGGTCGTGATCGGGTCCGTGTACTTCGAGTTCGAAATAAGCGAGGCCGCGTAGACCGTATACGATGCCCGGCAGTTCCGGTCCTTGGATACCGGAATCGCAGTTCAGCACGAAATCACATTGGAGTCGATCTTTGTTCTCGCGGACAAACGCGCCGAGGTTGGGCGATCCAACTTCCTCTTCGCCTTCGAGCATGTATTTGATGTTGACGGGCGATTCACCAAATTGAGCGATGGCTTCCATCGCCTTGATCTGCGCGAAAATTTGACTCTTCATGTCTGACGCACCACGGGCGTATAAATAGTCGTCGCGCACCGTGGGTTGAAACGGCGGCGAATCCCATTCGTCAAATGGGTCGGCGGGCTGTACGTCGTAATGGCCATAGACGAGTACGGTGGGCTTACCCGGTGCATGCAGCCAATCGCCATAAACAACCGGATGGCCCGGCGTCGGCATGATGGCGATGTTCTCAAGCCCAATGCCGTGCAGACGTTCGGCGAGCCATTCCGCCGCATGTTTCACATCGCCCGCATGCTCCGGCAACGTCGATACACTCGGAATAGCAAGGAGGTCAATCAGTTCTTCAAGCGCAGTATCGCGGTGTTTGTTTGCGAAGGCAATCGCATCTTCCATCAAGGGCATGATTTTTCCCCACGAAATATCGCGCATGAGAGAAGTATCACGCGTGAGATCGAGTGTTTCGAAACTCGGGCCGTCCTTAAGGAACGTCTTGAAACAAGGCGGGTTTCGATTCTTGCTGATGTTGTTTACGTTTCTTCGAGTTCCTGTGGTGCGTAATGCCGAACATGAACTACCGATCCTACGATTGTAAAGATCTCGCGATACGATTGGAAGTGCAGTTGCTGAAACTCAGCATGCTCGGCAATGTACTCCGCAGCGTCAACGGCTTCCTGGCGCGCTTCCGTGTGGAATACAACGTCGTACTTCATTGTAGTTCGGTTCGGTCAATACCCAACGTTGCGCGAACGTCCGCAAGTACGTCCTCCATCGGAGTGCCAGGATCACCGCGCTCAAGCGATGCCAATCGCTCCCGGATCACGTGCTCCGCATCAATGGCGTCAATGACCTTCATCATTTCTTGGTACGCGGAAGCATCCTGGACAACGACTTTCGCCCGCCCTTTACGGTGAGGATTTCCGGGCGGCCGGTGGTCCGCAATCGCTCCAGATGTGCGTTGTGATCCCGTAAGAACGCGGTTAGCGAGTGGATATCCTCAATGTCGAATATGGCCATTGCTCCATATTATTATCAGATAATAATATGTCGCACGGCATACATTATCAATTCTCGCCATAGAACGGTCGTAGGGGGCGAGGAAGCAGTTTCGGGTTGGATCGAGGAGATCGCCCTCCGCAGATCTAGCTCGACTAGTTGCACTTCGGACTTGAAACCGCACTGCGAGACAAAGGGTAATGAGTTGACGAACTTTTCAGCTTTTCTTCGAATTTCTCGTTTTGGTCTTTGGCTCGTGGGCGAATGTCATGAAAGAGCAGGTTTGGGGACCTTGCGGTCGAAGTAAATAGCGCGGTCGTGAGACCGGCCACCGCAGAGCGTTAAGATGCAGGTCTTGGAGGTATGAAAAATGGGCTACACAGTCGTATTGGAACGAGAAGCCGATGGCGGGTTCGTCATATCTGTACCGGCGCTGCCGGGCTGCATCAGCCAAGGCGACTCGCGTGAGGATGCGTTGCGGAACATCAAGGAGGCTATCGAGGTCTACGTCGAAGACTGCAACGAATCCGGCGACCCAGTCCCTAGAGACGTCGGGCATGAATACGTCGAAATCCAGTCGTAATGCCTCAGATTCTATCAGATCTTTCCGGTCGTGATGTACGGCGGGCACTCGAGCGCGCCGGTTTCGGATTTCCGAGACAGCGTAGATCGCATACCATCATGGATGAATCGGATTGTGATTGAGCAACCATCTAATATGTTCCGTCATACTGCAAAAACCAGAATATGCGGGAGACTGGTTCCAGTCGACGAGATCGATATGCTGTAGGCGGTCGTAACGGTAGGGAATCACGCTGCGTTCAAGAAGCACGGGAAGAAGCTTTTTCTTTTTATGAGCAAAGTACGCCTCATTGATGACTTCCTCAGAGCGAACGGAACACTTTGTCCAGAATACGATGACACACTTCGCTTCGTTTAGTGCGTATTCGATCGCTTCTTCCCAAGACTCGCCAGGTTTGACATTATTATCGAATTTCCAAACATCGAATCCTTCACATGTTAGGAGATCGTACACGACGTCCACCTCGTCTCTATCGCTATTGCTGAAGCTAAGGAATAGGTCGCTCATCGATCAATCCTCATGGGTCAAGTATCGGCTCACCCCGGTTGTATTGTTTGTGATTCCACAACGTATGCACTTCAATCATTAGCCAATCTGCTCATCGACTCCGAGGTTTTTCTGGAGCAAGTGTGCGTACATCAGGTCTGAACGCGACATTTGACTTACGAGCATCTCCGTCTGAGGGGATGGTCCTAGAAACTGAATTAGTGAGTCCCGTATCAGATCGAGTAGCGGGTCAGCTCGTCTCCCGTCGTTGGGAAGAACGGAGTTGGATCGCGCTGCAGCGCGATCCGATGGAAACGGAATACGATTCGATATTTCCTCACGCGTGCTCCACTGGTCGATGAGTGCCATCACGCGTTGGAGCATCTTGCCGCGAGGTACTACGTTCTTCCCGCGCTCGAATGCCGATACAGCGGCCTGCGTCACTTCCAACTCAGAGGCAGCTTGGGCTTGCGTCATCTTCTGCGCGCGACGCAATTCTCTGAACCTAGTTCTGAGTGCTTCTATGTCGAATTCGAATTCTTTGGGCATCGCTACACCGAATGAATTCCTCAATACAATTTGTTGTTTCGTATCTCCATACAAATGGTTGAGTTAGATGAGGTTACTACTCATCGTTGTTTTTTGCAATCGAATTTTCTACGGTATGAGTCCGTGAGTTAGACGTTTCATTCTTTAATTCATAGGTTCGAGTGAATGGTTACTTCATGTTGTGCCTATGCACCATTGCTATACGATATATTGACCTCGTAGGGTCCTCGCGTGAGAATCAACGCAGGGAGACAATAGTGATGGAGTTCTCACGACGTGGCGCTTATGACGGCTTTCAGCTCAAGAGTGTGAGCGTGAAACGCTCGGCGTATGCGATCCTTCTGATCAGATGTATTCATTAATCGACATTGGGCCGACGCCTGCGTTTCTAATCTCAATCAGGCCGGTTCGAAATCCAATTGTCCCCAAACGGCAATTATTGCGCGACGCAAACGGGGCTTGGTCTTTTGTAGGGAGAATTTCATGGAAGGGTTCGTGGTGCCCCGTGTGAATCTTCTGCCCTAGACCTTTCGCGCGTCGCCTTCCTCACGACTGCGCCTCTCCATCCTTACGATTTCGCCACCGCAACGATGGAGACGGAATGAGCGGGAATCGTCACTTTGCCCAGTTGAAATTGTAGCTCTCGGTTTTCGGGAACGACGCGATTCGGTTGGTCGATATCGTTGAATGCGTTGGCGTCATCGCCGGAGAGCACGGTCGCTTGGAAGGTGCCGTTGAGCAACTGGCCGCCTAGTTTTAGTTTAGTTTCGGCGGGGCGATCGGGGTCGCGGTTTATCAGGGCGATTCGCCAGTTGGTCTTGGATTTGTTGCACGTCGCGAGGACATCGACGGCTTCGATTTCGCTTGCGGGGCCGGTCAGCATTTCGCTTTCGAGCTCCAACGGAATGACGTGTGATTCGAGTTCGGTGGCGTACATTTGCATGACGTGATACGTCGGACGTTTTACGATTCCTTTGGGGTGTACGAACAGTGGGCCGCGTGCGTTTACGATGGGGGCGATGTTTGCCATCGTGACTATGCCGGCGTTTCGCAGACAGCCGTTGAAGAACCCTGCGGAGAACAGGGCATCGGCCATGGTGTAGTCCTGGTTTCTATCGTGGACATCTCTGGCCGCTAAATCTTCTGCGGATGCTCGACCGTCCGGGGCGTTTGGGTGGTGCCATGAACGAAGATTCCATTCGTCGAACGCGATTCTGACGTGACGCGAAGTTGACTTACTCAGTATCTCCTTCATCTCGACGATTTGGTCTTCGGGCATGCGAGACCAGGACATCGCGGTCAGATAGTCGGATGTCTGCGGGTTGGCCCATAGCTTGTCCCAATAGCCGTGAATGGAAACGTAATTCAGTTTTGAACCTGCGACCTTTAGGGTGGGCAGTGCCCACGCTTCATCATTCAGCACGGGTGCGAAAAGTTGAATGGACGGATCGACGGCCAGCATTAGCTGAGCGCCTTCACGCACCAACATCGGCCATTCTTCTTTTGAACGTGTGACGGGCTCGTGCAGCCCCCAGTTCTCGTTGCCGATAGACCAGTACTTCACATTGTGGGGTTCTTCGAACCCGTTTGCTCGTCGAAGGGCGGCCCATTTTCCAACGGTTTGGTTGCAGTATTCGACCCAATCGCTCATTTCTTCGAGCGTGCCGGTGCCGGCATTAACGCAGATATAGGGTTCCGCACCGATTTTTCGGCACCACTGAACGAATTCATCTGTCCCGAATGTATTTGGATCTTCAACGCGCCACGCTTTATCAAACGCGGGTGTTCGCTCTTCGCCAACGGCATCCAGCCAGTGGTACGCACTGGCAAAACATCCGCCCGGCCAGCGCACGACGGGTATCTTCAGGTCTTTGAGCGCTTCGATTACATCGGTACGAAATCCTTGATCGTCGGAAAGGGGCGAACCCGGTTCGAAAACGCCACCGTACACTTGACGGTGAAAGTGTTCGATGAACCCGCCGAATATCATGGGGTCGTAGAAAGTTGGTTCTGCGTTCGTGTCGATGTTTACGGTTGCTGAGAGCGAATCCGCCGCTGAGAACATGGAGGCAGAAATTCCAGTCACCATGAAAGCGATGATGAGTATTGTGCGGATCGGAACCGTGCGCATGAGAATTGTCCTTCGTCGAATTATTGGTGAGGCGGTTCGCTCGCGAGCGCGGCCATGATTTCGCGGATGCGCTCGACTTGGTCGGCATTCAACTTCAAGTACGAATGACGGCCATTCGGATCGGAACGGAATAATGTTTCGCCGTTATCCTCGACCGTAACGACTCCTGATTCGGACATTTCAAAGTAGCCTCTATCAGGACGCGCGGCCCAAAGGACGCTTGTGAGATCCCATGTGGGTCGTTCGTGGGGTGTTGGATTGTAGCGTTGATAAGACTCTGGAATTGGATGTCGGTCTACGTATCGAAAGTCGCGCTCGATACTCACTGCGGGATATCGAATGGCCAGGCCAATCTCGAATCCACTCCACACGATAGGCGTTGGCCACTCGTTGGCGAGTTTTTGTGCCGCGGGTATATCTTTAATCACGTTGTATTCGAGATGAGTCTTGCCGCCGATTGGCGCGAACGCACCGGCCATAATGGAGATTCGCTTCACTTTCTTGGAGACCAATTTCTTTCCATCGAGATCGGAGTGTTTGTCGCCTTTCGACTTCAGTAGCCGCGCCAAGTTTGTGGAGAAACCGACCTGGACAATTACCACCGAGTTGTCCGGCTGCGACGCCAGTGTTCTACGCAGAATCTCGACCGCACTAGGGATTGCATCGCCGACGTTCAGGTCGTGCGGATAGAGATATTCGTTTCCAATCTTTTCCAGGGCTACTCCTGTAAACTTGCTTTTCTCCGGTGTCACACCGTTGTTGACGATTCCAACAGGAATCTCTCCACGACCATAAAACGTGTTGATCGCATCAATATACGGGGCACATTCCTCTTGGTCTTTGGTGATCGTCACCGCGAGCAGCTCGCACTCGTCGCGGCTTTGCAGGGCGTGAATCATGGCCAACGCTAACGCATCGTCGACGTCGTTGCCCATGTCCGTATCAAAGATAATCTTCGTGGGTTGTGCGAGGACCGACGCGGACATTGTCAATGCAAGGAGTAGCAGGAATTGCTCTTGGATTTTCATGTGTCGTCTGGCCTCCATTGGGAACGACTAGCCAGTGTACGATTTTGGCCAAGCGGTAACAAAGAGAATCTCACTTTGATAGGCGAACGGGGCTTTGTCTTTTCGGATGTTTTCCTTGGAAGGGTTTGTAGTATTCAGCGATAATTTTCATGTCGGATTCGATGTCGCCGGATGGTTCCAACGTCGGACCGACATGTACTTCTTTGTTCGGATAATCCACCGCCGCGAGCAGAATCGGGACGCCACCAGTCAGGGCCATATAATAGAAACCGCTTCTCCAGTGGGCGGCTTCTTTCCGTGTGCCTTCGGGCGAAATGCCGAGGACGAGCCGTTCGTTTGCTTTAAAAATCTCGGCAATTTGTTGGACGAAATCTTTGGTTTGGGTACGGTCGACTGGAATGCCCCCACACCAGCGCATAAAGATTCCAAGGGGCCATGTGAACAAGGTGTGTTTGCCGATGAAATTCGGACGAAGGCCAAGACTCCAGCACAGGCAGAGAAAATAGAGAAAGTCGCGGTTCGAAGTGTGCGGCGCAATGATCGCGACGAACTTCTTCGGCTCAGGCGTTTCGCCTACCGTTCTCCAACCGAGCATGCGCAGGACAAACGAGCCGATTCGCTGCGTTAGCTCCGGTAATGGTTCCTGGATGGCTTGGTGAGGCGGCATATTTACTCAAGCGTGTTGTTTGCACATCTTGCGTTGCAATAGTAACGTAATCAAACGGCCACCGTTTGTGCAATAAGCGGTATATTAAGGAAGCGGTCGCTCACGATGGGGAGAATGCTCCAATGAATCGCGCTCTCGTAGCCCCAATACTGACTATACTCTTGATTCTCGTTCAGGGATGTGCAACCGGTGGGGAAGTGAAAATTAGGCCTGGCATGAAGATCGCATTGACCAGCGTTTTTGTCGATGACCCCACTAAAGCGCATGCATTCTACACAGAGGTGCTCGGATTCAAGTCTAAACAGTTCGACCCCGATGGTCAGCTTGCCGTCGTAGTATCCGCGGCCGATCCGGATGGCACAGCGCTCCTGCTAGAGCCACGCGGAGATGGATTCGCAAAACAATACCAAGAAGAGGTCTATAAGGCAGGCTTACCCATCATAGTGTTTGGTGTGAGCGATATCGCCAGTGAAAAGAAACGCCTCAAAGTCAAAGGCGTAAAATTCCGCGAAGACCTCACCAAGAAAGAATGGGGACTCGACAACCTCTTCGAGGATACGTCTGGGAACATCATCATGCTCGAAGAGATTTCGGCAGACTAGTGCGTGATCGATGAAAGAGCGCCACGTAGGTCCGTGCCCTACTTAGCCGGAGGATCCTACGTCGGGTTGAGTCGTCGGCGAAATCAATTCAAAGTGTTGCGAAGCCGCGTCACCACCCCGCCTAATTATTGCAGAAAGCCCTGTACCGGCCCATCTAGGCCCCTCTGTGGCTATACAGGGACTAGTTTCGTATGCGATAGGTCAGCCAGCGTTTGCGGTGCTTAGACTATTCGCCAACGGCATCGCGTTGACGAACTCCGACCGTTCCAATATACTTTCTTTTGTTGTCGGGTGTCGGCAGACACTTGGCAACGTTTCGGAAGAAACAGCCAATCCAGCAGGCGGCTTGACGGCCGGAAGTGGTGAGGCACAGAGAGCTTGACAGCTCAGAAAGGGGCATGCCCTATGTCTCCTAATGAACAATTATTCTCCGAATTGGTTGACCTCGCGCAAGAGCTAAACGAATCCACGGAAGCGGTGAACGCGACTATTGATCGATTCGAGGAGCAACTCAATGAGCTAAATCTAGGGGTCTACGCCTGGGTCACACCTTCTCCATCGGAGATTGCCGAGGCCGGAAGCCAGTCGAACGATTGGCAGATTGGCTACGGAAAGGATCACGGGAAGTGGAGGATACTGGCGCGATTCGTTGAACGTCACGAAGACACTAAATCGCCTCCTGTTATTCGCGTCCCAATTCCTTTGCGGGACGCAGCGCGTGAAGTGCGAATGGAATTAGTCGCCGGTTTTGACGCGCTAACAGCGGCATTGATTGCCTCAGCTAAGAGCAAATTGGCACAACTGGACAATGCAACGAAAAGCGGGTTGCATGTAAGTCTGTGGCCCCCAACCATCGCGTACACTGTCGGTCAAAAGGCCTTCAAGGATCGGTAAGTTTCAGCAAAAAACCAACAAATAGTTGATATAGCGACCGGGGTAGCTGTCGATGCCCCGGTTTTTTCGTGTCCGGCCGTCGGTGACCTAGCACGTCAAAGGGTAAGGGGCCGACGAACCGATGTATGCGGCGCGATTCACGATTCCTATTGCTTGGACTCCGCCGTATGTACCCAGGCGAATGCTATTTGGTCGGCGGCTTCTTCGATTAGTTTTGCGGTGGGTTTTCCGGCGCCGTGGCCTGCTCGGGTTTCGATGCGGATAAGGACAGGTGCGTCGCCGTTGTGTTGGCATTGGAGCATGGCGGCGAATTTGAAGGAGTGGCCGGGGACGACGCGGTCGTCGGTGTCGGCGGTGGTGACGAGGGTGGCGGGGTAAGCGACGTCGGGTTTGATGTTGTGGTAGGGCGAGTATTCGAGGATCGCTTTGAATTCTTCAGGGTCGTCGGCGGAACCGTAATCGTCGACCCAGAAACGGCCTGCGGTGAATTGGTGGAAGCGAAGCATGTCCATCACGCCGACGGCGGGTAGACACGCAGCGAACAGGTCAGGACGTTGAGTCATGGCGGCACCGACGAGCAAGCCGCCGTTGCTGCCGCCTTGGATGGCGAGTGATTCACTTGAACAGTATTTGGTCGCGATTAAGAATTCGGCAGCCGCGATGAAATCGTCGAACACGTTTTGTTTTTGAAGTTTTGTGCCGGCCTTGTGCCATTCCTCGCCGTATTCGCCGCCGCCGCGTAGATTGGCCACAGCGTAGACGCCGCCCCGTTCCATCCACGCGAGTCGGCTGATTGAGAAGCCGGGGGTCATGGGGATGTTGAAGCCGCCGTAGCCGTAGAGCAGGGTCGGATTTTTACCATTCAGCTCGACGCCTTTCTTGTGCGAAATAAACATCGGCACGCGGGTGCCATCTTTGCTCGTGTAGAACACTTGCGTCACGATGTAGTCGTCTGGATCGCATTCGACCGCAGCACGACGTAAGAGCGTTGATTCACCGGTTGTGACGTCATAGCGATAAGTACTTGGCGGTGTCGCGAAACTCGAAAACGAATAGAACGTCTCCGTATCTTCGCGTTTACCACCGAAGCCTCCAGCCGATCCGATGCCGGGAAAATCGACATCGCGCAGCCGTTTTCCTTCCATGTCATGAACCACGATCTCGGTTTTGGCATCTTTGAGGTATTGGGCGATGAATGAGTTGCCGACGAGGCTGACACCGCGCAATGGTTCTTCTTGTTCGGGGATCAGCTCGTGCCAGTTTGCGGGTTCAGGGTTCTCCACATCGATCGCAATCAACCGCTTTTTCGGGGCGTTGTTACTCGTAATGAAGAAGAAGGTCGACCCCTCGCTGCCGATTAACGTGTAGTCGAATTCGAATGTGTCGATGAGATCGATCATCTCGGCATTTGGATCGGCTAAACCTTTGTACATCACGCGGTACCGGTCGTCCGTGCCGACCCAAACGGTCAATACGAGATAACGCCCATCTTCTGTCGCATCAACACCGAATCCCCACTCCGGTTCGTCGGGTCGTTCGTAGATGAGGGTATCGTCGGATTGCGGTGTACCTATTTTGTGGAAGTAGACTTTTTGATTGAATGTGAGACTTTGGAATTCTTCGCCGTCTTCCGGTTCATCAAACCGACCGTAATAGAATCCGCTGCTGTCCGCGGCCCATTCCGCGCCGCTGTATTTCACCCAATGGATTTCCTCTTCGAGTATGTTTCGCGACTCGATCTCCATCACCCGCCAGACGTACCAATCCGATCCCGCCTCGGCGATTCCATAGGCGAGGTATTTTCCGTCGTCGCTAAACGCCGCACCGCCGAGGGCTACGGTACCGTCGTCCGACCATTCGTTGGGATCGATGAGCACGCGCGGATCGTCGTCGAGGGTCTTTTGTTCGTACAACACCGATTGGTTTTGCAGGCCGTCGTTCTTGAAAAAATAGTATCGACCGCCGCGTTTGAACGGTGCCGAATATTTCTCGTAGTCCCACAACGTGGTCAAGCGGTCTTCGATGGCCTGACGTTCCGGGAGCGCTTCGAGATAGGCGAAGGTTACTTTGTTTTGCGATTCCACCCACTTCGCTACATCGTCCGATTCGCGAACATCGTCTTCTAGCCACCGGTAGGGATCGCCCACCGTCACGCCATGATAATCATCGGTATGGTCGACACGTTTGGTCACGGGGTACTCCAATTCAGCGGCCCACGCGAAAGAGGGCAGGGCCACAAGATACACAATCCAAAGTTGACGCATGGGAACAATCCTTTCACTACGGACGATACGCCGTCTAGAGCAAGGTCGACATAGTCCCAGGACATGGCTGCGGATGCAAGCGCCGTGATAGAGTCGCGCTATGCCCATGACGCAATATCAACGCCTCTTTGGAACCGGACCTCGAGGAATAGCGATTACGTTGGCGACGTTGGTGATCGCGTTCGTGTTGGCGAGTCGAATTGAACCGTGGTCCATTCATGGATCGGTCCAATTCGGATACGCCGCGTTGGGTGTTTCGCTTGTGCTGACGTTGGCCATCGCGATGTGGAGTGTGCGATCCCTGCCACCCGCTGATCGGGGTAAGGCGTTGGTCACCTCTGGGGCTTTTCAATATTTCCGGCATCCGCTATACGCGTCATTTTTGACGTTTTTCGATTTCGGTCTTGCGATCTATCTTGACGACTGGGTCTTTATTATTTGGGCGGTCGCGCAACATCCGATTTGGCATCTCAATATGGTTGGGGAAGAGCGCTTGATGCGCAACGAATTCGGTGACGAGTACGATGCGTACTGCAACCGGACCGGCAGATTCATTCCACGATTCTGGTCACGTCATTCGCCAGGATAGCGTAAGCCCCACTGGTCGCGGATACGGTCTAACGTACGCATGACCGCGAGCGACCCTTCGTGCGGTACCAGCGCACTTTCCGACGCACGTGCACGTAGGCAATTCATGACTTCTTCTGCTTCGTATTGCATGCCGGTGCCGAGGTAAGGACATTTTAGTACTTCGTCGCGCGATCCATTTCTGACAATTACTAGACGGTTCGGGCTGTAGAACGGTTCCGGAATGTGGATTTGTGCTTCGGTTCCTGCGATGACGATTTCCTCAGGCATCGCGGTGCGAACAGCGCTCGCGACCATCGCCATTCCGCCGCCGGGATACGTCATGACGATTCCGTTTTGTTCGTCTACGCCTGTCGTGCCGATATGGGCGGAAGCTTGAATCGTTTCCGGTTCACCACCGAATACCAGGTGCGCGATAGAAATTGGATAGACGCCAACATCGAGCAATGCGCCCCCACCCAGTTCTCGATTTAGCACAGCGGTCGATTCGTCCCAATCGATGCGAAAACCAAATGCGCCCATAGCCATGCGCGGTTCACCAATTGCACCGGACTCGATAAGTTCTTTCACTTTCCGAATGGCGGGGAAGCAGTACGTCCACATCGCTTCCATGAGGAATAGCTTGCGATCCTGTGCCGCCGTGATCATCCCCCGCACTTCGTTCTCGTTGATCGCGAATGGTTTTTCGCACAACACCGCTTTGCCCGCGTCCAAGCACATCAACGTGTTGGCGGAATGATAGGGGTGCGGCGTCGCAACGTATACAACATCGACGTTGGGGTCCGCGGCCAATGCTTCATAACTCGCATGCCGATTCGCAACACCAAACTTCCCGCCGAACTCATCCGCCGATGCCTGCGATCGCGAACCGACCGCAACTAAATTGGCCCCGGCTGCATGCCGCAAATCACCTGCAAACTGTCGTGCGATATGCCCGGTGCCGAGTATCCCCCATCGAATGGGTTTCGCTGCGGAAACACTTTTCGAACGCGACCAAGCTCGTAATCTGTCGGTCAGCTTACTCAACGGGATTCTCCATCCGGTGTTTATACAGAGACGGCTCCGATTGCGCCACCCAAGAAGGCCAACGAAGCGGGTCGGGTAGATCGATGGAGGCATACTCGATGTGAAGTACACGCCGCCGGTTTGGATTGGTGGATTTGCCGGATGCATGAAGTGTCAACGGACTCATGGCCAAAACATCGCCAGCATTGGCGGGCACGGATTCCGACGCTAAATCGCTCATCACCGCTTTCAATGCATCCGTTGAAAGCCGCCCTCGTCGATGACTGGCGCGAACCACGTGGAGCGCGCCGTTTTCGTTGGGGCAGTCGTCGAGATGAATCCGAAGTGCAACAGTCGATTGCAGTACCCATTCCGGTGGGCGGACGTGAGGCACTCCGGCCTTCTCGGTCCAGGGGCCAAAGCCCGGAACCTCTGCTCGAGCTTGTACCGTAATCGTGAGGTCTTGATGTAGCGGCAGCGCCCAATTGGCGTCCGCATGCTTATCGAATAGTGTTGCTTTTGTGGGCCAAGCTTCGCTGCCCAGCAAGGTCAGTGCCAACCCGGCCAGCGCTTCGGATCGAGCGAATTGAAGCAGTGGGGGACTGGCCGCAAAAACGTCACGCACGGCAAACGTCTTGCCATGATGCAGTCGATCTCCAGCCGGATGATCGAGTGCGGAGAGTTCCTCGCACATCCAGATCACGTCCTTCGCATCGACGACATCCTCAATCAAAACAAAACCATCCAGATCGAATTTCGCTTTATCTGCGTACATCTGCATCATCTGCGGAAAGTCTTACTCAAGTGGATTCTCCATCCGGTGCAAGCCCGGTCGATCATCGGTGAAGTTTGCGAGATAGACGCCGGATTTGCCGGGAATGACTGCGGCGATGTCTTGAACATGGGTGCCGGAATGTTCTGCGTACCAGAGCGGCGTTGCAGCATCGGGGCTTAGAACCAACACGCCGGTGACGGTCGGCACGGGCAACAGGTCCAATGGAAGACGCAGCATCAATGGTTTCACCCACGGGTTCGCATGCGCCCAGTTCAGGATGTCGGTACGCTGCTTTATCATGCCAACCCAGATTCGCCCTTCTGCATCCCGCTCTAGCCCGTCCGCCATACTCGGCAATGCGTCCCAGACGATTTCATCTTCGCCCGCGCGTTCGCCCGATAGGAATAGCCGCATGATACGGAATTTTGTTGTCTCTGAGACGAGTACGGACCGTTCCCAGCCTTGACCGTCCTCTTCCAGCAACACGCCATCGATGAAGTTATAGTCGTGCGCCGCCAAAGCAGCGGTGTTCGATTCTGCGTCATATTTCCACAGCCGACCATTCTTGCCCAGGGTTATCGCTTCACCCATAGCGCCGCCGCCCATCGAAGCGCCTTCGTAGGCGAACGGTTCACTAAAGTAAAACCGTTTGCCGTCTGAACTAATGTCGAAATCATTGCAGAACGCGATGGCGCGGCTATTGCCTTCGTTCATTGCGGATACGTTGAGCGATTCTTCCGTGTCCGCGGTAAACACCGTGCCTTCATTGCCATTGCGCGGCGGTGTAACCTCAGGAGGAATCGGCGTGCGCAATAGGATGGGCGTCACTTCCTTTGTAGTTATATTCAGCCGGTACAAGCCAACGTGTTCATCGTCCGGATACTCGGCACCGAAGAGGTGAGAAGCGCAGAAACAAATCGTGTTGTCATCGCCCGGCATTTCGTGCGCTCCAGCCGCCATCAAAGGTACGTCAACAAACGGCTCGGCATCGCCGGTCTTGAGATCCACTTTCCAAATCCACCCATCGCGCGCAGTTACAAACGCACGGTCGAGGTGTTCTTGCAAGACGACATCGTCATAGCCCGATAAATCCGGCGCGATAGTTGTCACCGTTTGCGCGATGGGATCGTCCGTAGCGGTCACGTCCTGAATGGACTGTGGAACCGGGCCGATGACGTACGCGGGGCCGACGCGAAGATAACTGGGTGGTGCAGACGCAATCCACCAGAGGGCAACGCCCATCGAAAACAGTCCCCAGATGAATAGAAGAAGCTTCCCGAATCGTTTCATTTGTTGTCCGACTCTCCGCTCCGAATGGAATCCTTGCGCACCATTGCGACCACCAGAAAACTGACCATAACCAAGACGGTCCACGACAATAGTTTGTCCGGGGGTACAGCGACCCAGCCACCGGCTTGGCGCGGATACTCCCAGCTCCCTAACCAAGTGCCGACGTTCTCTGCGCACCATACAACCGGACCGAGCGAAAGGAAAATGAAGGGCAATCGAATGGGGACAGTCGAAGCGCCCACGTTTCCGATTATGCGCGTGTGAAAGAACAGCGCAATGGCCAAGAGAAGCAATGCAGGTTTCATGTCCCAGATCCAATAATTTGTGAAGAAGTTCGCATAGGTCGCGACGACGAGTGGTACTACGGCGACCATTGGAGGGAAGGCGTTCACGTGTACGTCAAATCGTTTCCAGCACGCGAGAATGAAACTACCGACCGAGGCGTACATGAAACCGGAATAGAGGGGCACGCCCATGACTTTGAACCAGGACGGTTCGGGGTAATACCAGCCTCCGTGGTTTACTTTGAACATTTCGAGTGCCGTGCCCATCGCGTGGAACAGAAAGATCGTGGCAAACTCTCGCGGCGTTTCCATCCGAAGTACGAGCATTCCTATTTGGAATGACAGGCAAAGAAAGAGCACCGCGTCGTATCGCGGGATCGAGCCAAAACTGAGGACGGACGTTAGGGCCAGGGATCCAAGCACGAACAGCGGAAATGCAGCGCAGTAGCCTATCCCGAGAGAAACGCGCCATGCCATGGACAAGAATCGAGACGCTTTCTCGCCGCTTCCAGTCTGTTCGATACTCATCCGAGCAATGATACTACGAGGCGCTAGTACCTCGTTCCAATTGAAATTGTGTCTGGAGGCGAATTGATTTAGACCCGGGTACCTTCGGAAAGTACGGGACATTCGGTTATTCGTAGCGCTGGCTTCCAGCCGGCATTGTATGCATGTCGTCCCAAAATGCCG